>Ga0100398_1004263_pt1 | contig 11626 bp, 6 predicted proteins | sample CryGeymeta201522_FD_81568 | JGI IMG/M metagenome (GOLD analysis project Ga0100398, IMG submission 81568) | Groundwater microbial communities from Crystal Geyser aquifers in Utah, USA - Crystal Geyser metaG 2015-22 | ecosystem: Environmental > Aquatic > Deep subsurface > Groundwater | place: USA... | reverse complement strand
TGCATTTGGTTGGTCGCACTCCTTGTCGTCTGATGGTACAGCTCTTGTTGTGGGTGCACAACAACTACAATCTGGCAAAGAGAGCCCTGGATACGTTAAAGTTTATCGCTACCACGGCAGCGAGTGGTTTCAGACCGGCAAACGATTGGATGGTGACAGTACTTCAATGTTTGGAAATTCATTCGGAAAGAACGTTGATATTGCCGTACTCGGCAACGGAAATCTACGCATTGTTGTTGGTGACCCATCCTATCAAAACGGTCAAGTACCCGTGCGAGGTCTTGTGAGAGTATACGAAAGCACAGGAGGGGTGAATGACGACTTTAATCAAATTTCTGAGGATATTGTCGGCGATGTAGAGCAGCAAGCACTTGGAGAAGCCGTGGTTATTTCATCCGATGGCTGTCAAATTGCTATGGGTGGTCCAGTCTTTGGGGTTTCCAACATTGCCAAGGTAGTATATGTGTATGAGTTGCAATAAGAACATATTGAATCAAACAAAATTTGGTCGCGCCCGCACCACTCCGAGATTGGATCCTGACGAGAATTGGGTTGACGCGCCATTCCCCGGGTTGAGCAATGAGCGAGGCCTTCCCTGGCTTGCGAATAAATACATACCTTCATGTTTGAACATGATCTGTAGAGTACATGTTGATGATGTACAAATACATTTGTCTCCATTTTCCATAGTTCCTCTATGCCCTTTGTAAACGGAATGTGCGCTATATATTTAGTACTAGTGTAGATTTTACATTAAACTGCCGTTGCTTTCATTTTGGTTTCTACCCCGTCAGCAGACGAGATAGACAGGTCTAGTGGCCTGCCAGATGCATTCTTTATTGTAGATCTTCGTCATCGTAGACTGTCACAAAAAAATTGTCTTGGGTACAGTGGGTCACCACTTGCAGTCCTCCTGTTCCGTCGCTTTCCGCGGGCTGTTCACTTTGTCTCGCCGCTTTTGCAGCGGCGGCGGCAGTGGTGGTGGAGGTGCTCATAACAGCCGTTTGCAGCGGCCGAAAGTTTTCCCCCTGCAGTGTCGTCGCCGTATCAGGACGACACTCTTCATCACGCGATTGAGTCAACAGATACGTTAATTGTTTGTATTGGCGACGAGAAATGACGCTAGAGAAGAAAACAGTAAAATGATAGAAAGAAAAACTGTCAGTTGTATGAACCTCTCTCTCTCTCCCCGCAATCAGTATTAGTTGGAAAACTCAAAGCAAACAAAAAAAGACAGGGAAAAGTACGTACAGTGGAGTATCTATAATTCTCCAATGAACATTGCCGGCACATGGTGGTGCCGTCAAGCTACCTTGGTAACTGAAATACCAAACCGATGGCCACAAATTGTAAGGAAATAAGCGTCGACGAGGTGCCAATCCTTGCTCGGCACATCCATTTCCGTAGGCATCCGTGGTACACTTTTGCAATTGTCGTTGTCTTTCTTGCCTTGTTGTCGCAATATCATCATCATCATCATCATTATCATCATCATCCTTATAGAACAAGTCGGTCATGTTCATTTGTTTGACCGACGAGTCGTAGTCTTGCAAGACAGTCATGTACCCTGGTGTTTTCCGTAGTTTCCCTCTCAGGTGACGTTGATCTCGTTCCAACAATCCTCTTTTGGCGCATGCTTGTTCTTCTTCCAAATGCTTTTGTTGCCATCCATTCAAAAGGTAGTTTTGAAAATCGCTGTGATCTTCTGCTCCACTTTGGGATGCATCAATCAAGACACTAACAACAACCAGTTCGTTGGGCAAGGTTGTAGATCGGTGAATCATTTGCAATTCGGCATCGTACCGGCGTCCCTGAATGACGTGCTCACTGCGCGCGTGTAATTCCATCCACTGCAAAACAAAATGTTCCTGCAAGTTCCGACGATCGATGTTGGCCATAATACCATCCAAACGTACCGTGGGAGCACGACACGTATTGATCATACTGCGAGGATAATAGTAGCGCAACGAATAGGGAGTCAATTCCCAAGGTCCGGTGGTGGCTGCTGCTGCGTCACTGTCGTCCCCCACCGCCATGGTCATCTCCGCGACATCAAAGGGATGCAAGCAGTCCACATCCGGACGGTATTGTCGAACCACCATTTCTTGCGTATCTTCACAGGTTGCACTAGGAATTAATTCAATGGGAGATGGACGTTCTTCTGTTCCGCATTGATTAATCGTTATGGCATCTGTTATAACTTCCTCGCCAAAGTTGTTGTCAATTGTGTTCTGCTTGACAATGTCCCATTCGCCTGTACCGGCTGTAGCAATATCACCCCACTTATCAGGACCGACCAATTGACCATCCAAGGCATCGTACGTGTAACCCAATTTCAATGCATCACTCCATCCTTCTGTTTCTTGAGCCGAAACGGTTGTGATGGTATTGATTGCCGTATAGGACAGCAAAAGCAGTAAGAACAATTGCAGATGGCCTGTTTGGAAGAATGGAATACTATATTTTGATGAAAGTGTCATGGTTAAGGATACTATGATGTGGAGTGAAATACGAGTAATAGTTTTGTGTTCGTCACAAAAATGGGTCTGCTTGATGTTTACCAATAATAACTACTAGTAGCTACAGTAGATGTTACTGCTTTCAATGGACTTTAGTGGGATCAATCTGCTGTGCAAATATTTTATTGTGTTATCTACTAGACTACCTCAGTATGCATTGGAAGTGTCCAACTGAAAGTCAACCAAAAATTGGACTAGCGGTTAACTTGCTTCCGATTTTGATGTCTCACAGGACTCCACTCGTGATTGAATTAAGAACCCTGTAGTATGCTACTCTCTACTAGCTAGTAGTAGCTACTCGGAGTAGTCTAGCTAGTAGTAGTACACCACAAAGTACCAGCACGTTTTATTAGGTCTGGAGTCGAAGGCTCGCAAACGCCATTATTTCGTACTCGCGTGGTGGGACATGTATTTTCCACAGTTCCTCTCCCGGACCAAATAAATACCAGACCGTAAAAAAGACTGTGTCATTGACAGCTGCCAAATTGTCAATGTGATGGTACATCCCAGAGCCATTGGTTCCTCCTCCTCCTATATTGGGAATGATCAAGGTATTCTCTCTTGAACCGTCCGTAACGTACAGATCGTGACCAGCAATATTGCTGGCGGCAACGAAAAAGGCCAAGTTGTCATTATTCAAAACTACAAAGGGTGTCTCCCATAGGCGAGTGGCATTTGCCAAAGGAAACGTTCCTTCTCGGGTACCATCGGTGATCCAGGGTTGAAGTGGACTGCCTCTTTCAAAGAGAACTTTGTTTCCAAATTGTGTCGTTTCCATCAAACAGGACAACGTGCTAGAGTCGGTAAGCTCTATCATGCCGAAATCAGAGCCATCGGTGCTCCACAGACTGCAATCTGTAAAAAAATAAAGTCTCTCCTTGACGACTGTAATTGTAGATGGATGTAACAGTGACTCGCCATTTGGCTTGAGGACTTCTTTGGTACCCTCCACGGTGCCATCTGTAGCAAACAAGTTGCCAGTGCTAAAGTAAAACTTATTGTGAAATTCGATAACGTCGTGATCATTTCGTGCCAATGGAGCATCGATAAGCCGAACAATGCGATCCGTTGCTCTGTCCATTGCAAAAACAAATCTGGATTGATTTCCGTCCTTTATTCTTGCAGTGTAGTAGATTACGTCTGATGTCTCGTGCACTGAATACACATCAAGATTTGCTAGGACGATAGAATCGTGTTTGAATGGAACAGTTCCTTCTGGTGTTCCATCCGTCTGCCATTCCTGTCCGTTTCCATTTTCCTCCAAGACAGTAAAGTAAAGCTTTTCAGAGTGCCCGGCACCTTCGTACTTTACAAAAGCACCAGAATTCTGAAACTGTATCCGAACTCCTTCACTGCCCTCCACGATATCTTTGACTAGAGTCGTTCCCACTCCTGTACCGTCACTGACCCATAGCTCTTTGCCGTGGACATTATCATCTGCAAAGAAGAGAAGTTTGCTGTTGAGCTCTGCCGACATGTACAAGAACCCATTCCTATCATCCAAACTACTTCCTGTTCCTGGATTGATGTCTTTGACCAACCGTGTACCTGTGGTCGTCCCATCGGTCACCCACAGCTCTCTGCCAGTAGCTCCTGTAAATCCTTCAAAAAAGAGTTTATCCGCAGCCGGAACCAAATTGCTGGGAAAGAATACGTCAAAGTTGTTGGAGGACGCAATGCTTCTATGGCTGGCTACAAGCTCGGATACAAAGGTATGCAGCGGCTTCAAATCAGCAGTGCATTCTGCAGCGCAACTAAGTGACGAACAATGATCGTCTGTAATAAAGGGATCGTGTTCATTGTTGCGACAATCAATAGAGATAGGCTGTTGAATAGACGACGAACCAACGGGACAGACACTGCACTCACACGACTGGCGAGAGTGACGTTGGTGACGGAGGATAGTGGTTTCGCACTGACAATCTTCTGCCTTGTGCACGTCCATGCCAATTTCTTCGTCAAATAAACAATTGACTCTGGCATCCACAGTCGTTATATTCGTTCCCAAGATCGGTTCTTTCATGATGGTGGAATAGATGCAATGAAAACGATCATCTTCTGTAAAACATGCTATCTCTTGGAGAAGTTGGTCGCTGTAGTCCACTGATTTATTTTCATCATCTTTTTTCTCCTGAACGTTGGTAATGGTTGTGAGGCCCTCGGTTGCTTGTTCTTCACAGGAAAACACTGTCGAGCACGAGAGTTCTTCCTGATTTTCATTACTGTTCACTTGTTGTACCATGCATGTCATCAACGAAAATAATTCATCTTGGCAAGCCGTCATACAACAGTCATCTGTAGCATACTCTGCACAGTAATTAGTCTCAACAGTGGTGCAATTGAGATGTTCTGTTGCCGCTATGAAAAAAGAGGGAGAGTAAGGAACGACTTTGTTGTAGTGATGATAGATACGACAAAAAGAATCTAAAATCTAAAATCTGAACCAACTTCCACGCAGCTGTAGTAATTGACTTCCACGCAGCTGTAGTAATTGACAACGTACCATCCATAATCTTTGGTGTGTTGCTACCATAATTAGAGGCGCCATGATCGTAAAAAATGTTGGGTGAACATCGCTCTGTAACATTGGGACAATCGGTGGTGACACAGGCCACAAAGGGCATCCATTCATCCACACATTGCTCCAAAGCTATATTGGCATAGAGAGGAACTCCTGCTAACACAAACGGACGTTCGTACAAATTCAACGACTGTAAAACACGCTGATAGTGATTGCGTTGTGATTTTGATTTTGATTTTGCGATGGGTAGCAAGTCCCCCCGAAGGGACTTGTTGGTCTTGTCTACCGTCTGAACCGTCGTTGCTTCGGTCGAAATCACACCATCATGAATCGCGATAGACTTTTCTATTGTTCCCAACAGAAACAAAAAAAGCATTGACGACACTGAAGCTTTATCCATAATCGCATCATATAAACTGTTGGTACAATGGTGTAGCTGCTAGAGCTAGAGAGGATGAAATAAAATTGGGAGATGACATGAAATTTAGCTTTGCCAGTTTGCCATGTTATCAAAACTCGCAACAAGTCTTGTGGGAATCGACAAAAATGTGAGCCCAAATTCACGCCTTCTGTTTCTTTCAATCTAGCTTATTACAGTACGTAAAACCCCTACCTATCAAATCCAAAATTAAAATCAGCATCATCTAAATACCAAACGTGCTCCAATCGAACATACCATGTCAAATTTTTTCTCATTCTTTCGCGTTTTTGGTGGGTTCATCTCACTGGAAACTATTCTTCTTGTTGCGACGATCGTGGCGTCGTGGGACCTGGCGGGATTTAGGATTAGACGTTCGTTGTACGTGATTCATAAACTCCAACACCAACTAAAACACAAATAAAAAGCGCAACGTTGAACATGGCGTGGCCCTTCTTACTGTTGATACTTGGACTATCAGCACTGATATCAGGTCAACGACATGACAAGCTGCCGCAAGCTGCTACTGCTGCTACTAGACGAAAGCTTCAGCAAGAAACTTGGTCAAACAGTTTCTTGGACAAAGGTACATCTTTGTTAGATGCATCAACGATGTCTTCGACATCAGGAACAGTAGTAGCAAATTCTTGGGCCAACGCCAATAATAAGTGTTCTCTCGCCCACTCCATCCTGCCAGGAGATTTGGTCCAGGGCATCTTGGCAGCAGCTCCACAAGGAGACAGTGAAGATTTCATTCAGAATTGTATTGGAATGAAAACAAACGGCCAGACTATGGATACTGATGTTGCTGCTGCTGGGCTCTGGTATTCTGTAGAAGGGACGGGGAATGTCTTGAAAGCTTCTCTTGTCTTCGACCACGATAATGGCGATAATGATGGCATGCCACAAATGGCGATTTCGGAAGGAACTGAGGGATCATGTGATGCACTGCAGTGTTCGGATATGAGTTTCCCATTCTTGGCAACCAACAGCATTGTCCATCATAACAGCGATAATAACAACAACGGCAATAGAGTCTCCAGTGGATGGACGACCTATTGGAGTAGCAAACCTTCCGTAATGTACTACTTGTATGTTTACGGTCCAGCCAGCGCCAAGGTGAATTTAATTTTATTGGATCAACGGAGACCACACAATGATCAACACAATGGTGCAGTGGAGCTACAAGTGGGCGATGTTTTAGAGGGATCGTTCGCGTATGCTTCGTCAGACAACAACAACAAAAGCAACAATTGTAGTACTGCTACTACAGAAAGAAACAATGTCACTCTTGCAACAGAAAGACCTGGAGTCTGGTTCAAAGTGAACGGTACAGGTTCGCTTCTTTTGGCAAATATCAAGACCGTCGTCCCTGTGCAGGAAATGCAAGTATCAATCCACTACGCAAAAGCAATGGATTGTGTCGACTACGTGTCGCACTCAACAGTAGTAGACCCAACCAACAGTAGTGGTTATACTTGGTATCCACTTTCAATGGCTACCGTTTGGGAGAGTGTACTGGGAGAAACCTATTACGTTTACGTACAAGGACCCAATACGCTGGGAGAATACAATCGTGGCAATTTTGAATTGACGGTATTGCAAAAACAACGCCCAGGAAATGATCACTGTTCCTCTGCAACCGACATTGTTGCAGATGCTACAGACGCTGGATCAACTACTCTAGCTACCACGAAAGATGATTTTCATGTGTGCTCATCATCTGGAGAAAGCAAGTTGACATCACCGGGAGTTTGGTACCAAATCACGGGACAGCAGGGACTGCACCAAATATCCGTCACGTCGAATTTTGCAGCGGGTGCATCTATATTTACAGGTAGTAGCTGCCTGTCTCTTGAATGCGTTGGCGGTAGTTATACCGCATTTTCAGATGGTGCATCTTTTCCGTCTACTTCTACAGCAACCGTCACCTTCGACGCGAACAAGGAACAAACCTATTACATATTGGTTCACGGAAAAGATTCCATGGTTGGTGGCTTTGATTTATCCGTATCGAATGTGAATTCCCTTATGGGTAGTAACAGTACGAACCACGAAGAAAGTAATCATCTGTATACTGTCGAGACACCAGCAGCCTTGTCGATCGGTTTCTTTCCAGGCTCTTCTGCCTGGAAAAATATTACTAATCCCGACCTTGATGCACTTATGGATCAAGTGAACAAATTCTACTCGAAAGTGCTTTTGGAAACATTTGCAGCAGAATTTGTTCGTTTTGAAGCAACTATGGAGGGTTTCAATGTGGAGGTTGATAATGCATTGCCTGTTACAGTCTTTTTCAACATGAAAGTTGCTCTTCAAACATCAGATGAACCACCGTCTCCTGGGACTGTCCTCAACATTATGGCGGAAGGAGACTACCAGGAATTTATTCGAAATTATGTTTGGAAATCAGCCCCCTTGGGCTTCAATGCATTCAGTGACACATTACGCGTTGAGTTTGAAAGACACGTGAGCAGTCTATCTATCAGTCAGAATGACACTGTCAGCAAAGTTGAAGATAACGTTGCACGCGTTGACGCGATGGTCATAATGAGCTTCACTTTTTTGCCCGACACCCAACTACGAGCGCCTACAGAGGTTGAACTCGATGGGCTTCGTGACGAAACGATAGCATTTTACCGAAGAGTATTCTTTGAAATATATGACAACTTTGTCAAACTAGGACTGCAAGCTACAAGTAGCAAGTATGTTGAAGGAGCAGACAAGCCAGTACAAGTACACTTTGCAGTGCGCGCTTTTTTTTCAAAGCTTACTAACAGCTCGAGTATCAGTAACAATATGCCGACTGCAAGCGATATCTTAGCAGTCATGCAAAATGTCGAGTTGTCGACTTTTGTCGAAAAGTATGTTTGGGAATCGCAGCCCTTTGGTGACAACATCTTTTATAACACTCGGCGTGTATCACTGACAAATGGTGGAGGGCTTAACTCCTCCAATACTTCCAGTTCTACCGCCATCTCCACATCTACTGTGATCACAAGTGTACATGGAGAACCCCGCCGAATCAGTGTTCATGTTGCCCTGAGCTTCGATTTCCATGAAACTGCAACTCAAACATTACGAAAGCCACGGAAAGAGGAGCTCGATGGTCTCATGAATGTCACGCAACGATTTTTTAAGGAATTGCTCCAGAATGAACTTCCGGAAAACTTCGGCTTTATTGATTTACAATTCTTTTCAACGAGTATGGAGTACAGAAAGCTTAGAGCGTTCCCTGTGACAGTCTACACACAAGTTGATGTTTTTGTCAGAGATGACCCCGACTCAAAAGCTCCTGTTCTCTCAAAAGAGCAGGTACTTGCATTGATGGAGACTGCCAACATGGCCGACTATGTGGAATTCTATGTTTGGTTTGCAGAACCGTCTGGTTCCAGCGTCTTCTTTGCTGTCGATCAGGCAGTTTTGGAGCCGTTTGATCCCTCGGCATATACAGAGGCGGAAAATACCGGTGGAGCTTCTACCTCATCAAATAGCAGTGATGGTTCATTAAGCTTGTCGCCAAATCAACAGATTACGTTAAAGCCTGTAGAGACTGACATTACAGCACAATTCACATTCGCTCCTGGCAGCAATCACAACCAAAACGAAAAAGGGTACAGGATTGCAACCACTGAGGAATTAGCGGCCCTGACGGATCAAACCAAAGCCTACTTTACCAAAGTGTTGAATGATGCGTACGGCGACTTGGTGCAGTTGGGTATAAGCCTGATAACCGCGGGTTTTGCCGAGGACAATAAGTCCTGCGTTGTCGCGTGGAAAGTGAGTGCTGTCTTTCGACAAGTCGATGACACTACCTCGAGTCGTACTCCAGAACATCTTCAATCAATTCTGACAATGGCCGACACTGGGAACTACATTCACCACTATGTGTGGTCCTCTGCACCTATGGGAACGAATATGTTTTTCAACACTGCTTCAGTTCAATTTGAGCAGCAAGACGCGGACCTTAGCGCCAACAGTGGCGTTACAAGCTCGACAGTTCCAACGGCAACGGACGCTCCTGATGACACTAACGCAATTATTGTGCACGCTTCTATTCTCTACGGCTTTCTAGAGGATCAATTTATTCGACGCTCACCAAATTCCAATGAGGAAGAATCCATTCGCTACCAGACGAGTTTGTTTTTTAACAAGCTCTTTCGAAGGGAATTTGGTACTTCGTTTACCACGGCTGCTATTACAATCCAAGATGTTACGTTGGTGCAAGATGACGAACTACCCATCATTATCAACTACAAGATCGACGCAAAATTCAAAAAATCTACGAGTATCCCTAGTTCTGACGATTTGTTTCAAGTCCTGGAAAGTGCTGACTTTGAGAGCTACATTGAGTTTTACGTATGGAACGCAGATTCAGCAGCCAACAATATGTTTTTCGACACGCAAGAAGTGGTTTTTCAAGCGACCATCGAATATCATTGAAAAGTATCTGACTAAAATCAGCAGCAAAGTCATAGTTGGTGTGGTTTGACAAGCAGTAGGAATACGTCGGAATAGTATGCTAAATTTTAGAGCTCATTTTTTATACTGATTCTCGCTGGCTAGCTAGTCTAGTACTACTACTAGTAGTGGTAATAGTTCGGTACAGTAGTTTTCCGTTTTACTAGAGTCATTATTGTTACGTATTTCAAGCTCGTCTAAATAAATTGGTCGCACAATGATACTCCGCTATCTTACGTCATCATGCTGTGGACAGCAACAATAGCTACAACAACTAGAGTACATACGTACCAGTACAACGAAAAAGTCAACCAAGAAGCAACGAACTACACATAGATGGCAACAACAATAAATCTGCAAGCTACGACCATTGCACCTGGTGGTCTTGGCTCCTTTCTTTCCTATCAACAAGTGATATTAATCACAACAAATCATGTTACGCCTATTTTCAACTGTAGCAACTTTGACATCGACTCGCATGGTGGTGACTGGAGCTCGAAGAGCGTTACAAGCAGCCTCTTTCGACCAACTCCTGTCTCATTCGTCATACTCGACAACAACCGTCGCGCATATGGTGCGTGGAGGATCAGACAGCACTCCTCAAGAATACGAAACATTGGATACACCTGCTCCAGGATCACCCTTTCATTATGCCTTTCCGGTCCATGATTTAGAAATGGCTAAAGATTTCTACGGCAGGATTTTGGGTTGCGCCGAGGGACGATCCTCCGCAAAGTGGCAAGATTTCTCATTGAAGGGACACCAGATTGTGTGTCATTGGGTCGGCAACGGATATCGATGCCAAGACTATTACAATCCTGTCGATGGGGACGAAGTACCGGTGCCGCACACCGGCCTAGCCTTGACCGTAGAAGAATTTCACGAACTGGCCGATCGGTTGAAACAGCATGGTGTGGAATTTATCATTGAACCACACTTACGGTTTCAAGGACAGCCGGGTGAACAATATACCATGTTTTTCAAGGATCCATCGGGAAACAATCTCGAGTTCAAAGCTATGACCAAGCCGGAGAATTTGTTTGCCAAGTACAACGTTGCGGACAAGTAGAACAAACAAAAATCATAGAGCATAATACGCAAGCGCGCAGACAGACGGCTGTAGTATACTGATGAGAAGCGTCTCGTGCGCTTTCTGTCAAAGTAGAGGAGTAAATGCTTGAATTGTCGAATAGAAACTTATTCGTGTATGTACAATGCAACAATGCAATTTTTTAAATTTAATCGAAGGCAAGAGAAGGGGTGATCATCTAGCTGGAACAGCCTCGCCAAGTAAAAACGCTGAGATTCCCCCCCTAGTTCCATATTCTTTTTGGTCGCACTGCAACTGGATCTATTATTTTACTTGTGCTCCTCGGATTGTAATTTGCTTACTGCCTACCAGCAAGTTGGATTCAGGAAGATAGTACCCTTGACGCATGTTTCACTTCCGAGTCCGAACCAAGCTTTGCACCATCGACAGCTGTACGAGAGAAAGCCGTCACCTTGTCGTCCGTCATTGCATTCCGACGAAGTGCTGTAGTCGCTACACGTTGTTTGAGCCACTGTAACAGTGGCAAGCATCGCAAAGACGAAGAGAAGCTGAAGGAGGGTGGTTTGGGGCAGTCCAGGGGGACTGTCAGCCCTATTCCTCCAAAACGGAGGATAGTCTAGATAACTCTTACTTAGCATGGTTCCTAGGTGTCCATG
>Ga0100398_1004257_pt1 | contig 11631 bp, 10 predicted proteins | sample CryGeymeta201522_FD_81568 | JGI IMG/M metagenome (GOLD analysis project Ga0100398, IMG submission 81568) | Groundwater microbial communities from Crystal Geyser aquifers in Utah, USA - Crystal Geyser metaG 2015-22 | ecosystem: Environmental > Aquatic > Deep subsurface > Groundwater | place: USA... | reverse complement strand
TACACGTGGTAGGGGATGTAAAATTTTTAAATTCTTTTTTGAACCTTCAAGCATAATGTTTTTTAACACAAATGCGTTTTTTACTTTTTCGTATTCAATCGGGTCCGAAAATCTTTCTTTTTGTACACGTGTAACATAAACAATATCAGATTTTTTCATTACTTCATTCAAATCTTTGTGTTCTTCAAACATAATGTTTTTTTCTTTTAAAAATATTTTGTACTCATCAGGCATTTTTAATTCCTGTGGCGAAACAAAGTGAAATGTAGGAGAAAAATATGACATTGCTTGAATTAACGAGTGAACTGTACGTCCATATTTTAAATCGCCTACCATTGTAATTGTTAAGTTGTCTAATTTTTCTTGAGTTTGACGAATAGTATATAAATCTAATAAACATTGAGTTGGATGTTGATTTGCTCCATCACCTGCGTTAACAATTGGCACATCAGAAATTTCGCTTGCCCATCGTGCACTTCCCTCAATTGGGTGACGCATAACAATTAAATCGGAGTATTGCGAAACGGTTTTGATTGTGTCTTTTACTGTTTCTCCTTTCGAAACGCTTGACGTTCCTGCATCAGTAAAACCAATTATTTTGCCACCTAATCGTTGAACTGCACTTTCGAAACTCAAGCGGGTTCGTGTTGATGGCTCAAAAAATAAAGTCGCTATTACCTTACCAGATAGCAATCTTCCGTATTTTCCTGGATTTTTCTCAAACTCTTCGGCTAAATCCATAATTCTCAAATAATTTTTTTTTGAATAATCGTGGATTGAAATTAAACTTTTGTTTTTCATGTTGTTTATTTATTAAATTTATACTACATTTCTTTCATTAATATTTCATAAGTTTTTAACATAGAATTGACATCTAAAATATTTACCTTTTCTAAACTTGAATGATTATTTTCTTCTGCAACACCAATAAAACACCAATCAATTGGTTGGGCACATTTTTGAAGATAACCGCCATCGCTTGAACCAGAAGATTCTACTTCCAATTGAAATTTTATTTTATTATTTTTTAGAATGTTACAAATTTTATCGGTATAAAATTTACGTGGAATATATTTATCGCGTAACGAAACTACAACTCCTTTATCAAGAAAAACTCCTTCGGTTGCCCATGTAATATCGGCAATAAGTGCTTGATTAATCGAATATTTTTCGTAGATTATTTTTGCAATTTTTTCAGCGCTTCCGCCACCATGTTCTTCGTAGCACGAAAAAACAATAATCCCGTTTTCGAGATTTTTTGAAATATTTAGTGCTACCCATACTCCTAATCTATTATCGAGATATGGAGCAAAAATTTCTTTTTCATTTGTTTTAAAATTTACCTTGTATGTTAAAGTGGTTCCTGGAGAAATAATTTCTTTGTAATCGCAATACACTTTTTCGGTTTTTTTATCAAACACAAGTTTTGTTTCAAATATGTTATTTTGTTTTTCAAATATTAGTTTATCGCCATTTTTAAAATTTGGACCTCCAATGTTCACTAATTCATTATTGTAACGTGCAGTAAACCCAGTTGAATCTATATGTGCAAATATTGCTGTGCGTGGTTTTCCAAAAACTAAAACTACTGAATCTTGTAATCCACTGTCGTTTAACACAAATGGCTTAACTTTCCAGTTATGTGAATTAGTACTTACCCACCATAAAACAAATTCTTTAATTTTAAATTCTTCGCCCGATGGTGCATGAATACTGCAAAGTTGTTTTAGTAATTTCATTTATTAATTTATTGTTTGTATTGTTATATTTTTTATGCTATTTATTTTTTTTAATAAATCGGGTTCAAAACTTTTTCTTATTTTAAAATCAATATTACATTCTAATTCAAAAATTTTAGAATTTATTTGGCATTTATATTCTTTTAACAAATTCATTATATAACTAATTTGTTGGTACTTAAAATTTATTTTAAAATTCGATTTTTCAAATTCTTTAATTATTTCGGCATTATTTAATGCTTCAGAAGTTGCTTGCCGGTATGAATTAATAAGTCCGGGTACGCCAAGTTTTATGCCTCCAAAATATCGTACTACAACAACTAAAATATTTGTTAATTGTTTTGAATTAATTTGAGCAAGAATTTGAACACCTGCAGTGTTTGCAGGTTCACCATCGTCGCTTGAATGAAAGGTATTGCGGTTAAGCCCCAAAACATAAGCATAACAATGGTGCGAGGCATCGTTATAATCTTTTTTAATTTGTTTTATGGTTTGTTTAAATGAATTTTCGGTTAATATGGGGAAAGTTAATCCGATAAACCTGCTTTTGCGGTCTTTAAAAACTCCTTGCGAAGGTACTTTTATTGTTAAATATTCATCAACCTCCATTTAAAAAATAATATTTCTGAAGTTAAAAACAGATTTGATACTATTCACCATCCCAATTTGATAAGCCACAGATTGCGCAAATTTACACAGATTTTCAACACAGATTTTTTATGTTAATATAACGCGTTTAAATGAAAGCGAAGCTTCACCAAAATTTAAAATTAAACCAAGTTTTAACTTTGAACATGCTAAATAATTCAGCGTTTGTTTAATATCATCATCGTAAATACCAGATTGTGCCTTCACTTCCAAAAGCAACTTTTCATAAACAACAAAATCCGCATTGTATTTTCTTTTTAATATTCTGTATTTATATTCAATGATGAAAGGTTTTTCTCTTTCAAAAGGAACTTTGTGATCGTTGAATTCTATTTCCATAGCATCTTTGTATACAATTTCCAAAAATCCTTTTCCTAAAATTCTATGCACCTCCATTGCAAGACCTATAATTTTATAAGTTTCTTCTCGCATTGGAAAGTTATCTTTTCTCAAATAAAATGTTTCCTGTTCTTCAACTATTAACATGGTTTTTCATTTTTTTATTTGCATAATACAATCTGTGAAAATCTGTGTAATCTGTGGCAAAAATACTTTTTTATTATTAATTAAATTTTTAGTTTTTAAGGTGCTGAATAGTAAAACAGATTTGATAATTTTTGAAAAATGTGATTAAAAAAAAGCAGGTATCAAACCTGCTTTTCCTTTTATAATTTAAGTTTCTTTTCAATTTCATTAATATATAATTTAAAGCGTTTATCGGTATCTATTAAATTGCTAACAGTTTTGCAAGCATGTAAAACAGTAGCGTGGTCTTTATCACCAATAACAGAGCCAATTGCAGCTAACGAATTTTTTGTGAAATTTTTTGCAAAATACATTGCAATTTGTCGTGCCTGAACAATTTCACGTTTACGTGTTTTTGATTTAAGTTGTTCGGCTTGCATATTAAAATAGTCGCAAACAATTTTTTGGATATAATCAGTTGAAATTTCGCGTCGTGTACTTTTTACAAGTTTATCAATAATTTGTTTTGCAAGTTCGAGTGTAATTTCTTTTTTATTGAGAGTAAGGTGTGCCAATATTGAAATAAGTGCTCCTTCAATTTCACGCATGTTGTTAATATGTGAAGCAATATATTCAATAATTTCATTGGTTAGTTCAATACCGTCGTTATATATTTTTTTCTTAAGGATTGCTATACGTGTTTCGAAATCGGGTTGTTGCAAATCGGCAGCCAAACCCCATTTAAAGCGTGACAGTAGTCGTTGCTCAATACCTTGCAACTCAACTGGTGGTTTATCGGCTGTTATAACAAGCTGTTTGTTAGATTGATGAAGTTGATTAAAAATGTGAAAGAAAATATCCTGAGTTCTTTCTTTTCCGGCTAATTCGTGTACGTCATCAATTATAAGAACATCTATCATTTGGTAAAAATGAACAAAATCGTTGCGGTTATTGTTACGGATAGAGTCCATAAATTGAGTAATAAATTTATGAGCTTGCACGTATAAAACAGTTTTTTCGGGAAAGCGTTCTTTAACTTCTATTCCAATTGCCTGACTAAGATGAGTTTTTCCTAAACCGTTTGCACTATAAATAAATAACGGATTAAAAGCAGTACCACCGGGATTGCATGCTACAGCATAACCGGCAGAACGAGCTAAACGGTTACATTCGCCTTCAACAAAATTGGCAAAAGATTTATCGGGGTCGAGTTGTGGGTCAATGTTTAATTTTTTAATTCCGGGAAGTATAAATGGGTTTTTTATAGAAACGTCATCTGAATCTAATGGAACTGATATGGGTTGATTTTTTAAATCGGGTTTATTTCTAGCTGGTAGCTTAACAGTATATGGTTTAGATTTGGATTGCGAATTGCTATCCATAACAACATTATATTCTAATTTTACGTTATCGCCAATTTCTTTACGTAATGTTTTGCTAATAATATCAATATATTGTTCTTCTAAATATTCGTAGAAGAAGGGGCTGGGAACTTGAATTGTTAGTACGTTATTTTCCATTTTTAATGGAATAATTGGTTCAAACCACGTTTTAAAACTAATTGAGGGTACGTTGTCCTTAATTACTTTTAAGCAATTATTCCAAATTTCAACATGATTTTTACTCATTATATATCTTAATATTTTAATTCTATCGGTTCAATAATTTCAATCAGCAATATTGTAAAAAAAATAGTTTATAAAAAAATTAAATTGCTATTGTTTTTTAATTATTTTTTACAATTGGTTGCTAAAAACTTATTTACGTTTGTCAAAAAAACATATCTAAAAAGTCGCATATTTGTAATGTTCTACATAAGTGTTTGTTAGTATATTTTGTTGATAAACGCTTTAGTTTAAAGCAAAAGTAATATTTTTTATTATAAATCCATCAATTATTTTTTTAAAAAAATTATTTAATTTTAAATTTCGAGTTTTCTGTTTGGGACTTTTTTTTCTTGAGGCTTGGGACTTTGAGCTTTTTTAGGTCAATTCAATCATTTAACACCAACTAAGAAGTTACAAAATTATTTCCTTACATCCTGTATTGGCACTTGTTGTTTTCCTTGAAACGACACAACAAAAGCATCGGGAAAAATATTCAAAATTTCTTGCTGTTCTTTAATTGCATCGTCTAAAGTGCTATATCGCCCAATAGTATATTTGTATCTTCCATCAATAAAATTTTCTTCTACGTTATTAATACCTTTAAATTCCTGAGAATTTGGTTTAATTTGTTTTTTTGCAGAACGAATTTGTACCTTATATATAATAGTATTATCTGAAGTCGAACCTGAAGTATCGGTTTGGTTGTTTCTTTCTCTTTTTTTAATTTTATTTCCGTTTTCATCTATAATTACAGTTCTGCCAAAATCGAATAAGCTAAAACGTACATATCTCTTTGGGTTTTCGCGTAAATCTTGCATAAGTTTGTCGAGATTTTTAGATGCGTTCTCAAGGTTTCTATAAAGAGTGTCGTTATTAATTAACAGTCCGAACGAGCCTTCGCCTCTGTTTATTTTTCCTAAAATACTATTAGCTTGTAAAAGTACTGTGTTTGCATTTTGAATAGTATTTTTAATATTCGATTTTTGCAAGGAATCACTTATCATTGAGAAGTTATTTAGAATCTGATTTATTTGCTCATTGTTATTTTTTAAATTGTTGGTAATTGATTCAATATTCGAAAAGATACGTGCAAGCACATATTTTTCGTTTCGCATAAGCGTATCGAGCGATATTGAAGCGCTTTCGAGGTTCTTAATAGTTTCTTTAATGCTGGCAAAAGTTTTCGATAAATTTTCGCGTGTGTTTTCGTTAAAAATATTTTGAACAACCGACATCACCGAATCTATTGAAAGTATAAGTTCTTCGGCTTTGACTTTTAATGGCAACATTTGTGCACTAACTTGCGATTTTAAATCTTGTTCTATCTTTGAATACAAAGTATCACCCGATTTGTAGAATTTATTTAATTTAGTGAGATTAAGGCGTATAGCTTTGCTTCCCATTAAATCAACGCTATAAATTTCGGCTATACTTGAATCGGGAATTTGATATTCATTGTCAACCAACATTTTAACAAAAATCCTGTTTAAAGTATCGTGTGTAAACGAAATTTCGGTAACTAATCCAACTTTAAGTCCGTTAATTAAAACCGGGCTCGATTCAACTAGTCCGTCAACTTTATCGTAAACGACATAGTACATATTTCTGCTTTCGAAATAATTTTTACCTTGTAAAAAATGATAACCCAAAATAGCAAGGCAAATGGCAATAAACACCAACACACCAACTTTTACTTCGTTTAAAATTTTAAATGCCATTAAATATTTTTTAGATATTTTACTTTAATAAAATTATAATGAATTACTCACCTTACGCAAAAAACAAATATGCCACTAATTTACTCATATTTATGTTTATTTTTAAAGGTATTCGTGAGATCGCTTCGCTAAGTTCACGAATAACTACAAAAAATAAGTTAAGTTCAGGTACACGTCATGGCGGGTTTGTTCCGAAACTTCGGAACGCCATCTCCTCCAAGCGAAAGGAGCTTGAATCTTTTTTCTATTAAATTCGTGCAATTCGTGGCAAAATAAATTCTGCGTAACATCAGTGAATTATTAAAAAAATATTATTCTATACATTATCTTCCTTTTAAACCTCTAATATGAGCTCCTGAAATATGATTATTTGTTATGTGTTTTATTAAATAACAACCATCTTTTATCTGAAAAAATATATACCAGATTGTATGCTTATTAGGTTTATAAAACACATAAAATAAATTTTTACCATAACTGTTAAAATATTTAGGAGCTTTATGCTTTAATTTTAATGGAAGTTCATTTCTAATATTATTAAAGAAATTATCAATATACTTTTCTGCATTTTCATAAAAAGAAAAATATCCTTTGTTGTAAAGTAAATCAATTAAATCAAATAAATAATCTTCCATGTCCGAAGGAATGTTCACTCTCATTTTTCAAATAATTTTTTAACTCTGATTAAAATTCTTTCTTTCATTTCATCAACAGGAATTGAATTTTTCCAACCTTCTTCAAATTCTTTATCAAATTCACTTTCTTCAATTGCTCCAACTTTATGCAAAAGTTCAATTACTTCAGGATGTTTTTTAAGATTAAAACGTGCATAAGCCAAACGTCCTTTGCTGTCTTTTTCAATTTGAATACCTGCAATTCGAGTCATAATTATATATGAGTTATAATTTATTGTACAAATATAAGGATAAATTGTAAGTTCTCAATAGTTGGTAAAAAATGTTTTAATCCTATAGTTTAGAGTTTTTGGTTTTTAGTTTCTGGTTTTTAGTTTCTGGTTTAACGACTTTATGGACACAGACACTATTTAACCATAACTCTAAACTATTTAAAATTAATTCTTTGTTTGTTTAATTGCTTCATTTACCTGAATTTTTTTTCCTCCTTTTATCGCAATTATAAATGCATCAGGGAATTGTGTTTTAATTTCTTTTTGAATTTTCAAAATTTCACTAAAAACTGTTGATTTACCATAAGTATATTTGTAACAACTATCAATATTAAGTTCGCAAATATTTTTTACTCCTTTAAATTGTTCAGACTTAGCGTTTATCTTCTTTACCGACGACATTATTTGAACATAAAAATAAATAGAATCCGTATTATTTGTTGCATAATTTGGAAACAAGGTCAAATTATTACTTGCTGTATCAGTTTTATTTATAGGAACACCATTATTTACGTTTTCGATTACTTCTGTGTTTTCAATCACTTCTGTATTTTCGGTTATTCCTTCCAACTCTTTTTTATATTTTTTAAATGCGTTAAATAGCGATAATGCAATATGATTTTGATTAGTATCGTTGAGTAAATATTGTGCTTCTTCGGCATTACTTAAAAAGCCAATTTCAGTTAATATACTTGGCATCGAAGTTTTCCATAGAACCAAAAATCCTGCTTGCTTTACTCCACGGTCTAAACGTTTTGCTTTTTGTGAAAACTGTTCCTGAATTTTAGCTGCAAAATTTAAACTTTGGTCTAAATATGCATTTTGGAAAAGTGAAAAAATAATAAATGCTTCGGGACTATGTGGGTCGAAGCCATCGTATTGATTTTGATAATTATCTTCTTTTGTTATTACAGAGTTTTCGGTCATAGCTACATCTAAATTTCCTTGTGTTTTGTGTAAACCCATTACATAAGTTTCGGTTCCATAAGGGTCAGTTTTTTTACTGCTATTAACATGAACACAAATAAACAAATCGGCATTATTTGTATTAGCAATTTGGGCTCTTTTAAATAATTCAACAAATTCGTCTTTTTTTCTGGTATAAATCACTTTAACATCTTTACAGTTATTTTCGATGTATTTTCCTAATTTTAATGATACTGCCAAAGTAATATCTTTCTCTTTTCCTTTATTAGCAACTGCTCCGGGATCTTTACCGCCATGTCCGGCATCAATAACTACAGTTTTTAATTTGTAATTGTTTTCTACGTTTTGAGCATTAATTTTTAAATTAAATATAATTAACAATAAGAGCAATCCTTTGCAAATTATAGCTTTTCTATTAATTAAGTATGATATGTCTATATCGTGCATCAAAATTTTTGATTAGTTTTGAAGTTTTAATACAAAACGAAATTTTGCACAAAAATAATACTTTCGTACAATATTATGTTTATATTATTTTAGTTAGTGTTTGTAAGAAAACGCCAATTATTTCGTTATGCTTGCGACAAAACAAGCTATTTATACTTAAACGGATTGAGTTTGCGAAAAAAATATTGAAACGGAGAATGGGCGAAATTGTGAAACGGCTAATTTACACCGTTCCTCCGGTTCGTCCCATCTCCGTTTATTTAAAATATTTTTGCAAATCCCGAAAAATCGGAACAAGCTCTGATTTCATTCAGTATTCATTAGTAAACTCCGCTTTTTGTCGCTTCGCAAGCCTCAAACTTGACGTTTTTTATATCAAACACATCGTTTTTTTACTTACACTAATTATTTTTTTTCTAACTATTTCGTTGGGAGCAGCTAAATGTCAAGTTGTTATTCCTAAAGATTCTATTGTTAAAAGTGTTGACACATTAAATTTTAGCGACGGAATAAAAGTTGCAATAGACTCTTTAGGTAAAGATACAACTAAAGTTACTGTAACAAAAAAAGGTAACCGTGTTGATGCTCCGGTTGAATACACAGCAACCGATTCGATGTTGTTTAACATAAAAGAACAAAAAGTTTATTTATATAATGCTGCACAAATTAATTATAAAGAAATTGAGCTAAAAGCCGATTATATCGAAATTGATTTTGGCAAAGATGAAGCATTTGCTGCGGGAGTTAAAGATAGCACAGGTAAAGAAGTTGGGAAACCCCAGTTTAAAGATGGAGGCGATGAGTTTACGGCACATACTCTTCGCTATAACTTCAAAACAAAAAAAGGTATAATAACCGGAGTTATTACAGAACAATCAGGTGGATTTTTGCATAGCGAAAAAACTAAAAGATTATCGAACGGAAATGTTTGTTTAAAGAATGGATTATATACTACCTGCGACCTTGAACATCCTCATTTTTATGTTAATTTAACAAAAGCCAAAGTTATTCCAAACGAAAAAATTATTTCGGGACCTGCATATCTTGTAATCGAAGATGTTCCCATTCCATTAGGTATTCCTTTTGGTTTCTTCCCAAATAAAAAAGGTAACAAATCGGGTATAATTATACCAGAGTACGGCGAAGAAATTAATCGTGGGTTCTTTTTAAAAGGCGGCGGATATTATTTTGCTATAAGCGATTATGTTGACGCAACAATTAAAGGTGAAGTTTATTCGCATGGTTCTTGGGGAAGTAATTTGTATTCTAATTATAAAAAGAGGTATAAATATAATGGTAATTTTAATTTGAGTTATACGAAACTTATTATCAGCGAAAAAGAGCTTCCAAATTACTCTAATTCTAACCAATACTGGTTAAGGTGGATGCATAGTCAGGATGCTAAAGCACACCCTAATCACACATTTTCGGCAAATGTAAATTTTGGTTCCAGCTCATATAACAGATACAATAATTATAGTGTTAACAATAGATTACAAAGTAATGTTCAGTCGAATATTTCTTATGTTCAAAGATGGGCAAATTCACCTTTTAATTTCTCTGCTAACATCCGGCATAGCCAAAATCTTACTGATAGCACTATTAATTTAAGCATACCCGAACTTAATTTATCTCTTTCGCGGCAAACATTCTTTAAGCCAAAAGGTGGAACTGGAAAACAGCGTTGGTATAAAAGTGTTTACGAAAACTTTGGGTTTTCTTACAACTCAAATTTATCAAATAATATTCAAACAAAAGAAACTCTACTATTTACTGAGCAGACTTTACATAATTTTAATAATGGTATAAGACATAGTGTACCTGTATCTACTTCGTTAAAAGTATTAAAATATTTTATGTTAAACCCATCTTTAAATTATAATGAACGATGGTATTTTAAAACAATAAACAAAACATGGCAACCTGTGCAAGATACAATACCGGCTTATTTAAAAACTGATACCGTTAAGGGCTTTAAAAGAGCCGGCGATTATATGGTTTCTATTCCATTTACAACAAAACTTTATGGTTTTTTCCAAAGTCGAAATTCTAATGCTAAAATAATCGCATTACGCCACATGCTCACTCCTAGTGTAAGCTACAGTTACCGTCCCGATTACTCTAAACAAAAATACGGGTATTATAAAACTGTACAAAAAGACACAGCAGGACAAACCGAAACTTATTCGATTTTTAGCAATAGCATGTTTGCCGGACCAAACTCCGGAAAATATGGTGCAATTAGTTTAAACTTGGGGAATAATTTAGAAATGAAAGTTAGAGCGAAAAAAGACACTATTACTGGCACAAAAAAAATTGTTTTGTTAGAGAGTTTAAGTTTTGGAAGCAGTTATAACATGGCACTTGATTCAATGAAATGGTCATCAATAAATATTAGTGGGCGAACAACACTTTTTAAAATGGTTGACATAAATTTTAGTGGAATAATTGACCCTTATGCCTACGACTCAACAGGACGAAAATTAAAAATGTCGCGATGGAAACAAAATCAAAAAATTGGACGTTTGCAATCAGGAAATCTTTCAGCAGGATTTAACTTAAATTCAGATGGTTTTAAGAAAAAAGACAATAACCAAACTGAAGTGTCGAAACAAGCTGCATTAAATTCCGGACTTCCCGATAATTACTTAAATTATTATGTTGATTTTAAAATTCCATGGAATTTCAGGACAGATTTAAGTTTGTACTACACAACCCAATATAACGAAGAAACTTACAAATTTAAACACACTATTACTAAAACCTTAAGTTTTTCGACCGATGTAAATTTAACAAGCAAGTGGAAAGTTTCGGTTCAATCGGGTTACGATATTGAAAACAGGCAACTTACTTATACCAATATTAATATTTATAGAGATTTACATTGCTGGGAAATGCGTTTCTCGTGGATTCCGTTTGGAAGCTACAAAAGTTATAGTTTTCAGATTAATGTGAAATCGGCTGTTTTACAGGATTTAAAACTTCTTCGCAGAAGAAACTGGACTGAGAATTTTTAATGTTGGATAATTTTTTACGATTTTATGACAATGTGTTTCATCTGTTTATTTTTTTAGTTTACTGTTCCTCAATTTTTTATATTTTCAGATTGATGTAGATTGAAGAAGATTGATAAGATTGATGAAGACGTTCTTCAATCTTGTCTTCTCAATCTT
>Ga0100398_1004254_pt1 | contig 11633 bp, 8 predicted proteins | sample CryGeymeta201522_FD_81568 | JGI IMG/M metagenome (GOLD analysis project Ga0100398, IMG submission 81568) | Groundwater microbial communities from Crystal Geyser aquifers in Utah, USA - Crystal Geyser metaG 2015-22 | ecosystem: Environmental > Aquatic > Deep subsurface > Groundwater | place: USA... | reverse complement strand
TCCATCCCCACGTACCGATGGCAAGGGTACAGCTTCCCCTCCGCGTCAATGGTGGTCACACCCCTCGTCACGCCGCAGGGCAGGCCGGCCGAACGGCAGTGGTGGATCTCGTCAAGGGAGATCAGCACCGGGGTGCGATGCTTGCGGCTGCCAGCGGACAGGGAGTGGAGCAGCTCGTCTGCCAGCCGGCCCTCGTGCCCCCTCGCGATCGCCCAATCACTTGGGCCGAGGTCGTGCGGGCCAATCATGTCCACTCGCCCCTCCGACCGCGTCAACTGGAAGTGCTCGAACCCCTGATCCCGGAAGAAGCAGACCAGCTTCGGAGTGTCCAAGCAGTGCCGGGTCACCGTGCAGCGCACGAACAGGTCGATCCCAGCCCCGCGCAGCGCGTTCGCACCGCTCATGGTGGCGTCGAAAGAGGGACGGCCGTTGGCGAACGGGCGCATGCGGTTGTGCACCTCGGGTGGGCCGTCGAAGCTGAGGGTGACGGCGAAGCCATTCTCTCGAAGGAACGTCGCTGTCTGTTCGTCCACTCGAGACCCGTTGGTCACCACGGCGAACCGCGCGCGCTTGCCGGCCGCTCGGCAGCGCCTGCGGGCATGGTCGACCACGAATCGGAGACCGTCCATGTTCAGCAGCGGCTCCCCGCCGAAGAAGGTGATCTGGATCGAGTCCATCGCCGCCCCGCGCCGGAACACCAAGTCCACCGCCGCCTTCGCCACCTCCCAGGGCATCAGGCCGTTGTGCATGGCATCATTCTCGGCGACGTAGCAGTACCTGCACCGCAGGTTGCACGCCTCGGCGAGGTACAGCTCGATCTTGTTGGTGCTCATCTTCACGAGCCGGCCGATCTGGCGTTCGTAGTCGGCGTCGTCGTACGTGGTGACCGGCCCGGTGAGTAGTCCCTGCCGCCGGAGCAACGCAATGTCGCCAGCGACGCGTTCGACTGCTTCGGGATCGAACTGCTTCTCCAGTGCTGTCAATGCCGCACCGAACGTCGCGCCCGCCTGGAGCCGCTCCAGCAGCGCGTAGGACACCTCGTCCAGCTTCAGGAAGACGAGCTTGGCGCAGTCGAAGGCGAACGGCACCCCTCTGTGCACGAAGAGGTGGCACGCGGGCACCAAAGGAGTCGTCCGATGCGTCATGGGTGTCGCCCGGCGACCTGTGCTTTGGCCCATTGGCAGACCTCGCGGTCGAAGTGTCCCAGTGCGTCGGCCGCGGCTTGGGCTGTGTCGCGCGAGACTGAGGTGTCGGTGACGATCTCGACCAGTGTCAGCAGCCCGAGGTCGCCTTCCAGTCGGTCGGCGCCCAGAACCTGCTGCTGTCGCGAGCCGGCCAGAATGAGGCCCGTGTAGTAGTCCCCGACAGCCTGGGGATCCGCCTTCGTCAGGGCAGTCTCGACGAGTTCGCGCGTCACTGGATCCGGGTCGCGCGCCAGGACCGTTCTCAGTGCGGGGACCGCCACGTCGGCGGGGTATCCGGTCAGCGCCCGGACTGCCGTTCGGTTGAGGCGGTTGCGGGGCGGGGGGCCCTGTGTGCACGCTGCCACGACCAGGTACGGGACCGAGGACCCGTCCCCGGCGCGCCCCAATAGCCGAGCAGGCTCCTCGAAGCAAGCGATGTCCGGGCGAACGGCCGCGACCACGTAGGTGTTGAGGTATGGAACCACGAGTCGGAGCAGGTCTTCGGGAAGGCCCTCAACTCCTGCGAAGGCGTACCCCCAGTGCAGTGCGTCAATGTCTGGCGCGATGAGCGCTTGGGCCAATGCCTCGGCGTCCTCGGGTGTCTGGGGCGATTGGGCCATCGCGCTCAGCTTGCGGAAGTCCAGCCTGAGCCTCTCTCCTTGGCGCAGAGGCGGGGCGTCGGGAAGCTCGGGCAGGGACACACCCTCGCCCACGGTCTGCGCCCCAGACGTCGCGTCCCCTAGCTCGCGAATCGCCCTCTGGCGGAGTCGCCTGGGGTAGCTCCACTCGGGTCTTTGTTCCATGAGGGTCTCGGCGTCTTGCCGAGCCTCGGGCCACTTGCCGACGCAGGCGTACAGAAGCACACGCCGGAGGCGCGTGGCGTCTTGCGGTGCATGGTACTCGAGGGCGTTGGAGTAGCCTTGCACGGCCTCGGTGAGGTAGCGACCGGTGCCTTCCCCTCTGGCGATTCCAACCACAGCCATCTTGCTTCCATTGCGGCCCTGCGCGAGGCTGTGGCGCAGACCCTCCTCGGAGCGGAGATCTCGTTCCCGCTCGGACTCGCGCATCCTGTCCCCCGCCTCCCGCTCTTGCCGGGCTCGCCCCGGCAGACCGGCCGCTTCATAGGCGCGCGCGCGGGCGAACCGTGGCGAACTGGAACTGGGTTGCAGCTCCACCGCGCGGTCAAGCGCCTCAATCGCCGCGTCTGCATCCCCGGTCTCGAGGTTGGCGTACCCGAGCCAGAGGCATGCCTCTAGTGCCGTCTCCCGCGCCTTGGTCGCGGGTGAAAGGCAGGCAATGCTCTCCGCGCGAAGGTTTGTGCGCTGGGTTTCAGGCGCTCTCCGAGACAGTTGAAGCAGCCCCTGGCCCTTCCACAGCAGGCCAAGCGGGGTCTGCGGCATCAGGTCTTTCATCGAGTCGGGTGAACAGGAGATCCTGGGAAGTAGAGACGCAACCAGATCCCGTCGCGCCGGGTCGGCACAACCTTCGGCCCACAGGATGAGCCTGTCCCTTGCCGGCAGTTGCGCCTCAGTCAGCGCCGAGAGAAATCGGCGGAGCCGCTCAAGGGACAGGTTCTTCCGAAGCACCTCGCTAACGCAGTTGAGCGCGGCTGTCTCTCCGCACTGGTCCTGGAGAACGCGCAGCAGGTTTCGCAGGTAGAACGACGTGACAGTGCCCTCCGGATGCTCCGCAGCATATGCGGCAGCTTCCTCCACGACCGCGTTCACGTCTGAACGGCACAGCTCTCCGAACTCACGCTGGTAGGCTGCGCCTCGCGCCCCGAAGTAGCCGCGGACGACGACAGCCGGATTCCCCTGTGTGCCACCCGGCAGCCCTATCACCGCCATGCCTCCACTGGTAACCAGCAAGAGCCGCAGCACACCCCGCCGGCCTGGCGACACGGATGTCCTTGACGCCTCGCCACTGGCGAACCGGCGTGGCAGCCGAGGCAGCCCGTGCACGCGGCGATGGTGGATCCCCATTAGACATCACTTCCTTGGAAGTCAGGGTTGCAGTAGTCAGCCGGCTCGCCCTGTCCCGGGGCGCAGTAGTCCTCCACATTGGCATCCTTGCAGGACGCCGAGCACGTATCGGACGCGCCCTCTGCTCCGCACTCGCATACGTCGTTGATCCCGGACTCTGGCTCACACCCTTGGTTGTTGCCGTTGATGGAACAGTAGTCCGCTCCCTGTGTGCCGCCTGCGTCCCCGCTCTTGCACGTGCAGGTGTCCTCAGGTCCCCAACCCTCCGCGCACCAGTCCTCAACGGTGGGGTATTCACCACCGCACCAGTTCGTGGACGGGGTCTCGCTGCCGCAGTTGCACGTGTCGGCTCCGCCGAGGTCGCCGCAACAAGCGCAGCAGTCCACTTCGGCCTGGCTATCCAAGTCGCACTTGCAATAGTCCGCGCCGGACCCGTCGCCCGGGTACTCTACCGAGCCGTCATGGTAGCAGAAGCAGGTATCCGAGTCCGTCTCGTTGCCGCATTGGCAGGCGTCTGACTCGGCATTTGTCGGGTCGTCGTGTTCATCCCCCTCACTTGGGCAGTTCACGCAGTAGTCGGCGTTCGCGCTCGTGTCGCCGCTGGTACAGTTGCAGTAGTCCGCCGAGGAGCTGCTGCCTGGTGGGTCGCTTCGGTCGCTCTGGGAGCACGCGCAGCAGTCGGCCAGGCCGCGGTCGGCGTCGCAGATGCAGTAGTCAGTGTGCGCCGAGCCGGTGCCCTGCTCGTCGCCGCACTCGCACTGGTCGGCGTGTCCCTGTGCTCCCGCGTCCACATACCCGCACGCGCAGGTATCGCAGTTGGCGGTCTCAGGTGCGCAACTGCACACGTCGCTGGTCGCCGCCTGGTCGCCGCCACAAGTGCAGTAGTCGCTCGCGCTTTCGTTGCCGCACTCGCACACATCCTGCGTACCGGCACCGGGGTCTGCCGCCCCGCAGTTGCAGACGTCGCGCGGCGGCGTGGTGTTGTCGCCCGACTTGCAGGTGCAGATGTCCAGAATGTTCGGGTCACTCGGGCACTCGGCGCCGCAGTCATCATCCGTCTCCGCGAACGCTGGTGTCGCCAAGGTTCCGAGAATGGTGAAGTGCACGAGCCCCAGGCCGGCGGCGCCACCGGCGCGGCGCAGGAAGTCGCGACGGCTGGTATCGGTTGCCGTCTCTTCGGCTCGCTCGGGCTTCGGCGAATAGTCGAACAACATGCAAGTCATGGAGCACCTCCGGTGTGCGGTGCCGATGTGAGTGCGCCCGTCCCCGAACGCGCACCACCAAGGCCAACTGAGCGCGCCTCCATGGCGGCCCGCAGGGGAGACCGAGAGCCCTGCTGAACGGCCCTTACAGAACGGCGGCTGCGGATTTGGAGTGCCTCGTGTGCGGACATGGCCTGCTACCCCCCTCCCAGCCTTTCTCTCACCCATGCCTCGAACGCGCCTTTCCTGCGCAGGGCTGTCGCGGCCGCTTCGCGGAGTGCGCGCTCTGTTGCCCCGTCGTCCACGATCTCCAGAAGCGTCAGCATGGCAAGGGTCGAAGTGCTGACACTTGCCGCGCGGACCTGGTCCTTGCGCGTGCCGGTGAGGATGATTCCTTCCAGGAACGGTTCGACGCCCTCGGGGTCAACTTGGCGGAAGTACTTGGCGGCAAGGGCCGCGAGGTAGTCGTCCAACTCCGCCAGCACGAGCTCTTGCAGCGCGGGCGCCGCGTGCTCCTTGGGGAACAAGGAAAGCGCGAACAAGGCGCGCAGGGCTGTCAGTCGCATGAAACCCGTGGCTTCCGGGTCGGGACACGCTGCCGCTGCCAGATATGGAACGCTGGACGGGGAACGGATCTTCTCGATCAACTTGACGATCGTCTCGCCCAGCTCGGGGTCGAGCAGCAGCGCCGTGTCGGCAGCGGCAGCAACTGGCTGGAGTCGCTCGAGCGGGAACTGGAGCAGGCTTTGGGTCGCGTGACCCCGCGTTAGGGAGTCCACTTGGTCGGACACGAGCACCTCCGCCAAGACCGGGATCGACTCCACTTGCGCCTGTGCTCCCCGTGCCACTGCCTCGTGCCAATCCATCACTCGGTGGGTGCGGGCCACTGACGGCAGATCACGGGGCACTGAGCGCTGCGGCTGGCGCCCTCGTGCTCGCGCCAGAACGCGACGTCCTCGGCGGCTTCCACTTGGCGCTCCTGCCGTACAAGGGCGCGCCCGCGAAGGTAGCGCACGTAGGGAACGTCGGGCGCAACCTTGGCATAGGCGCTGAAGTCCGCCAGTGCACCCTCGAACCGATCCGCGAGCAACTGCAACAGACCGCGCTCCACCAAGGCGTCGAGCCGATCGGGATGGTAGCGGACGACGTTTGAGTAGTGCTCCAACGCCTGGCTCGGCGCTCCGGCGGCCGTGCGACCCGACGAGAACGGCAAAGGGGCGCAGTTGCGCGCATACTCGAGTTCCTCAGCAGCACCTTCTGCAGAGCGGAGCTGATGCTCACGCGCTTCGGCTCGCGCTTGAGCGGCCTTGGCGACATCCTCCCGGGCTTGGTCGGCATTCCCGAGCTGCCGATGGATCTTGGCGCGCAGGTCGTAGGCTTGCGCACGGGAAGGACTCGCCGCGACCGCGCGGTTGGCGGAGTCGAGGGCAGCTTGAGCATCACCCATCGCCTGTTGTGTGCTCGCAACCCAGAACGCGATCTCACTGTCGCTTGGCTGGCGCGCCATAGCCTGTTTGAAGGCGGCCAGGGCGTTCGCATAGTACGTCCGTGCCTCGTCGCTACGGTCTGCTCTCGCCGATCGGGTTGCGCATCGGTACCACCCTCTTCCGGTCCAGTAGACCTCGGCTGGATCCTGCGTGGAAGCTCTCTCCAGATCCGCCGCGTTGGGCGTCACCGTTTCCAGCCATGCGGCTGCAGCCGTTCGCATCGTCTGGTTCCTAGCGTGCGCGGCAACGCCGGCACCCCAGGTCCAGAGTCCAGCTCCTGCCTGCGGCAAGTTGGGGGACTCGAAGACGTAGGCGACGCGTTCGTCCTCGGAGCCGACCAGGGGTTCGCGCAAAGCGCGAAGGGCGGACGGTACGCCGAAGGAGTTTACGGCAGTATGCAGGAGCCCATCCACCAGAAGCCGATAAGCTTCATTCCCTTCTCCATGCGCAAAGCGGTCCGGCTGGCATAGCAGGCGGCCGATTGCGGCGATTCCTTCCTCCCTCTGGCTGGCAGCGATTCGTCGCAGGGTCGCCTGGTCCGCCCCGTCAACCGTGCAAGCAGCTTGGACCAGGACCTCCTCGATCTCGTCTGACCGCAACTCCTGCCCGCTAACTGGCAGCCCCCACGCAAGCAGAATGGTCAAGCCAACTCCCAATGCCTTCGTGCGGTCCATGGCACACTGTACTCCTTTCCTCACACATCGAGTGCGCCGGGGCAGAGCCGCGAGACACTCGGGCTACGTGCGCCGTTCCGGGGCACCAAGTTACCCCACGCGTCCCGTGGCTTAGACGAAAACAAAGCGAGGGGAAGCGGCAAGTTCCGTGCAAGCTCTACGTATCACCCACTTGGTCCTGCTGGGGACAGCAGTAGTCCTCAGGTGCTCCGTGGCCGGGCTGGCACGCATCTTGGACGGTCTCCTGCCAGCATGTACAGTAGTCCGGATCCAGATCGTCGCACTGGTCCTTCACGTTCTCATTCTCGCATTCGCACGAGCACGAGTCCCCCGCTTGGTCGGTGTCGCAGCACCTATCAGCGCTCTCGCCCTCTCCCTCGTCACAGACATCGTCGACTGCTTCCCCACTGCAGTTGCACACGTCGGTGCCTGCGGAGTTGGTCCCGCCAGCTCCCTCATCGCCGCAGCCACATGCGTCCGCAGACTCCTTCCCCGTATCAACGCAGTTGCACACATCCGACCTGCGATCCGTTCGCCCGTCGTCTCCGGGAAGGTTTTCATCCTCGTCGTTCTCAGCAACCGTGCAGAAGTCCGCGGCAGGTTCGCCCGACTTGCACCAGTCTGCGAGAGCCGGGTAGCCACCCTCTTCGTAGCAGGTGCTCCCACCAGCGTTAGACTCGCACCAGTCGGCGCCAGCCTGGCCCCCATGGTCGCTGCAACAGGCGCAGCAGTCCACATGGCCGCTCGCGTCTGTGGGGCAGTCGCAGTAATCCGCAGTCCCGTCAGGGTCGTTGCCGCCGTACTGTCCTGACGAATCGTGCCAGCACTTGCACGCGTCTACCGTTTCCGTTGCGTCCAGTGAACACAGGCAGACGTCGGCCGAAGCGTTCGGGTCGCGATGGTAGTCCAGGTTCAGCGCGCTACAGCCCCAGCCTGTGTCAGACCCGCCAGCAGAGCAGACGTCCGGCACCGACGCGTCGCCCAGGCAGGAGCAGCAGTCGGCTGCGGTGCTTGTGCTCCCTCCTTTAGGCCCTCCATCTGTCGGGCAGTCACAGTAGTCACTGGGCGAGCTGTTCTCGTCCTGACCGCAGGAGCACGCATCGCTGGCCGGCTCCGTCCCACACTCGCAGAGGTCTGACGCGCCGCCGTTCTCCTCGAGTCCGCAGTTACACACGTCACGTGGAGGAGTGGTGTTGTCGCCGGACTTGCACGTACAGATGTCAATGACATTCTCGTCTGTGGAACAGGTCCCGCAGTCATCATCCGTCTCGGCGAACGCTGGTGTCGCCAAGGTTCCGAGAATGGTGAAGTGCACAAGCCCCAGCCCGGCGGCGCCACCGGCCCGGCGCAGGAAGTCGCGACGGCTGGTATCGGTTGCCGGCTCTTCGGCTCGCTCGGGCTTCGGCGAATGGTCGAACAGGACGCAGCTCAAAACAGCACCTCCCTGCTCGGAAACGGTCTCAGTTGACGACGCCTGGTATCGGGATCATCAGGCGTGAATGTGTCGCTACCCCACTGGCTCCGACTTGATCAGGCGAGAAGCGTCCGGGCCGCTTCTCGCAAGCGCGGCTCTGCTCGCTCATCGTCCGCCAGCTCGAGAAGCACCAGCCTGTTGAACGGGTCTTGCGGCGTCAATGAGCACACGGCTAGCTGTTCCGCAGGGCAGCCTGACATTACAGCCTCGTCGCGCAACTCGTCGAAGGTTTTGCCCGTAAGGGCGCTGAGGTGGTATGCCGCAAGGCGTCGTGCTTGGTCGTGCTTGGCATTGGCAAGCACGTACCCTAGCGCGAAGCCGGCTGGCTCCGCGGGGTAACGCGCTATCAGGACAACCGCGTCGGTATCGTGGCTGCTGTTGCCCCAGACTTCGCATGCGGCTTCGGCGAGCACCGCCAGACTGGAGGGTGCCTTGAGCCGCCCGAGAAGGCTGAGAAGTCTCCCCTGGCTGTTTGTGTCGAGCAGACGCAGACGGAATGCCAATTCCAGCGTGGCTACCGCTGGCAGAAGTTGCTGGCTGTCGAACGCGGCAAGCGCCGTCAGAGCTGCGGAGCGCGTTGTCTGGTCCGCGTTGGGAGCAGCTAACGCCTGAGCAATCCCCCGAATCGAGCCCACTCCGCCCTCACGCGCCACCCGCTGTACGTCGGCAGCGTGCATGTCCGTCGGCGATGGAGGAGCTTCGGTACCCAGAGCACCCGGCGTCCAGCGGTTGCTGGCGGCTGTCACTTGCTCGTAGGTGCGCAGATCCGCTTCAGCTCCCTGGTTGTCTCCGGTGCCACGCTTCGCCTTGGCTCGCAGCAAATAGCCGTAACCCGAGTCCGGATGTCGTGACAGGAAGTGATTGATGTCCTCAAGCGCTTTCTGGGTCTCACCCAGGCGCTCGAGGAGCATTGCCCGGTACAGGCGGAAAACGGCCTGGTTGTCGTGGAACCTGACGATGTCCGAGAGAGCGGCCACTGCGTGCTGATGGGAACGCAAGCGATCCTCGCCGCCCGCAGGCGTGCGGAGGGCCGCGGCTATAGCCGCTTTCGCGCACTCGATCTGCTCCCGCAACCCCTCAGGCGTGCGAAGGTGAGCCTCGCGGGTCTCCTCTCTGAGGCGCTGCGCGGCTTGCCGGCTCGCTTCAGCCTCGTCTCGGCGTCCAAGCTGCGTCAGGACATCCGAACGCAGATCGAGAGCGTCTGCGTTCCTGGGGGCAGCTCGCAGCGCTGCATTGACATCCTCCATGGCTCTCTCGTGCTCACCGAGTTTCATGGACGTTCGTGCTCTCTCCACAAGGGCTGACGTCAGGGTAGGGTCGAGACCAAGCGCGCGATCGAAGTCTGCACGGGCTTGGGCGAGCAACTCCCGGGATTGGTCCTGTCGTCGTTCTGACTCGCAGAACCAGGCTATCCCGTGGCAGAGGTACCCCAACGCTGTTGTGGGACGGAAGCCATGAAAGCTGTGGGGGCACTGCGCCAAGCGAGTGAGCATCTGCTTGGCCGCCTCGCGCATGGCCGAGGACCGGGCACCGGTTGCCACATCCTCGTATACTTGCCATTCCCAAGCCTTGTCCACTGGTGTCAGGCGGGACAGTTCCTGCGGCAGGCGCGTGCTCGATGTCGTCCGCAGGCCATCCCGCAGCGGAAGTAGCGCCGTTTGCTCGCCGAAGAACTTGAGGACTGCGCCCACTAAGCTGCTGAAACAGAGGTATTCTGGCGTCTCATCGAAACGCACCAGAATGTCGCGGAAAGCTGCCATTGCCTCTGCTCCGTGCGTCTCAGCCAGCTCCCGCAAAGGCGCCTCGAGGTGGCGGGCATCGATGGATGCCGCATAGTCCACAAGCAGGTCTGCCGGGGTCAGGGCCGGTCCTACTTCCGCTGAGGCTGGGTTCCACAGGAGAGCAGACACCAGCACACCGCCTACGACAGCGCGCTGATTCCTTCGCCCTAGCGACACCGCCCACCGTATGGCAGACTCTATCGCTCGCGTTCCTGAAGCCATGGTTCCAGCTCCTTCTTTTCGCTGCCCAACGGATGCCTCGGCAGCTTTGGATGTAGTCCAGTTGGCACAGAGTCCGGTTCACACCACGTCGGCGTCGTGGTTCCCGTCATCGTTGCAGTTGCACACGTCCTCCGCCTGCTGAGCATCGGGACAAGTGCAGTAGTCCGTGGCGAACGCATCATGCCGCGCGTCAGCAGGGCAATTGCATTCGTCCCCCGAGGGACCAGAGGGAGACCCGTACCTGGGGTCAACGTGGCAACATACGTCCACCTGCGTATTGGGCCCCTTGTCGCCAACCCCGCACCAAGTCCATCCGTCGCCCTCCTTGCAGTCGCAGGAGTCAGCCTGCTTGGCGCTATCAGGGGAGCAGTTGCACCAATCGGCGAGCTGTGGAGAGTGGGGTGGATTCTGGTTGGCCGATTCCTCGTAGCACCAGCTTCCGCTATGGTCGCTGGGGCAGTTGCAGTCATCGGCAACGCTCGGTTCGTAGCAGCACGCGCAACTGTCCACGTTCCCAGTGGCGTCCTGGTCGCAGTCGCACTGGTCAGCATATCCCTCGTTGCCGCAACTGTAGCCGTCGTACCAGCAGAGACAGGCATCAACGGCTTGTCCCTCAGAAGCGCATGTGCAGGAGTCTGGACCCTCCTTGTCGTGGTAGTGGTCGTTGTCCTCCCCGCAGAGCGCGCAGCTATCCACTTGCAGGGACTGGTCGTTTCCGCACTCGCAGACATCCGCACCGCTATTGTCGCGGTCGCAGGTGCACGCGTCAGACGGGAAGTCGTTGTGGTCGTCCGGGCAATTGCACGTATCGCTCCTGCTCTCGTCGCCGCACCCACAGACATCCGCCGACCCACCGATGTTCTCGTCTCCGCAGTTGCATACATCCCTCGGCGGAGTGGTGTTGTCGCCAGAGGCGCAGGTGCAGATGTCCACCTGTCCCTGGTCGCTCGGGCACTTGGTCCCGCAGTCATCATCCGTCTCGGCGAACGCCGGAGTGGCCAGGCTACCGAGGATCGTGAAGTGCACAAGCCCCAGCCCCGCGGCGCCGCCGGCGCGGCGCAGGAAGTCGCGACGGCTGGTATCTATTGCCGGCTCCTCGACTCGCTCGGACTTGGGCGAATGGTCGAACAGGACGCAACTCATTGGGCCACCTCCGTGCCGTGGATCCGTCTCAGCGCACCTCTCCTCGGACAGGGACGACAAGGCGCGCCTCCACTGGCGGCTTGCTGACGATGGTCGCCGTCCCGGCGAACGCGCCGGCAGGGGCATCGGCAGGAAACTCGAAATGGATCTTCTGCTCACATGGTCCACAACCCCAGCGCTGGGCCCCGACGCGCGGTCTCACGAACGGCACGTCGCAGGTGACTTCAACGTCGCTGGCGCGCGGTTTGAGGATGGTGCAAGTGCGCTTTGCCGCTTTCCCGGCGGGCACCGTGCCCAGGTCAATCGCGCCGTCCACCAGACCCGCTACCTCCAGCTTGGTCCGCAGCAGCCGGAGCACCTCGGTGAACACCGCGGCGTTCTCGCGGGGTTCGCGCTCGGTGTCGTTGGCGATCTCCTTCAGGTACTGGCCGATGTTCCGGGCGGAGCCATCGAGATCGCCCAAGGCGAGGTAGCAGCGGTGGGT
>Ga0100398_1004252_pt1 | contig 11640 bp, 6 predicted proteins | sample CryGeymeta201522_FD_81568 | JGI IMG/M metagenome (GOLD analysis project Ga0100398, IMG submission 81568) | Groundwater microbial communities from Crystal Geyser aquifers in Utah, USA - Crystal Geyser metaG 2015-22 | ecosystem: Environmental > Aquatic > Deep subsurface > Groundwater | place: USA... | reverse complement strand
TGTCAGAACTGGTTATCAAGGGTGGATGCCGCATCAGCGGCACCCATCGGACGCCCGGCAACAAGAATGCCGCACTGCCGATGCTGGCCGCCTGCGTGCTGACGGATGAACCGGTCACGCTGCACAACCTGCCGCTGATCCGGGACGTGCAGACCATGCTGGATATCCTGGTCGATCTGGGAGCTAGCGTTAGCCTGGTTGACCATTCCGTCACGATCTGCTGCAAGGGTCTTCATAAGCGTCGTCTGGACGAAGCGCTTTGCCGGCAGGCACGCGCGTCGATTCTGTTCGCCGGGCCAATGGCCGCCCGGCATGAGACCGTGACGGTATCGCATCCCGGTGGGGATGTGATCGGCCGGCGGCGGCTGGACACCCACATCGACGGGCTTGAACAGCTTGGGATCCGCGTCGAAACCGAGGGGGGATACACCTTCACCCGCGGCGATCTGTTCAGCGCGGCGGATATCCTGCTGGACGAAGCCAGCGTGACGGCTACCGAGAATATCGTGATGGCTGCCGTCCTTGCCCCTGGCGAAAGCGTGATCTTCAATGCCGCCTGCGAACCGCATGTCCAGGACTTGTGCCGCCTGCTCTGCGGCATGGGTGCACGCATCGAGGGAATCGGCACAAACCGGCTGCGGGTCGAAGGGGTGGAATCGCTGCATGGCGTATCTCACAAGATTTCTTCAGACTACATCGAGGCGGCGAGTTTCATAGCCGCCGCCGTGTTGACCGGCGGCGAGCTGTTTGTCGAGAATATCGCCCCGGCTGATTTTACCGTGATCGGCAAGCACTTTGCACGGCTGGGTATCCAATTAAACCTGGGCGGAACCACGGTGCATGTCCCCGCCAGACAGCGGTTGCACATCCAGGATGATATCGGGGCGGCCATCCCGAAGCTTGAAGATGGCACCTGGCCGAATTTCCCGTCCGACCTGATGAGCGTTTCGATCGTCCTGGCAACCCAGGCGGAAGGCACCATGCTGTTTTTCGAGAAGATGTTCGAAAGCCGCATGTATTTTGTCGACCGGTTGATTGAGATGGGGGCCCGGATCGTGCAATGCGACCCGCACCGCGTCATCGTCAGCGGGCCCTCGCGGCTGCATGCCACGCAGCTCTCCAGCCCGGACATCCGCGCGGGCGTTTCATTGCTGCTGGCGGCACTCTGCGCCGACGGGGAAAGCCGCATCGGCAATGCCCAGGTGATTGATCGCGGTTACGAACAGGTCGACCAGGAATTGCGACGGCTCGGGGCGGACATCCAGCGTATTCCCACCCATCGCGAATAGCTTGTGCCTGAACCTCAGGAACTTTTTCCCGCCAGAAAGACCGGTTTGGAAGATGCAAGCGACCGATTAGGAATGAGTTAAGACAAGCTGTTCATAACCTGTTAAAAGGTTTTCGATTTTTTTTCTTGTTTCGCGGCCGCGACGTGTTAACTATGGCGTCCGTTCATCGATGGTTTTACCCCCTCAATTAGGAGTTCATCAAGTGGAGAAAACGCCTGCCAGTTTACTGTGGAGCCAAGCTTGCTCCCACCTGCAGTCGACGCTTCATGCCGATGTCTACTCCCGTTGGATCGGTGTCATTGATGCCATCGCGCTTAGTGACAATACACTGACGCTGGGTGTGGATAATGATTTCTATCAATCCTGGCTGGAGGAAAACTACCTACCGCTAATTCAAGATGCATTGCGGGCGGTTACCGGGATGGAGTATAAAATTGTCTTTACCGTCAAGGCCCAGCAGTTTGAAGAGTCGCCCGCGACCCAGCTCAAGGAAAAACGCAGCATACGGGAGCGACTGACCGCCCGCAAACCGGACTTCAAGCCAGCGTTGAACCCGAAGTTCACGATGGATCGTTTTGTTGTCGGGCCTTCGAACAATTTTTCGCATGCCGCCGCCATGGCCGTCGCCGAGGCACCGGCACGTGCCTACAACCCGCTGTTCATCTATGGCGGTACCGGACTCGGCAAGACGCATCTGATGCAGGCCATCGGTCATACCGTCCTAGCCAACGGCAAGGCGCGCAATATCTGCTACGTCACCTGCGAGGCCCTTCTGAACGCCTATATCGACGCCCTACAGAAGCGCTCACTGCCCGAATTCCGCAAACTTTACCGTACCGCCGATCTGCTGCTGATCGATGATATCCATTTCCTTGCCGGCAAGGACCGTATCCAGGAAGAGTTCTTCCACACCTTCAATGCCCTGTTTGATTCCCACAAGCAGATCATCATGACCAGTGACCGGCCGGCTGCTGAAATTTCCGGTCTGGAGCAACGCTTGGTATCCCGTTTTGAGTGGGGACTCGTGACCGAGCTTGAAGAGCCGGATTTCGAAACCCGCATGGCGATCCTGCAATCCAAGCGCCAGCAGATGAACGTCGATATCGCGCAACCACTGATGAGCTTTATAGCGCAGCATGTGCGCTCTAATGTACGCCGTCTGGAAGGGGCACTGGTACGCGCTGTCTCGTTCGCCTCACTGACGCGTCAGCCACTGACGATTGAGTCCCTGCAACATCTGCTGCGTGATACGCTTGAACAGGAAAAACAGGAAGACATCAGCCTGTCCTCTATCCAGCGTGCCGTGGCGGCCCATTACGATATCCGTGTGGCCGATATGAGCAGTACACAGAGGCCCCGTTCGATCGCGGTACCCCGACAGGTCGCCATGTATCTATGCCGTGAGCTGACGCCAGCTTCCCTACCCGATATTGGCCAGGCCTTTGACAAGACTCATGCCACCGTTCTCCATGCCCATAAAGCCATCAAGGGGCGTATGGATGTGGATACCGATTTACGCCGAAATGTACATGAAATTTCACGTAAACTCGGGAAACCGGTTACTGTTTGATCGCTCTCTGACTTGTTGAAGCATGTTGTTGATAACGTGACCACAGCTGTTGATAACCGACTGTTTGTTATCAATCGTGAAGGTTATCATCCTGGATGTTAAATCGGCTGTCATGCTTATGAACAGGCCAACTGGATTGAATCGGCTTTGATAGCAACAGAAAACGGAATTATTAACACGGTGAACAGGCTATAATAGGTTGAATATTTAATTTAAATAAGATATTAATCTAGTTTATTGTTCTTAACAAAGGCAGCAGGGTTGTTATCTGATCGAGAGGGGGAGTTATGAAATTGAGTATCGATAAATCGGTTCTGGCCGCAGGCTTGCAGGCCGTGCAAAATGTGGTGGCTACCCGCAGCACCTTGCCGGTTCTTTCCAATGTCTTGATCACGGCCGAGAGTGATAACATCACGTTATCCACGACCGATCTGGATGTCAGTGTACGCTGCACCATCGAGGGACGGATCGAGGAGGGCGGGTCCACGACCATTCCCGTCCGGCGCTTATCCGGAATCGTCCGGGAGCTTCCCGAAAGCACGCTGCAGATCGAGAGCGACGAGAAGGACCAGATGTCGGTTACCAGCGGGTCCTCGTTCTTCAAGATTGTCGGTCTGCCGGCCGATGATTTTCCGGCGATGCCGTTGGCCGATGATGGAGATTTTTCCTACCTGATCGACCAGGGGGTGTTTCGTGAGATGCTGCGCAAGACCGCCTATGCCGCGTCGACCGATGAAACGCGCTACGTCCTTAACGGGGTGATGCTGAGCTTCAAGGAAGCCAAACTGACGGCGGTAGCAACCGATGGGCGGCGTCTGGCACTGGCTGAGAACGAAGTTGAGTTCCCGGAGGAATCCGAGGCGGATATGATCCTGCCTTCCAAGGCGGTCAGTGAATTGCTGCACATTTTGAAGGATACCGGCAACCTGCGTATTTACCCCAAGGGCAACCAGGTGGTATTTGTTTTTGAAGGGACGGTTCTGGCGAGCAAGCTTATTGATGGTACCTATCCGAATTTCCGTCAGGTTATCCCGGCGCAGTGCGAGGAGCGGGTAACGCTGGAGCGGGAAGCCCTGCTGACGGCATTGCGCCGTGCATCGCTGATCATCGCGGACAAGACCAGTGCCACGCGGTTGACATTTGATGCCAACAACCTGGTGATCCTGACCTCAACGCCGGATGTGGGTGAATCGCGCGAGACGATCCCCATCAAGTATACCGGCAAGCCGATAACGGTCGCGTTTAATCCGGACTACATGATGGATCCCTTGAAGAGCCTTTCCAATGATGAGGTTTCCATCGAGTTGACGGACAATCTCAGCCCGGCTGTCATTAAATGTGATATTCCATTTCTTTACGTGCTCATGCCGATGAGAGTTGACTAATTAAACGGAATCACGTATAAGCCAAAACTCGATTCGATGCCCGATGGTGTAATGGTAGCACAACAGACTCTGAATCTGTTTGTCATGGTTCGAGTCCATGTCGGGCAACCACTTATCTTATGAGTAAAAACTATAAAGTTGGCATAGTTGGCATTGGTGCCGTCGGAACCGAGATGGTCAAGGTGCTGCGGCAACGTCAATTTCCCTGTGACGAGATTCGCATTATGGCCCGATCGGCCCGTGAGGAGGAGATTGCCGGGGAAGTGTTTAGCGTCGTCGAAACCACACCCGAGGCGTTTGACGGCCTTGATTTCGCGTTTTTTGCCGGTACAGAGGGTTCGAAAGGTGCCTCGCAACAGTTCGGCTGGCAGGCGGTCGAGCGTGGCGTAGTCGTGATCGATAATGGCGATGATTTTCGCATGGATCCGCGGGTTCCGCTGGTCGTGCCGGAGGTCAATCCGGAAGCGCTGCGGAACCACCAGGGGTTTATCGCCAATCCGAACTGTAGCACGATCATTGCCTTGATGGCGGTCGGTCCACTGCATCGTGCCGCCGGTTTGCGGCGGATGGTCGCCGCCACCTACCAGGCGGTGTCAGGAACGGGTCGCAATGCCATTTTCGAGCTGGAAGTGCAGCTCAAGGATTATGTGGCCGGCAAGCCGCTTTCGCATGAAGCGTACCCACATCAGATCCTGCTCAATGTGTTACCGCAGATCGGTGGACTGAAAGCAGAGATGCCGGGCTTTACCAGCGAAGAGGCTAAAATGCTCTTTGAGACGCGTAAGATACTGGGGGATGACCAGATCAAGGTAACGACCACCTGTGTGCGTGTCCCCGTCTTCTACGGGCATTCAGAGGCCTTGAATCTCGAGTTTGAACGGCCGCTTTCGGTTGAGGAGGCTAAACGAATCCTGAATGCGGCCAACGGTATTCAAGTGGTTGATGATACGGCGGCTTCCAAATACCCCATGCCGCTGAGCGTGGAAGGGCAGGATGACTGCCTGGTTGGGCGTATCCGCAAGGATCCTAGTGTGGAAAACGGGCTTTGCCTGTTTGTGGCTGGTGACAACATCCGCAAGGGTGCTGCGTTGAACGCGGTTCAGATCGCCGAAGCGTTGATCGGAATAGGTTCTTATTCGTGACTTCGCTACTGACGCTCTATTGCGAGAAGCCGGGAATATAGGGGCTTCCTTCCCAGCTTGCCGGCGAATTCCAGGGAATATCGGAATCGTGAGGGGTAGCGCAGCCACTGGCTAATAGGGCTACGCTGGCGATCAGCATAATGGCAGTCAAGGCTCGTATATTCATCTGTTGCCGCCTATCTCACTGAATGGCTGACCCCCCATTGGTCGAATGGTCGGTATCCGTCCGGGTTACTGGAACAGGACGATATCGCCGTTATTGATGGGGCCTTGCTGCCAGTCTGTCAAGATCTCGCCGATGGCCAGGTTATTTTCCGCCTTGATCGAGACGAGACGTACCTTGGTGATAAAGAGCGATTTTTTTTCATCAGCATTTTTACGCTGGATAAGCAGAGGAACGTTGGGGAGTTGTCCATCGGTCATGGCGCTGAACGCTTCCTTGACGAATTCCGGCTCGACTTCCATGACAATAAATAGGTTTTTCTGATCCACGGAGACCACCCGGCCCTTGATTCCTGGCGTTATTTGGCCACGCAGACGATCGAGCGTGACGCTGGTTCCTATTCCGACTGGTCCCCCCCCTCCGGCAGATCCCAACGTTTTGATCTGGTCGCGAAGGTCGGCGATGATCCCCATGAGTTCTTCCGTTTTGATCTTGAGACCGTCATTTTTCTCTTCGAGCTCTCGCTTCTCCGCTTCCAGATCGGCAATGCGCAGTTTCTGTTCGGCGATTTGGTCATTGGCCTGCTGCAGATCGCGGCGCAGCCCTTCAATCGTGCGGTTGAGCTGGGCGATTTCATTGTTGAGTTGGACGATATGAACCAGACGTTCGCGCAGCGTCTGCTTTTGCTGGTTGAGATCCCTGATTGTTTCTATCAGTTCCGTGCGGATGGTCTGGAGTTGTTGGCGGGTTTCGTTGAGGACGTTCAGCTGCTCGGTGGCGCGTTCAATCGCATAGTTGATCACGGCTTGTGTCGTTCCGGGACCATCTGAAATTTTAAGGTTGGTCAGCGGGTTGCGTTCCGGTTTAGAAGTCACCGGATCAATCTTGTAGTAGCTCATCAAATTCCGGCGCCATTTTTCCGTGTTGAAATTCAATGTCTGGACCTGGTCGATATTTTCGAGTTCATGCTTGTAGGTGTCCCAGAACGGGCTGGTGGTCGGATTATCGATAATCTCGGCGGCGACCCCGGAGACATCTCGTGCGGGGTAGGCGGGAGGCGTTTCGGGTTCCTGCGGCGGTTCCGCTTCCAGCGTGCGCGCGAGGCTGATCAGCCCTTCCTCGAGTTTGTAGGTACGGCCTTTCAAGATCTCGCGCTTGGCGAAAAGCATGGTGCCGAGCGTCAGCGCGGCGATCGAAAGAATAAAGATGAAGACTACAAGAACTCGCAAAAATTTTGCCATTTGATCTCCCGACCGGCCAATTGGTTAATAACGCCCCGCTACTGGATTATTCATTGAACGTAAACGTTGTCTTAATTTGACGCCTATGTCAATGTTTTAAGTGATCGTGAAAATAGGTTTTCAATGGCTAGCGACTTAGGCGAGGAGCGGAACATGAAAAAAACAGATGTTATTGTGATCGGTAGCGGCGGCGGGACGAAAATCGCGATTCCGGCGGCGCAGCGGGGATTGACCGTGGCGTTGATCGAGGAGGATGCGTTCGGTGGTACCTGCCTGAATCGTGGCTGCATACCGTCCAAGATGCTGATTCATCCCACGGAGGTGGCCGAGCATGCACGTCACGCCCACCGTCTCGGCCTGGATGTGGAGGGTGAGTTGCGTCTGCGGTTTGCAGACATCATGCAGCGCATTGGCAGGGACGTGGGCGAGACGTCATTGGCCGTCCGTGAGCGGCACGAGACGCATCCCGGCATCACGGTATACTCTGGCCATGCGGTTTTTGTGTCTGACAAGGTGGTCATGATCAACGGGGAGGCGCTGACCGCCGACAGGATCTTCATTGCCACCGGAAGCCGTCCGGAACTACCACCGGTCGAGGGACTGGCCGGGACGCCCTACATCACCAGTCGCGAGGCGTTGCAGCTTTCCGCGGTGCCGGCCAAGATGCTGGTGGTGGGGGCAGGGTATATCGCTGTGGAGCTGGGCGGGGCCTATCGCGCCTACGGCTGCGACGTCCAGTTCCTGGTCCGCAGTCGTTTCCTGCGGGGGCTTGACGATGATGTGACGGCCGAGTTCGAGCGCGGCTTCCTGCCGCATCACAAGGTTCACAAACCCTTTACGTTAGACAGGGTTACCCACGACGGGTGCCGGTTCCACGTGCATGGCCGCTATCCTGATGGCAGCGGCGATGTGGTGACAGGCGACGCCTTGTTGGTCGCCGCCGGGGTGGTGCCGGAAACGGACCGGTTAGGGTTGGAAAACACCGCGATACAGCGTGATGCAAAAGGGTTCATCCGGGTGAATGATCACCTCGAGACGGCGGTGCCCGGCGTGTACGCGCTCGGTGATTGTGTTGGCAACTACCTGTTCCGGCACACGGTCAATTTCGAGGGCGAATATCTGATGCGCACGGCGTTTGGGCAGGGCCCCACGCCGGCTCTGGATTACGGTCCCGTGCCTTATGCCGTCTTTACCACGCCACAGATTGCGGGCGTGGGCGCGAGCGAGAATGAGTTGGAAAGGGACGGGATCGATTATGTTGTCGGCAAGGCGACCTATGCGGACAGCACGCCGGGCATGGCGCGGGTGTCGGAGTTTGGATTTGTCAAGGTGCTGGCCGATCGTGCCAGCCGCCGCGTACTCGGTGCGCACATTGTCGGTGACGAGGCCTCGGTGATGATCCATCTGTTCATCGCCATGATGAAAATGGGGGGGACGCTTGATGATCTGCTGGGCATGATCTTCATTCATCCGGCCTTGCCGGAAGTCGCGCGTGACGCGGTGCGTGACGCGGCCCGGCAGCTGTAGGCATTTACTTGTCCAGTTCGCGGAGCTGGTTCATCAGCTCCTCGTATTGGTCCGCGGGTTCGGTCAGATACAGCGATTGGGCGCAACGGACGCCGATAAACGGCGCGCCGGTCTCGCCGCGACGCTGGCCGGATTTGCTGCCAGCTTGCTGTGCGGCATCGACCGGCTCGTGACGTCGGAAGGCGGCCAGCGCATCGACGGCGGCCAGATAATCGCCGCCGCGGTAGGTGTGTTTTTGCGACGTGTTGGTTTCGATGGCTCGTTCCGGCCCCTGGGGGTCTTTGATTTCCGCTTTTTGGTAGTAGGCGGGATCATAATAGTCATAAACCCATTCGGCCGCATTGCCTGCCATGTGGTAGATGCCGTAGGGGCTGATATCCTTCTGCTTCCAAGGCGGGTTGAGCAGGCCGCCGGCTTTGGCCTGGAGCGCTTTTGCCGGTAGCAGCTCATCCACGTTCCAGGTCTCGTCCGGCAGGACAGTCGGCGGGGGGGGCGGGGGCGGTTCCGGTCGTCGGCAACTGAAAATTCCGCGTTTTGGCGGTTCGGGGGGCACGGGTGGATTCTGGCGATCCATCTCGGCGGCGACCCGTTTCCTGAACGCGGGCCAGTTGACCATGAGGCCCTCGGGTTTATCCTCACCCCACGGGTACGTTGCGCCCTCAATACCGCGGGCAGCCTTCTCCCACTCCGCCTCGGTTGGTAGGCGTTTCATCGCACCGCGATCAAAGGCGTCCTTGCCATTGACCCAGCGGGCGAAAGCAAAGGCGTCAAACCAGTCCACGCCGACAACGGGCTGGCGGTCGCCGCTCAAATGGCGGTGCGTCCACCCTTTGGCATCGTGCTTCTTGAGCGGCGGGGCATCAGGCTGCTCGAACCAGGATTCGCCGGTGTTTTTCGTGTGTTCCACGAAACGGCGGTAATCCTTATTGGTCACCTCGTACTTGTCCATCAGGAACGGGTTGACATAGACCAGCCGCATCGGGAAGGTGTCTTCCTTGGGGTTGTCGCCCTTGGCCCCCATCAGGAAGTAACCGCCGGGGATATAGGCCATGTCTTTGGGAACGTTGACATGGCCGGCAGGGGGGCGGTTGCCGGCTCCGGTTGGCTGGTAGGTCGTCATGATCTGTTCCATCATCCGCAGGATGAACATGAAGTCCATTCGCCCGAGCACTTCCTGGGCGGGGCCTTCGGTCTGGACAACCTGCGAGATCCAGAACTGCAGGAAGCGCGTGGCCTCGTAGACGGAATTGTGGAAATCCCGTTCGGCCAGCAGGACATCGAGGCGACTGCGCATCAATTCCGGCAGGCGGCGGGCAATGTCGCGGCGTTCGTCGACAAGTTGCTTGTGTGCGGTTGTCACATCCGGATTGGTTTTGAACTCCTTGTGAGCCTCCAGTTGCCGGAGCTGTTCGGACTTGAGGTTGAAGCGTTCGATGGTGGCTGAAACCGGTGGCCACCAGCGATCCTGCACCCGTTCAAGGCCGCGCACGATATTTTCCAGTTCGGCACGAAACGCCTCGCGCTGCAGGCGGATCTCGTCGATCGCCTCGGCGCCGGGGCACTTGGCAAGGAACTCGTCAAACAGGTCGATCTGCCGCTGGTACTCGTCGGCTGCGAAACTGGCATTCGGATCGAGTTTCAGTTCAAGCAGTTTGGCGGCCAGGAAGGGGGTGACATCCGAATCCTGGATGGCCTTGATGTCGCTGCGCATGATCCGGCGGCTGGTCGAAATGGTTTCCGAAACGGGGATTCTCAGCACCAGAGCGCTCGCGGTCTTTGAGGTTACAACGCCTTTTATTTGCCTGCCGTCATTGAGATGGACGGCGATCAACTCCTCGTCGGGAACCAGGGCTTGTGCTGCCGGGGTGAGATCCGCCCGCGTCAGTGCCCGGCAGGGGATGGCGGATGCGAGTGCCAGTAAAAGGCCGGTGCGTAGGAATCGGGATGTTCGCATGGGTGTTGTTCCTTCTTCGCTGCGTTTTCTCATGGTGCCTGTTGCCCGGCCAGCTGCGAGAGCGGGTCGGCAATTAAAAAGTGTGCATTCCTGAACAGACCGGCGGCCCTCGCAGAGTCACCGGCTTTCAAGGCCATCATGCCGCTGGCGATCGCGGCCTCACCGTGATGGTTGACGCTCAAGCGGGCCACCCGTTCGTGCGGGGAGAGATCCTGTGCCGTGATGGTGAGTTCTCGGAATTCACCATTCGAGCCTTGCTCAAAGCACTGCAGCTGGCCATTCTGCAACTCGCCGATGGTCAAAAGGACCCGCCCGCTACCGAGGGCGACCTCGATGGTTTGCCCCTGTTCCATACGGAAGGTCTCCATGATCGAGTCGTCGATGTTGAGCAGGGACTCGAGCCCATTCTCCAGTTCCAATAGTGAATCGTGATACAGGGAAAGGTCGTCGCGCGCCCGCAGTGGCCGGATCAGGTCAAGCGCCTGCTGCAGATCCCCCCGGATGATGGCATGAGCGGCATTCTGCATGACGGGCGTCATGATCTCGCGGCCGAGCTGCTCCTGCCGTCGGCGTGTTTCCATCAGGCGTTCCGATTCGCGTGCGTCGCGGTGTCGCTGGATGTCCTGACGCATGCGCTCGCGGAAGGCGTTATCTGCGGGAAGGTTGCCCGGGTAGGCGGCGACCAGCGCTTCCGCCTGCGCATATTCCCCAGCCTCCTTTTGGGCATTCACCTGTTGCAGCAGCTCCTCGATTTGCTGCCGCCGTGTCGGGGTGCGTTGGACCGGGGATTCGCGGCGTTCGGCAGCGGTGCGGGGAGGATGGGCGATTGATGCCGGTTGGCGGGAAGAAGAAACCGTTCTGGTGGGCGGGGAAGGGGGCGAGCTCACCGGTGCTGCTGGCGGTGTGTGACTGGCCATCGCGAGATAAAACCGGATGGCCATGGCGACGGCCAGAGCGGCGATAGCGGTCCACAGGGTGGTCCAGATGGCTGTGGATCGCGAGAGCGATGATGTGTTTGCCGTCAGCCGTTTCAGGCGTTCGGTGTCGACCGACGATCGACGCTCGCTGCGCTGAACGGTACTCATGTCATCCGCTTGCAGGGGCTGATGCGGCATCAGTCCGCTGTAGACCCGGCGCATATCCGCATGAACCGCCTGCCAGGAATCCCCCCGAAGGTCGGGATTCTTGGCCAGCATGCGTTCAATCAGCGCGCAGGTCGGCTTCGAGAGGGAGGTGTTCAGGTCCATCGGGTCAGGTGCGGTTCCGGTGATCTGCAATTCCAGCGCGGTCTCTTCATCGGCTTCACTGAAGAGCCGTTTGCCGGCAACCAGGTGATAGAGCATGGCACCGAGCGAATAAATGTCGGAAC
>Ga0100398_1004241_pt1 | contig 11647 bp, 8 predicted proteins | sample CryGeymeta201522_FD_81568 | JGI IMG/M metagenome (GOLD analysis project Ga0100398, IMG submission 81568) | Groundwater microbial communities from Crystal Geyser aquifers in Utah, USA - Crystal Geyser metaG 2015-22 | ecosystem: Environmental > Aquatic > Deep subsurface > Groundwater | place: USA... | reverse complement strand
TTCGATATGCGGGGTGTGGGGAAACATGTCGAACGGCTGCACCGCCGTCACCGCGTAGCGCGGTTCGAGCATTTCGAGATCGCGCGCCAGGGTCGAGGGATTGCAGGAAACCGTGACGATCCGTTGCGGTGCCAGTTCCAGCAGGGACTGGACCACCTTTGGATGCATGCCCGAGCGCGGCGGGTCGGTGATCACCACCTCCGGGGCCGCCGACCCGGCCGGCGCCGCATCCCGGATCACATCCTTGAGGTCCCCGGTGCGAAACCGACAGTTGTCGATGCCGTTGAGTTCGGCGTTCCGGTAGGCATCGGCAACCGCCTGCTCGACCACTTCGAAGCCCAACACCCGCGCCGCTTTGCGGGCCAGGGTGAGAGCGATGCTGCCGGTGCCGCAGTAAAGGTCCCAGACCGTTTCCGCACCGGTCAGGTCGGCGAACCGATCGACGCAGGCATAGAGCAATTCGGCGCCGTACGGATTGGTCTGAAAAAAGGATTGGGCGGAAATCCGAAAGGTCAGGTCACCCAGACGCTCCTCGATAAACCCGGGGCCCCACAGGGTGCGCGAACGTTCGCCGACGGCCACCTGGGCCCGACCGGTATTGGTGGAATGGATCAGGGTGGTAAGGGTCGGGTAGGTCTGGAGCAAATGTTCGGCCAGCTTCGCCACCGCGGCTTCATGACCGGGGTGATCGGCGGTGATGAGATGCACCAGGGTCTGGCCGCTGCGCTTGCCTTCCCGGATCACCAGAAACCGCCAGCAGCCCTGATGGGTCTTGACGCTGTAGGCGGGCAACCCGCTCTGTCGGCACCAGTCCCGTACCTCGCGGACAATCGCCATGGAGGCGAGCGATTCCAGGGCGCAGCAGCGAACGTCGAAGAGCTTATCGAAGAAGCCGCGCACGTGCAGTCCGAGCGCGAAGTCCCGTTCGTAGGCCACCTCGGCGGCGGCGATTTCGGCGGTCGAAAGCCAGCGCCGACTGGAAAAGGTATATTCCATCTTGTTGCGGTATTCGATTTCGCGGGGTGACGGCACGGTCGCCGCGACGGCATCGGTATCCAGCCCCGGGACCCCTTGCAGACATTCCATCACTTGCCGGCGCTTCCATTCGAGTTGCTCCGAGTAGCGGAGTTGCTGCCAGCGGCAGCCGCCGCACACCCCGAAATGCTCGCAAAACGGCTCCACGTAATGGGGCCCTCGTTCCAGCACGGCAACCGTCCGGGCTTCCGCGTACTGGCGCTTTTTGCGTTGAATCCGGGCCAGTACCCGTTGGCCCGGAATGGCGCCGTCGACAAACACCACGAACCCGTCCACGCGCGCCACCGCACTGCCGCCGAAGGCGAGTTTTTCAATGTCCAGTTCCAGTTCCGCGCCACGACGAAGGATCTCACTCATCTGCCCGCATGCTCCCGCATCCCGATTGAAGTCAACGCAAAGCCCTGCCGGCCCCGATGGTGCCGGCCGCTCCATAATATGGCGATAATCATCGTTTGGCCACGGCCGGCGCCGCCAGTTAGGCGGTGCCACCGTTGTCCTTCATTCCGCGCATGGGAAGAGGAAAAGCTTACGGCCTATAATATCGATCAGGCGGGAAAGCAAGGGAAAGCCACGGCGGAGATGTCGGAAGCGGGAAGACGGGATGCCCCGTGCAGGCATCTCCGGCATTCGCCCATTTATACCTTTAAGAATTGAAAGCTCCGTTCTTGTAGGAGCGGCTTCCAGCCGCGACGGTGTGTCGATCGCGGCTGGAAGCCGCTCCTACCGGATGATCATCTTCAGACTGGCCCTACGGACGGCAACTTTTCAATCTCAACGGGTATAGCATACCGGTTAAGGGTAAAAAGTTCCATTTCGTGTGCGCTCTTTCCTGGGAGCGCGGGCATCTTGCCCACTTTTGAAAATGAAACATCTGATCCTAAACCAGTATAATTGAGTTGAGCGATCAGGTGCCGCGGTGAACGGCGGTTTCCACCTTGATCCCGAATTTATCGATTTTGGCCAGCAGGGTCGGCCGCGACATCCCCAGCAAGACCGCCGCTCGCGAACGGTTGCCGCCGGTCGCCTGGAGCGCCTGCTGCACCACCACGGCACCCAACCGGTCCATTAGGCCATCGAACAGGCGGTCGTTTCCGGGCCGGGTCAGCTGCCTTTGTACCCATTTGGCCAGCAGTTCGAGGGCCCGCTCTTCCAAATCGGGTCCCTGGTCTCCGCCCAGACCATTGCCGAGCCCCAGGGCCTGGTCGAGGTCTTCGCCATGGATCGGGCCGCCCCGGTTAAAAATCAACGTCCGCTGCAGCACATTGGCCAGTTCGCGAACGTTGCCCGGCCACGGATGGCGATGGATCAGTTCCAGGGCATCGGGGGCCAGGCCCGGATTATCGCTCTTCAAATCGGCCGCGAACCGATTGAGGAAATAATCGGCCAGCAGACCCAGATCGCCGGCCCTTTCCCGCAGCGACGGCAGCCTCAGGGTCACCACGTTGAGGCGGTAATAGAGGTCCTCCCGAAAGCGCCCGTCCGCCAAGGCCGCTTCCAGATCGCGGTTGGTGGCCGCGATCAGGCGCACATCCACCGGAATCGGATTGCGCCCGCCGAGCCGTTCGATGCTCCGCTCCTGCAGCGGTCGCAGCACCTTGGCCTGAATATTGATCGGCATGTCACCGATCTCATCGAGAAACAGCGTTCCGTGATGGGCCTGTTCCACCTTGCCCACCCGGCGGCTGACGGCGCCGGTGAAGGCGCCCTTTTCGTAGCCGAACAGTTCACTTTCCAGCAACGTTTCCGGAATGGCCACACAGTTGATCACCAGAAACGGCCGCTCCGCCCGCATGCTGTGATGATAAATGGCGCGGGCGACCAGTTCCTTGCCGGTGCCGGATTCACCGCGAATGAGCACGGTGGCGTCGGTCGGGGCCACCCGGCCGATTGCCTTGTACACTTCCTGCATGGCGGCGCCGCGGCCGATCAGGGCATCCGGTTCGGTGGCGCTTCCCGAGGCACTCCCCACCCGCACCCGGGTCCTCATGAAGCGGCCGGCCTGGAGCGCCTGGTCGATCAATTCGAGCACGCGGGGGATTTCAAACGGTTTCAGCACATAATCATAGGCCCCCAGTTTGGTCGCTTCGATCGCCGTGTCGGTGGTGCCGTAGGCGGTCATGATGATCACCGGCAGCTTCGGCTCCAGCTGCTGCATCTCCCGGTAAGCTTCGAGGCCGGTCATGCCGGGCAGGCGCACATCCATGATCACCAGATCGGGAACCGAGCGGCCGACCTGCCGCACCGCGCTTTCCCCGGAAACCGCGGTTTGCACCTGGTGGCCTTCGGCGCTGAGGAGCCGTTCGAAACTGCTCCGCAGTTGCGGATCATCATCGACAATCAGGATCTGCGACACGCTCGAACTCCGCTATTCGGTCATCGGCAGACGGATCACAAAGGCGGCCCCGGAACCGCCGCCGGCCTCCAGGCTGAGCGTTCCCCCGTGTTCTTCGACAATCCGCCGCGAGATGCTGAGGCCCAACCCCGACCCTTCTTCCTTGCTGCTGAAGAAGGGTTCGAAGATCTGCTCGCGAACCGCCTCCGCCACCCCCAGCCCGGAATCCGTCACCCGGATGCTCACCCGGGGGCCGGCCGCATTAGCCGGGTCCTCACTTTCGCACAGGCTGAGCACCCCGCCGTCGCTCATGGCTTCACAGGCGTTCAACATGAGGTTCACCAGGGCTTCCTTGATCTGTTCCGGATCCAGCGCGATCGCGGGCAGCGGCCGAAGTCGGTCCACCTGCACCCGCACGGCGCTGGATTCCAGGCGATGGCGCAACAGTTCAACGGTATGATCCACCACCTCGGAGGGGCTCATCCGCACCGCCTTAAGCTTGGGGGGGCGGGCGAATTCCAGGAAATTGCGGACAATGGTGTCGATGTGTCGGATTTCTTCCGAAACGACCTCGAAGTCTTCCCGCTGGACCGCGTTCAGACTGAGACCGCGCTCCAGGGAAAACAACCGCATCTTGACCGAGGTCAAAGGATTCCTCACGCTGTGGGCGACTCCGGCGGCCAGCTTGCCCACCAGGGCCAGTTTCTCGGACTGCTGCAAGTGCTCCCGGCTCTGTTCCAGTTTACTCCGCACCTGTTCCACATCGGTCAATAGCCCGCTCATGCGCTGACTCAAGGCCTGCACTTCATTGCCGGCGATCGGCCCGGAACCGTGCCCGGCACCGGATGCAAGACGGCGGATCGGCCCCAGCACCTGCCGGGTCAGGACCAGCGCGAGCAGAAACCCGAACAGGATCGAACCGGGAATGGCGGCCCAGGCCATGGCGTTGAGTTCACCCGCGCGGCGCTGGTAGTCCATGCGGCGCAGAGCAATGCTCTCGGTAAAAATCTGCTTGTATCTGGTGCACAGATCGAGGATGGCATAAAACTCTCGACGGACTTCCTTGTGTTGTTCCGCCCCCTGCCGGCGCTGATCCTCGCGGTAGCGCTCCACCACCTGATCGCGATCGAACACCAGGTGCAGATAGCGCGATTCGATCTCACTCAGGATGTCCAGGGCATCCCGACGCTGGACCGAAATCCGCGCCCGTTTGATCCATTCCAGGAAAGCCCGATGGTGGTCATCCAGGAGCTTCAGCCAATTGGGGTCGCTGTCGAGGAAGTAATAAGTGAGGAAGCCCTTCTGCATCACCAGCTCGTTGACCAGTTCCTCGGCGGCCATGAACGCCGCCGTATCGCTATCCAGCGCATGGGTGAAGAGGGCCTGGGTTTCCCTGCCGTACCAGAGAGTGATGGCGGCCCCGGCCAGATTGGTCGCGACTAGGGCGGCCACCAGCAGGAAAATCCGGGAACGCAGGCTGAGCACCCGTTTCATGATCGCTCCAGGCGGCCGAGTCCGGCGCGCGGCATGGCGGAGTCGGTGCAGGTTACCGTGGTACCCCGGGGGCGCGGGCGGGATGGGGGGAGTCGGAAGGAGTTTGGGGCCTGCATGCATCCCTTTCGCAACATGGTTCAATTGAAGCATAACACGGGATCGTCATTCCCCATGCCTCTAAATGAAAATGGGGCGCTATTTTAAATCGTTTCCAATGGTTGGGAGCAACCTAATGGAGGAGTGAATTCGTAGGTCGGGTTGCGACCAGCGGGAGCTACCCGACGATTCGCCGGCGTCACCACTCCGCGGCTCTCCACCGGATCGTCAGGGAGTGCTACGCACACCCGCTACGGATGACCTACAGATGACCTACAGGCAGCCTTGGATTTTCATGCTTCGTTGTGACCGTCCCAGGTCATGGGGGTTAGCGGGAATCCATCCACCCTGAGGGCGCTGGGCTGAATTCCCGCTTCAAGCTATCTCATGTTGCCCGGTGCCGGCCGCGACCGGTACCGGCGGCTTGGATCACTTGAGGGTGATGGGCATGCCCATGAGTGGCCAGATCACCGCCACGGCCAGGCCCACCACCAGCATCAAAATGATGCTGGCAATAGAGCCATAGGTGAAAAATTCGCCCGGCGTGAATTGCTTGGAATCGTAGGCGATGGCGTTGGGGGCCGCGCCCACCAGCAGCATGAACGGCATGCCGGCCGTAACCAGCGACGCGAACAGAATGACCGCCGGCGCCACCCCGAGATAGGGCGCAATCACCAGGGCCACCGGCAGCGATATGGCGATGGCCGCAACGTTCATGATGAAGTTGGTCATGATCATGACAAAAAAGGCGATACTCATGATGAACACAAACCAGTTGGCTTTCTGGAACATGCTCAGCCAGTTGATCGCAAGCCATTTGGCCGCTTCCGTCTGCCACAGGCAAAAGCCGATGCTCATGGCGCCGCCGAACAGGAGGATGATGTTCCAGGGGATTTCTTCCAGATCTCTCAGGGTCAGGATCCCGAGCAGGAAGAACAGAATGGTCGAAACCAGCAGGATCGCGGTCTTGTCGAGCACATTCAGGGCCGGAATGAAGGAGCGCAGACTCATGATCAGGATCACGGCGAACACGATGACCGCGGCCACCACCTCGTTGCGTGTGATGCCGCCGAGGGCCTCGTTCAACTGCCGGGCCCGGTCCCGCAGCCCCGGGATGGTCTTCTTTTCCGGTTTCAAGACAATCATGAACAATCCCCAGAGCAGGAAGGTCATGAGCCAACCGATCGGCGCCATGTAATAGGTGAGTTCGAAAAAGCTCACGCTCTGCCCGGCGATCTGCTTGAAGAAGCCGACCGCTACCGCGGCCCGGGCCGAGCCCAGCAGGGTGATGATGCTGCCGGCGCCGGCCACGTAGGCCATGCCCATAAAGAGCGCCTTGCCGAATTTGGTGGGCTTTTCACCCTCCCCGTAGAGCGCATAGATCGACAGCAGCAGGGGGTAGACGGTGGCGGCCACGGCGGTATGGGCCATGATGTGGGTGAGCGCGGTGGTCACGATGAAGGTGCCCAGTAGGATAGCACCGGTGTTTTCGCCCACGATGATCAGCATTTTATAGGCGAGACGCTTGGTCAGCCCGGTTTTGGTGAACACCATGCCGATCACCACGGAGCCGAAAATAAAGAGCACCGAGGGATCCATGAAATCCTTGAAGGCGGCTTCCGCGCTGCGGACCATGAACAGGACCTGCAACACGCCGATCAAGAGACTGGTGATCCCGATCGGCAGCACCTCGAACACCCACCAGGTGCCGGCCCACATGAACACCGCCAGGGCCCCCTTGCCCTGCTGACTGAGGGCAAAATGCTTGCCGGCCGGGTCCACCGCATCCGGCCAAGGCGATGAATAGAAGATCAGCAGAAACAGCGCCGGCCCCAGGAGCAGCGCCATGATCCTGACCCAATTGATGGATTTGCCGGTTTCTTTAGCAGCACTAGCCATTCAGTATCCTCCTCGTCACCCGAGCGATCCAACCATTCGTTTGCAAACGCCTTGCCCTGCACCAATCCAAACCCGCCCGCCCCGGGACCGGTTTCAGGTCCATCCGCCCCGCCGCGGCCGTCGCCGAAGCAGCGGCTTACAGCAGCGGCTTACAGCAGCGGCTTACAGCGGGCAAGCCATGATCAACCGACAGATCTCATTGAACACATCGCTCAGCCGCGGAATGCCGACGATGTCGTCGGCTTCGGTCACCATGAGCGACTGCAACTGGCCCACCACCATTTGATGAATGGCCACATTCAAACCGGCATCGGCCGCGATCTTTTCCATCTCCCCAGGGACTTCCATGATCTCTTCCACCCGCACCCGGGAGGCTTTCTTGCACACATCGTCCAGCGGCTTTTGCAGCAGGTCGTAGTGGGTCATGATGGATTGGAGAAAAGACGGCTGGAACCCGAACCGGGACAGGCTCTTAAGATCGCCGATCTGGCGGTATTTCGGTTCCATGGCCTGGAGCACCCCGGCCTGGCCGATCTTGCCCACCACCTTGCCCGCTTGATCGGTCACCAACACCGCCCGATGCGGATAAATGTTGCGGTGAAACCGCTGCTGCGCCTCACTTAGCGCCATCACCGCCTGGTATAACGGAGCGTCGTGGGCCACGCTGGCATAATCCGCGAGTGGCACCATCAAGTCTTTCACCATCTTTTCAGCCACGGGAATCCTCCTCGTCCAAGGGGCCGCCGGCCGCCCGGCAGGCCAATTCGATCTTTTGCAGCAGCGCGAGCATATCGAAGGGCACCAGAATGTCATCGTAGGCGCCCTGCTTCATGGCCTCGATGGCCAGCTGCAACCGGTTGCCGGGCACCATGGTGATCACCCGCACCCCGGGCCAGGTGCTCCGGATGTATTCCAGCAGTTCCAGCCCGTGCCGCTGAAAGCCGCGCAAACCCAACAGCACCACCTGAAAGTCGCTGCCTTCCAGTTGCGCTCTGGCGGTTTCTTCGCGGCCGCTGGCGAACGCCTCATAGCCCAGTTCCCGCAAACGCTGCTGAAGGCTGCGGCGAAAACTTTCATCGCTATCCACAACCAGCACCCGTGGCGCCATCCCTGCTCCTGCCCCCAATCGTTGCAACCGATCCGCCCGGGTCCAGCACCACCGGTGACGATCAGAGCCGGCTACCGCATGACGAGCCGCTCGGCGCGAGCGGTGCTGAAACCACCGGGCGAGGCTTGAGCAACAGATGTGCCATGGTTCACAAAGTGAATCCCGACACCAGATCCGGAGCCCCATCCAAAAGCCGGCGGTGGCGTTATGAAACAATATGGTATGAAATGAAACTTTACGTGTGAGACGTATTGATACAATATGGCAATACAGCGGGCCGGAGCGCTCGATCAGGTCGCCCCAAGCGGTGTTCCGGCGCGCTCCACCAGGATCGCCCCCGAATCCAGCCGCCCTTCCGCAAGGGCTTGCAGCGCATCGCGGCGCGAGCCGATGACCGAATCCAGCACCCGTACTTTTTTCCAGTTCAGGTATTGGTAGTATTCGTCTTCAATGGCGCCGCAGATGAGCACCTCCACTTTTTCGGTGATCGCCAGCCGGCACAGGCCTTCGGCGGAAGCCTGGGGCAGCACCAGGGTGCGCTCCTCGCTCACCCGACCGTCATCGGCCAGGAGTCCCAGCCAGACTTCGGCGGCGAGATCAAAGCGCGGCGCCACCTCGTTGCCGTCAAGCGGGATCAAAACTTTTTGCGCCATGGCTTCAGACTCCGGGGGTGCCATTCAAACCGTTGGGAGCAAGCATTACCGTTTAGGAATAGGGATGGATTCGCGCTGCCGCTGATGCCTTGAGCCGGGTGCGTTGGACGTGCGTCCCGTCAGGGCGCTCGACGCCCTCAGCCGTCGATTTCATGGTGCTTCATTTTCCGCCACAAGGTCGAGCGCCCCCAGCCCAGGAGCTGCGCGGCGCGGTCGCGGCGCCCGCCGGCCCGGGTGAGCGCATCGAGAATCAGCCGGCGTTCCGCTTCGGGCCAGTTACGCGCCGGGGCCGTCGCGGGCGCCGCGGCGTGGTTCAGTTCCGCCGCCGGCGCCGTGTTCGATGCCGATTCCGTACTCGTTGCCGCCGGCGCCGGATTGGTCGGCGTGGTGGTGAGGAAAACCGGAAGGTGCTGGACCTCGATGGTGTCTTCGTGACAGATGTTTACGGCGTATTCCACCAGGTTTCGCAGTTCCCGCACATTGCCCGGATACGGGTAGGCCAGCAGCCGATTCATGGCTGCTTCGCTGAATCCTTTGATGGGCCGCTGAAATTCGGTGGTGAGCGTGCGCAGGAAGTGATCCAGCAGCAGCCGCAGATCTTCGCCGCGTTCGCGCAGCGGCGGGAGATGCAGGCGCACCACATTGAGGCGAAACAGGAGGTCTTCGCGGAAGCGGCCGTCGCGCGCCATCTGTTCCAGATTGCGGTGGGTGGCGGCGATCACCCGCACATCCACCTGGACGCCGCTGGAGCCCCCCAGCGGGTAAATGACTTTATCATCCAGAAAGGACAGCAGCTTCACCTGCAGCGTCAGGGGCAGGTCCCCCACTTCGGTGAGAAACAGACTGCCGTTGTGCGCCAGGCGGAAGCGCCCCGGTTTGTGTTCCACCGCGCCGGTGAAGGCGCCCTTGCGATGGCCGAACAGTTCGGATTCCAGCAGGGTTTCGGGAAGCGCCCCGCAATTGACCTTGACGAAGGGCCCCTTGGCCCGGGCCGAAGCCTGATGGATGGCTTCCGCCAGCACGTCCTTGCCGGTACCGGTTTCCCCGGTGATCAAGACCGATGAATCGGTCTGGGCGATCCCCGGCAGGATCTGGAAAATGCGCTGCATCTCGGCGCAGTGGCCGATGATGGTGGCGAAACTGTAAGACCGGGCTTTGCCGGCGCCGAGCTGCTGAAGCAGGCGCAGGTCTTCCAGGGCTTCGAGATAGCCCACCGGCTGACCGTCCAGATCGAGCACCGCGGCGAATGAGACGCGCACCGGGATCTTCTGCCGTTCCCGATTGATGATATTGCCTTCCAGGCACAGCGGCTGTGCTTCCGGGGTCAGGCGCCGGGCCGGGCAGTTGTGGAGGCACAAATTGTTCCGGAGCACATGCCGGCAGGGGATGCCCCGCGCTTGCCTCCGGGTGATTCCGAGCAGGGCTTCGGCACCGCGATTGAGGGCGATGACCCGTAGCTCACTATCGAGCAGGGCCAGCCCGAGCGGAATTTCATCCAGCAGGGCAACGGCTTCCACCGCGCCCCGGAAGAGGCCGGTGATCCGAGCGGGTTGATCGATGGTCACGGTCGCTCCCAATCGTTCCCGAAGCAGAAAAATTCGGTTCTTCGCGGATTAGCGTGAAGGAGACCTGGTGCAGGTCCCCTCTCCTTCATGGAGAGGGAAGATCCGCTCTGAAAGCCCCCTCACCCCGACCCTCTCCCCCGAAACGGGAGAGAGGGGGTCCCCACTCGTTCCATTTCACGTTAATCCGCGATGACCCAAAAATTCCCAGGCATCATACCGGAAGCCTGCCCGTTTTGCACCAGCCCCGTGCCGCCGCCCGGGCCTCATTCGCTTGGAGTACTGGAGGTTTGACACGGCAACCTGGTCTTCCGAGCGCCGCATGAGGTCGCGTCAACCAGCCCAATGGCCGCTATTCGGCACCGTAAGTTAGGGTGCGCGCCTAGTCAAGATCGTCAGCTAGCTCCCGCTGGTCGCAACCTGACCCACGATAAGGATCTGCTCGGTCCTTGCCCGGTGCGCGTGGTTTGGTATCATGTCGAGAATCCGGCGGGATGATCCGGCTCTTTCAACCAGGTCCGGACTGTGGCATAAAGGGGCACCCTCGGCTTGATCACCGATCGACCATGGCCTGCGCAGCCGGGCAATGACCGCCGAGTTCGTTGCCGATCTTTGAAGACGGAGGTCCATGAGGTCGGCGGTTCCATGAGATCCACCGCCCCGGCAGCGCGGGCCGGTTACCGCAACACAGGAGAGATCACCATGGATGGCGGCCCTCGCGGCGCTCACATCGAACGCAAAACCAATGAGACCCGGATCATCCTGGACCTGCAACTGGAAGGCTCCGGGCGCGGCGTCATCGAGACCGGCGTGCCGTTTCTCGATCACATGCTGACCCTGTTCACCGTTCATGGCCTGTTTGACCTCACTATCCAGGCTCAGGGAGACCTCCAGGTGGACGCTCACCACACGGTGGAAGACCTCGGCATCTGCCTTGGCCGGGCGCTCACCCAGGCGCTCGGCGATCGGCGCGGGATCCGCCGTTACGGGAGCTTCACGGTGCCCATGGATGAGGCGCGGGCCGGGGTTTTTCTGGATCTATCCAATCGCCCATTCCTGGTGCTGAACCTGCCGCCGATGGCGGCGCGGGTGGGCGCGTTCGAAACCGAACTGGTCCCGGAATTTTTTCGCGCCGTGACCCAGCACGGCGGCCTCACACTGCACATCGAAGTGGCCTGCGGAGCCAACACCCACCACATCCTGGAAGCCGTGTTCAAGGCCTGGGGCCGAGCCCTGGCCGAAGCCGTGGCCTTCGACCCGCGCCGCGGCGACGTTCCCTCCTCCAAAGGGGTGTTGTGAATCAGCGCCGTCACAGGCCTCGGCCGAAAGTGTGAAGTAAGCACGCTGTTGCCAAGTTCCAGGCAATAGGGTGCATGGCGATATACCAGTTTGGATGAGATCTTTCATTACCGGACGCGGGCAAGATGCCCGCGCTCCCTCCCAGGAAAGAGCCCTCGCGAAGTGAAGG
>Ga0100398_1004236_pt1 | contig 11654 bp, 10 predicted proteins | sample CryGeymeta201522_FD_81568 | JGI IMG/M metagenome (GOLD analysis project Ga0100398, IMG submission 81568) | Groundwater microbial communities from Crystal Geyser aquifers in Utah, USA - Crystal Geyser metaG 2015-22 | ecosystem: Environmental > Aquatic > Deep subsurface > Groundwater | place: USA... | reverse complement strand
CGCACCTGCTACTCCAGTCGTGGCGGGGTGTGTGAGGATTTATATATTACACATTATCTGACCCCATTGCGGGGTGCTCTTTTGGCTCAGAGGCATTATCTTCAGACGCCGTATGTTGCAATCCAAACTGAAAAATTAAAACGGAATTTTTGTTCTTTCGAGTCGAGTCACTGTGCGAGCGTTTTAAAATTCACAAAGTACGGTACTCCATATTGTTGACCTTTTTTTCACAAGTAGATATCTTTAGCAGACCGATCGAATATCGAATATCACAAACTCGTCTCTCGTATCTTCCCATGAATAAACAATTTACTATTAGGCCTTAGGACAAGGAAGATATCGTATCACACTCGCACGATATCTTGCCACATTCGTAAGCGATTCTTTCTACAACACGTACTCTGACGTTGTTGATCTTTTCCTGGAGCAGCGATCATGATTCTCCTACCGCAAATATTGGCACCTCTCGCATTCCATCTCGCTTTGCTGGCGACTATTACTTCGTCGGCGGGTCCAGTGGCCGTGTCGGATACCAGGAAGACAATACCAGTAGTGGAGGTGGTCAAGGTATTTGGTAAGCTTGCTGGCTCGGAATGTTATGGAAGGAAATCGCCTCCTGGTTCCTCTTGTCAGATAACGCGACGAGAATTTGAGAAATCCTTTCACCTCATGGATGGGGGAGGAAGAGAAGGAGGAGGAGCCTTCACGAAATAATCACAAGAAGAATTTGCTTCCACCTTGGATCAATTGGAGTTTCAATGGCCCCTAAAACCATACGGGGTTGACCAATCGCCATCACTGGCCAAGACAGCCGTCATGAATAAGGGAGCCGAAACTCGTGTCTTTATGGAAGAGCTAGAAAAGCGAGGCTTGTACAATCCAAGGAATCCCACCGGCCCTCTGCCTACCTCGCAACGGCCAGCATTAAACAAAATCTTACAAAAAGAAGGACTGGACGTTAGTGCTGTTTCGCTGGTCTTTGATGGCTTTACAGCAGGTAATGATCAGGGAAGAGAATTGACAGCGGATCAAGTAGTAGAAAAAATATTTCAAGGCAGGGACCATGTAGACTATTATGAATTTCTTCGAGTCATCGGAACCGATGCAATCACTTGGCCAAACTAGTTGGCGTGAATAACTGTGTATGACTACTTTCGAGAGATAAATGTTGTAGACAGAAATACATTTCTGTCAGTTGTGTGTATTTTCTATCCAAATGTACCCTGATCCATGAACCATCTCATCTATGCTAAGGAGAAAGATGCCTAAGTGGTAGTTAAAACGCACTCATCGAAGCAGATGGCAATGGAGTGGCAGGCGACATGACCGATTTTTCTGGTGAGTCAGTAGCAAGAGCAGAGGTCGAAATCACCCACGGAAGTTGCCCTTGGACTGTCGAGCTGTTTCCATTATCATTGATCGGTAAACTGCGCAAAGCATCCAGGCCTTTTCCCAAAGTACTATAAGCACGAGGGCTAACAGCAGTTATGGTAGCTGCGTTCCGGATGCCTTCTTTTCCGTCAGCAGCAGCAGCAGCAGCAGCAGCAGCAGTGGGCTTGTTCTCAGCTCCGTCAAGGGAAAAATTGCGAAGCTTATCCAAATCATTATTCGTCTTGGTAGCGTGATATGCTGTCCGCAAGTGTTTATTCAAGATTTCCGATGCTCTGTGACTCAAGAAGTAGCTATCAGGGGAGCCATCTGCTTCCTTCAAATCACTTCCACTGCTGCCTGTACAGCTTCTCTGCGGAGTTCCTCCATCTGTCTTTTTCCGAGATTCACGCAAGAGCTGCAGTCGCTCCTTGACAGCTGACAGGGCTTCTTCGCGCTGAACAGGGCTAAGAGGGGTTACCTTCGTGGGTGTGTCTTCATTACCGAAGACACTGTCGTCGTCGTCAAAAGATCCATCAATGGTAAGACTAGAAAGTTTCTTCATTTCTCGTATCAGACGGAGCTTGTCCTTGACCATATCAATGGCCATCTTTCGTTCCATCATATCCATGGTCTTAACCTCCCTTTTGACTTCCTCGTGTAACATTTCAACCTCCCTGTGGAACTGAGGCGAACCATGAGCAGCTTCTTCTTCTTCGTCGCCCACCTGTTGAGTTGGTGACTTGGCAGCATCAGGTCTGGGCAACCGACTGCTTTGCACCAATGCTAAAAATGATTCGCCCATTTCAAGCGCGGCAATCTTTTCCAGCAGGCGGATCACCTTGGGGTCGCGATGATCGTGCAATTCTTCCCATCGAATCTCCAATGACTGCCGGTAGTGTCGCAAAGCTGAATTACGGCTCGCCTGGTAAAATTCTTCTTGAGAAACACTCTGACCTTCAGCTGACTTTGAATCTCCCGACTGTGCCCAGTGCACATCCCCAATGTTTGAATGCACAGTTCCAACGTCCAAATGAAGCGGCCCCAACGATGACATCATGATTTGTAAGGCTTCTTGATAGGCATTCAAAGCTTGGTCGTATTCTCGTTTCAAGTAATGGACTGTTCCAAGATTATTCAAGGTCTTGCCCACACTCAGGTTATCCTTGCCAAGTACTCTTCGTTTGATGTCCAACGAATTCTGATAAGCTTGCATGGTTTCATCAGCCGACGCTTGTCCCGATTGCTGTCTCAAATATCCAATATTGTTAATTGATGTTGCCACTGAAACCCAGAGATCATCAGCTTCTTCTGGTGCAATTTTATTCTTTCCGTCCACTTTGGACGATGTTTTACTAATTGCGACAGCCTGTTTTGCTTCTGGAATTGATGGCATAATTTTCTCCAGTGCTATCGGTTTCGATGAATCCAACGACTCTTCCCCGTCTTGGCTGGACGCCCCCAGAGAGCGATTCTTGAGCTTAAGCGCCTTGATATAATGTGCCATGGCCTTATCGTATTCCCCCTTTTCAAATAGTTGATTCCCCGCATTGTCTAAAGCAGCAGCTGCTTTGGCTATTCGTTCCAGTGCTGGATCCACCATGGCAGCACGGTTCATGTCCGATCGTGCTTTTCGTGAGACTTGTTGAAGCTCCGTCACCGATGATTTTCTGGCATTCTTGGAGAGTGGACTCGTTACTGGACCTGTCCTCGGCGGTGTCTTGACGGAATCTTCGGTTTGAAACTTCGATATTAAAGATGTAACAGAAGAATGTGCAGTACTTCGATGGTGCTGTACAGCGGGCGTCACATCGGCTTTGTCTCGGATCTTGGACAAAGATGATTCGGTAGGCGAGTTCAACGTGGAAGCATTCCTTTTTGGAGTGGAAGGAGCTGGAACATGCGAATTGGAAGACGGCGACGAGGACGAGGGCGAGGAAGTAGTGCTAGATGGTCGATCAGCACTCTCCGGTAGGGTTCGCTTCGGAAGGCTTGCCATAGATTCTTCTGTAGGGATTGTCAGCAGCTCGCCAGGACGATCAGCTTTGTCATAAACTTTTCGTGCCGACCCAAAAATCATGCGTATTCCTTTTTTATCCTTTTTGGGCGTAGAGGACTTTGGAGTTCCAGGTGTTATTTTCGACGGACTAATTAAAGACTGGTTGCCTTCTTTGCTATCAAGAAGAGCTAGACGCAACCGACTGGAGCGATTATTGAAAAGCGGGTCATCTTTTCCTATGACGAGACTCGTACTGCTGTCGCTATTGTCTGCGGTCGATTTGGGCTTCGAGTTTTGCAGTGCCTTGGCTTGGCGAACATCCGACCGAGCTTTGATCTTCTTCTGGATTTTCTTCAAAGGGTTTCTCATCTTTGGATTGCGAAACAGAAAAAATGAGTAATTTACTCCAATAACTTCTACTCGCACTCAGTTAATCGTTAATCTGGTTAAGGAAAAAAAATTGGAAGCTTCTTTGAACACCGGTGCACAGATTGCAGTGATAGATTCGATCGGTGTACGTTAGATCTGTGAATCCGTGTACCGCTAAGAAAGTCAGGTTTCAACAACTCTGTTACTGTGGCTTCAACCACGGAGTAGGTGTATTGAATGGACGTCGAACAAACAGTTCAAGAGGTGGTGCCAATGACTACGGATGTAGTTTATGGTTTATGTACGAGTTGTGAGTTGTGAAGGATGGCGTTCGGTTTTCTTGTGATTTGCGAGAGGAAATAGAAGGCAGTTATTAATAACGTGACAATCCACGATAACGTGTCCTTTTCAAACAAGCAAGCCAGTCAAATCTCTAGCTAGAGTATTACTCTCACTGGTTTTTATTCATCGGATGAAGGCCAGACGGGTCCAAGCTTATGAGGAACGCTCACAGTAAATGATGACCTAATCTTAAATTGTCGACAAGCATACCCTCAAGGTAAGTAGGCAATAATATGCTCCAATCGACAAGTGAACTCCAGACACTTTTTCCCGTCACGCTAAAAATCCTCGGTGAGCTCCTAGCTAGGCGCCGCACACAAGGCAGTTGCTGTTCTTCTCATCGGCAACGAAGATTTTCCTAATGAAGTAAAGTTCTCATTCAGTATTGTACCGAAGAATCAATTCTTGTACTTGAACAACATAAAATACTTCTCGATCGTATCCTAAATACATCCAATCGGCTTTTGCGCATCTAATAGACTAGTCAACGATTTCGTCAGGAGAACGTTGAATGGTATTGCTGCCTTTTTTCGCTCGGGTTCCCCAAGTCATCCTTGTTCAACGGTTCCACTAAGAGGAAACTTTGGCATGGAAAAGTACAACTGCGACGTAAAGAAAAGTCAGCTCTGGAAGCGAGACATCGATTGCAAGACGATCCCTTATTTAAAGCTAGGTGTCCTTTTTTCAAGCTAGGTACGTCATGATTCTTACTGCCATCATACCTGGTACTCGTTTGCACCCAAGGAGGAGTACAGTCTACACCATCACTGAAGGGGTCCCACGAGAATAGAAAAGAACGATGCAAGGATTATGTTGGGTTTTACGATCGAATATCGCGTATCGTTGGTATGCAACAAGAATAGAAGGCGGTGGATTCTGGATGTTAATGCGTATGCGGTGGTATTTGGTATTCATAAACTATTTTCTGGTTAATTAAGATCAGATCAGTTATACATGCTGGTTCATCGATTTCGCGAATTCTTAAACTTGAGACTTAGCATCGTAGAGGCATCACTTTCAGCGAATGACACACTTTTACTTGATTTCCTTTTTCGTTGCGAGCATTGATGACTGACCCGTCTCTTTCCAGTTGAATCTTGAAAGAACAACCACTTTCATTCTTGAAGGAAAATTCGCCCTTTTTATAATAAAACGTCTTTCCCATTGTTTCTCGCACGGTTCCGTCTTGGTTGTACGAACGGTAGACAGCCTGTGATGCCATGATCGGTGTGTTCCAAGCGGCGTAGCAGTGTAAGCGAACCAGTTCTACCCTTTCACAATCGTTCTTGTCTTTGAGCGTCTTGATCAATTTACGATCGTTGACTTTGGCTCCTCGCATTTCTTCCCTAGCTGGGTTCTTACTTTTTCGCTTTCTTTTCTTGATTTGTTTCATGGCCTCGGTGACAAAGTCTTCACCCCCACTGGCTTCATACTGGATGTATATGAAATTTCTCATGGTTTATGCTGTTATTGAATATACTATTTTGGTTGCTGTTTCTATTTGCTACGGAGTACTAGTAGACTACTGCTAGTATTTTTATTTTATGCCATGAAGCTAAAGCTGTCTCCTGTCATCAATCGAAAAGCGATCCTGGAAACCATTACTTCAGGCCGTCACAGTTCACAGTGGAAACTTTTAGAAACCGAGGCAAGATTGTTCAGTCATGTTTGTGTCGCTGTAGAGGCACTCTGGTTTGTTACCGTGGTAGCTTGTGACTTACTGCATAAATACTACCTATGGACAACGTTTGAGAAAAAGTCTCATGAGGTCATTCCGATTGTCAGCATCTCATTTCTGCTGTCATAGTCAACGGTCTGGTAAAAGGCACGGTGACCTAGTGTCATCTAAAAAGGCCTGCCAACCGTTGAGGAATGCCGGGATGCAAGCAGAACGAGTTGACGATTCTCTACTAGTTGTGTTGCAATAATAAAAGCTCCCACTAGTAGGTCTACTAACTGGTAGACACTAGAGAGTACTCTACTAGTACACTTCAAGTTAGTAGTACCACGGTATCTACTACCTGGTAGCGGTAGTAAGGGTAGCTGGAGCTACCGGGTACCTGGTACAACTCTAATACCTGGTACAGCACCAGCTACCTGGTACGTATGAGAAAAAATAAGATGACGGGAGCCAAGCACAATCCAGCCAATGAAACTGCTAGCTAGGCCATAAAAATTGGATGACATGCATAGTAATAAATAATGTAGCACTGTCTGAGTACGTTGAAGCCTACTAGCTACTCAAGCACTGGGAGTGGTACTGAAATGATAGATGCTTTGTCGATAAAAATGTCGAACTATTTGGTTTTTTTGAAGAGCAACAGAAGCGGTGCAGAGTGCTTGTTTCCATCGATTGCTGCTTTTTTTCACATTTCTATACATGATAGCCTGCCTCGACTTGGTTTGCTGCTACTAGGTATGATGCTGCAATTGTTGTCTTGTGTTACGTCTTCATTATCTACCGACAGCTTCGCTCTTTCTACCTAGTAGTTACCCTAGCTTAACGTAGTAGCCAAATATTCGAGTACAAATAAATTATCAATTTTTAGGCAAGAACACGCGCATTTTGCTTTCTTCTTTTTTTCTGTCTAGAAGTATGGTACCGTACAGTCGAACGCTAGCTGGCTAGCAAGTATGCTGTTGTGAAGAAGAAAAAGAAAAGCAACTGTCATTTGGTGCACTTTTTCTCTTTTTTAAATATAAATAATGCTACTCCGTAGAAAAGAGAAAAAATGGTATTCCCGACAAGCTTGAGAATATTACAATCATTCCGTCCACTCCATCCAAACTTTCCGCAATTTCTGAGCTTCTTCTACAACTGTTCGTTTTCTCTTTGTTGTCTCTCTCTCTCTCTCTCTCTCTCTCGTCCTCTTTCACCTCCTTACTTCCTCCATTGTTATTGTTTTGAAAGTCGAGAGAATCCTAAACGTACATGTCCGGCCAGTGAACGGTGACATGTCGTACCCGTGCATTGGTCGTAAAGTTCATCCGTTCATTCAATTCCGCCTTCAATTTGATCCAGGGTCGTCCCGTATTGGCATCTAATTTGCGGTACAATCCGTACCCTAGTGTCGTGACGATTTGTGCGTGAATGTTGCCACCTTCTTCAAAGAGGTTGATTTCGGTAGGCGGAATTTCGCTACTGTTGTTGTTATTGTTGTCGCGAATCAAGTGTCCCCTGGCATTGGCTTTTTTGGGTGCATGTTTGGGTTTGCGTTCGGCACTGGCATTCATGAGAATCAAATCAGAACTTCCCAAAATATCGTTCAATTTCGCAAAGCAATCAGCACTAAGAATGGTACGTGCCAATCGACACAAGAGATCATAATAGAGTGTATCGGGAGACATTGTCGTTGGCATTATACTGCTGCTGTTGCTGTTCACATTATTGGGTCCATTATTACCACGAGCATCTGTCGTTTCACAAATGGCGTCACATAGTTTGTGTAGAACGTGCATAAAATCAGTACTGGTACGACCGAATTGAGTCTTTTGATGAAAGGCCTGTCCATTGAGTACATAACTGTGTTGTGCAACTTCTCGTTCCAGTTCTTCTAATGTTACTAAAGGAGGATCCCGCGATTCAGCAATGGGCATAGCTTTCAGGTACTTGACATCCTTGAGCGTTCGCAACACCATGCGACGATCGTTGGCGCGCGTGAACCGACCCAATGATTGTTTCATATTACTAATAGCTAAATCAATTTTTGGATACTGACTGTATTGAATCTTTTTTTCTTGATTTTGGTGTTGCTGTTGCGTGTGAGTGTCGTTATAGCCCTGCTGCAGGTCGTCGTGACGGTTCGTGAGATCAATCGCATGGTGGCGTGGATGTGGTTGATGATGGTCTGAAGTAGATTGTTTGCCCGTAACACTTGTTTTAGTAGAGCTTGCCAAATTGATTTTACTTTGATTTGTAGCTACCATGGTGGCTGCTTTCTTTCGTTTAGCAGCTTGGTTTGTTGTTTAAATAATGGTGACGACAATTCTTTCATACACTGAATGCCGAAGAAACGAAGAAACAGAAAAAAGTCAAACAACAACAAGACCAATTTTTGTATCGCTAACAAATGAACGTTATCATCTCGTCAGGCGAACCAGAAGACGACGAGTCAGTCGTCGACTATGATTGAGTGAAAAAGACGCACATTTACTGGCATTTTGCGTATCCAAAATTCCGATGACCAACACAAGAAGCAAGTACTAGTAGACTAGCGGTACACACAGCACAGTTCTTGGATTTACACTCATCATCAACGGCTACGGAAATAGTACTATTACTAGTGTATCTTTTGAAAACTCCAAAAAAGCTTCCACCAAGTCGTTGATACAACTAGAACTAGACTACTCCTACTACTGGTCTACTAGTACTTTTTCTATTTTCCTCATTAATTTTTTTGGTTTCTTATTATCAATCCCTGAAGCTTATATTATCGGATTTTTTGAATTCATCATAAGATTTTTCGTGAAAGGTACACCACCACCATGATGTTACGACGTATCCTATCCTCCTCTACGGCTCGATTCCAACCTTCCAAGGCACATCGTCAAAAACTGGTGTGGACCTCTACCAGTGCTGCTCTGACGACGACAACATCTACCATCGCACCTGGTGCTGCTCACAGCAACTTCCAGGAGAATCACCGTCGTCAGCACGGATTATTGGTTGCAGCAGCAGGTGCTGCAGTTGCATCTGGACTTGCTTACAACAACAACAAGAATACAACAACCGATTGTTGTGGAATTGCTGGAGTCGTTGGAACACCTAATCATGATGCCCGTGATTTCTTGTTGGAAGGTTTGACCGTATTGAAGAACCGTGGATACGACAGTGCCGGACTGGCTACCATGCCAACGAACGGTGGAGAAATGGTGAGTTTGCTTTTTGCTGGTACCAAGTATGGATTATATAAGATTGTGATGGTGTATTGTTTGTGTAATGCCAATTACCATGGTACACAGCATCTCATCATCATTCATCCATTCACTTATCGTGCATTGTACGACAATTTGGTCCTTCGCCAATTTTCATGATTGAATTCTTGCCAACCGCAAACGACAAAATAATAAATAATAATGACCTGTACAGGTCATTACAAAATATGCCAGTGACGGTGACAAGGCCGATAGTATTAATCTTGTGATGAAACATTCCGAAGCCAGCAGTGGTCATCACATTGGTATTGCTCACACTCGATGGGCCACACACGGTGGAAAGACCGATGCCAATGCCCATCCTCATGTCGATTCGTCGGGGAAAATTGCTCTCGTTCACAATGGAACGCTCAACAATGCCAACGATTTGCGACACATGCTGCAAGCCAAAGGACATGTTTTTTCATCTCAAACCGACACGGAAGTCATTGCGAAATTGATTGGAGATATTTACAAAAGCAAGAAGTGCAGTGTTCGAGACGCTACAGAGGAAGCACTGTTGTTGTGTGACGGGTCCTGGGGATTGTGCATCATGTGTACTGATGAACCCGACGAATTAGTCGTGGCCTGTAACGGTTCTCCCTTGGTAATTGGCATTTCTGACGAACGAACCTTCATCGCCAGTGAAACTTCGGCTTTTAATCGATTTACGAAAAACTTTATCAGTATGAAGGATGGAGAAATCGGTGTCTTGCATGCCGATGGACGAACGCTGGATTTGACGAGGAAACAAGAAGCTCCCGATCAGAAAGTCATCTTGTCGCCTGATCCGTATCCGCATTGGACCATTCGCGAATGCATTGAACAACCCGAAGCCATTGCCCGTGCTTTGGGTTACGGTGGTCGTCTGGGATCTGATGCTGTCTACTTGGGAGGATTCGACCAAAATATTGAACGCTTGTCTAAGATCAAGCACATGACACTGAGTGCTTGTGGAACCAGTCTCAATGCTGCTAGATACGGTGAACGTATCATGAAACACTTGGGCAGCTTTGAGAGTGTCGTTTCCATTGATGCGGCCGAAACGGAACCCAAAGATTTCCCTTCTGGTGGCGCAGCTGAGAGCACAGGTATAATTGTCGTGTCCCAAAGTGGAGAGACCAAAGATGTGGTCCGCGTGGTCAACACTGCTCTGGACAAGGGCATTCCTGTGATGAGTGTTGTCAATGCAGTTGGTAGTTTGATTGCCCGCACCACAAAATTGGGAGTCTACTGCAATGCCGGTCGAGAAAATGCCGTGGCGAGCACCAAGGCATTCACAACGCAGGTCACAGTTTTGGCGTTGATTGCACTTTGGTTCCGTCAAACACTTGATAAGCTGCATGGAGGCAAGCCATCCGTGGAAGCAACACGGCTCAAGGAGGCGCTCATGAGATTACCTATTACATTTGGTATGGCTCTGAAAACTAGAGATAAATGCAAAGAAATTGCTGCAGGCTTGAAGGACAAGGAGCACTGCTTCATTCTTGGAAAGGGTAAGCACATTGTTCGGGATTTTTATCACGTATCGTACCCTGTTTAAAGTTTCATCAACTGATATCGGACATCTTTCATATTGCAGGATATGCGGAACCTGTGGCTCATGAAGGTGCCTTGAAAATTAAGGAAACATGTTATCTTCATGCTGAGGGTTATAGTGGGGGTGCTCTGAAGCATGGACCATTCGCGTTGATCGAAGATATGACTGGAAAGTTCGGTGCCACGCCTATTCTGATGATCATACTAGACGATAACCATGCTCAACACATGAGAACTGCTGCAGAGGAGGTGAAGGCTCGAGGAGCCGACCTTATCATTATTACAGATAAGCCTTCGCTTGCCACGGATTTGACAGATAAAATCATAACAATCCCGTCCAATGGACCAATGACGGCATTGGGAGCGGTTCTGCCATTGCAACTTATTGCTTACGAACTTTCGCTTTTGCGGTACGTCAGTTAACATCTGTGTTGCTTTGTCTGTTAACATGACCTGTTTGTACATGCTTTGTATTCCTTTTAAAGTCTCAACAAATCCTTGCCTTGATCATACTTTTGCAGAGGAATCAACCCCGACACGCCAAGAAATCTTGCCAAAGCTGTCACGGTAGATTAAACGTTCTGCGCAATTCGATTATAATCTTTTGATCATTTTCTGCCGTCGTCCAGCCAGACACTACTGTGATGGGAGCTTCAAGCTGAGTGATGGAGTGCTGAGATGACATTGAATCATACGTGCAACTTCGGAGTCCAGGAAGATGCCTGGTTTCAGTTTTTGCCAACAGTGTTACCTTTTTCTTTATTTAATGCTACTAGTATTACATTACGTGTTCTTCTCTCTTTTTCCTTGCTCTTTGCCGCTTTGACTGCCCTGGCGACATTTCCTCCATTCAGGGTGATGCCGTTGAATATTGCGCACATCTGCAGCCACATCTCCGAGCAGAGATGTCACATATTTGAGCATAAATTAAATGCTTGAAATTTTTACATTTTTCTGACTTGAATAGCCCCAGCAAGCTTTGATGCATTTCGACGGAGTTATGGATGCAGTCTCTCATTTCCATTCGCAATGAATTCAGCCATCTCTGCCGATCTTTTCGCGCCCGAAGCAAGTCTCCATCGGTGTCTGTTTCCAACAGAGCATGCGGACAAATGGTTCTCTG
>Ga0100398_1004233_pt1 | contig 11663 bp, 6 predicted proteins | sample CryGeymeta201522_FD_81568 | JGI IMG/M metagenome (GOLD analysis project Ga0100398, IMG submission 81568) | Groundwater microbial communities from Crystal Geyser aquifers in Utah, USA - Crystal Geyser metaG 2015-22 | ecosystem: Environmental > Aquatic > Deep subsurface > Groundwater | place: USA... | reverse complement strand
ATGTACGGTGTATGCCGCATCTACTATTTTTCTTGCAATGCCTTATTCCTTTTCAGACAAAGTGGAAAAACTCATATCTATCCTTCGTGTCTTAGTGCCTTGGTGGCTACCTGAACAGTTACTTTCCGAAATGCTCTATTACGTAGCCCGTAATGTTTGCAGACATCTGCCGCAAATGGCGGGGTGTTCGGTGTCTGCACCTACCGACTCGCTGTAGATCCAGCATCTGTTGCATTTCTGGCCCCGTGCCTTTGTCACCCCGATCACTAAACCCTCAAATTCTCCACTCCGATACGGTTCACTTATCCCGTCCATCTCCACGATATTAAGCTGTGAGACGATGGACAGCGCCCTCATATCCTCCCGATGCGCCTCTAAAAAGGAGCGGAGGTCTTCCGGGGGAGATATATCCACTGAGGCATCCAGAGGATGGCCCAACACCTTATTTTTTCTGGCTATTTCGACGGCTCTCGCGATTTCGGACCTGATCGCAATCATCGTCTTCCAGCTTTCAGCCAGCTCTGGATTTATGTATTGCTGATTCACTTCCGGAAATGTGGTCAGGTGAACACTTTTCTCTTTCCCCTCATAGGCGGGCAAGGCCGCCCATATCTCTTCTGCGGTAAAGGTGAGGATCGGGGCAAGGAGCCTCACCATGGCATCAAGAATAGTGTGCATGGCGCTCTGGGCTGACCGCCGTTCTTTCGATTCCGCCTTCGAGGTATAGAGCCTGTCCTTCAGTACATCGAGGTACAGGGCAGAGAGATCAACCGTGCAGTAGTTGTAAAGGGTATAAAAAGCGAGATGAAACTGGTAACGATCATAGGCCTCCCTCACCCGCCGGACGATCTCCTCAAGCCTGTAAAGAGCCCATTTGTCTATACCTTCCATGGAATCATAAGAAACCATATCAGACTTGCAGTCAAAATCATACAGGTTCCCCAGGAGGTAGCGGCTGGTGTTGCGGATCCGCCTGTAGGCCTCAACGAGACGCTTCAATATCTCTTCGGAAATCCTTATATCATCCGTATAATCCTCGGCGGCGACCCAGAGGCGCAATATTTCGGCCCCGTATTGCTCGATGATTTCCTGAGAATCAATGACATTGCCCAAGGATTTGGACATCTTTTTCCCCTCGCCGTCCACGACGAAACCGTGGGTCAGAACACTTTTGTAAGGCGCCCTTTTCCGCGTTCCCACCGATTCGAGCAGAGACGAGTGGAACCAGCCCCGGTGCTGGTCGGAGCCTTCCAGGTACATATCCGCCGGAGATCTGAGCTCTGGCCGTTTTTCCAGCACGGCGGCGTGACTGACACCGGAATCGAACCATACATCCAGGATATTGGTCTCTTTGTAAAATTTGTTTTTCCGGCAAACGGGACAGACTTGACCGGCAGGCATCAGGTCTTGCGGTTCCTTCTCAAACCATACATCGGCGCCGTGCTGTCCGACCAGTTCCACCACATGGGCGAGGATCTCTTCCGTCAGGAACTCATTCCCACAGTGGTCACAGTAGAACATCGTGATCGGAACTCCCCATGACCGCTGGCGGGAAATACACCAGTCGGGGCGGTTCTCGATCATCCCGTAAATCCGGTCACGTCCCCAGGCCGGGATCCACTCCACAGAGTCTATGGCACGGAGGGCCTTTTCTCTCAGGTCATTTTTCTCCATGGAAATAAACCACTGTTCGGTGGAGCGGAAGATGATCGGATTTTTACATCGCCAGCAGTGGGGATAGGAGTGAACAACCTCGGCAGATCCGAGAAGGGCGCCGGCTTCCCCCAATTTCTTGGCAATTCCCGCATTGGCGGCAAAGACAAACTGACCGTAAAAGTCCGGGACATCGGAGGTAAAGTTACCGTCATCGTCAACAGGGGCATAGTTCGGGAGGCCATATTTCATGCCGATCTCGTAATCCTCCTGCCCGTGACCCGGGGCGATATGGACACATCCGGTCCCCGTGTCAAGCACGACAAAAGGGGCCAGGATGAGAATGCTTTCACGATCTATCAAGGGATGCCTGCATCTCAGTCCTTCCACTGCCGCACCGGAAAACTCATCTAAAACTTCACAGACTTTATCGCCATAACCGAAGGCGGCCAGGCACCGCTCCATCAGCTCCTTCGCTATGATGAGGACCTCGCCGGCAACCTTCACGGCTACATAACAAAACTCGGGGTGTAAGGCGATTGCCAGGTTGGCAGGAATCGTCCAGGGGGTCGTCGTCCAGACGACGACACTGATCTTCTCTCCCTTCAATTTAGGACGCACAGGGGATATATCCGATACCATCGGGAATTTGACATAGATGGAAGGCGTGGAATGATCGGCATATTCGACTTCCGCCTCCGCCAGGGCGGTCTTGCAGGAGGCGCACCAGTACACCGGTTTTTTCCCCTTATAGACGCTTCCCGCAAGAAATAGTTTCCCCAGTTCCTCCACGGTTGTCGCCTCATAATCGTAGGCCATGGTCAGGTAAGGGTTTTCCCAATCGCCGAATACACCCAACCGCTTGAACTGCTCCCTCTGGATATCTACATATTTCTCGGCATAGCGCCGGCAGAAACGCCTTTTTTCCGCCTGGGACATACTATGACGTCCCTCCCCCAGTTTTTTATCAACCTGGTGCTCGATGGGAAGACCATGACAATCCCATCCCGGAACAAAAATGCTGTCAAAGCCGGCCATATTTTTTGCTTTGATCACCATATCCTTGATAACCTTATTTAATGCGGTGCCAAGGTGGATATTTCCGTTGGCATAAGGTGGACCATCATGTAGTATATAGACCTTTCTCCCTTTTGATACCTCTCTAATCTTCTCATAAATGTGCATCTCTTCCCACATCTTGAGCATTTCCGGTTCCTTCTGGGAAAGATTCGCCTTCATGGGAAAATCTGTCTGCGGCAGATTCAAACTATCTTTGTAGTCCATGTAATACTCCCTTCGCAAGCGTTCAGTTGACTTACGACTTACGACTGATGACTGGTTTTTATTGGAAGTTATCATAGAAACATACCGCTTTCAAGTAGAAGTAACATAAAAAAGCCCCCCACCTCAATGGCAGGGGGCTTTTTCGCTGGTTATTTAAAAACAGCAACTCATTACTTTTTCTTACATGCCGGGGTATCCCCCTCCGGGAGGCATGCCGGGCATCGCCATGGCGCCTTTTTCTTCCGGTTTATCAGCAATCATGCATTGGGTGGTAAGCATCAAAGAAGCCACGCTGGCGGCATTTTGCAGGGCGAATCTTGTCACCTTGGTCGGATCAATGACGCCGGCTTCGATCATGTTTTCATACTCATCGGTCTGGGCATTGAATCCAAAAGCGCCCTTTTTTTCCTTAACCTTTTCCACCACAATGCTCCCCTCCAGACCGGCGTTGGCGGCGATCATTTTCAACGGCTCTTCGAGGGCTTTCTTGACGATATTAACGCCTACCTGTTCATCATGTTCCAGTTTCGTCTTATCGAGGGCGGGTAATGTGCGGAGGTAGGCCACGCCACCACCGGGAACGATTCCCTCTTCCACAGCGGCACGGGTTGCGTTGAGTGCATCCTCGACCCTGGCCTTTTTCTCTTTCATCTCTGTCTCCGTGGCGGCGCCGACCTTGATGACGGCAACACCACCGACCAACTTCGCCAGTCTTTCCTGAAGTTTTTCCTTATCGTAATCGGATGACGATTCCTCTATCTGGGCCCTGATCTGCTTGACCCTGCCTTCAAGGTCAGCCCTGTCGCCTGCACCGTCAATAATGGTCGTGTTATCTTTGCCAATGGTAATTTTCCTCGCCCGACCCATATCCTCTACTCTTGCATTTTCAAGTTTGGCGCCCATATCCTCGGAAATCATCTTTCCTCCGGTCAGGAGGGCGATATCTTCCAGCATCGCCTTTCTCCTGTCGCCAAACCCAGGAGCCTTGACGGCGGCGACATGGAGGGTACCACGAAGCTTGTTGACCACAAGGGTCGCCAGGGCTTCTCCCTCAATATCTTCGGCAATAATCAGGAGGGGTTTTCCCATCTTGGCGATCTGTTCCAGAATGGGAAGGAGATCCTTCATGCCGCTGATCTTCTTCTCATTGATAAGAATGTAACAATCATCAAGACTTACCTCCATCTTTTCTGCGTTGGTTACGAAATATGGAGAGACATAACCTCTGTCAAACTGCATGCCTTCCACGATCTCCAGCTCTGTTTCCAGCCCCTTCCCCTCTTCTACGGTAATAACCCCTTCTTTCCCGACCTTTCCCATGGCCTCGGCGATAATTTCACCGATTGTCGCGTCATTATTGGCAGAAATCGTTCCTACCTGAGCAATCTCCTTCTGGTCCTTCGTTGGTTTGCTCAACTTGACCAGTTCCTTGACTACCACGTCAACGGCTTTATTAATACCTCTCTTTATATCCATCGGGTTACTTCCCGCGGCAACGCTCTTGGCTCCTTCCCGGTATATCACCTGGGCGAGAAGCGTGGCTGTCGTCGTGCCGTCACCAGCCACATCGCTGGTCCTGCTGGCCACTTCCCTGACCATCTGGGCGCCCATGTTCTCAAACTTATCTTCCAGTTCTATCTCCTTGGCCACCGTCACTCCGTCTTTCGTGACTAGAGGTGAACCAAATGCCTTATCCAGGATTACATTCCTGCCCTTCGGACCAAGGGTCACTTTCACTGCATCCGCAAGGGCATTGACACCCCTGAGAATTGATTTCCTTGCTTCTTCATCGTATTGAAGTATCTTTGCTCCCATTAAACTACCCTCCTTATCGTCAAGTTATTACTTTTCTATGATTCCCAGAATATCGTCTTCCCTCATGATGAGATGTTCCACACCGTCTATCTTGACTTCCGTGCCGCCATACTTTCTGAAGAGCACCTTGTCACCGACTTTGACATCCAGCGCTATCAGCTTGCCATCATCAGAGGTTTTCCCCTTGCCAACGGCGATAACTTTACCCTCGATAGGTTTTTCCTTTGCCGTATCAGGGATAATTATTCCACCCTTTGTCTTTTCTTCTTCCTCCAAACGTTTTACAATCACTCTGTCCTGCAATGGTCTGATCTTCATGCTCCCATCTCTCCTTTCTTTGTTTAATTTTTATATTTAATAATTAAGACACCTTATTTTTCGTTAAGAAAAGTATTTTTTATATATAAAGCATAAATTCCATTATGTCAAGATATAGAAAAAAATTTTTATAAAAAACGTAACTATTCCTCGCCTCGCATCCTTTTATGTGCCTCTGTTAGTACCTCTTCCTGGAGCTTTTCCGGTAAGGGGCTGTAGCGTCCTATTTCCATGGAGTAACTGGCACGGCCTGCGGAAAGCGAGCGCAGAGTAGTAGCATAGCCGAAAATATCCCGTAAAGGCGCCTCCGCAGAGATCTTCTGGGAACCCTTGCGGTAGCGGCGCATATTGAGCACCCTGCCGCGGCGGCGATGCAAATCGCCAACGGTATCCCCGATATATTCGTCCGGTGTGGCAATCTCCAGCAGCATAATCGGTTCCAGTAGTTGCGGAGTGGCCCGCTTAAACGCTTCTTTGAAACAGATGCTGGCACAGGTTTGAAAGGCAAGGTCGGAACTGTCTACCTGATGATAACTGCCGTCTAAGAGAATGACACGCACGTCCACCACGTGGTAATCAGCCATAATGCCTTCCACAAGAGTATTTTTGACGCCTTTGTGGACTGCCGTAATGAACTCGGCCGGGATACGCCCCCCGGTGACATGGTTAATGAACTCAAACCCGCAACCAGGATTAGGTTCGACCCGAATAACGGTGTGGGCATATTGGCCGCGGCCGCCGGTTTGCTTGACGAACTTGTAATCATACTGATACTCGCCTGCAATTGTCTCCCGGTACTCAACAGATGGCCTGCCCGCTACTGCTTCGACTTTGAAGTCCGTTTTCAGCCGGTCTACGATTATTTCGAGGTGCAGTTCGCCCATGCCGGCGATAACCGTTTCACCTGTACGTTCTACATTCCGCACGGCAAAAGACGGATCCTCCATCGCCATCCTGCGCAGGGCCTGGTGTAAATTTTCCTTCTCCTGGCGGCTCCCCGTGCTTACCTTGACGCTGATGACCGGATCGGGAACCTTGATTGTCGAAAGCAGCATTGGCGCTTCCGGATGGCAGAGCGTATGGCTGGTGTAAGTGTTTTTCAATCCAACCAGGGCCACGATGTCACCCGGTCCAACTTCCGGTATTTCACTGCGGTCCTTGGCATGGATGCGCAGGATACGGCTGATGCGCTCTTTCTTGCCTGTGGTAATGTTCAATACGAAATCGCCTGTTTTCAATACGCCGGAGTATGTCCGGACGAAAGTTTGCTGTCCCACGTAAAGGTCGTAAATGATCTTAAAAACGAGTCCCGAAAACGGTTCGCTGGTAGAGGGCTGACGCAAAAGAGTTTTTGCCGTGTCAGTCGGATCCACGCCGACAACTGCCCCTTTGTCCAGAGGACTGGGCAGATAGGACACAATCGCATCCAGCAGCGGCTGAATGCCGATATTCTTGTAGGCCGCGCCGCAGAACACCGGCGTAATCAGCGAATGCACCACACAGTAGCGCGTCACCGTCCGGATCATCGCTTCCGGAATAGCTTTATCTTCGAGGTATAACTCTGCCAACTCATCATTAAATTCGGCGAGTTTTTCTAAAAGTTGCTGGTGCCGGGACTGAGCATCAGGCCGGTACGCGGCCGGGATTTCACCTTCCTGCAACATACCATCCGGAAAGGTATAGAACTTCATGCGCACCAGGTCTATGACGCCGGAGAAATTTTCTTCCGTGCCGATCGGGATCTGATAGGGGACTGCGCCGGCATCCAGGCGGTCGTCCAACTGCTTGAGAACATCAAAAAAATCTGCACCGGGACGGTCCATCTTGTTGACGAAGCAGATCCGTGGCACCCGGTAACGATCCGCTTGCCCCCAGACGGTCTCACTTTGAGCCTCCACACCACCGACGGCGCAGAAGACGGCAACAATTCCGTCCAGTACTCTCATCGAGCGTTCTACCTCCATGGTGAAGTCCACATGGCCGGGGGTGTCAATAATATTGACCTGATGCTCATCCCAATGGCACGTGATAGCAGCCGAGGCGATGGTGATACCGCGTTCCTGTTCTTGCTTCATGAAGTCCATCGTGGCCTCGCCGTCATGGACCTCTCCCATTGTCCGCGTCGTGCCGGTATAGAACAAAATCCTCTCCGTTACCGTTGTTTTACCGGCGTCAATGTGCGCTACAATCCCGATATTCCGCAGTTTGCTAATTCTCATTTTCTATACCTCCTAATTTCAGCGCCAGGTTGGAAAGTTCCCTGATCTGATCGCGCAGCGCCGCCGCCTTTTCGAACTCAAGATTTTTCACCGCGCTTTTCATCTTCTCTCTTAATTGCGTGATCCTGGAGGTAATATCTACCTCTGAGCTGTATGCCCCCATCTCTTCCGAGACTACAGGCGCCGTCACATAATCGGCCCCGTAAATCGAGGACAGGATATTATAGATGGATTTTTTGATGGTCGAAGGTGTGATATGGTGTTCCTCATTGTGTCGCTGTTGAACCGCTCTCCTTCTCTTCGTCTCAAGAAGACATGCCCTTATCGAGTCAGTTACCTTATCGGCATACATGATGACCTGGCCTGATACATTTCTGGCAGCCCTTCCACTGGTCTGTATCAGTGATCGCTCAGAGCGCAGAAAACCCTCTTTATCGGCATCGAGAACGGCTACCAGAGAAACTTCCGGAATATCGAGCCCCTCACGTAAAAGATTTACCCCTATTAGGACATCAAACTTACCAAGTCTCAGATCCCGGATAATATTTACCCGCTCCAGGGTATGGATATCGGAATGGAGATACCTCACCCTGACCCCGAGACCCTGGTAGTAGGAAGTGAGGTTTTCTGCCATTCTCTTAGTGAGAGTGGTGACCAGGACCCGCTCGCCCTTCCCTTCCCTTTCGCGGATTTCCCCGAGAAGATCGTCAACCTGATAATGGGCCGGTTTCACGATAATCTCCGGATCCATCAGGCCGGTTGGCCGAATAATCTGCTCCACCACCCTTCCACCGGCTTTCTTTAACTCATAGTCGGCAGGGGTAGCGGAAACATAGATCCTCTGATAGCGAAAGCTCTCATATTCTTTAAACATTAAGGGACGGTTATCAAGGGCGGAGGGAAGTCGAAAACCATAATTGACAAGGGATTCCTTACGCGACCTGTCACCCCTGTACATGCCCCCCAACTGGGGTACGGTAACGTGACTCTCATCAATAATGATCAGGGCATTACAGGGGAGATACTCTATCAGGGTGGGGGGAGGCTCTCCCGGTTTTCTACCGGTGAGATGACGGGAATAATTTTCGATACCCCGGCAGTAGCCCATCTCTTCCATCATTTCAATGTCGAATCTGGTCCGCTGCTCCAGCCGCTGGGCCTCAAGCAGTTTGTTCTGTGCAATCAACTCCTCAAGTCTAACCTCTAATTCATTCTTGATGGAGACGATGGCCCTTCTCATGTCGTCCCTCGTTGTTACATAGTGACTACCGGGGTAGATGGCTATCTTCTGAAGATGATCCAACTTCTTTCCCCTGAGAGGATCTACCATAGAGATGGATTCTATGATATCTCCGAAAAACTCTATCCTGATCGCCCTGTCTTCCTCGTAGGGGGGAAAGATTTCCACCACATCACCCCGGCAACGGAAGGCGCCCCGATGGAAATCAATGTCGTTGCGTACATACTGGATCTCAACAAGCCTCCGGAGCATCTCGTCCCGGGGGAGTTCCATACCCTTTTCCACCGTGAGCAGCATACCGTAATAGGCCTCGGGAGAACCGAGTCCATAGATACAGGAGACGCTGGCGACAATGATGACGTCATTACGCTCCAGGAGGGAATAGGTGGCTAAGTGGCGCAGCTTATCAATATCTTCATTGATCGCCGAGTCTTTTTCAATATAGGTGTCTGTACTGGGGATATAAGCCTCGGGCTGATAATAGTCATAATAACTGACAAAATACTCAATGGCGTTTTCGGGAAAGAGGGACTTGAATTCCTCGTAAAGCTGGGCGGCTAAGGTCTTGTTATGGGCAATGACCAGGGCGGGTCTTTGAACGGCCTGGATCACATTGGCAATGGTAAAGGTCTTACCCGATCCTGTCACTCCGAGGAGTACCTGATGCTCATCTCCTCTTTCCAGCCCCTCGGCCAACTGCGCAATCGCCCGCGGTTGGTCGCCCTTTGGCTCAAACTCTGTGGCCAGACAAAATTTGTTGCCGGGATTTATTATTTGATTCCCCTCCTCCTGCAGGGCAGTTCTATCGTAAAGGTAGACCCTTTACCTACCTCACTTGCAGCGTAAATGACTCCTCCATGTCTTTTAATAATCTCATGAGATATATACAAACCCAATCCTATCCCCCTGCCAACCGGTTTGGTTGTAAAAAAGGGTTTGAAAATGTCATTAAGTTCACCGCAGGGAATTCCCTCTCCGGTATCCTGACATTCGATAACGACGGTATCTGTTTTACTCCTGTAACCTGTGGTAAGTGTAACTTTACCGCCTTCCTCAGGCAACGATTGCAGGGCGTTTTTGATCACATTGATGAATACCTGGCCCAGATTAGCAAAGTTTCCCTCTACCTCCGGCAAATTTTCGGCAAATTTTCTTTCAATTTCAACATGAAGATATTTGTATTGATTGTACAAAACCCTCAGGGCATCATCAATGGCGACGACGATATTAACAGGTTCGATGTATGTCTCTTTCTGGCGGGAGATATCCAGCAAACTTCTTACGATATCCCCGGCCCGCTTCAACTCTTTTAATGAAAACATCATGTCATCCAATACCTCGTCCCGGTTTCCTCTCCCAACCTCCCATTCATTGATATAATCTATACCGGTCTGAATGAGGCTTGAGGCGCTGGACAAGGGGTTATTCAGTTCATGGGCCGTGCCGGCAACGAGTTGCCCAATTGCCGCAAGACTCTCCGACTGGATAAGCTGCTGCTGTGTTTTCTCTTTTTCTTCCAATGCCTGGCGGAGAGCGGCTGTTCTTTTTTCCACTTCCCCTTCCAGATCAAGATTGAGCTTTTCAAACTCTTCGTAGGTCCTCGCATTCTCTATGGCCGTTGCACTCTGGTTTGCAATAGTGGTGAGAAGCTCCAGGTCCTCATGAACAAATAGCTCCCCCGATTTCTTCTGTCCCAGGGCGATCATGCCGATTACTCTATTCCTCGAGATCATGGGAATAATCAATGATGCATGCATCACGTTGAAAACATGAAAGATCTGATCTTTCTCAACCGGATGGGCAGGTGGCTTCTCTTCAAGGAGGGATTTAGTTAATGGTCTTTTGTGCACCGTAAAAAACGCAACGATGGGATGATTATCATCAAACAAGTCCTGTCCCGCCCCATCCGGCAATTCATTCCCATTTATATAAAGCTGGAAATGTCTTTTCTCGCTATCATGGATCAAGAGGCTGACATTGGTGACCTGTAAAGAGGCGGTGATGGATTGTAGTAAAAGGTTTTTGATCTGGTAAAATCTCAACAGAGATGTCATTTCCGTGCTCATCTCTCTCAAGAACTTCTGGTAATCATATTTTCCCCTGTAGAAAAGATTATCTATAAATGTCTGAACCTTTTCCTTGAGGGGATTGAACAACAGGACCATCATTAAAGCAAGAACAAGGGGGAGGATTACGGAGTTGGTGTTATCCCCATATCCCATAAAGAAGGCGTTGAATAAGTAGATGATCAATACATAAAAGATGGTAAGGATACCGGTGAGGATAAAATAGATCGTTCCCCTTCTTATCACCGTGCCGATATCCAGGAGATCATATTTGAGCACCCCAATGGCCAGGAAGATGGAGGGGATAAAATTAAAATTACCCAGAGGATAAATGTTAAAACCACTGACCGGCAGGGTGTCGAAGGCGAGCAAAAGGCCTGTGAAACCCACTCCACCGAAGATATACTTTATCCTGTTCTTCTGGTAATTATCTTTCGCTTTTCTCATCCCCATGAACAGGGTAAAAATACAGTAGATTACTGTAAAGGCGGCTATCACTGAGAAGGCATGATACGCTGGCCCCCCCTTGGCAATCGTTCCAAAGTTGTAATAATGGAATCCACTGATGAAAAGGTCGCCGGGAATGAAAAAAAGGAAGAGCAGGCTGCACATATAGGCGAGATACTCAAGCCATTTTCGTCTCGAAATACAGAGGAAGGAATGGACAAACTGAATATAAAGGGGCAGGCTGAAGACAAAGAAAAGGTATGTTCCTCTGTCCATCCTGAGAGCCAGTGTTCTGTCTGGAATCATGGAAACGAGGGCAATATCGGCATTGATGAAGGCGCCTAAGATACATATTCCCGAGAATAAGATGTTTGTGCGGTTTTTCCTGCGCCGGAGAAAGGAAATCAAGGCAAGACAGGTGAGGACAAAAAAACCGAAAATCGGGGGGATGGCGTAATACGTCCGCAGGAAGTCTTGAAACATTCCCCTACCTCAACCCAGTAATGTCCGGTTAGGATTTTGCATATGATTGATCCTGGTTTGGCGGTTGATACCACCATACGCCGGTTTGGTTCACAATATCCTTGATGCTCATTTCGTTGCGGATATTTATAGAGATTT
>Ga0100398_1004210_pt1 | contig 11689 bp, 7 predicted proteins | sample CryGeymeta201522_FD_81568 | JGI IMG/M metagenome (GOLD analysis project Ga0100398, IMG submission 81568) | Groundwater microbial communities from Crystal Geyser aquifers in Utah, USA - Crystal Geyser metaG 2015-22 | ecosystem: Environmental > Aquatic > Deep subsurface > Groundwater | place: USA... | reverse complement strand
GAAGAAGAAGAAGAAGAGGAGGGGGACGCGATATCAGTGGTGGAATTGGACGAAACATTTCAGAGGAACTACGAAAAATTGAAAGAATTCCATTCCAAACACGGACACTGTCGGGTCAAGCTTTTTGGACATTCTCTGGGATCTTGGGTTTCATCTCTGAGGCGCAAGTATGAAGATGATCCCGAGTACGGCATCTCGGTCGAATGTCAGTTATTGCTCGACGAAATCGATTTTGATTACAACGGACCCAAGATTAGTACCAGTAGTACAACCACCACCACCACTGCGACTACTGCCGCCGCCAGCAACTGGCCTGCTCCATCTCTCGCCGGAATGAATAAAGACAACGGAAGAAACCGCAAAAGCAAAGGTAATGATGATGGTGACGAAGAAGACCGCGAAAGTGTCTCCGCTGCTGCATCATCCGATGGAGAAACAGAGAGTGATGATGCGAGCAGCAAGAGCGATCACGGCAGTGAGTCTGGGTCCTCTGATGGGTCGTCACTGGCCTCTTCTTCCGAGAGCGACACTTCTGACAGCGAAGATGATGACAACGACAATGGCGACGCCAAGAGCAAGAAACGGAAAAATCCATCGCATGCAAACAAGAAGCCGAGGAAGAAACCCAGAAATGGTGATGCTTCCACAGCTTGGAATGGAAGTCGAGACAAACGATTTATGGAGCACTACAATCAATTGTTAGAATTCAAAAGGATTCATGGGCATACCAGAGTACCGCAAAATTCGCAGTACAAGACGCTGGGAGGATGGGTCAACAACCTCCGAGTAATGCGAAATCGAAATCCCCAGGACGGGGTCCGTGCGGATCGAATCAAGTTACTTGACGACATTGGGTTCATTTGGGATGCCAGTGGTGGACGGCCGAGCAACGACATGCGATGGAACGAACAGTACCGATCTCTCCTGGCCTTTCACGCAGAATACGGCCATTGCCGAGTACCGCAAACGGGAAAGCACCGAAGTTTGGGAAGATGGGTGGCCACGCAACGGGCACAGTATAACAAGGACCCAGAAAGTGGTATCCGTTCGGACAGGTTGAAGCGTTTGAACGATATCGGGTTTACTTGGAACGCCAAGGGATTCAAGGGAAAGCACTTTTACAAGGAAAGACCACGGGACGACCAACCTTGCCACCAGAGTACCGGACGTGGTTCGAATAATGCAGCTGCAGCCGCCCAAATGGATTCGTCTGCTACCGAGTCAGACGGTGACGACATGTCGACCGTCACCAGCGAAGGAGAAAATGGCGCCGCATTGAATGCGGGAGAGGATCCTGAAAGCGAAACTTGTCAAAGGGGAGAAGGATGGCCCATTTATTACAACAAGCTGTTAGAGTTTCATTCCAAGAAGGGCCACGTAAGCGTACCGAACAGTAAAAAATATCGGAATCTTCGCGTGTGGTTGGACGGTCAACGGCAATTTTACAGCACCTGTACTGCCATTGACCATGACGAAGTTCGTCGCCGTCGACTGAAGGATGCTGGTTGTTCGTGGGCTATTTCCAAAGAAGAGAAAGACCAGTGGTATAAGGATTATAATAAGCTCGTAGAATTCCAAAGGGACCACGGTCATTGTTATGTTTCTTTGGTGGACGACAAGGACCTGCATACGTGGACCAAGGCACAGCGAAAGAACCGGAGCAGTTTGGACTCCAAACAGATCAAAGCTCTCGAGGGAATTGGGCTTACGTGGGAAGACCAGCGAACCAAGACATCAACTTTGAACGATGTCAAGTGGGAGCAAACCTACCAGGAACTTATCGAATACCAAAGCAAGCACGGGAATTGCCTTGTTCCGCAGAAAGGCGAGAATAAGAGGCTCGGCAAATGGGTTGCCACTCAGGTACGACTGCGGTTGGAAACGTTTAGTCCATTTCGCTTCTACTATGTATTTATTATTTATCTAACCTTTTCTACCTTGTGTTTGTGGGCCAATAGCGGTTGACGTACAATAAAGACCCTAAAAAGGGCGGTATTCGTCCCGATCGATTGAAAAAGCTCAACGATATTGGCTTTGTATGGAATGCTCATCAATTTCGGGGCCGAAGGGGATCATTGGATGGAGAATTTGTTGGTGCAAATTTCGCTGCGAATCCCACCATTGGTCAGATCGAGCCTTTGGTAACGACGTTGATTAATGCCGTTCAAAAAGTTGATGCACCGGAAACCAAAGATGCACTCGTAGAATCCTGTCGTCGTGGCCTGGAAAGTATGATCGCCGAGACAGAAGAGCGTTTGTATTTGGTAAAGATGAAGGAATCTACCAAAAACAAAGAGGCGGCCGAAGGGCTGAGGTTCGAATCGCTTCCGCAGAAAGACCCTGAACTGACACAGAAAGATCCTCTGGTGGCTTCAATAGTATCAGAGGAGCTTGTTGATACAGCTGCAATAAAGCAGGAATTCTCGGCTTCAAGGAAAGGATCTGCAGAAATGGGACCAATGGAACCCCCGGTGCATCATCCTCCTTTAGGAGGAGCCAGAGAAAAGTATTCGTCGCTGGCTACTTCCATGTTGAAGGCGGGCCCACCTGCCTTGGGATGACTCCGCCTGGTGTTTCTTTCGGAGACGACCCTTCTGTTACATCTTTGAGTCGGAAATTAGAATAAAATAGCTAGAAACTAGCTACTAGGATGTTATTAGATGAACCGAAGAACATAGAATAGAGTAACATAGTACTAGCTACTAGTAGTAGACAGTCTACTCCGTATCATTGAAGGATACTCATCCTTTTATCTTTCTGGAGGCACGGTGGTCGCAATGACGTTGAATGGACTACTAGTACATGTAGTACGGTAGTAGCCTACTACTTTCACTCATACCTACCTTGGGAGCGAGTGGAGGTATTAGGAGTTTTTAAGCGAAGGCTCTCGTCCTCGTCCCAACCTCCAGGGGTCAGCTCACTGATGATGCCAGAAACGGAATTGTAAAATCCTGAGGTAGCCGGAGTACTTGAAACAATACCACCCGTAGAGGTTGTCGCGTGTCTGTTATTAGTAGGGGTCATCCTGTTAAAGTGGGTACCCGGTGTCAACTCACTTATGTCTGCAAAGCTCGACTGGGCGGATGGCGTGATGGGAACCCTGGGATAATACCCATGAAAGACTTCGTTGATGATACCATTAGTAGTAGAACGCAAGTTAGTTCCCGATGGTGTTCTTTTGACTGCCTTATGATATGGAGTGACGGAACTGTTTGCGGGGGTGAGTTCTCCCGTTAATGAGGAAGGAGTGATTGGCAGTTTCGCATTCTTCGTTTGCGTTTTGGCAAAGTTTGAATGTGCCGCCGGATTTACTTCAATGACAATTCCACCAGGAGACAGCATAGTTATGGCAGGTACTCTCGCCGTCGCCGCCGCCGTTGCTATCGCCACAGGAGGAGGGGTAGAGGTATCAAATGTTGGCGGGGTTGGTCCAAGTCGTCTCGCCATGGTTGGTAAACAATTCTTGGCTCGATCCTTCCATCTCAGCCGCGGAGCATTGCCGCTATTTCTATCGGGAGGTGGTGGTGGCATTGACTGTTGATGACCATTATTGGTAGTGGCAGCTGGAGTGTCCGGAGCTGTGCCAGGTGTCACGACAATGTCAGTTCCACCATTGTGAGTCGCTACCGACATGTTGGGTGTCACCAGAGGTGTCATCACAGACGTGTCGACACACACAGGTTTGCTGCTCGTGACGGGAGTAGCTGCAGTTGCTGTTGTTGCCACATCTTGCGATCCCGTTGGTACAAGCATTCCACCATGAGACTTGACAGAGGATAAAGTAGGATGTCTGTTGAGCATCGGAAACCTGTTGCGCGATTCTCGGGGTACAATTTTTCTTTGCGGGGGAGGAGGTGGGTCTTCATTGGTTTGTACTTTGGGTTCTGCCGAAGTACTGGGTGTAGCTACAGTGTCAAGATCATTTTCATCTTCACTATCTTCTGCATTTTGTTTCACGTGGTTCTCGTTTGTATTTTCGTTGTTGTTGTTTTCGTAAATTCTGTTGTCGTTGTTGTTGGTCGCGTGGTTGTAGCTCTTGACAACATCAGTCTTTTTTGGCTGCATTGATGGTCCCATACTATCTTTTTGGGTTTTAGCGGCAGCCACGATTTTTTTTCTTGAATCCATGCGTTCATTGCGCATTCGATTGCGCCAAGAACAAGGTTTTGCTTTGCCTGAATCCAGTAATGGTCGCGGAGCTCGAAAAAAAGGACGCCAGCCTTCTTCTCCTTCGTCTTTTTCGTCATCATTATGACCACTGTTTTCTTCTTCTTTTTCTTTCTCTAAACTTGTTTGAATATCTCTCATACTGCCCAGTATATTTTTGATTCCTTGTAAACCTGGTCGTTGCTGAGTTTTATTAGTATTCTCACTATCCCGAACAACCGTCTCATGCTTGTCACTATTGTCATTGTTGTTGCTGCTGCTGTTGTTTTCCTCCACCGAACAATTGGTAACTCCTGCGCCACTCAAATTTCTAGCAGCACGAGTTTCGTCTTGCAAAAGAAGGTTAGTAATACCGTGAAGAAAGGTAGATCCACGATTTGCTTTTGCTGTTGCTTGCGCATTTGCATCAGTGTGCCCAATGGTCCGATTATTACGCATAGATCCTCCTGTCCTCTTGTTTAAGTTGCTGATGCTGTTGACGGTATTGTTGTTTGAGTCTTCCTTATTAGTAGCTGTCGTTGCGGCGGCGGCAGCGGTGGCAGCTGCAGTGTTTGTAAAAGGTGTTTCAGTGAGACTGGAAGAGTCCAAATTGGCCCTAATTTGTTTGATTGTCGCTACTACCGCTGCAGTGTCAGAATTAATAGTAGCTGCCGTGATAGTGGAAGATGCTGCTATTGCTGTCACTGCCTGATGCTGTTTTTGCTTCTTACTTACAGCAGCCGTACTTGTAGTAGCATTAGTACCATGTTCTGATACAACAGCACCAGCTGCTGCAATTCGTCTGTGTCCAGAACTGTTGAGTGTATTTCTCCTAGCTGGCATCTTCCGAAAGGATTCTCTACAATGAGTACGTTCCGATCGAGAAAAAGAAGGTGCAACAGAGATAGCAGCAGTGGCAGCCGTATCGGTAGCAAAATTTCCTTGCTCTCTCCGAGGTAGTTTTCCCCTTCCACTTTCACCAATGGTAGTAGTAGCAACAGCAGCTGTAGTAGCAGCAGCTGTAGTGGTACTGTGATGATGAGATAATGATGATATTTGCTCAGGTTCGTTTTGCTTTAGAGCTTCCTCTACTTCATCATCCAGTACAGTATCGTCAATACTGATATCATCATAGTGTCCTTGTAAAAAAGAGGGGGGAGCAGCTGAGTTCAGCAGATTGCGAATGCTTGATTTTTTCCCCGCCTTTGACAGATTTACTTCCAGAGATGGCCCTCCCGTTCCTCCACTACCACCAATATCGCCAGTACCACCAGTACCACCAGTACCGCTACCAAGATGACGAAGGCTCCGACGTGCAGAAGTGGAAAAACCTGTTCGTTTGGAACGACTGGATTCAAGACTACCTCCAACACCCCCGTGCTTGTTGAAGGACAATTTTCGACCCTCTTCTCCTGCTCCTCCATGATGACATGGCATTTTTAGGTTTGTTTATTTGCGTATGTCAGTAGTTCAATGCCGTTCAACAGCAGGAAATCAACTCTTAATGATGAATAGAAGTGCAATACTCTATTATTCTAATAGAGTAGTCAGTTTAGTTCCCTTAATTAATGCTACTTGTACCAGTAGCTACTACTAGCTAGAACTACAGTAGTACCGTAGTAGTGCGTACAGTATGGTGGTGTTGTAGTAGTACCGGTATGCATTAGTAGTAGTACCAAGTACTCATAGTACTCCTACTACTAGCTACTCTCTCTAGTAGCTAGAGGTACTAGTAGTAGCAGCTACTGTAGTACCTGGTAGGACTAACTACAGTAGTAGTACCAGAAGCTTCTAGTACTACTCTCGTCCTTCTACTACTAGTACTAGTAGAGTAGGAGTACTGTCGTACCGGTAACTGTTAGCTACGACTACAATAATTACTATTAGTAGTACTGTAGTAGTTGTAGTATTACGGTACCAGACACTACGGCCCCGTACGATTTTGGTAGTCTAGTACAGGAGCGAGCGAGCTTGCAACTTCCGTGACGACTACATCCATTAATTAACTAACTTGAAGAGTTCGTTTGCCGGTCTTTTCTGGTTTTACTGGTACTACTACTACTACTAGTAGTAGTAACATATTATTCAAACCTTCATGTGGTGGGTGGGTCTTTGTTCGAAGAATGCCATTCAAATCATTTTTCGGAAAGCTCCAACTACTACTCCGAGTAGTGCTACTAGCTAGTAGGTACCCCCTGCTGCTGGTGCTGGTGCCAAGTATGTTACCGTAACAGTAGCGACTGCTACAGTAGCTACTAGTATTGTTTGTTATTTGTAACGTATGTTGTAAAATGAGACCAAGCACAAGGTCTTATTTTGGAGGTCATGGTGGTAAATCCTTATTATTGACTAGTTGTACCTGGTGGTAAAAGCAGCACGATTACGTACGTCTACTAGTAGTACTAGTACCTGGTACTGGTAGCCTACCGTACCATCAAATTTTGTCACGGGGCACCGGACATGATCCAGGTTTCAGTACAAGTCCACAAGAAAACCACAGTGCTAATTGACATACTTCAGTACCATACTCAGCCTTATTCATCAGTCAAAAATGAAGCAGCTTGTTTAATCACCAAGCTGAAAAATGAGCCCGGCACCGAATAATGAGTAGGATGTCTTCATTTTTTGAATAACAGGGAGGAGCAAATGACAGCCACTGGCTGGAGGAACGGCAGCCACGACAAGAGCCACTGGAACTACAGCCATGACCGCACTGGAGACAATGAACAGCCTCTGGAACCACTGTCATGACAGCTACACTGGCTGGAGACGATCGTCAACAGCCACTGGAGCCACCACTGCATTCTGGAACAAAGACAGAAGACACACTGCCACCTGGAAACGGAATGACGAACGACAGCTACGCGCTAGAGCCACTGGAATGATGAACGACAGCTACTGGAACCACTGGAATAACGAACAACAGCTACTGTAGCCACTGGAACGACAGCCACTAGTACTAGAGCCACTGGAACGTCGAATGACAGCTCCTTGGGAGCCACCACAGGAAAGTCGAACGACAGCTACTGGAGCTACTGAAGCCACTGAAGCCACTGGAGCGACGATCGACAGCTACTGGAGACACTGGAACTGGAACTACAGCCACTATAACTGGAGACTGGGGCCGATTGACAGCTGCTGGAGCCACCACGGGGGCACGACAGCTACTTTCTTCCCTCCTACTGTACTAACTACTGGTAGTAAACTACTAATTGTAGATGCACGTATCCTCCTAAGCACTAAAATCACAAGGGTATTAGCAGGCATTTAAGTAGTCTATCCCCACTGAATTTAGTGCACACATTTCGTGATTTACTCTACGTAGACCATACTACAACTACGAAGTACTTATAGTAATCATTACGGTAATACTCTACTAAAACTAAAACGCCAAGCAGTTTAATCCAATTTTTGTAGAAATAGAGAAATTACTGCCGTGCTTCCTTTCTATTATTTGTTACCACTCTTTACTGCTCTCAACATTCTGTGTCATGCATTGCCATTTTTTGAATTATTCAAGTGGCTCGCCGTAGATGTACTTGGCAAGGATGTAAAGGCGCTCATAAGCACTTTGGGTGATTGGTGCCGATCCATTTTTGTACTTGAAGGTGTGAGATTCAGTACACGCCAAGCGCCCATTATCCAGATTTGCGTTTTGCACAAAGAGGGTTTGAAGAGTATCTGTTTTATCAAATACGACCTCCGATTTGAAATCCGGCACCTTGTGAAAGCCAGTGGCGTCGAAAATGCAGAGAATCCATTCAAGAGGGTATTTCTCTTGATTCAAACCGAAAGGTTTGCCCACGTCTGCACTGGAAAAAATTCCACAACATTTGAAGAAAACCTTGAAGAAATCCTTGTACTCTTGAAGCGAATCCTTTCGTCCTGGCCAGGCAAGGCATCCACGTTGCTCTTGGTAGACGGTCATCATCAGAGGCTCCAACTGGTCCTGATGGCGTGGCCAACCAGCAGCACTGCCACCTCCAGCGATGTAATCGAGCGTCTTCATGGCAACCAGCCAAAGGCTAACCTCTTGCATTGCACGTCCAGCGATATGAATGCTTCGCGCAGACACTTTGGAAGCTCCGGATGGTGCCGATGAGTGATCATGAACTGTAGATTCCGCCATGGTACAAACGCCTGGAAAAATTTTTGGTTCGATTTTACTGACTACGCCAAGACTCTCCAAGAACTGCTGGGAAAGACACGCTGTTTATTAGCTGTAAAAAAGCATTGGTGAGGCGGAACGACCTTCATACCTGCAGGAAAGGGCAGCGATGGATTAGCAGCATTTTTTTTAATCCAATCTTCAGCGTTAGCACAATTCTCAATGAATTGATTAATTTGTTTCAGGGCCTTGTAATGAGAATGATTAGGGTTGCCATTGATATCAGCCTTGATGCGATTGAAGGCCGCAGCAGTTCCTTGCAGCCAGGTAAGCCGATTGGAGCAGTTAGTACCAAAACGATCAGGATTCTGTAAAAATTAAGAGAAAAAGAATGGCCAGCATGAATGAGAGTACCAGAGACGACGGCCTGGGCTTTCACGTCATAAGTCAACCCCGTCGCCCGTACGCTTTCACGTCATAATTCAACCCCGTCGTCCGTACGCTTTCACGTCATAAGCCAATCCCGTCGTCCGTGGACCGTTCTATGTCAACAAGCTTCTTCTATGGTTTTGAAAATAATTGATGCTGTAACTTGCGTCGATTCTTTTGTTTGTACTTACATGGTTTTGATTGGCAGTGGACATCTTGTACGAAAGGAAGGAATGGAATATGCGTTGTAGAAAGAGCAAAATAATAATGATTGTTGTTTTTGCGTGGTTGTTTTGTGTGTTTACTCTTTTTCGTTTTGGCTTGGATGATTTTTTATTTCTTTTGCTGCTGCATTGCATGCTCGCGAACTACAGGATACCAGTCGTGCGGGAGATATTTTCGGACGCTCGTGGGTTCTAAAATGACCTGTATCACAGTTGGAACCAAATCAATTTAAATCTTGGTTTGGGAAAACAAGACTTGTCGTCATTCAAGTTAGCCAACATTGGTTCCTCCTTTACCTTTGCCAAAGGTGATGTTATGATTTTGTCGGGATATTTGAGTGATCGAATCAGCAATCGCGAGTGCGTCGTGGTTCGTGGTTATGGGATATGCTGTCACGACCATGGGACCGGTTGTTACGGCGCGGGCGGACACAACAACGGATAGAAATAAAATATACTACGTAAGAATATTGTTTGCGGTTACTTTTATCAGCCCTGGTATTGGTAGTGTGTACTGCGTCTTGATGGCATCCTTGAGTGATCACACAGCACCCGAAGATCGAGCATCGGCAATGGGAGTCAACAAGCTGTGGATGGATTCGGGTTATGCCTTTGGTGGCCTACTTACCGGATGGATTGCCGATGCTTCTAGTGGAAGTTTTTTGTGAAAACGACCTCTGCTGTTGCTGGTTGCTGGCCTAGTGGTGGTCTTGCTAATTTTCAAATTCTAATATTTTACAGGGAACTACCAGGTCGGTCGACTATTGTTCCCAGTGATGACGACGACAACAACAAGGACATGGTTATTCGAACTGCCCTAAAAGCAGCATCACAATAATGCCTAGACTAGGAGCTCGTAAAAACGCGACCAAAACCAAGCGGAAAAGGGAAAAACACTTCGGTTGTGGTCGGCTGGTTCATTCGTTGGAGTAATGTGTAAGGGCAGGTATCATGGAACGAGTTCAGGAATAAACAAGGTGACCAACAGAGTAGACTAGTGTAATTTAGTAGGAATGTTTCGTTGGTTCAGGACAAGAATTAAGTGCTCTGATCTCCATTAATTGAAATTTCAAATATGTACTCCGTGGAGCCCGTGCGTCGCGTTGCATTATTTGGGCAGGTAGCTCCCACTGCCAGCGAGTAGTAGCTTTAGTTGAAAGCTACCATACACATACGTAGGATGTTATTACTACTATGAATACTAGAGGAGCTAGCTACTAGAGAGTCTCTACTGCTACAAGCTAGTTGTGGCTTCGTAGAGTAGTAGTTGTATCAGCAATAGTACTAGTACTAGCTACCAGAAATAATAATAATAGAAAGTAGTAGTCTACTACTACTACTTGTCTACTACTAGTAGTATTAGATCTAGTAGTAGGCGGCGGCAGTCTACCAGGAAACGAAATCCCAGAAGATCGCGCACAGTTTCGAAGAATAGGTACAGTAGTCGATGAATGCCCCGAACGAAATCCTTCTTGTTCGCACGTAAAGTTATTGTATGAGATAATACGCGTAAATATGCTTATCATTAACACCAGTCTGATACTGGTAAGATTTTCAGATAACACGAGGCACTGCCTGCCCCAACTGTAACTGTAACTGCACAACGAAAGAAAGAAAGCGGATGTACATGCGGAAAGAAAACTATGTTGAGTCCTTCAGCACTTGATAGCAAACGAATCTTGGAAAATGACTGACAGATCCAGATAATCTATCTGCATATCTGCAAGGCTAATAACGATGAAAAAATAAATAGAAGGAAGCAACCAATAGCTGACCGAAAACCGAAAAAAAAGTAGAAGTTTTCTCTTGTTGCGTCTGGTTTTGGGTTTTGACTCCTTGCGAAGTAGAGTACTCTACAGTAGCACTCACTCATTACTCATTGGACCAGTCAAGTATTCAAAGACGATTGTATAATTTATAATTTCATCCAACAAAAAAAAAACAAACGACAAGAACCATGGGAAACGATAAGAACCGATCTGGTCGAAGTGGAAATAAGGCTGGCGGTCTTGGACGTGCCAGTTCCATGAGGAATTTGGATTCTGGTGAAGATATGCATGGATTGGGACGAACGCGCTCCTCCAGTACGACACCCGATCGACGCAATCGAGATCGCAAGTCCTCGAGTCATCATCAAAAAAGCGGCGATAGAGGAGCAGAAGACAAGGCAAGTTCGCGAGGACCTCCACTCACCGATACCGACAGACGCGCTGGATTGCAACGTCAGGTCTCGGACAATAGCGACAGCATGGCCATGCTCCTCGGTTTGGCCAACAAGAAGAAACCTCGCAAGAAGAGTGGATCCGACTCTAGTAGCAGCAGCAGCAGCAGCAGCAGTGATGACAGTTCCATTTCGAGCAAGGCCAGTGCCAACAAGAAACCTGCGCCGTACAATCCCAACAAGAGCATACCAGCTGCAAATAAACAGACACAGGCGGCGACAGCGGCATCATTGAATCTCAGCAGCCATTCTGGCGAGAAGAGCTCTTTGGATACGGCTGGTGTGCGCCGTCCTTCTGGTGCATCTGCGAGCGATATGAAATTGACGTATCCCGCGACCTCCAAGAAAGACGTTCAAAAGAAAAAGAAACAACAAGAAACAGAGCCCAATACCTTCCCCGCACGACGTGATCTCCGCGAGGTCAATCAGAGCGAAAATCTCATGGACGTCGAAGCAGGACGGCTCAAGAAGAACCCCTTTGCACTCGGTTACAGCAACAAGAAGAAGCAGAAAAAGGCTGGAATGGTCGATGGTTGGGGAGACGCATCCAATAGCACCTCT
>Ga0100398_1004209_pt1 | contig 11690 bp, 23 predicted proteins | sample CryGeymeta201522_FD_81568 | JGI IMG/M metagenome (GOLD analysis project Ga0100398, IMG submission 81568) | Groundwater microbial communities from Crystal Geyser aquifers in Utah, USA - Crystal Geyser metaG 2015-22 | ecosystem: Environmental > Aquatic > Deep subsurface > Groundwater | place: USA... | reverse complement strand
GCCAGGAGGCCCATAAATCACAATTGCTTTTGACTTACCTAAAACCTTCATATTCTCTCACGGTAAGTTGAGAATCGATCTGTTTAGCCGTTTCAATAGCCACAGCGACTACGATTAAAAGCGCAGTGCCGCCAATGGTTAATGCCTGTGTTTTTGTAAATATCTGCGTGATAACTGGTAGAACCGCAATTAAACCCAAAAACGTTGCTCCGAAAAGAGTCACTCTAGAAATTATTTTTTGAAGGAATCCTGCTGTCGATTCACCCGGTCTAATACCTGGAACAAAACCGCCAGCTCGCTGCAGATTTTTTGATATTTCTTTCGGATCAAAAGTAACTGCGGTATAAAAATAAGTAAAGATAAATACCAGTAAGAAATAAAGTGCTCCGTAAATGACTTGATTGTTCAAAATCTTTTGCGACCATTCATTAATTATGGCGCCGAAGCCCGGCGAGAAAGCGGCTATAATCTGACCGAAAAATTGAGGAAAAAGCAAGATAGATATGGCAAAAATAATAGGGATAACTCCGGCTTGATTCACTCTCAATGGTAAGTAACTAGAAACTCCCCCGTATACTTTATTGCCGCGAATTCTTTTAGCATAAGAAACGGGGACTTTTCTTTCTCCTTCGTTAACCATTACTACTCCCGCTATAACAATAACCGCCAGGATGGCAAAAGCAAGGTAAGTGGTCACCGGAGTGGCGCCGGTAGTGTAATTCAAATATGAGTTGCGAATAGCGAGAGGCAGCCCGCTCACTATGCCTGCAAAAATGAGCAAAGAGATTCCATTACCTAGTTTCTGTTCGGTAATTATTTCACCCAACCATACCAAAATCATGCTACCGGCAGTGACAACGGCAACATTTACTAATGTCTGCGCGAGGCCCAAATGTCCAATAACCCCTTGGGACATCAAAAGTTTCAAGAACCCATAAGTTTGCAAGACGGCCAAAGGGACCGTCAGATATTTGGAATAACGGTTAAACTTTGCTCGGCCCGCCGCTCCTTCTTCGTAGTAAAGCTGTTTTAATTTCGGAAAAATCATAGTCAAGAGTTGCATAATAATCGTGGCAGTAATATAAGGCCCTAAGCCCAGCATGACTATTGAAAGATTATCCAACGCGCCGCCGGAGAAAATATTAAGGAAACCTAGTAATTGGTTGTCGGAGAGAAATTTTTTTAGAGCATCGGTATTTACACCGGGAGTAGGAATGGCCGCCAATACTCTGAAACAGACAAAGATAAAACCAATAATGAATATCTTATTGCGAAGCTCTTTTATTTTGAAAAGCGTAACAACTTTATTAAGCATTGCTCTTTTTAGCTTTGGGCTTATTATTAAAACCACGCAACTTCGGCAGTCGCTGAATAAGATCACGTTCGGCCGGTCTGATGCGATGCCCGGCTCTAGCTTTTTGACCTTTCGTCCCGCGGCCAGAATAAGTGCCGCGTTTACCGCCGCGTCCAATGCGCTTTTTGCCTTTATTTATATGAATGGGCGCAAGTTCGTGCAGTTGCATATTTATGATTTAACTCTGATTTTTTTCAAAGCTTCGACGGTTGCGATAGCGTAATTAAGCTTGCTAGTTGTGGATCCAAGGCACTTCGCGGTAATATCCTGAATGCCAGCCAACTTCAAGACAACTCTCGGAGCTCCTCCAACTACAAGACCGTGTCCGGGAACTGCCGGCTTGATTAGAATCTTAGCAGCTCCGAATTTAGCCTCTACTTGGTGAGGAATGCTTTTATTTTTCATTTTGATTTCTATCATATTTTTTTCTGCAACCGCTTTAGCCTTGGTTATAGCCCTTTCCACATCCAACCCTTTAGCAACACCCACGCCTACTTTACCTTTAAGATCTCCAACTACAACCGTGGCTCTAAATCTCATTCTTTTCCCACCAGCTACCACCCTGGTTACTCTTCTCAAATCCAGGACAGTTTCTTCTAAATTACCCCTTTTAAACCTTCTTTCCATCATCATATATATGACCTTTTATATCTTTATGCCGTTTTCTCTTAAAGCTTCCGCCAAGGCTTTAACTTTACCATGATAAGCATACTTTCCTCTATCTAACACCACGGTTTTAATGCCCGCTTCCTTAGCTTTTCCAGCCAATAGTTTTCCTAACATAGCACCGACATTATTTGCCTGTGTCCCTTTTTTTCCTCTCGTCGAAGCAGAAATAAGAGTTTCCCCGCGAGCATCATCTATAAGTTGAACATATAGACAGCGATTACTGCGAAAAACAGAGAGGCGAGGCCTTTCTTTCGTGCCAACAATTTTCGCTCTCACTCTTTTGGCTCTCCTAATCCTAATTTTATTTAAAACTTTTTTTATCATTAGTTTAATTATGCGGAACTGACGGCTTTTTTCCCGGCTTTTCTTCTAATCACTTCACCTTTATACATTATGCCCTTGCCTTTATAAGGTTCCGGTTTTTTGATTCGTCTTATTTGGGCTGCCGTTTCACCGACAAGCTGTCTATCTGAACCAGAAATTTTTATGGCATTCTTGTCTACTGCAACTTTGATGCCGACGGGTATAGTAAAATCAACCTGATGCGAAAATCCTACATTAAGAAGCAGATTATTTCCCTGAACTTCCGCGCGGTAACCTACGCCCTCAATTACAAGTTCTTTGATAAAATCTTCACTTACGCCTTTTACGGCATTAGCCGTAAGAGCGCGCATTGTCCCCCAATTACTTAAGATTTGTTTTGTTCTGCCTTCCGGCACAAAAACCAACTCACCATCTTCTATTCGAGTTTTGATACCCTGCATCAACTTCACGTTCAGGGTGTTATTCTTTCCCTTAATCTCTAGGGTGTCGCCTTTTATCTCTACTACCACTCCTTCTGGGATTTTTATAGGTTGTTTGCCAATTTTAGACATGCTAATGTTATTTGCGAACAGAGTGAGCAATTATAACATTGCGCACCGAGCACTCAAATTTAACCGAACGACCTTTAATAAGAATTGGGTTCAGTTCTGAATTGGTTTGATTTTTAGTAATATATGTTCTCATAAATTTGAGTGCTCGGTAAGGTTTGATAGTGAAAAATTCTACGCCCGCGGCTTGAATTTTTCAATCAAGCCCTTACCAAATTTCAAATAATAACTCACCGCCGACCTTATTTCGCCTTGCTTCGCAACCAGCCATTATCCCTTTTGGGGTTGATAAAAAGTAATGTCCGTACCCTTGGCGAGATTTTTTAACATCTTTCCAACCGATATACATTCTCCTGGAGGATTTGCTTAAAATCTTAATATTCGATATAACCGGCTTATTATCTTTATCATATTTTAGCTTAATTTCAATAATTCTCTTAACTCCCCTGCCCTTTCTTGATGCTTCTTCTAAAAGACCGTGTTTAACCAAGGACTCTAAAATAGCTTCGTCGAGGCGCGAATACGAAACTTTAATTCTTTCTTTCTTCCTTTCTAGAGCGTTTTTAATTCTAATTAGTGTGTCTATATACATGCCAATGTTATTTGCGAACGCAGTGAGCAACTATAACATTGCGCACCGAGCACTCAAATCGAGCACGCTTTGTTATTACGACCATATTAGTGATATTTGTTCTTGAATTCATTTTAATTAAATTACTTGTCTTTTATTTGAGTGCTCGGTAAGGTTTGATAGTGAAAAATTCTACGCCCGCGGCTTGAATTTTTCAATCAAGCACTTACCAAGATGCTTTCTTAACCCCGGGTATTCTTCCTCGACTGGCTAATTCTCTGAAACATATACGACAAAGATTAAAGTCTCTTATATAACCTCTTTTTCTGCCGCAACGAAAACAACGCTTGACTGCCCGAGTGGAATATTTAGGTGTTTTTTTTGATCTAGCTATAACTGAACTCTTGGCCATATGAATAAAATTATTTCTTTAAAGGCAAACCTAACTTACGATAGTAAGCTATGCCCTCATCCTTACTTTTAGTACCCGCGACCAAAGTGATTTCTATGCCGAAATTCACTTTTGAGGTTTCTGGATTTATCTCTGGGAAAACAGTATGTTCTTTTATACCTATTGTCAAATTGCCGCGCGAATCAAAATTATTAAGGTCTATGCCTCGGAAATCCCTCACGCGCGGCAGAACAAAATTAATCAATCTAGAAAGAAAATCATTCATCCGAGCTCCACGTAAAGTAGCCAAGAGACCAACCGTATCTCCTTGTCTTAGTTTGAAGCTCGCAATAGACTTCTTAGCTTTCCTGTAGCCAGGCCTTTGGCCGACAATTGCCCCTAGTTCTTTTGTAATCTCCGGAAGAACATTATTATCAAATTGGGCATTGCTTTGACGCATTTTGCCTACTCCAACGGAAACAACAATTTTTTCTAATTTATAGCTTTGCATTTTTTACAATACCTTTCTTTTTTTAAACCAACCAAGCGAAATCCCACCCTAGTGATTTTGCCGCAAACTCGGCAAATCAACTTTATATTGGCAACTGATATCGGGGAAGGTATATTCACTACTTGCCCATGCTCTCCTTGTTTTTTAGGTTTCACGGTTTTCTTAATTAGGTTCAATCCTTCTATGATCACCTTATACTTTTGAGGGATAGCTTTAATAACTTTTCCCGATTTTCCGCGGTCTTCCCCCTTTATTATTGAAATTTTATCTCCTTTCTTAATCTTCATTTTTATGCATTAAACTATATCCTGGGCCAACGAAATAATTTTATCGTAACCTAAATCTTTCAGTTCGCGAGGTATAGGCCCAAAAATTCTGGTAGCTCTGGGTTCTTTTTTTTCTACCAGAACGGCGGCATTATCGTCAAAGCGGATATAACTGCCATCTTGCCTGCGCAGCGAATTTTTCGTCCTAACTATCAAAGCACGAATTATATCTTTCTTTTTAACAGGTTTCCTGGGTTCAGCAACTTGCACAGAAGCAATAACAATATCTCCAATTCTAGCGTAACGCTTCTTGCTGCCACCTAAAACACGAAAGACCCTTATGGTTTTAGCGCCACTATTATCTGCCACCTTTAATATAGATCTCTCTTGTACCATAATTGTTTATTAATTTGACAGTTTTTTCACTACTATCCATCTTTTCTCTTTAGATAATGGTTTAGTTGCTTCAATAACTACTTTGTCGCCGGTCTTGTACTCACCTTTTTCATCATGAGCTTTAAATCTCGTGGTCATTTTATAATATTTGAGATATTTAGGATGCATTTTAAGACGAGCAACTTCAACTACCACAGTTTTCTTCATTTTATCGCTCACAACCGTTCCGTTAAGCCTCCTTTTAATTGTCGCTTTATTTTTTGTCATTTTGTCTTTTGTCATTTTCCTGCCTGCCGGTAGGCAGGGATTTTTCTTTATCTCTAAGATTAATAAAAGTTTTAATCCTGGCAATTGTTTTTTTGGTATCCTTTATGAAAAAAATATTCTTAACCTTGCCGGCAGCTAAATCAAATTTAGCGGCGCGCAAAAGCTCCTGTCTTTCCCGCAAATTCTTTATAAGCTCGGCAATATTTTTTGATTTTAAATTCTTAATATCACTCTTCTTCATGTTTTTATTTCTTAACTACCTTAGTTTTAACCGGCAGTTTATGCCCCGCTAAAATCAAGGCCTTTCTTGCCGTTTCTTCGTTTATACCATCTATCTCAAAAAGAATCCTACCCGGTTTAACCGGAAATACATAATGGTCAACTGCTCCTTTACCTCCACCCATAGTAACTTCCGGAGGACGCTTAGTAATCGGCTTATCCGGGAAAATCCTTATCCAAAATTTACCTCCTCTTTTAGTAAAATTACTTACCGTACGTCTTGCCGCCTCAATCTGTCTTGAAGTGACCCATGCTGATTCAGTAGACTTGAGGCCAAAAGTGCCATAAGCGATACTCGTACCTCTTGTTTCTTTAACGCGCTTTTTATTCCGCCCTTTATGCCACTTTCTATGTTTTACTTTCTTGGGTATTAACATAAATTAATCTTTTTTCTCGTTTTCAAAAATCTCTCCTTTGTAAACCCATATTTTTACGCCTATCGTTCCGTAAGTAGTGAAAGCTGTTGCCTCTCCATAATCGATATCAGCTCTCAAAGTGGAAAGAGGCAACTTTCCTCGTGAAAGTTGTTCGCGTCTTGAAATTTCATGCCCATCCAATCTTCCGGCAAGTTTTACTTTGGCTCCATAGACATTTCTGTTCTGCATCATGGAGTCAAGATATTTTTTCATGGTACGCCTATAGCGCATGCGTTTCTCGAGATCCCAAGCAATATTCTGAGCGACAACTTGAGCAGAAATCTCGGTTCTTCTCAACTCTTCGACGTTCAAGCTCAAAGAAGTTTTTGATTTAACAATCTTCTCTATGAGTTGAGTTAAATTTTCTATGCCCTTACCACCGCGACCTATGACGAGCCCAGGGCGCGCAGCTTTGATGAATATTTTACATTTGTCATTTGTTCTTTCTATTTCCACAGAAGCCACACCAGCTTGTCCAATTTTTGACATAATAATTTTTCTTATTTTCTCGTCTTCTTCCAGCCACTCGGCAATATTTTTACGAGAAATCCACCTTGAACTCCAAGGTTTCAGTATTCCTAAACGATACGAATCCGGTCTAATCTTGGTTGCCATGGTTTAGATTGCTTTTCTGCTAAACAACTTTTGGAAAAATCCCGACTTAACTTCCTTGCCTACAATTTTCTCGTCTTTAAACTTCTGCTTATTAACCTCTTTAACTTTTTTATCGCGCTTTTTCTTAGGCGCTTCATAAATGGAATACTTTGATATGACGGAGTCGCGCTCGCCTAAGACTACAGTCACATGACTCATTTTCTTATGAATCGGCGTTGCTCTGCCCATAGCGCGCGGCAAGTATCTTTTGAGCATCGGTCCTTGATCGACGGCAATAGATTCGATAACCAGTTTCTCTACGTTCATATTTTTACTGCGAGCATTAGCTACGGCTGATTTTACAAGTTTGGCGACAGCCGGAGCAGATCTCCAAGGCATCATCTGAAGTCGCGCTAAGGCAACATTGACTGACTGTCCTCTAATCACGCCGGAAACCAACCTCACTTTCCGAGGAGCTATTTTTAAATTATTTAATTTTGCTACTACTTTAGTCATGATTAATTATCTATTTTTTGCCACCTTGAGTTTTGGTTTCGTTCGCTTTGACTCCGGGAGCAGCAGCAGAAACGGTAGCTGCGGCCTCAAGCTCTTTCTGTATTTTGCCGCCGTGTCTCACGAACTTCTTCGTCGGTGAAAATTCTCCCAACCTATGACCAACCATTTCTTCTTTCACAAGTACGGAAATAAATTCCTTGCCATTGTGGACGCCAAAAGTCATACCTACCATTTCAGGGGAAATTTGAGAATCCCTAGACCAGGTTTTAACAACAGTTTTATCTCCAGGTTTAAGATTGCTTATTTTTTTAAGCAACTTTTCATCAACATATGGACCTTTTTTAGTGCTTCTAGACATGCTATTTTTTCTTTCCTCTCCTTGAAATTATAAGTTTACTTGACCGTTTCTTCTTATTTCTGGTCCTATGGCCGCCTGTTACCTTGCCCCATATAGTTTTAGGACGCTTAGTGCCGCGCGGCTGTTTGCCTTCGCCTCCGCCATAAGAATGGTCTACCGGATTCATGGCAGTGCCACGAACTGTGGGTCTCACACCCATAAGACGCACTCTACCCGCTTTGCCAATATTCACCAAGTTATGATCAGGATTAGATACTTGACCCAGAGAAGCGAGATTACCCCAAAGCACTTTTCTCGCTTCACCGGAAGGCAATTTAAGATGAGTGTAACCGTCTTCATGAGCTAAAATTTGCGCTTGACTTCCGGCGCTTCTTACCATCTCTCCTCCTTTTCCGGTGGTTAACTCCACATTATACACCCCGTAACCTACAGGAATGTTCTTTAAAGATAACCTATTGCCGGTAATAAGCGGCGCTTTTAGGGAAGTAACTACTTCGTCTCCTATTTTTATACCCTTCGGCGCCAGCAAGTAACGCCTATCGCCGTCTTTGTATAGAACTTTCATAATAAAAGCGCTTCTATAAGGATCGTACTCTAAGGTTTCTATTTTCCCTAGAACATCAATCTTGTTCTGCTTAAAATCTACCAGTCGATACAGTTTCTTTACGCCGCCTCCCTGATGTCTCATAGTTATCCTGCCTTGATTATTGCGTCCGGCATTACTATGCAAGCGTATAAGAGAAGACTTAATCGGCTTAACGTCGCTTAATACACCGTAGTCAACTACGGTCATATGTCTTCTCGTTGGCGTTGTGGGTTTATAGTGCTTCATACCAGGCAGTAGAAATTCGACTAATTATACTTGATAATTTTGACCTTTAGGTTTTTCATTATATTTTTTCAATAAATTCATTTTTGGCTGTTTGATTATTTTATTCGCCTTTGGCGAATAAGTCGAATTTTCACTGCCTGGCATATTTATTAGTGAGGAACAATATCAATATTTTCGCCTTCTTTCAAGGTAACCACAGCTTTTCTCACCTTTCGACCATCACTGACTTTATTCAAAACATTTATCTTAACTATATGAATTTTATAGATAGATTCAATTGCCTTTTTTATCTCTCTACTCGTAGCTCCTGGAGAAACCAAAAACACGTACTTACCCATATGAGACATACTAGTAGATTTCTCGCTTATCCATGGTTTTCTTATCAACAAACTAGTTTGTTTCACGGTAATGCTTATTTATTACTTCTACTGCATCTTTATCTATAAGAATTATTTTGTACTTCAATAAATCATAAATATTCAACGATTTGGGGCTTAAAGAATGAATGCCTTCTATATTTCTCACGGCATTATAAATATTTTTATTTGATTCCTTGGGAACAAGAAGCGCATTTAACCTGCTCTTTTTTCCAAAAAATCCGCTTAATAATTTCGATGCCGATTTGGTTTTCGGTTCTTGCATATCAAGAGACTCAATCACTTTGATTTCTCCGTCTTTAAGCCTTTTCGACAAGGCGGAGAAAATGGCCAACTGCCTCATTTTCTTGTTGATCTTAAGCCCATAATCCCTTTCTTTGATAGGTCCGTGCGTAACACCACCCCCTTTCCAAATAGGTGATCTAATAGAACCGTGCCTTGCGCGACCTGTTCCTTTTTGCTTCCACGGTTTCTTACCGCCACCGCGAACCTCTGCTCTATCTTTAGTATCGGCTGATTTGGTGCGGCGATTAGACAGTTGAGTTCTTAAAGCTTGATGAACCAGATCAGGATTCCATTTAATTTTAAAAATGCGCTCGGGCAATTCAACCGTGCCAACGCGCTCGTTTTTCAAATTGTATAGATCAGTGGTCATATCTTACAAATCTCGATTTTAGAATTTTTTGTACCAGGCGCTGCCCCTTTTAGAAAAACGATTTTCTTCTGTTTATTAATATCAACCACTTTTAAATTTTTAACTGTAACCCTTTCACCGCCCATCCGGCCAGCCATACGCCTGCCTGGAACAACTCTTTGCGGCGCCGTGCTGCCTATTGAACCGGGAGCGCGATGACGATTTTTCTGGCCGTGAGTTTTGGGCCCGCCACCGAATCCATGACGCTTCACAACACCTTGAAAACCGCGACCCTTGGAAGTTCCGCTTACTTTTACCATATCGCCAATTTCTAACACCGGCTCGCTTACAGTCTCAACTAAAGTTACCGGCACGATTTTGTCGTCCTTCCAAATTTGACTCATCTTTATTTTTTTACCAAATATGCGTTCCATTTTCGGGCAATCTTAATTAAATAACCGGGGCATAGCCCCGGTTATTTTGATTAAATTACTCTTGCGGCTATCCCCTTAAGAGTCTAGTCTACACCATCTTTATCTCGATGTCCACCCCTGCGGGTAAATTCAAATCCTGCAATGACTCTATAAGTTTGGGAACAGGCTTTAGAATGTCTATAAGCCTCTTATGAATTCTCATTTCAAACTGTTCGCGCGATTTTTTATGGACAAAAGTCGAGCGGTTAACCGTGTATCTCTTGAACTCCGTAGGCAATGGTATAGGCCCTACAACTTTAGCATCATGGCGCCTTAAGGTTTCAATAATTTGCTTACAGGAATTATCAATCAAACGACTGTCGTAAGACCTTATCCGCAATCTTAGTTTTTCTAGAGAACCTGCTTCTTTACTTACCACTTTAATTGATTATTTAACGATCTTAGTGACTACTCCGGCGCCTACTGTTTTGCCGCCTTCACGAATGGCAAATCTTTGTTTCTCTTCTAAAGCAACTGGCATAATAAGTTTCACCGCGAATTTAATAGTGTCGCCGGGCATAACCATTTCCGTTCCTTGCGGCAGAGTAACTTCACCCGTTACATCGGTTGTGCGAATATAGAACTGCGGTTTATAGCCAGTGAAGATGGGAGTGTGCCGTCCGCCTTCCTCTTTGCTTAATATATAAACTTCTGTTTCAAATTCAGTATGAGGAGTTATGGAGCCAGGTTTGGCTAAAACCTGACCGCGTTCAACGTCCTCTTTCTTCAAACCGCGAAGAAGCAAACCAACGTTGTCGCCGGCAATACCTTCGTCCAAAAGTTTGTTGAACATTTCTATTCCGGTCACAACGATCTTTTGCGTTGCCTTCAAGCCGATTATTTCCAGCTCTTCGTTAATTTTCACCTTGCCTCTCTCAATTCTTCCCGTGACAACCGTACCGCGGCCCTCGATAGAGAAAATATCTTCAACCGGCATCAAAAACGGTTGATCAATATCGCGCTTCGGTTCAGGAATGTACTCATCAAGATACTTAATTAATTCCAAAATCGGCTTGGCGTCTTCCTCGTCAGCAGACTTTGTATTCAAGGCTTTTAGAGCAGACCCCCTTATAATAGGAGTTTCATCTCCAGGAAACTCATATTTCTTTAAAAGTTCTCTTATTTCAGCCTCGACAAGATCAACAAGTTCTTTATCATCAACCATGTCTACTTTGTTCAAGAAAACAACGATAGATGGTACGCCTACCTGCCTGGCCAATAGAATATGTTCTCTTGTCTGAGGCATAGGGCCATCAGCGGCTGATACCACGAGTACTGCGCCATCCATCTGTGCGGCGCCGGTAATCATGTTTTTAATGTAGTCAGCGTGACCGGGAGCATCAATGTGAGCATAGTGACGCTTCTCCGTCTCGTATTCGGAGTGATGCAAGGCGATAGTAATACCACGCGCTTTCTCTTCAGGAGCGTTATCTATCTGATCAACTGATTCCTCTTTCTTTGTCAATCCCTTCAAGTGAAGAATGTGAGTGATGGCGGCGGTAAGTGTTGTCTTGCCATGATCAACATGCCCGATCGTACCAACGTTCACGTGAGGCTTAGTTCTTGAAAACTTTTCTTTCTCTGCCATATTTTCTTTTTCTTTTATTTATACTTCTTATTCGACTCTTTTTTTATTTGATTCTAATAAAGGGTAAAAACCCTTGAAAATAAAAGTCAGCTTCAAAAGTCTAATAAAATAGATGCAAAGTGTCAACCCCCTGCCTGCCGTTCCGCTTCGCCATAGCTTTAGCAAAGCGAGTAGGCAGGGCGGAAAGGTCTACTTTTTGCCTTCCACAATCATCTGCTCCAGGTTCTTGGGTACCGGCTCGTAAGCGAAAAATTCCATGGTAGATGAGCCGCGACCTTGTGTTATAGACCTTAGCTTAGTGGCATAGCCGAACATCTCCGATAGTG
>Ga0100398_1004207_pt1 | contig 11693 bp, 10 predicted proteins | sample CryGeymeta201522_FD_81568 | JGI IMG/M metagenome (GOLD analysis project Ga0100398, IMG submission 81568) | Groundwater microbial communities from Crystal Geyser aquifers in Utah, USA - Crystal Geyser metaG 2015-22 | ecosystem: Environmental > Aquatic > Deep subsurface > Groundwater | place: USA... | reverse complement strand
CACAACCGGAGGGGCCGATCATGGCCACCACTTCGTTGCGGCCGATATCCAGGGACACGTCGATAATGGACTGCTTGGCGCCGTAGTAGACATTGACTTGGCGGCAGCTCATCCGGGCCTGGTCGGAAAAGGGTTCGCCGACCGTGGGTTGAACCGCCGCATCACCGACGGTGAATGGACTAGGGATCGCTCCGGAAGCCTGAAGCCCACGTTTAACGGCACCGCTATGGACGAAACTCAATGTGCTGATCATGTTCCGCACCTCGGTGGTTGGGTGAACCGACGCCCGGTTGCCGCATGGCCCCCGGACGTCGGCTGGTGCTACCGATTCGGTTAGTGGATGGGGCCGGGGAGGACCGGCCGCGGCGCGGCCGGAGGCTCGGTTCGCCCCCAAACGCGGCCCCTCGCGCTCGACCTCGTTACTTGGCAGCCATGGCTTTGAGGGCCGTGGCCGCTGCTCGATATTGCTTGCGTTCCGCATCGGGCATCGGGATCATTCCCTTTTCGGCCAGATAGCCGTCCCCGCCCCAGGCTTTTTCACTGGTGAACTCGTTCAGGTATTGCTTGATCCCGGGGATCACGTCCGCATGCGCCTTCTTGACATAGAAAAACAGCGGCCGGGACAGGGGGTAGCTGCCCTTGGCGATGGCCTCGAAGGTGGGCTCGATCCCATCCACCAGCGAACCCTGGATCTTGTCGCTGTTCTGATCGAGGAAGCTGAAGCCGAAGATGCCGAAGGCATTGACATTGGCTTCCAGTTTTTGGACGATCAGGTTGTCGTTTTCGCCCGCTTCGATGAACGCCCCGTCTTCCCGAATGGTGTGGGCGATGGACTTGAATTGCTTGGCGTCCTCTTTTTCCATCTTCTTGATCCAGGGGAAATGCTTGGCGCCGTCTTCCATGGCCAGTTCCAGGAAAGCGTCACGGGTGCCGGACGTAGGCGGCGGCCCCAGGACTTCGATCTTCACCGCCGGCAGCGCGGCGTTCACGTCCTGCCAAGTCCGGTACGGGTTGGCCACCACCTGTTCGCCGCCTTTTGGGTCCGGGACCTGCTTGGCCAGGGCCAGAAAGATGTCCTTCCGGCTGATGGTCATGGGCTTCGCCTTCCTGGAATTAGCGAGCACGATGCCGTCGTAACCGATTTTCACTTCGACGATTTCAGCCACGCCGTTGGCCTTGCAAGTGTCGATTTCCGATGCCTTGATGGCTCGCGAAGCGTTGGTGATGTCCGGGTGCTGCACGCCCACGCCGGCGCAGAACAGTTTGAAGCCGCCGCCGGAACCGGTCGATTCGATTTTCGGGGTTTTGAACGCCGAACCCTTGCCGAACTGTTCGGCCACCACGGTGGCGAACGGATACACCGTGGAAGACCCGACGATACTGATGTAGTCGCGGGATGACTGGGCCTGGGCGGTGCCGAAACCAGCAGCGGCCAGGGCGATGGCGGTGAACAAAACGGTTTTCCTGAACATGAATGATCCTCCTTGAGAGTATTGGGAACAGGGCACCCGGCCAAGGCCGGAACAACTCTTTTTCCCGTTGCTGATTGCCGGCCGGTCGCGAGACCGGTCCGGTTAGCCGCGCCGGCGGTACCTTACCAGCGGCGCTCGAACTTCTTCCTGAGCAGGACCGCGGCCCCGTTCATCATGATCAGAAAGGCCAGCAGCACCAAGATGGCGGCCGAAGTCCGTTCCACAAACGCGCGTTCGGGGCTGTCCGCCCAGAGATATATTTGCACCGGCAGCACCGTCGCCGGATCATTGAATCCGCCGGGAACATCCACGATAAAGGCGACCATGCCGATCATCAGCAACGGCGCCGATTCGCCCAGGGCCCTGGCCATGCCGATGATGGCGCCGGTGAGGATGCCGGGCAGCGCCAGCGGCAGCACGTGGTGAAGCACCGTCTGCATTTTGGACGCACCCACGCCCAAAGCCGCTTCCCGGATCGAGGGCGGCACCGATTGCAGGGCCGCCCGGCCGGCGATGATCAGGGTCGGCAGGGTCATGAGCGCCAGCACCAGGCCGCCGACCAGCGGTGCCGACCGGGGCAACCCGAAGAAATTGAGGAACACCGCCAGGCCCAGCAGACCGTAGACGATCGAGGGCACCGCCGCCAAATTGTTGATGTTGACTTCAATGAGATCGGTCCAGCGGTTGCGCGGGGCGAATTCTTCCAGGTAGACGGCGGCCGCGACCCCAACCGGAAAGCTCAGCAGCAGTGTCACCACCACCGTGAACAGGCTGCCGGTGAAAGCACCTCGAATTCCGGCCGTTTCCGGCTCGCGTGAATCGCCGTTGGTGAAAAAGGCGCTGTTGAACTGTTTGCTCAGTCGACCCTGGTCCCGCAGTTGCTCGATCCAACCCAGTTGCGCGGTGGTCAGCCGATGGCTTTCAGCCTTCTCGTCGACCTTGAGGTGGCCCTTAACGAGCATGTCCACATCGTCATCCGCCGGCACCCAGACCGGTACGCTCTTGCCGATCAGTTCCGGGCTGGCAAAGACCAGGTCGCGGATCTGGAAGCCGGCACCGGAACTCACCAGAGCGTAGAGTTCGCGTTTCTCGGAGCGACCGACGGCTGCGGGAAAAAGAGTGGAAAGCGATTGCTTGACCAGACCCTGATAGTTGGCCTGACGGAGATTGTTTGTTCTCAGTTGATCGGCGTCCAGAACGATATCGAGCCGGATGAAGGTCTGCTGAAAAGCTGAATAACCGGAAGCGACGATGCTTCCCAGGAGCAGGGCCAAAACCAGCAGACTGGCGCTGATGGCGCTCAGGCCGTACAGGCGGAAGCGCCGTTCGGCCCGGTAGCGCCGCGCCAGTCCGGCGTTCACCAGATCGATGGTGCGCGGGCGGTTCGATTGGTCTTGGCTGGAGCGTGGATCACTCATACTGTTCTCGATACTTGCGCACGATATAAAGGGCGATGATGTTGAGGATCAAGGTGGCCACAAACAACACCAGACCCAGCGCGAAGGCGGCCAGGGTCTTGGGGCTGTCGAATTCCTGATCGCCCACCAGCAGGGTCACGATCTGAACGGTCACGGTGGTCACCGCCTGCAGCGGGTTCACCGTGAGGTTGGCGGCTAATCCCGCCGCCATCACCACGATCATGGTTTCCCCGATGGCCCGCGAAACCCCCAGCAGGAGCCCGCCGACGATGCCGGGCAAAGCAGCCGGGATCAGCACCTGGCGAATGGTTTCCGACTGGGTGGCGCCGAGGCCGTAAGAACCGTCCCGAAGGGATTGAGGCACGGCGTTCAACACGTCATCGGACAGCGATGAAACAAAGGGGATGATCATGATGCCCATGACCAGGCCGGCCGCCAGCGCGCTTTCAGACGATGCTTCGAGGCCGAGCAGGGAACCACCGGAACGGATCAGGGGAGCGACCGTGAGGGCCGCAAAAAAGCCGTAGACCACGGTCGGGATGCCGGCCAGGATTTCCATCAGCGGTTTGGCCACGGCACGCAGTCGGGGTCCGGCGTATTCGGACAGATAAATCGCCGCCAGTAAGCCGGTCGGGGCGGCAACCGTCATGGCGATGGCGGAAATCAAAACGGTGCCGAGAAACACCGGAATGGCGCCGAAGGCCCCGGAGGAACCCACCTGATCGGCACGGATGGCCAGCTGCGGACTCCATTTCAGCCCGAAGAAAAATTCCCCCGGAGAAACGCTCTGAAAAAACCGGATGGCTTCGAACAGGACGGAAAGGACGATAGCCACCGTGGTGAACACGGCGATCGAGGAACACAAGAACAGAATGACTCGGAAAATGGTTTCCACCTGATTGCGGGCCCGCAGCGTCGGCTTGATCTTGCGGTGCACCACCACGGTACCCGCCAGGGCACCCGTCAGCACCAGGACCGCCAGCGCCGCCTGGCTGATGGTCTTGAGTTGCCGGTAATGGGCGGCGGCCGCTGCCAAGGCCGGGTCGGCCGCGGTACCGAGGAAGTTGCCCGCCACCAGATTCTTGATATCGTTATAAACCAGGTTCAGTCGGCCGGTGGAAAGCCGGCTCAGTTCCTCGGGGAGATCGGCCACCACCAGCGCCTTCACCACCACCGGTTCCAACGCCAGCCACAGCGAAAACACCGCCAGGGCCGGAAGCGCACACCAGAGCGCGGTGAGGGTGGCGTAATGAGCCGGCCTGGAGTGCAGTCGGCTGAGCCCGCCGGCCGGTTTGGCCACCGCCATGGCGCGCTTCAAGCCCAGGGTGTAGGCCGCCGCGGAAAGCACCAGGATGGCTAGAAAGAAAGTCGATGTGGTCATGGTTGCTACTGCTTGAACCTTCCGTGGGCAAGCCGATCCTTCGGCTCGTGCCTGCATCCCGATATCCATGGGGCGATCGCCGTGAGCGCGGCCGGGACCCTGATCCTATCGGGGGCCTCGCAGCGGTCACCGGTCCTTGCGCCAGTCGCTCATTCGGTGCGGTTCTGGACCCGCACCCTCATCACGTGGAGAAGATTAAAGATGGCGAATGATGGCAATGTTACGGAAAGGTGAAGAATCTGTAACATGCACTTACTGAGTTCACTGTTCAGCAATGACCACCCAAACGAGGCCATGATGAAAGCGTGTGGCTGTGGTTCAGGCCGTGCTTATGGGAGTGCGCCGGTCAGGTTGTTCGGGCGGGGGCCGACCTGATGCAACAAGACCGGCAGAAGGAAGCGGGCCGTTGATGACGGCCCTCATTCTTCCAGAACCGAGGATGCGGGATGGTTGTTGGCAGCCGCTTAGTCGGTAACCAGTGCTTCGGCTGCCTGGGCAAGTGGTTTCTCGGCGTCGTTTTCAGCCGGTGGATGTCCTCCGAGGTGCAGTTCTTTACGCAATTCCTTCAATGCGGTTTCCATGACGGTCAGCCGTTCTTCCGGGGGGAGTTTCTTCAATGCTTTCAGGATTTCTTCCTTGTCCATCTTGCCCCTTCCTTTCCGCCGACAAAATATGACCGGGTCGGCACAGCTCCAGGCTTGCCTGCTCGCCAATAAAAAACCGCCCTTTCCGGCACTCCAGCGCAAGCGCCGTCAGCAGCAGTCCGCATCGCAGCCGCAGGTGGCGTTTTCCCGGCCCTTGATCCAACCGCTGATGATGTAGGCGGCGCAGCCCACCCCCGGATTCACCTGAATCGCGCCCACCGGACAGTTTTTGGCGCAGGCCCCGCATTCCATGCAGCCGTCCCGGTCGAGCAGGGCGGCCTTGCCGGCGTTCACGGCAAACACGCCCTGGGGACAGACCGTGGCGCATTCGCCGCAACCGATGCAGGTTTCCCGGTCGAGTTGCAGGGTGGTGACATTTGGCAGATAGCGTAGGGTGTCCATGGCAACTCCTCCGGGGTAGCACTCGCAAAGCCCGAACGATCCTGGCATCGGTAACGGTGGCGTCGCGGGTCGGGTCAACCGGTCAGGTTCGAGCCGATCCAGCAAACGGCGGCCAGAACAGCGGCCCCGATCTGGAGCGGGATGGCCCGGCGCATTTCTTTTTCCACCCCCGAGGGTGAGGTGAACGGGGTGGCCCCGGTGAAATTCATCGCCAGAACGGAACTCACCGTGAGGGTCCAGAGCCAGAGCGCCAGATGTCCGCCCAATCCGATCCGGCTCCAGCAGATGAGAGACACCAGTAACGCCGCCGGGATCCCGGCGAGCGCTCCCTTCACGGCGAAAGCTCGGCCCGGAATCCAGGGCAGCAGGGCCGGCACCGCCACGGCTCCGGAACAGACCCCAAGCGCGCAGGCCAGAGCGGCCATCCAGCCGCGTTCCATGGCGGCGGAAAAGGAAAAGATGGAGCTACCGAGGCCCGAGAGCACGAACAGAGCGGCCAGGACCCACAGGGTGGGTTTCTTCAGCAGGTAAATTTCCACCGGAATCAGCACCAGGCGTTCGCGTAGGTCGAAGGTGACCCGGCGCATCGCCGGATCCGCCCGGTGGCCGGCTTGGATAAAAGCCTTAAGGTCGCGGGCCCGGATCGGTCCCCAGATGACGCGAAAGCCGGAGGCTTTCTTGACTTCACGAGCACAAACGCCATTGGCGGCCAACTGGGGCACGATGATTTCCCGCCGGCGCACCACCTGATCCAACCGGCTCGACCGAATCCGGCGTACTATTTCAGCAGCGTTCAAAATGCCCTTGCCGGCCGAACACCAGACATTGACCCCGCGGGTGTCCAACACCAGCAGCCAGGCGTTCATGCCGCCGAGTTCCCGCCGCAGGGCATCGAAGGTCAGTTTGTAGTTGGCGGTCACCAGGACCGGGGCTTCGGGATCGGGCTTCCCGACCGCGTAAAGCCCTGGAGCGATGCGGTAGCGCGCCCGGTTGACACCGACGCGGGCGAGCACGGTACCGAGGTGATCGGAGCGATCGAGCCCGGTCTTGATTCTGGGTATCGGGCCGGCCGCGGTGTCCAGGAAGCCGGCCACAAACGAGCACAGTTCATAGCCGGGCTTTTGTTCCGGCCCGGCCGGTGCCGGTGCTGCATCCGCGCCGCGGCAGGATTGTTCAGGGGCCAGGGGAAATTGCAGCCGCCCGTTGATACCCGGCTGCAAGATCAATCCGGCCGCGGCCGTTCGATTCCCCTCGGCGCAGCAAGGGGCCGGGGTTGGTTGCGAGAGTTGCATAACGAATCCTTGGGTTCGGATCGCGGGCGGTGAGTCATTCGCGCACCGATTACTGAGCCGGTTTGGGGGCGGCTGGGGCTTCCGTGGTCGCGGCCGCGGGCGGTTCGGGGTTTTCGACCGGGGCCAGGCCCAGGGTCGCCCGCAGCTGGTTTTCCTGCATCAAACCGGAATGGTAGCTGCCGTCGGCAAAAATGTAAGTGGGCGTGCCGCTGATTCCTTTACCGGACAGGAACGCCACCGTGTCTTCCACCTTTTTCTTGCCGTCCGCGCATTGATTCTCTGAATTGTAACCTTCGTGCAGACCGGTCAGGCCCTTATTGTCGCAGATCACGGCAATGCTCTGTTCCTTGGCGCCCTTATGGAAATCCAGGGGAAACAGCAGGAATTTCACGCTCACCTCGCCTTTTTCGGCCATCTGCTCCAGCACTTTTTCAGCCTTCTTGCAGTAGGGGCATTGCGGATCGGTCACCAGGTACAGCACCTTGGCCGCTTCCGCCTTGCCGATGGCAAATCCGGTCAGGGCGTCCACTCGCATCATTTCTTCCGGGGTCAACCGGTTGAGGGCCTGGTCCGCCTCACGGGTGAGGTTGCGGCCGGTTTGGGCTTCGATGATCTGGCCGACAATGAAGTAAGCACCGGTGCCGTCGGCATAGAGCAGCCGATTGCGGCCCTGGACCTTGACCTGAGCCTGGCAGATCCCGGCGATTGGAGTCGGTTCGATCTTGATCACCTCAAAGCCCTGGGGGGCCAGTTGTTTGGACCCTTCAGCGATCTTTTCGGCGCTCGGGCATTGGGCCAATCCGGCGGTCGCGGTGAGCAGCAGCCAGAGGCAGGTTGCGGTCAGGATCAAGGCCAAGGCCGGGAACTTCGAAAACGACTGGTGCGGCATCATCTCTCCTTTGTGGTCGTTATAATCGTGAAGGCTTAAAAGCTTCATATTCACGCGGAGACGCAGAGGACGCGGAGGTTGATTTCAGGGGTCTTCTCTGCGCTCTCCGAGCCTCCGCGCGAACTTAAAATGTAACTTCCCAAGCTAAACAAGTATAACAGTTGGAATGGTGGTTCTACTTGCCCAATGCGGCCAGCAACGCTTCCTCGAGGTCCATATACTTGAATTCAAAACCGTGCTCCAGGAGTTTCCCGGGCAGCGCCCTTTGTCCTTCCAGCAGCACCGAACCGAATTCTCCCAGGATCAGTTTCAGAGCGAATCCGGGTGTCTTCACAAAAGCCGGGCGGTTCAGGAGCTTGCCGAGGACCTTGGCCAGGGTCCGATTCTGGACCGGAACCGGGGCGGTGAAGTTGACCGGACCATGGATCGCCTGCTGATCGATCACGAACAGCATCGCTCGCAGCAGGTCTTCCATGTGAATCCAAGACATCCACTGACGACCGCTGCCCAGTGGGCCGCCCAGGTAGCTCTTGAACGCCGGGATCATCTGCTTCAAGGCCCCGCCGCTCGGTCCCAAAACGATGCCGAAGCGGGTGAGCACCACCCGGCAGCCCTTGGCGGCGGCCCTGGACGCTGCTTTTTCCCAATCGATGCAAACCCGCGCTAGAAAATCGCGGCCGGGCCCGCTTGCTTCGTTCACGGTGGCATCGCCAGTGGACCCATGGTATCCCACCGCCGAGGTGCTGCACAGCACCACCGGGCGGTCGCTCGGCAGAGCGTCCACCAGATTGCGGGTGGTGAGCACCCGGGATTCGTAAATCAGTTGCTTCTGTCGCGCGGTCCAGCGCTGGAAGATCGAAGCTCCGGCCAGGTTGATCACCACGTCCTGGTCCGCGAGCGCCTGCTGCCAGGGGCCGCGGCGGGTGGTTTCGGCGCCGACATAGGCGGCCGCCGCCGGGACCTGGGGGCCGCGGGTGGCGGCCGGACCAAGAACGGTAACCTGGTTGCCGCGTTCCAGCAGGCGTAGCGCCAGTTGCGTGCCGATAAAACCCGTTCCTCCGGTAATCAGGACCTTCATGGGCGCTCCTTTGGCAAACGGTTCACGGCTGAACTGAAAGGTTCATCCCTTGCGGTCAACATAGCACCGAACCCGGGCTCTGGGCTAGGGTCGGCGTAAGGGAGGGAAGACATTGGACGGAGGGTTGACGCGGTTGATCGGTTAACCACCCGCCGCGGCCGCAACCCGTGTTGACTCACCCAACAGGAAAGCCGGTCGCGATGGACCGGCTTTCCTGTGAGCTGCAACGGCAACAGCACTATATCAGCACTGGTAGTGCTCGCACTTTCCGCAGGTGAAACCGGTCCACATGCCTTTCGCGGCATGATCCAGGCAGTTTTCGTAATGACCGCACTTGAAATTCCGAACGCCTCGGCCTTCCTTACATTTGACCGGGCGGGGAAGTTCCTGGTTCATCCATTGCAAAGTCTCATGCGCAACCATTTCCATGGTGGTGGGACCCCTTTCCTGATGTCGGTAGGCCATCAATTGTTGTCGCTGCCGATCGCCTCGCCTACTTGTCGACGGTGCGCCCGCCCAACATGCTGAGAAGCAACAACCCGGCGACAGCAATGACCCAGCACACTATGTCCATAACAACTCCAGTTGAGGTGTCAACTCAAAGGCTGCCGCGGGTTTGCGTTTGCGGCACGCTCGTCGAGACTTTTTATCAACGCAGAAATTTATGTTCACCATGCTCAAAAGTCAACCGGAGAATCTTGATTTTCAGCATTTTTTTAAGCTATTAACAATGCAGGATGGAATGTGTGCATCACTGTTCCGCAACTTCCGAACCCGCTTGTAAAAACCAACCGCCTGCAAGGGTAAAGGGATCCCTCAGCCATGGCGCTGATTCTGATCATTGATGATGATCCCGGGGTCAACAAGTTGCTGGCGATCATGGTGGAGCGTTGCGGTCATCAGACCCGGGTGGCCTCTAACCTAGCCGATGGTTGGCAGGCGCTGCGGCAAGAAAACTGCGCGGTGATTCTGCTGGATGTTGGCCTCCCCGATGGCAGCGGGTTGGACCTGCTGCCGCAAATCAGCGAAATGCCCAACCACCCCGAGGTGATCATCATCACCGGCTACGGCGATCCGGACGGAGCGGAGTTGGCGATCAAGAGCGGGGCCTGGGCTTACCTGGAGAAGCCGGTTTCCGCGCAAATGCTTGAGCTGCTGCTGACCAGAGCGCTGGAATATCATGAAGTGAAACTGGCGCGGCGGCCGCCGGTGGCCCTGGAGCGCGGCGATATCGTCGGTTCCAGCCCTCGGCTGAAGGCATGCCTGGACCTGATGGCGCAGGCCGCGAATACCGACGCGGCCGTGCTGATCACGGGCGCAACCGGCACCGGCAAGGAATTGTTCGCCCTGGGGATCCACAACAACGGGCGGCGGGCGCGCAACAGCTTCGTGGTGGTGGATTGCTCGGCGATTCCGGCGACCCTGGTGGAAAGCCTGCTGTTCGGGCATGAGAAAGGCGCTTTCACCGGCGCGGCCGCGGCACGCGACGGCCTGATCAAACAGGCCGACGGTGGCACCCTGTTTCTGGATGAAGTGGGAGAACTCCCGCTCGGCGTCCAGAAAACTTTCCTGCGAGTGCTGCAGGAACACCGCTTTCGACCGCTCGGTGCCAGACAAGAAGTCCGCAGTGACTTTCGCCTGGTGGCGGCCACCAACCGGGACCTGGATCAGATGGTGGCGGATGGCGCATTTCGCCAGGATCTCCTGTATCGAATCCGCTCCATCAACTTGGAACTGCCGCCGCTTCATGACCGGCGCGAGGACATCAAGGACCTGGTGAGCTTTCACCTGATCCGCCTGGCTCAGGAATACGACACCGAGATCAAGGGCCTCTCCGCCGGCTTTCTGGAAACCCTGATGGCCTACGACTGGCCCGGCAATGTGCGGGAACTGCTGCAAGCGCTCGATGAAGCCTTCGCCGCCGGTTACCAGGACCCGATGCTGTTTCCCGCGCACCTGCCGGTGCGGATTCGAGCCAGCGTCGCCCGCGGCGCCATCGTGGAAAAGCAGATCACCCCGCCGGATTCCCTGCTTGAGTTGCGGTTCGGCCGCGGGCCCGGGCCGGACCTTGCGACGCCGCTGCCAACGCTGAAGGAAGTCAAGCAGGATGCCGAACGCCGCTACCTGGATCGACTCATGCTCCGGACCAACTGGGACATTGCCGCCGCCGGCGCCGCCTCCGGCCTGTCGCGCTCGCGTCTCTACGACCTGCTGAAACTGCACAACATCGGGAAGAAAAGCGAATGATGAATATCGAATATCGAATATCGAATAACGACAAGGGAAGAGTTAAGTCGGATGCACGGTCAGGCGCGGAAGCTGATCTGCCAGAAGAGCCAACGGTCCGGTGCTCGATCGAGCAGGCGAGGGAGAGCGAGGGGCTCTCCGGGCGGCCGGCCCGGCGATTCGCAGAGGGCCGATCGCTGCTGATCTTTGGTCAGCAGGCGGCCGATGCGGGAGGCCCGAAGATAGATCCCGGAGGCGAGCAGATCGGGGCCCAACTCCACCATGATCTTGTTGAACATTTTCACTTTGATGTAGCCTGCTTCCCGGCATTCCGGGGCCGGCGAAGGGCGACAGGTGATGGAATTCCTGAGCCCGGCAAAATAGCCGCCGCACCGCATCACGGCCCCCACCAGGCCCGGCATGGCCGCGGATAGCGCCAGCGTATCGCCGGCCTGGACCCGGACCGTTGCCGGATCGTCCACCGGGTGGCCGTTCAAAAACAGGGTGCTGATGCGCTCGCTCACGTAGGCTGGGGCAATGCCCAGTTGCTCGCACAGAACCTCCCTGACCGTGGTGCCGAGCCGGCAGCGGAGCCACACCCCTTCCTGAAGCAAGGGGAGAAAGACCGGTCGCGCCGCCGCCGCAAGGCCCAGCCGGACGGTTTCCACCTCGGCCGGAATCTGCCGCCAGGGGTCCGCATGGTTGATTTCGCTAACTGGCATCGCCTGATCACTCCGGGGCCGCTCGGGACAAGCATCGATCACTTGGGCAATCGGCCGCGCACCGGTTGGTCCCCTCCAGGCCGGGCCGGCGGTCACGCTCACGGCAGCCTTGACGAGCACCCGGCCTGCTAGCATATCATAGCCTTTCCATAGCAGCTTCGATGGATCT
>Ga0100398_1004192_pt1 | contig 11724 bp, 13 predicted proteins | sample CryGeymeta201522_FD_81568 | JGI IMG/M metagenome (GOLD analysis project Ga0100398, IMG submission 81568) | Groundwater microbial communities from Crystal Geyser aquifers in Utah, USA - Crystal Geyser metaG 2015-22 | ecosystem: Environmental > Aquatic > Deep subsurface > Groundwater | place: USA... | reverse complement strand
TACAGTAGCTGTTTTCTTTTTCGATAAATTTGAATATAATTGAATATAGCGGTTGCTTCGGACGAAGGGCGGGCGAGAGAAAATACGAAAAACGGGCGAATTAGAGCAAAAAATCAAGGAATTAGAAGAAAAATTGAGGGAAAAAGGAAATGTTGAAAACAGCTACCCAGAAACGGGGGCTTTTATTTTTTGGGAGTTTTTAGCCTAATCCGAGCTCACGGCTGACTTGTGGATCAAGATCGGTCGTGAATAATTTTTTGATTTCTTTAGGTTTAACCCATCTAATTTCAGCTATTTCGTGGGGTTCTTTTGGTTTCTCTATGGGTTTTGGTAAAACTAATTTACATAGATGATAAACAATAAATACTGGAAGTTGCGGGTGGGCCCTAGATGATATTTCTCTAATCGATTCAACTTTATAACCAGTTTCAGCTAAAATTTCTCTAGTAACACATTCGCTTCGTCTTTCATTTAGATGCTGTTTGCCTCCGGGAAAAGCCCAGCTTAAATATGATTTTCCTTTCCCTTTTTCGAATTTAACTCGTCTAATCAGTAAAACCTTCCCGGAATTATTGATAACCACTCCTAAATTGAGAAAATCTTCAACCTCAAATTTTTTTTGCGAAAGAGTTTCTAAAATATTTTCCAATTCACTTATTTTAGAAGATAACAGATCTAAATCATCTTTTTTGATAACAAACAAATTTTTATCTCCATTTTGTTTTATATCTTTCTTTCTCGTAATTTGTATTTTTGAAATAATATTTTCAAAAACTCCAAAGAAGGGTGAATCCTTGTTTAAATAATAATAGACTAAGTTGCCCACCTTTTCTCTTTTAAAAAGACCTAATTTCTCTGATGAAATAAGTTCCCGACGAATATTTCCAACGGGAAGCGAAAGAATTTTTTCCAATTCTCTTAAATAATACCTTTTTTCAGTATTTGAAAAGAAAAATCGTAAGATCTTTTCTCTTGTTTTTGATTTTAGCAATCCAATTAGTTTCATAACCTTATAATTAATTATACAACAATAAAATTAATTTCAAAAAATATTTTTAAGCTTTTTTAAAAACTACCAAATCGCCAATGAATTTTTTCTTCACCAAATTTTTTAGTATAGTAAGCATCAATATTATCACTTATGTTATCTTTGAGATTAAAACCTAATTTCCTCGCCACTTTTTTAATTTTTTTCTCTTTTCCTTCTATTTCACAAAAAATACCTATGGGATAGAAATCTATGCAAATGTCATAGTCTTTTTTAAAATACCGAAATCTAATTTTTTCGTAAGAATTCTCTAAATTTAATCTTCTAGGTATTGTTTTTATTTTTTTCTCTCTTACTTTTTTTACTTTACCATTGAGCCATTTTGTTCTTTCGTAAATTATTTTTTTATTTCCACTAGAAAATAATAACCTTTTTCTTATTTTTTCTTCTTTATATCCTTTTCCTGAACCATAAATTTCATCTAAAATATAAAAAATCTTTGGATGAATTCCTTCTAATTTTTCGAATAATTCTTGAACGTTATTAACTGGAAATTTTAATTCTATTTCTATTTTTTTCATTTTTCTATATAAATTAATGGTATGTCACCGACCCTTTGTTTTTTTAATGGTTTAATAAATTCAAATACCGGATGCAAGTTCCAAACACTTTTAATTGTCAAATGATTTTCCATTTTTCTCCTCGAAACACAGAGTTCCCAACAATTATCATCTCTTCTAAAAAACTCAAATTCACATTTTTTACAAAAAATTGGTTTATCAATTCCACCAGCAATAGTAGTTGACTTTGTCTTTGAAAAAATAGGCATTGTTGCTGTCATCATCCATTCAAAACCTTTTTCTTTAAGGATTCTTCCAACCAATTTATCTGAAATGCTAATTACGTTACGAGGAGAATTGGGAACAGAATAGAACCTTGTTAACTCCACGCAAGTACGATAGTCAATATCGTTTAACATTAAAATTGCCTTCTTATAATTGTGCGATTGGGTACAGGGTTCAATCTCTTCAACAGCAAAAGGATATTTAAAACCTTCCAAATAAAATCCAAATGCCCAACCATTAGTGCTTCGTGAACAATGAATATAATGATAATTATCCATTATTTCTTTTGCCACTTCTTTAGAAACTTCTTTAAATAAAACCTTTCTCCTCTCTTTTTTATTGATAGCATATAATTCTTTTTTGTTACTCTCCCATTTTAGCTTCCAATTATGATTTTCCCTGGGATAACCGAAACAAAATAAATCTTCTGGCGGTATTTTGACAGCCAACATTCTTTTACAAATAATCGTAAACTGTTCTTCAAAAATGTCTTCAATATGATTAAACGCATCTTTTACGGGAAACGTTGTCATTCTAAACAAAATTTGATGCTCTAAATCTAATTCATCGAAAATAGGATTATTTTTAACTCTTTTTTTAATCAATGGAAGGATAATTTTTCTGGCTTTTTCTATTCTTGGGTCTTTTGTCCATATTCCTAATTTTTCTAAAGAATTTATTTTCATTTTACTTTAAACGTTTTTGAAACTCAACACTAAAAGTCATGTTTTGTAGTCATTTATAATACAATTGTAGTCAATAATTAACCATTTGTCAAATCTACACCTGCGTTGACAAAATTATGAAAATGTTATAGGATAAAACAAAGCACCTTTATAGAAAAATATGGACCGAGGTTATTGAAATTGAAAGAAAAAGATATCGAGAAGACGCTTGTTATTATTAAACCCGATGGAATAGAGAAGAGATTAGTCGGAAAAGTGATAGCGAGAGTCGAAGATTTTGGTCTAACAATAAAGAGAATTCAGATGAGGAAGTTATCGCGAGAGGAGTGTCGAAAACTTTACCCACACACAAGACAAAATCTTCCAGCGATTTACGCATCCGTAGAAAAATATATGACAGAGAACTCTAGCATCATTTTCATGGCAGAAGGGAAAGACGCAATTGAGAAAGTCCGAACAATAAGGGGACCGACAAATCTTCTCCAAGCTCCTAAAGGAACCATAAGAAGAGATTTCATCACAGATGAAGAAAGGCAACTATTTCGGCAAGGGAAAAATGTCAAAAACGTAATGCATGCGTCGGATGACAAAGAAGAAGCAAAATTTGAAATAGAGTTATTCTTCGGTAAAAGAGTAAAATTAAATGAGTCCAGGTCTAAACTGGACTTTTTTTATATCCAATCTTGGAAAGCTAGGAACTATTTTGTTTCAATGGAAATTTAGGTATATATGAAGGTAGTCTCTGTAAAAGGGGCTTTTTGTTTTGGCGAAAATGGGGTATAATAAAGTATCGATTTTAGATTTAAGGATTTCTAAAACTTATGGAAACGGAAATTGAGAAAAAAATTAAGGAATTTTTAAGATAAACCCAGCGAAAGCTGGGTCTTTTATTTTTACGGAGAGTAATTTATAATAGAAATATAGGTGAGGGCCAGCCGAAGGCGGGGCGAGCAGGGGGTTGGTTCAAAAAATATGCTCAATTCAAAATTTTGGGCAAAATATTTTGAAGAAAATAGAGTCGTTCCGTTTTTTTATCAGTCTCCATTTTCTTCATTTTTTACAAAAAAATTTAGAAAAACTCCAAATAGCCGATATTAGAATTTGTTTAGGAGAAGATTAAATAAAAAGAACCAGCAACTAAAGTATGCTGGTTTTTGATTATGATTCTTTTTTCCTCTTTTCTTCCCATTCTTCCCTTAAAAGGCCAAAGAGTATTTCATCCCAGAACTGGCCATTTTTGAATATTGCTTTCCGACGAACACCTTCTTTCTGGAAACCAAGTCTTTTATGCAACTTGATACCCCGCTCATTAAATTCGATGGCGGAAGAGGAAATACGATGGAGATTCAATTGCCTGAAGCCATAATTAATGAGAAGTTGAGTTGCTTCTATACCGTAGCCTTTGCCCCAGTAATCTTTTTCACCAATTGCTATAACAAATACAGCAGTGTGGTCCTTTGGATGAATTCGATACAAACAACAATTCCCAATTGGTATGTTTGAATCGCCCTCGATAGTTTCGATAACAAAAACTACATCGGTTTGGGATCTGGTAGTAGCAAGCTCTTCGATCCACTTTTCTCCCGCCATTTCTGTCATTGGTAGATACCTCAGTAAATATTGAGTTACTTCTGGATCGTTAAACCATTTTAGGAAGAGTGAGATATCTGATCTTTTTATCGGTCTTAAAAGAACTTTTTTGCCTTTTAGCAATTTTTTCCCTCCTTGGATTATATTACGATGATTTCATAAAGAAGTCAAGCCAAACAGCAAGGGCTTGACAACCTATTTGGGTTTGGTATAAAGGAAATAGAACGTTAAAAAGGTGAAAAAAATGCAAAATGAACTGAAAAAATTGGAAAAATATGTCTTCTGGCAAGGAAATGCACGCAAAAAAGAAAACTTAAATGAGTGTGCATCATGTAGTGGTTGTAGCGGTTGCAGTGCGGGTTGCTCAGGATGTTCTACTGGATGCGGTGGATGTTCCGAATCGGGGTAGCGACAAAACTGAAATTAAGCGTCTTCTTCACATCGGGTACTAAATTAAGGAGGGAGACGCTTTTTTAATCACCCTATAAGGAAGTGAAAGAAATGAAAATTTGTATGATCAGTAAATATCCACCAATCGAAGGCGGAGAGTCTTCAAAAGCCTATTGGTTAGCGAGAGCTCTTGGAGAGAGGGGACACGAGATTCACATAGTCACTAATGCTTGGGAAGTTGAGACAAAATACAGAGAACAAATTACTGGTGATGATTTAAGCGAACATTATCAACCTAAAAATGTCCACGTTCATAATACAGATCCTTTCATAAATCCAACGTTTGTCCCGTATTTCAAACCGTATACAGAAAAGATAGCAAGTAAAGCCATTGAGGTAATAGAAAATTTCAATCTACAACTAATTGACTCTTGGTACATTCTACCTTACGTAATCTCTGGATTCCTAGCAAAACAGATTACTGGTCGACCTCAGATTATGCGTCATGCAGGAAGCGATATGAGTAGACTTTTAAACTCGCCATTTCTAAAGACATTGTTCATCTCGATATTTAAAGAAGTGGACAAAATCGTAACTTACCCAGGGATGGTTCCTATCTTCAAATCCTTTGACATTCCCGAAGAAAAGATGTTTCTCAATCGGAAAGTTAGTGTAAACATCGACGAATTTACTTCAAAAGGGCCGATGTTCAATTTATCTGAATATACGAATAAAAATATCGACGATATTCCAGTGATTACTTATCTTGGAAAGCTAGAGACTACAAAAGGAGTATATGAATTAGCAGAAGCCGCTAGTAGCATTGAAAGAGAATTTATATTACTATTCGTTACCCAAAACACAGGGTTGGAACATTTTCGTGGATTTCTCAAAGAAAAGAGGTTAGAAAAGAAATCTGTATTCTTAGGTTTCGTACCCCCATGGAAAGTGCCATCGATAATTCGTCGCTCTACATGCGTAGTTACACCTGAACGAGATTTTCCTGTGATTCAGCATACTCCGATTCTACCCAGAGAAGTTCTTGCGTGTGGAGGTTGTCTCATCTTAAGTACTGAGCTATACGAAAAGCTCAAAAGGATTGGGTTCTACAATAAAGAAAACTGCTTCATCGTTGATCCCAAAAATATCTCTGATTTTCGGAAAACATTAGAGTTAATCTTAGAGAATCCTGAACTTCGAGAAACAATAGCCAGAAATGCTCGTTTGACTTCGGAAAGGATAGAACATTTTGAAGATTATGTGAATGAAACAGTCGCACTTTATCAAGAGATAATTGAAAGCAAATAAGTTATCTATTATGCCCTGAAAAAACAGGGCTTTTTTATTCGCTTTCTTTTTTAGTAAAAACTTATTATAATTAGAGTAATGAAAAATGGTGTTCCAAAAATAAATTTTTTTTACAGTCCGATTTATGATTTTTTGTTAACTGAATATGAAGGGAAGCATTTTCATAAAAAGCAAAAAAAAGAAGTTGAAAACTACATCCGACGACTTCAAATATTGTGGCAGAAAGTTAATAAACCAATTCTTAGATTTTTGCTAAAAATTTTCAAAAATAACTGGAGTGAAAAAGAAATAACTTGTTATATCGTAAAATATTTTAGACTTTCGGGGATTTCTCATCCTTTAACTATCAAAATGACGCGAAATCTTGAAGAGGCTATAATTAATTTAGTTCACGAACTCATTCACGTTTTTTTACCTTTAGAAAAATGGAGAAGAATTTCTCAAAATTTAGTTAAAAGATTTCCTAACGAGAGGCCGGAAATTATTCTCCACATCTACACGGATTTTATTCAACTTCAAGCGTTAAAGAAATTTTTTGGAAAAGCGGCAACGAAAAAGATGCTTAAAAAATATAAAAAGTTTAAAAGAACGGGTAGGGCTTGGAAAATCGTTTTAAGGGAAGAGAATAACCTCAGGAAACTGTTTAAAGTCGATTTGACAAATTAAATATGATTTGTTAAAAAAGAATTAAGGAGATAAAATAAAAAGCTCTTTTAAAATTGGAGGAGGAAAGAAAATGATTCAAAATCGAGATTTAGGACTTAGAAAAGGATACTTTACCCTACAGTGGCATGTAACGTCAGAATGCCCCAATCGATGCAAGCATTGCTATATTGAAGATTTCGAGAGAGGAAAAGAATTGTCTTTTGAAACCTGCTTAGAGATCATTGATGACTTTCATAAAATGCTCTCAGATCTAAATGTGCCGGGTAGAATAAATCTTACAGGAGGAGACCCACTTTCAAGACCAGACATCTACAAGCTAATTGACTATGCCGTTCAGAAAAAAATAATGGTCGGAATACTAGGAAATCCAGATCTCTTGGATTACACTATCGCCTCTCGGTTAAAAAAATTGGGAGTTGTCCGTTACCAAATAAGTATCGATGGATTAGAAGAAACTCACGATAGTTTAAGAAGTCCAGGAAGTTTCCAGCGAAGCTTACGGGGGCTAAGAATGCTTAATCGAGTAGGAATTCCTTCAGTTACAATGTTCACACTAAGCAAATTAAATGCAAAGGATCTCATTCCAGTAATCCGATTAATGGCAAAGGAAAATGTTTATATCTTTGATTTCGCTCGTTTAGTTCCCATCGGCAGGGGAAAAGACTTAAAAAACGAAATGTTTGAGCCTTTAGAATATCGAGATCTTCTATTACGTGTCTTGGAAGAATACAAAGAACTTCAGGAAGCAGGTTTTCGCACGATTTTTGGAAGAAAAGATCACCTATGGAAATTACTATACACAGAGCTGGGTTTGTGGCGACCGTTACTAAATCAAGGAAAAAAGATTATTTATAGTGGCTGCAGTATAGGAATTAATCTTTTGACAATTCTATCTGAAGGAACTGTATATAGCTGTCGGAGAGTGCCAATTACTATTGGAAAGGTGCCTGAACAAAGCCTATTGGAAATTTTCTTAAATTCAGAAAAACTAAGTGAAATGCGACAAGAAGAAAAGATAGAAAGTTGCAATCAATGCGAGCTTTGGCAATTCTGTCGAGGCTGTAGAGCAGTAGCTTTCGGTACCTCCGGTTCCTATTTTGCTCCTGATCCACAATGCTGGAAAAGGGAAGAAAAATGAATAGCAAAAACTCCAGTTCGCCTTTAAGAACACTACCAAACAGAAATCTGGAATTAAGACGAATGTGGGATAGATATGCAGAGCCTGGCCGGGAATTGATTTATCCGGGAGGTCCATCAAAAGGACACTTGAAGAAACTAATAGAGCTCTTTGTTCCTTGTACTGAAGGTGATATAGAGAAAATAGCTGTTGATGTAGCTTGTGGTACTGGCGCTTTATTCCCTGTTATCATTGATAAAATTAAACCAGATAGACTAGATGGAATAGATTGGTCAGAAAAAATGCTAAAGAAAGCCGAAAAGGAGATTATGCGATTGCAAAAAAGAGATTTGACTACTAGGTTTAATCTCTTTTGCCTCGATGTATCGAACACTCCGTTACCTTATCCAGATAAATTCGTTAGTGCGGTAGTGTCAAATCTAGCAATTTGTTATATCCCCAGTGGATGGACAAAGCATCTAACTGAACTCTCAAGAATTCTTAGAAATAAAGGACATCTCTATATAGGCACTCTGCTAGATACTTGGACCTTTGGTAAAGTACCGCTACACGATGTTAAAGACCCTACTCGAGCACGGAAATACAGGGAAATGATTGCTCAAATCTCAAAAGAAGCTAAAAAATATGGAGCAGAATTTCCTTCCCGAGAACAATTGACACATTCTCTAAAAACGTTAGAATTCAAGAATATTAAAATAACCTTCACCTTCCATGGAAATGGTTTAGTTCTTAGAGCACAAAAAATAAAAACCCCTTAAGCAAAAAGGGGTATTTTTTAATTAAATTAAAACTTTATTTGAAACTGAAACCTTTTGTTTTTAAGAAAACGAAGGTATAATAAAAGTATGAATGGGCTTTTGGAGTGTCTGTCTTATCAAATTTCAGTTTCAATTAATAACTGCCTTTTATTCCGAGAAATTAAAAAAGACAAAGAAATTTTAGAGAAATTCTATGAAAAATATAAATTACTGGGAGATAAAATACGGAAAATTGGAGAATCAGAGTAAAAAATCAAAGAATTGGAGGAAAAATTGAAGGAAAAGGAGTAAATTAGCTTATTTTAAATTAGAAAGGGAAGTCCATTAAAGAAGCTGTTTGCCCTAGGAGAAATTAGGTATAATTGATGTATAGCACTTCCGTATTATTAAATGGGGTCGCCTTTCAACAGATAAGGAAAATCATGGGGTCGAAAATTATCAAGTTAAAAATTTATATTAAATAAAAATATGAAAAACAAAAAAATTCTTATTGGTGTAACTGGTGGAATTGCAATCTATAAAATATGTGCTTTAGTTAGATTGTTTTTAAAAAACGATGCTCAAGTAAAAGTAGTAATGACAGAAAATGCAACGAAGTTTATCTCTCCGATGACGTTTCAAACCTTAACCCGTTCTCCTGCTTATGTCTCGATGTTTCCTTCCACAGATCCTAATGCTTTAGATCACATAAACCTAGCGAGGTGGGCGGATGTTTTTATCTTGGCCCCTGCCACAGCGAATACCATTGGAAAGATAGTTAATGGTATCGGAGATAATCTTCTAACCACAGTTATTTTAGCTCTTCCTGAAAAAACCCCCTTGGTTATTGTGCCGGCTATGAATGTAAATATGTGGGAGAATGTCTTTATGCAAGAAAACATTAAAAAATTAAAAAAGAGAAGGAATTGTCATATTATTGGACCTACAACTGGTCTTCTTACTGAAGGAATAAGGGGAAAAGGACGAATGGTAGAGGTAGAAGAGATATTTAAAACCACTAAAAAAATTCTCTTGAAGAAAAAAAGATAAATTTTGCAAATTATAAAACCTGACTTTAGTTTTTAAGTTCTTAAAGGGATGATTTCCTTCATGTTTTTATATGAAAAATCTAAAAAATAAAAAAATACTTACTACTGCTGGGCCTGTTTGGGTTCCTATAGATAAAGTAAGGGTCATTACTAATATCTTTAGGGGTACTTTAGGGTTATTAATTGCGAATGAAGCAATAAAAAGAGGAGCAAGGGTAACTCTTTTATTAGGACCGGGGAGCGTATTTCTTCCCCAAAAAATACCTAAAAATTTAAAAATAATCCAATTCAAATTTTTTGATGAACTTTATAAATTAATGCGAGAAGAGGTATTTTCTCGAAAATACGACATTGTTATTCATTCAGCAGCAGTGGCTGACTATACACCCACCGAATATCATAATGGCAAGATTAGTTCGCGATATCAAAATCTTGTAATGCATCTAAAGCCGACAGTGAAAATCGTGGATAGAATCAAAAGGTGGGATCCAAAAGTATTTTTAGTAAAATTTAAGCTCGAAGTTAATTTAAATAAAAAAGAACTTATTAAAAGAGCTTACAAAAGTATGCTAGATTCTAATGCCGATTTAATGGTAGCTAATGATCTCAAAGACATGAAGGGCGAAAATCAAAAAGCTTTTATTATCGACCAAAAAAAAGAAGTTATTTCCTGTAATACAAAAAGAGAAATTTCAAAGAAACTCCTAAATATTATTTCTAATAAAATTGGTATTAAGAAATAAAAAAGAAAATATCCGAAAAATAATCTATGAATGAGAATATTCAAAATTTTCTTCAAGAAACAAGATTTTGTGATTTTAATCACCCATTAATTCAAGGAATAGCTCATAAAATCGCAGAAAACTGTACTAATGACAGAGAAAAAGCGGTTAGTTTGTTTTATTGGGTGAGAGATAATATTTTGTATCGGGTTGGACTTTGGCAAAGAAAAGCTTCAGAAACGTTAATAGAAAAAGAAGGCGCCTGTACTAACAAAACTAATCTTTTAGTCGCTTTATTGCGCGCCAATAACATCCCTGCTGGGTATGGAATAATGAAAGTTCATGGCCAAAGATATTTTGGTCCTATTGCTATGCCAATGTTAAAAAAATTTGCAGGCGAGATGTCCACTCATGTTTATGCAATGGTTAATCTAAATAATAAATGGATTAAATGTGATCCATCTGACGATAGAGAACTTTCTGAAAATACCTTTTATCTTAATCCTCCAAGTAAGTTGGTGGAGTGGGATGGATTCCAGGACGCCATGTTAAATTTGAACAAAGAACACGTTTTAAAAAATGATTATCCAATAGCCAACATTGATCCTTGGATGGTTAAAAAACCAAGACGTGCAAAGGGCATCCCTTTAAAAGTAGCAAACCTTTTTGTTAAATTTCTTAGAGAAAATAAACAAAAGGTTAATAATATAAAAGATATAGAGGCGTTATTCAAAGAATGGATGAAAGTAAATTATCCTCTATATTTTTATTCATTTTCAATACTTTCTTTGTGGAAAAATATTAAATCGAAATTTCAAGAAGAATAAAATTTGAGATTATCAAAAATAGTTATTCTAATTTAGAATAATTTATATTTTTATCAATGATATTAACATTATATGTGTACGTTATAGGAGTTGCTATAGCAGGAATGATAAATACATATGTGGGGTTTACTGTTTATTTTAAAAACAGAAGGGCTTTGCCTAATATCCTTTATTGTTTTCTTTCTTTAGCTTTTGCTCTTTGGTGTTATGCTTGGGTAGCGCTGATGTCAGTAAATTACATAAATGAGAATCTCGCCTATTATTTTGCTCGTTTACTTAACTTCGGGGCTATTTTCATCCCTGTTTTTTATTTTCACTGGGTATTATCTATCTTAGAAATTGTTAAAGAAAAGAAGAAAATTCTTGTATTTGGGTATATTGTATCACTTGTCTTTGCTGCTGTTAGCTGGACCAAATTGTATGTTAAAGGCGTACATCCTATTTTGTTTTTTTCATTTTGGCCTACTGCGGGTCCTTTATATAAGTGGTATTTATTATTCGGATACTTTGGCTTTGTGTCTTATGGATTATATCTTTTGTTAAAATATTTCATTAAATCTACTGGAGAACGGAAAAACCAGATAAAATATATTATTTTAGGATCACTAATGGGATTCGGTGGAGGTACGATAAATTTTCCTTTGATGTATGGCGTTATTCCTTTTGGTTCTTTTAGTACATTAGCAATGTTTTTATTTTTGGCTATTTTTATACCATTCCCAATATTTCTCAGTTACGTTCTAATGAAATATCAATTAATGAACGTGAGACTTATCTT
>Ga0100398_1004188_pt1 | contig 11729 bp, 9 predicted proteins | sample CryGeymeta201522_FD_81568 | JGI IMG/M metagenome (GOLD analysis project Ga0100398, IMG submission 81568) | Groundwater microbial communities from Crystal Geyser aquifers in Utah, USA - Crystal Geyser metaG 2015-22 | ecosystem: Environmental > Aquatic > Deep subsurface > Groundwater | place: USA... | reverse complement strand
TCGCCAGACAACTCTCGCGCTGCGGGGCCGATGAGATGCCATGCGCTTCGACCTCCAGCGGGCCCTGCCCTTTCTGCTCCTGCTCTTTCAGGGCTGCGGCGCAGGGAGTCTGGTGCCGCAGCTCAGCATCACCGCGGGACGCACCGTCACGCAAACCAGCAACGGGCTCGTCGCCAGCGCGCACGCCGAGCGCTACGCGCTGATTCTCGCCACCGTGGTGAAGCAGCCACCGCCCGCTCCGGCCGCCGTCAGCCGACCTCCGGCGACCCCGCTGCCGGGCCCACCGCCCTGCCTCGCCTCGGCCATCTGCGGCGCCCTTGAACGTCAACGCCTAGCCGCCATGCGTCGAGAGACCTCGCGGGAGGTGAGGCCATGAGCGCGTCTCCCATGTCCGGCGCGCGTGCAGCACGGGCTCTGCTCTGCGCCATGATCCACGCGATTGCGGTGCCGAACCTGGTCGCCGCACAACAACCGACGCCCCAGCAACCGGAGCCCTCCGCGGACGCGTTGGCGGCGGCTCTCGCGAGCTACGGAGACGAACCCAGCGTGCATCGCGTCGTGGGCTGGGCCTTGAACCTCGCGGACACCGCGCCTGCGCGCGCCGACCAGGCCCTGAGGCGCGGGCGGCGCAGTGGGCTCTTACCCAGCGTCCGCTTCGGCGTGCGACGTGGCCTGGGACAGGACGCCTCCTCTCAGCTCACGGGCGACACCACGCGCTTGTCCACGGCGGCCGATCTCTCCTTCGAGGCGACGCTCACCTTCCGCCTCGACCAGCTCGCCTATGGTCCGGACGAGGTCGCCTGGGCGCGCGAACGCCGGAGCCTCGCCCTGGAGCGTTCGGAGCTCATCCGCACCGTGGTCGAACTCTACTTCCGACGTCGTCGCCTGCAGCTCGAGCGCGATCTGCTCGGTGCCCGCTCCGTCGAGCGCTTGGTCATGATCCAGCAGCTCGACGCGCTACTCGACGAGATCACGGGCGGCGCGTTCTCCGCGCATCGCCACGCTCGCTAGTCGGCGCGCCTCAGAGGAAAGGGTGCACGAGCCAGCGTGGAGGCGTGCGCCGTCGCAGACGTGAGGCGAAGACCAGGCCGAAGAGCGCGAGGGTGAGCAGCAGACCGGCCGCGAGCTCCGCGCCTCGCGGCAAGCTCGCGCGCACGGGATCCGGTGCCAGGCCGAGCGCGAAGGTGGCGAGCGCGAGGCCCGGAAGCAAGAGACGGCCCCGCGGCAAGAGATCGTGCGCGGCCCATTCAACTAGCGACCACACGATCACGGCCTCGAAGGCGAAGCGCAGCGCGCCCGCGGGGTGATGGAGGTCCAGTGACGAACCGCCGCAGAAGAGGGCCACGAAGAGCGCCGCACCCCAGACGCGGCGAGCCGAGAAGAGCAGCAGACCCGCCCGCGAGATCGTGGTGGTGGTGGCTCCACGCGCGAGCGCGACGAAGAAGGCCGCCGCCGCCACGGTCGCCAGCGGATCCAGGCCCAAGGCCCAGGGCAGCGGAGACGCGGTCTGTACGAGGGCCAGCTCCGAGACCCGGGACGCGCCGAAGGAGAGCAGCGCGATGGCGACGATGGCCAGGGTGGGCGCCTCCACCACCAACACGCGTCGAAGGACGCGCAGCGTCGATCCGAAGCGCGTGCCGCGATCGCCAAACGCCGCCGCGCCGCCGAGCAAAACGAGCAAGCCGGACGACGCGAGCAAGTCGAGGTCGAGCCACGCCAGGGCACGTGCCGCCGCGCACAGGAGCCCGAAGGCGATCCCCGCGTAGAGGAGGTATCGGAGCCGCCAGCGTGGAGCACGCTCGAGTGCGGGTCTCGCCGGATCGACGAGGCGCGTGAGCGGGGAGAGCAACAAGGACGCGCACAACAGGAGTCCCGCGAAGGCGAGCGCCACACCACGGAGCGGATCCCGTTCGCTTGTCCCTACGCCGAGGGACGCTTGTTGAACGACGCCGGCGCGCTCGAAGCGGAGGCTGACGCGCTCGCTGCCCGGCGGCGGCTGGAAGTCCGCGAGCGCCAGCAGCCTCAACTCCCCCAGCGCCGTCAGCGTATCCTCGGGACGCAGACCCGCCCGCGCGGCGTCCGAGTCCGGGCGCACGCTCTGCACCGAGAGCCCTTCTCCGTCGGCGTCGACGGGCACGAATTCGAGACCCGAGGCGCTGGCAAAGGCGCGCGCGCGATGCTCGGAGGCGATCTGGCTCGCCAGCGGAGAGGCCACGTCGCCTTGGACGTCGAAGCGCACGTTGGCGAGCGCGCCCGTGACCTGCGAAGCGCCCGCGACGGACGCCCCGGACGCCGCGGAGGAGAAGGAGACTCGAACGCGGCCGACGAAGGTGCCACGCTGAGCGAAGACGGAGGCGGAGCGAGCGAGAGGTGCCGTGCGTGCCATCGAGCCCGAGGTCACGCGCAGCGGAACCTCGACGTCGACGGATTGGGGCGCGCGCCCTGGAGCATGAAGCTGCCCGACGAGTTGGCATCGGCCGCCGCGGTCGAGCGGGAGCGCGTCACCGAGGATGCCGAGGCTGTCGCCCGACTCGAGCACCTCGGACGTGATTCCACGCAGGTGGAGCAGGTCGGCGTCCGCGGCAGGCGCGCAAGCCGTCGCCAACAGACCGCAGAGCACCATGAGGGAGAGGGCCCTCGTGCCGGCCTGTACGCGGGTCCGGTCTGGCTCGGAGCGTCGCACCACCCCTCAGCTTCGTGTCGAGGGGCGCGGTGGTCAAACTTCTGGGGTGCCGGGCTCTGGCGGCCGTCGCTCGGACGGCCATAAAGCAGTTGACACGGCGCCCCGCTTGGGCAAATAAAGCGTCCCGTTGTTCGGGGCTGTAGCTCAGCTGGGAGAGCGTCGCACTGGCAGTGCGAAGGTCAGGGGTTCGATCCCCCTCAGCTCCACTGATGATTGGTTGGAGGGTCTGTTCCAGACCCTCCCCCTTCCGCGGGCGGCCGCGGTAGGGGACCCCCTCCCAAGGTCGCCCGGCCTGCGGCCGGCGCTGCGCGCGGGGGCCCTCGGCCCGCTTGCCTATCGGTGCTGGCGCATTGGCATGGACCCGTGGCCTTTCCACCGGCGCTGCGCGCCCGCTTGCCCATCCTCGCTGGTGGATCGGCATGGACCCGTGGCCTTCGGCCGGCGCTCGCCTGCTTGCCCTTCGTCGCTGGCGCATTGGCATCGGCCCGTGGGCCCTACTGAGGAGCCCGGCGCAGGATGCGGGACGAGCACGCGTGGTCTCGCCTGGCGTTCGGCTCTCGGCCGCACGTGGTCTCGTGAACACGTGACGGCCGGCCATGGTCACGCGTCACGGCCCCGGACCCGCTTCGGATAGCGGGCTCGAGGCCGGTCTGCGCTTGTTTGGCACGCGGTCCCTAGGCCGCCGTGCCGCTTGGCGGAGCTACTGACAGCGACCGGGAACGGTCGGCACGAGCACGCCCGCGTCGCCATGCTCGATGGCGAGGCAAGTGGCGCTGCCCGCGCAGCTACCCGTGAAGGGACCCGCGTCGGCGACTCCACCGTCCATCGAACCCGCGTCGGGCATGCCGGCGTCGCCCACGGTGCAGAAGGAGCGACAGAGGGCGTCGCCGAAGCCGCCATCCGGCAGCGCCTCGGGGAAGCAGCCGGCGCCCGCCTGGCAGCTGTCGAGGTACATGCAGGGAGCGCCCACGGCTGCGGGCATTCCGCCATCCGGTGTGCTGGGCGAGAAGCAGGTGCCGAGCAGGTCTCCGTTGGTCGCGCCGATCACGTAGCAGGCTTCCCCACCACCGCAGCCCGTCTGGAAGACGGGATCGCAGCCCTCAGCCATCTGGCAGAGCCCGAAGTAGGGGTCACTGTTGAGGCCGATGCAGTAGCGCCCGTTGCCACAATCCGTGGTCGATCCGTCGCACATGGGACGACACACGCTCACGCCCGGCGCGCTCTCGGACCTGTAGCAGAAGAGCCCTTGCTGACAGTCATCCGCGATGCTGTTGTCCGTGAGGTTGTCCGGCGTGGCGTCGCGATTGATGGAGCACGGCGCGGCTTCACCCTTGGCGCGGTCGGCGTCGACGCAGCCGAAGCTGATGGTGTCCAGAGTGTCGTCGGGGGCGTAGGCCAGGACGACGGAGCACTTCTGTCCGGCAGGGCAGCTGCCCGCGGTGTAGGGATCACAGGCAGCCGTGCCCGCGTCCGCCACGGCGTCGACGCCCGCGTCGGTGGGTCCCGAGTCGTGACCGGAGTCGACCGTGGCGTCCCGGGCCGCGTCCGTGGACGCGTCGGTCGCCGCATCGGCGCCACTGTCCGGGTTCCCCGAGTCGTCTCCACAGCCCACCGTGAGCATCAGCCCGACGAGCGTCCAAGCCATCGCGTATCGCATCATGTATCCCTCCGCGCGGAACAGACCACGCGAGCCGCCATTATCACCGAATTCTCCCGGCGGGCAAAGTGACGCGTCGACGAAACGCGAGGATCCTCGGCTCGAGCCCTTCCCGTCCTGGAGGTCCATGAAGCCGTCTGCTCGAGATCGCCCGAAACTCGGCGGCTCAGATCCGCTAGAGTTCGTGGGGCATGCGAGCGCGAGGACTGCGGAAGTAGTGCATGGGGGAGTAGAAATCGAGATTGGAGACGCGGGCGGTGTAGAGGCAGGCGTACTGCTCCACCTGATTGCCGAAGAGAGAGACCTCCGGGCCGGACTTGAAGACGGGACCCCAGAAGGGGTGGAAGGCGCGGCCCACCTCCTCTTCCAGACGCGAGTACTCGGCGTCGGCGGAGCGCAGGCGCGCCTTGAGGCGGTCGATGGCGTGGCGATGCAGAACGCGCGCGCTGTCGAGCTCGGTCGACGCTTCCCCGGTGGCACGGAGCTCGTCGCGTGCCCGGCTGACTTCCTTCAGGCGGACCTGATGCTCGTGTAGATCGTCGTAGACCGCGTCGCGCACGTCATCGAGCTCGTCCATGCGTTCGAGCTGCGGACCGCATGCCTCGAGGGCCATCTGCTCGGCGTCCATCTCCTGGATGATCATGGCCGTGCGCCACGCGCTCTCCTTCTTCGCGCGCAGCACGTCGCCGTAGATGTGGTCACCCACGTAGAGCACGCGATCGCCGCCACCGCCGAGGTGCCGCTCGAGCAGGGCGAGGTGTCCACCCGCGTAGATCTTGCCGCGCTCGAAGCGGGTGGCGGGCGTGTGCTCGCCGTTGCCCGTCTCCATCAGCGGTGACGACTCGGTGAAGAAGCTCGGCTTCTTGGCGGCCGTGATGATCACCTCGAAGTAGTTCCGCCACGAGGGATACTCGGAAGGACCTTGCTCGAAGAGGTAGTCCATCATGCGCGCCGTGTAGTCGGCGTGGCTGTTGGTGAGCAAGAAGAGGCGCTTGCCGGAGCTGCGGAGCTTGTGCAGCGCGCGCGGCATCTCGGGATCGCGGCGCACGTAGCGCGGGAGATCCGCGAGCATCGTGTCGAGGATGCTTCCGTCCTGATGCGCGGCGTCGATGGCTGCGCGCACGTCGGCGAAGAGCCCGGCGTAGTCCACGTCCTGCCCGCGCGCCTCGAGGGCGTCGATGGCCGCGACGTAGACCGCGACCTCCGACAGGGCGTACAGGGTGTCGACCCAATGGTAGCGGCGCGAGGCCGGCTGCAGCCGACGGCTGTGGTAGAGGCGGCGGCGCTCCTCGAGGCTGAGCTCGACGAGCCCGTGGTACGCCCGCTTCACGTAGCGGTAGCGATCCATCTTGAGCACGTTGCCGTATTTGCGATCTACCAGCAGACCACGAATGGCGAAGTCCGTGCGGTAGGGCATGGAGAGCAGCGCCTCCGGGTAGCCCTTCTCGACCAGCTTCCGCACCGTGACCTCGATGCTGAGGCGATCCATCTCGAACTGGTCGTACACGGCGAGCGTGTAGTCCATGTCGAAGCCCACCCACTCGACGCGATCGAGGCGCAGGCTGCGGTTGCAGAAGATGCGGTGGGAAGGAGCGGGCGGCTCGGCGCCGGCCTCGGCCAGCGTCAGTTCAGGGAGGGGAAGGTGAAGCTGCACGGAGAAACAATAACGTATCCCTAGCGAGGGTGCAGACGCGAACGCCACCGCGCATGATTGGAGCCGCGATGCGGTCGAGCCGCGATCTGCAGAGACGACAGAGCCGCCGGGGAATGCTCCGCGGCGGCTCTCGAATGTGCGGGATGGACCCGCGCTCCACGCTGAAGACTAGGCTTCGGCGGTGTAGACGCTGACCTTTTTGCCGGTCTTGCCCTTGCGCTCGAACTTCACGTAGCCATCGATCTTGGCCCAGAGCGTGTAGTCCTTGCCGACGCCGACGTTCGAGCCGGCGTGGAAGCTGGAGCCCACCTGGCGAACCAGGATGCTGCCCGCGGAGACCTCCTGGCCTCCGAAGACCTTGACGCCACGATACTGCGCCTTGGAATCGCGACCGTTACGCGAAGATCCCTGACCCTTTTTATGTGCCATCTGTTCGCTCCGCTTTAGGCGCTGATGCCGGTGATGCGCAGCTCCGTATAGGGCTGGCGGTGTCCATTCTTGCGTTGATAGCGCTTACGACGGCGCATCTTGAAGACGATGATCTTCTTGGCGCGGTCCTGAGCGACGATCTCCGCCGTGACCGAAGCGCCCGCGACCGTGGGCTTACCGACCGAGACGGCGTCGCCGCCGAGCATGAGGACGTCCTCGAAGACGATCTCACTGCCTACGTCACCGACGAGCTTCTCGACGCGAAGCTTGTCGCCTTCGCTGACCCGGTACTGCTTGCCGCCGGTCTGAATGACTGCGTACATGGCTGAATCCATTCGTTTCTGCTCGCCTGGAAGCGAGGGGCGTGCAGTCTAAGGAGATCGGCGAGCCCCGCAAGTCGAATCTGGCAGGTTTCTTTCTGCACCCTGATCGCCGCCGGATCCATGTGCTTGGGCGCGCCCGTGCTATACCCGCCGGCCATGGCCAAGGCACGTTCGAAGCGGGAGAAGAAGCCGGAGGTCCCGACGGTGGTGCGCAGGGCACCGGCGGACCGCAAACGGCTCCCCCCCGAGCTCGAGGAATTCGCCCGCAGCGACGAGAAACGCCTACCGCCACCCCGTCGACGCCCGCGTCTGCGCGATCCGCGTGCGGCGGCGCTGATCCCCGGCGTGGCCAACCGCGACGCGCGCCTCGTGTTCGACCAGCACCTGGAGCAAACCCGCGCCCTGTTGGCGGACGACGCGCTCAGCGCCCAGGCCGACGAGGCGCTGGCCGTGCTCTGGCTGGCCCGACTGTGGCGGGGACGCAGCCTGACCAGCTTCGACGCCGTGGGCGTGGAGTTTCTGGACCTGCCCGCGAGCGAAGCGCAAGCGCGCGCCGAGCGCGGGGCCGAGGCGATGGGCGTGGCGCTCGATCCGGTCTCGGACGAAGCCGCCGCCATCTGGGTGCGCTCGCTTGCGGCTCTGATCGATGCCGAGCTCTCCGCCAAGATCAGACCGGCGCCTGGCGGCCAGTCGTTGGTCTTCGAGCTGGAGGTCGACAGCGCGCCCCAGGCTCTGCTCGAGATGGGCCGACGCATGAACTCGTTGGTGGAAGATCGCCAAGCCGGTGCACGCACCTTCGGCAAGCCGGAGGGCGATGGCCACGGCCCGCGGGATGGCCACGGCCCGCGCGAAGGGCGAGAGCGCGCCGAGCCGAGCTACGGCGCACGCCGACCCGACCGCGGCCGTGACGGAGGCCAAGGCTCGGGGAACCGCGGCCGCTAGTCCCTGCGCCCGCTGGGTCCGGGTCGGCCATCGTCGGTGTCTGAAGGAGCGCTGCTGGCGCGAACGCGTCGCGCGCACACGTCGTCGGTGCCGCAAGGAACACGTCGGCACGCCGACCGGCGGCTCACCCGCGGCGGCGCTCGATGAACCTCGGATCGCGCCCTCGCATTGGAGGACGCTCCGAGGTTGCTCGACAGGCTGCTAGAGCTGGGAGAGCGCTTGACGGGCCGAGGCGTTGGTCGGGTCGAGCGCCAGAGCGCGCTGGTAGACCTGGCGGGCGCGGTTGCGATCGCCACCGGCGACGTAGGCGTTGCCGAGGGCGGTGTAGAAGGAGGCGCGTGTCGGGGAGAGCTGCACGGCTCGCTGGTAGGCCGCGACAGCGCCGCGCGCGTCGTGAGCCGCGAGCAGAGACGCGCCGAGACCCGCGAAGGAACCGGCGTGGCTGGGGTTCATGACCGTGGCGCGACGATAGGCGACGGCCGCCTCCGCGAAGCGACGCTGGCCATAGAGTTCGCGCGCTTGAGTGCGAATCTGCTCGAAGGCGCTGCCTCCAGAGTCCATCGAGCTAGCGGCCATGGAGGAAGCGTTGGAGCTCGCGTGATGACGACGAGAAGGCCGACGTCCTGCGTTGTCGTCCGCCTGGGCGGACGCCGTGTCCCCATTGGCGGCGGCGGCGGCTTCGGCGTCGGCACGGGCCTGCGCCTCGGCGTCTGCGGCGGCTTGAGCGTCTGCGGCGGCTTGAGCGTCTGCGGCGGCCTGGGCTTCCGCGGCGGCTTGCGCGTCCGCAGCCGCTTGCGCTTCGGCCGCGGCGGCCTCGGCGGCGGCCTGGTCCTGACCGGGCTGACTCGGGGCTTCACCCGTGATCGGAGGCTTGCCGGTATTGGCCGCAGCGGGGGGCGTCGGAGGCGCTGTGACCCGCACCGGAGGCGCGGCGGGCCGCGAGGGCATGGTGGGCGGCGCGCTCGCGACGGCCTCGGTCCCTTGGTTGCGACCGAAGATCAAGTAGGCGGTGCCCGCCAGCACCAGGCAGCCGAGCAGGAAGAGAACGCCAACACCGATGAGCACTCCGCTGCTGCGAGTCGGGGCGGGAGTCTGGGCCACGACGGGTGCCGCCGGCGTCGGCGACGGATCGCGCGCCACCGCCACGGCGGGCGTGGGCGAGGGGTCGGTGACGGCGGCGTAGGAGCCGACGACGGCCTCCATGCCGGCGAGCGAGGCGGGTGCGTCCCGCGCGATGGTCTCGGCGAGATCGTCGTAGTCGAGTCCGTCCGTGGGCGGCGCCGCCACGGGCGCGCTCGCGCCGGGCGGAGGGGGCGGCACGCTGGCGGGCGCCGGCAGTTTGTGCGTCATGCCATCGGCGCCGTCGTCTGCGGCAGCCACCGGAGCGGCCTGGGCCGGAGCGGCCTGCGCCGGAGCGGCGGCCTCTGGTGCGGGCTCGGGAGCGGCGGCGACAGGCTGGGCCGGCGGCACGGAGGCGCTCGGAGGAGCGGGCGGCTTGCTCGCGCTCGGGGGAGGCGGCGGCACGGAGGTGGGGTGCTTGGCCAGCACCTCCTCCTCGAGGATGTCCACGGCCGAGAGCTGCTGCGTCTTGTCCGGGTTGACCTTGGCCTCGGGAGGAGCGGCCTTGACCGGCTCGGCGGGCGGCTTGGGCGGCGCCATGCTCGGCGGCCTGGGCGGCGACAGGCTCGGCGGAGGCGGAGGCTTGCTGGCGGAAGCCCCCATCGGGTGCTCACCCGAAGGTGGCTCGGGGGGACGGTTGCCCGTCACCGCGGGCATGCCCAGGATCGTCGCCTTGTGAGCGGGCACGCTGGACGCGAGGCCGGAGCGGAGCTGCTCGGGCACGAAGGGATCGAGGGCGCGCCTCACCTGCTGGGCCGAGAAGGGCCGGTCGCGAGGATCCTTCGCGAGCAAGGAGTTGAGGAGATCGCGCGCTCCCTGGGGCAGACTGGCGGGCGCCTCGGGCGCCGGCGAATCCGCGTGGGCGGCAAGAACAGCCGCGGCGCTGTCGCCCTCGAAGGGCGCCGAGCCGGTGACCATCTCGAAGAGCACGCAGCCGAGGGCGTAGAGATCGCTGCGAAAGCTGACGAGCTTGCCCTTGGCCTGCTCCGGCGAGACGTAGGCGGGCGTGCCCAGCACGTCGAAGACGGAGTCGGTCTCGATCTTCGCGGCCAGACCCGCGTCCAGGAGCGTGACGCTCTGCACGCCGCCCTCCCCCGCGCACAACACGATGTGCTCGGGCTTGAGGTCGCGATGGAGCAAGCCCGCGCGATGCAGCTCGTCGAGGGCGCGCGCGACCTGCGCGGTCACGGTCAAGGCGTCGGAAGCGGAGAGCGGTCCATCGGCCAGACGCGTGCGCAAAGTCTTGCCTTCGACCCATTCGCGGAAGAGCCAGAGACCTCCCTCGGCCTCACCCGTGACGATCGGCAGCGCGAGGTGCGGGTCGTCGAGGGTCGTCTGCTTCACCAGCTCGCGCTTGATGCGCTGCTTCTCCGAGGTCGTGCTCGAGGTGGAAGAAGAGATCAGCTTGAGCACGCCTTGGCGTCCGCCGCGCATGTCTTCGACACGAAAGAGCGCGCCTGTGGGGCTGGATGCGAGGGGCTGGAGCACCTTGAAGCGCTCTTCGATTTCGGCAGGGATCGATTCCATCTTGCTCTACCTTCCCGGATTGGACCGCGGGAGCACCGGAATATTTGGTATGGAACTAACGCGCAGGGGGCCGAAGACTAGGATCTCGCCGCCGAGGGGTCAACATGCGCGGGGGTCCGCGACGCGGACGATTCACCGTCACCCTTGGCGGACGACGACGGAACGTCGACGAGCCGTGCACGACGCAGGCCGAACTCCAGGCCGAGCGCCCCGATCACGAGGGCGTATTCCACCCAGAGCAGCAGCGGACGCTCGACCCACTGGCGCGACGCCAACCATGCATCCAGCGGCGCATAGGCGAGCAGGATGGTCGCCGACCACACCAGCCCCGCGAGCCCACCCGACGCGACCTCGAGCGGCAGGAGCCAGAGCAGGTACCAGGGGTGCACCTGGGGCGCGAGCAGCAGACCGGCCAGGAGCACGGCTCGAGCCGCGTGAAGCGGGGGCCAGCCGCGGCGTGTGAGCGCGAAGCCCAGGAACAGCACGAAGGCCACGATAATGGGACGGAGCACCAGGCCCGCGACGGTGCCCGCCAGAAAATCGCTGACGTCCGGCGTCTCCTTCTTCTCGCCGACCAGGGAGGCCCGAGGGTCGAGGAAGGTGCCCCGCAGAGCCTGAAGCGCAGGCCGCAGGACGGTCAGGTGCACGTGCCCAGGCGGCGCGTGTTGCGCCTCGCCCGCGGCCTCGAGGGCGCGCGTCAGGCCAGCGTCGAGCAGCGCGTAGGGGCCCGCGTTGCCCTGCCAGCGGCGCGCGTACTGGCCCAAGCCTCCCGTGACGCCAGAGCCGTGACCCGCGTTCAGCAGAGGCACGAGGGCGGCGACGCTGAGCAACGCAGCCAGCGCCGCGCCGCGACGGTGGCGCGCGCCGAAGAGCGGCAAGAGCACCACGCCCACGAGCTTCACGCCGCTCGCCAGGCCAGCGAAGAGACCCGCCCACAGGCCACGACGTCGACCCAGCGCGTACACGGAGGCCGCGAGCAGGAGCCCCACGAAGACGTCCACGTGACCAGCCAAGGCGGACTCCGCGAGCGCCAGCGGGTTCAGCGCGTACAGCCTCGCCGCGCGCAGGCGATCGCCGGGCGCGAGCTTGGCGACCAGCGCGGTGACGCCCAGGTGGGCCGCCAGAGCGGCGGCGGCGATCACGGCCTTGCCATGCCCCAGCGCCGCGGCGAGCAGGAAGAGGAACTGCGCGAGCGGTGGGTAGATGGTGGGGATGTCGCGGTGGTTCACGCGCGCCCAGGCTGTGTCGCGCAGCGAGGCCAGGGCGGAGTCATCCGGCGCGTAGCGATAGGGATCGACGCCCGAGAGCGCGACGTGGCCATCCCAGAGGTAGCGGAAGACGTCGTCGGAGAGCGTCGGCGGCGCGAAGACCAGAGGCAGCGCCGCGACCGACGCC
>Ga0100398_1004186_pt1 | contig 11730 bp, 12 predicted proteins | sample CryGeymeta201522_FD_81568 | JGI IMG/M metagenome (GOLD analysis project Ga0100398, IMG submission 81568) | Groundwater microbial communities from Crystal Geyser aquifers in Utah, USA - Crystal Geyser metaG 2015-22 | ecosystem: Environmental > Aquatic > Deep subsurface > Groundwater | place: USA... | reverse complement strand
GTCCGCACGCTGGAAGCGCAGGGCGCGCCCTGCCGCATCATCTGCCCCGGCCGCGTCTACCGCGCCGATTACGACCAGACCCACACGCCGATGTTCCACCAGGTCGAGGGGCTGGCCATCGACCGCGACATCTCCATGGCGCAGTTGAAATGGGTTCTGGAGGAGTTCTACTCCGCCTTCTTCGGCGTGGCGGTGAAAACCCGCTTCCGCGCCTCGCACTTCCCCTTCGTGGAACCGGGGGCGGAGGTCGATATCCAGTGCAGCTTCGAGGGCGGCACGGTGAAGGTCGGCGAGGGCGACGATTGGCTGGAAATCCTCGGCTCCGGCATGGTGCATCCCAAGGTGTTGCAGGCGGCCGGCGTCGATCCCGATGTGTATCAGGGCTTTGCCTTCGGCATGGGCATCGACCGGATTGCCATGCTGAAATACGGGATTCCCGATCTGCGGGACTTCTTCCTGAGCGATCTGCGGTGGCTGCGGCATTACGGCTTCGGCGCGTTGCAGGTGCCGACGGTCTATGCGGGGGTTTGAGTGAGCCATGAGGAAGCGTTTCACTTACTCAATCTCGCTGTATCTCGGGCTGTTTATTTCCTTTGTTGATTCTGCTTCGGCGCAGAGCGAGGATACAGTGAGGGAATTGCTTCGTGACTGCGAGACTGCTCTCGGCGTGTAGGCAGAGGGCATTTCAACGGTTGACGAAGCGATCTCAATCTCACGTTGCGTGGCCACGGTTCGAGGAGTAACAACGGCTCTCAGCTACTCTTGCTGGTCGCAAAGTGACGGTTTCTCACCCATGTTCGCGGCAGATGCTCCGCCAAATGTTGAAGCGTCTATTCAGGCATTCGTGAACTACGCTCGTGCCAATCCCGCTCATTGGGGAGAGAGCAGTTTTGACGGCGTAATTACAGCAATGATGACCACATTTCCATGTAGCACCCCGCCCGAATAGCGGCGAAGCCGCCGGGCGAGCGCCTGCCCGCCCCCCGGGCTGGCGCTTTTGCGACCTCACCGCTTGCCACACCCGTCAGATGACCTCGCGACCATAAACTGCCCCCAACTCCTGTAGCCGCGCCATCCCGCGGGCAGGCGCGCGCCCGGCTTCCCCCCTTTCCCCGGTGGACACCGCCCGCCAAGGCGTTAGAACGCGGGCGACCCCCGTGACGGAGCGAAACCGCATGAAACTCACCCTCTCCTGGCTGCGAGACCATCTCGACACCTCCGCCACGCTCGACCAGATCACCGAGGCGCTCACTGACCTTGGTCTCGAGGTCGAGGGCGTCGAAGACCGCGCGGCGAAGCTCCGCGACTTCACCATCGCGCGCATCCAGACCGCCGAGAAGCACCCCGATGCCGACAAGCTGCAAGTCTGCCAGGTGGAAACCGGAGACGGCCTGCAGCAGATCATCTGCGGTGCGCCCAACGCGCGGGCGGGGATCACCGTGGTGCTGGCCCGGCCCGGCACCTATGTGCCCGGCATCGACACCACCATCGGCATCGGCAAGATCCGCGGCATCGAGAGCTATGGCATGATGGCCTCGGAACGCGAGCTGGAGCTGTCGGAGGAACATGACGGCATCATCGAGCTGGCGTCGGGCGAGATCGGGCAGAGGTTCACCGACTGGCTGGCGCAGAACGATCCCGCCAAGGTCGACCCGGTGATCGAGATCGCGATCACGCCGAACCGGCAGGACGCGCTGGGCATCCATGGCATTGCGCGCGACTTGGCGGCGCGCGGCCTCGGCACGTTGACGGCCCATGAGCCTGCCGAGATCACGGGCAGCTTCCCCTGCCCCATCGCGGTGACCATCGACGCCGACACGCTCGATACCGCGCCGCATTTCACCGGCCGCGTGATCCGGGGCGTGCGCAACGGCCCCAGCCCGGCCTGGTTGCAGGACCGCCTGCGCGCCATCGGGTTGCGGCCGATCTCGGCGCTCGTGGATATCACCAACTTCTTCACCTACGACATGAACCGCCCGCTGCATGTCTTCGATGCCGACAAGGTCGCGGGCGGCCTGCGCGTCCACCGCGCCAGGGGCGGCGAACAGATCGTGGCGCTGGACGACAAGACCTATACGCTGGGCGCGGGCCATATGGTCATTTCCGATGACCACGGCCCCGAAAGCATCGCCGGGGTGATGGGCGGGGTGGCCAGCGGCTGCACCGGGGCGACGGTCAATGTCTTCCTCGAATCCGCGTGGTGGGACACCGTGCAGATCGCGCTGACGGGGCGGGATCTCAAGATCAACTCCGACGCGCGCTACCGGTTCGAACGGGGCGTGGACCCGGACTACACGCTGCCGGGCCTGCATGCCGCGACGCGCATGGTGCTCGACCTCTGCGGCGGCGAGCCGTCCGAGGTGGTCGAGGCGGGCGCCGCCCCGAAGACCGCCCGCAGCTACACCCTGCGCATCTCGCGCGTGCAGGCGCTGGTCGGCATGGACGTGCCGCGTGACGAACAGGTGCGCATCCTGACCGCGCTCGGGTTCTCCGCCACGGGCGCCGGGGACACGCTGGAGGTCTGGGTGCCAAGCTGGCGCCGCGACGTGCAGGGCGAGGCCGACCTGGTCGAGGAAATCGCCCGCGTTTCGTCGCTGACCCACCTGCAACCGCAACCCCTGCCACGCCTGCAGGCGGGCGTCCCCGCGCCGGTGCTGACGCCGATGCAGGTGCGCGAACGCGCCGCGCGGCGGACGGCGGCGGCGCTGGGTTACAACGAATGCGTCACCTATTCCTTCATCGACCGGGCGGCGGCGGAGCTGTTCGGCGGCGGCACCGATGCCGTGAAGCTGGAAAACCCGATCAGTTCGGAAATGTCCCACATGCGCCCGGCGCTTCTGCCCGGCCTGTTGCAGGCCGCGGCCCGCAACCAGGCCCGCGGCATGGCCGACATGGCGCTGTTCGAGGTCGGCGCGGCGTTCCATGGCGGCGAGCCGGGCGAACAGCATCTGCAGGTCAGCGGCCTGCTGGTCGGCCAGACCGGCCCGCGCGACCCCCATGGCAGCCGCCGCCCCGTCGACATCTACGACGCGAAGGCGGATGCGGAGGCGATCCTTGCCGCCATCGGCGCCCCCGCCAAGGCGCAGATCCTGCGCGGCGCGCGGGACTGGTGGCATCCGGGCCGCCACGGGATGATCTGCCTTGGGCCGAAGAAGGTGCTGGCGGTGTTCGGCGAGGTGCATCCGAAGGTTCTGGCCGCGCTGGACGTGAAGGGCCCGGCCATGGCGTTCACGGTGTTCCCGGCCGAGGTTCCGATGCCGCGCAGCAACTCGGCCACGCGCGGCGCGGTGCAGATGTCGGGCCTGCAGGCGGTGGAGCGGGATTTCGCCTTCGTGGTGGCGTCGGATGTGGCGGCACTCGATCTGGTGAATGCCGCTGCCGGGGCCGACAAGGCCCTGATCGAGGAGGTGCGCGTGTTCGACGAATTCCTCGGCGGCAGCCTGGGCGCGGGCAGGAAATCACTGGCCGTCACCGTCCGGCTGCAACCGCGCGACAAGACCCTGACCGAGGAGGAGATCGAGGCCGTGGCGGCGAAGATCGTGGACAAGGTCGGCCGCGCCACCGGCGGCGTGTTGCGCGGCTGAGCGAGGGTTTGCGCCGGCTGCGCCGTCGCCCGGCGCAATTTTCCGTCGGAAAATTGCGGGCGCGGGGTGCGGGCGGTGTGGGCCTTGTCCGGCGGGGTGCGGGGGGGAGGTCGATGATCTTCTTGAGTATTTTTGGATAGATGAAGGTGAGGTGCGCATGTCCTTGAGGGTTTACCTGTCGGGCGAGATTCACACCGATTGGCGCGAGCGGATCGTGGCGGGGGCCGAGGGGCTGGACATCGCCTTTTCCGGCCCGGTGACGGATCACGCGGCCAGTGACGATTGCGGCGTGGCGATCCTGGGCGCCGAGCCGGACAGGTTCTGGCACGACCGCAAGGGGGCGCAGGTCAACGCCATTCGCACCCGCGACGCGATCGCGAAGGCCGATGTCGTGGTGGTGCGCTTCGGCGAGAAATACCGCCAGTGGAACGCGGCTTTCGATGCGGGCTATGCCAGTGCCCTGGGCAAGCCGGTGATCGTGCTGTCGATGCCCGATCACCAGCATGCGTTGAAAGAGGTGCATGCCGCAGCCCTTGCCGTGGCGGAGGAGCCCGAGCAGGTCGTGCAGATCCTGCGCTATGTGTTGACCGGCACTTTGCCGGGGTAGGGCCCGCGGTTCAGGCCGGTCAGGTCGGCCGGGCCGGGATGTCGAGGCCCTTCTGCACCGCCGGGCGCGCGGTGAACCGCTCCACGTAAGCGGGCAGGGCTTTCAGGTCATCCCAGCCCACGATCTCTTTGGCGCCGTAGAAGTCGAGCGCGCGCAGCCATGGGGCGATGGCCATGTCGGCGATGGAATAGTCGCCCGCGATCCAGTCGCGCCCGGCCAGTTCGTCATCCAGCACTGCCAGCAGGCGCTTGGCCTCGGCGATGTAGCGGTCCTTGGGGCGGGGATCTTCGATCTCGCTGCCGGCGAATTTCACGAAGAAGCCCAACTGCCCCAGCATCGGGCCCACGCCGCCCATCTGGAACATCACCCACTTGATGACATTGTATCTGTCGGCCGCGCCGGTGCCGATGAACCGGCCTGATTTCTCGGCCAGGTAGATCAGGATCGCGCCCGATTCCCAAAGCGCCACCGGCACGCCGTCCGGCCCGTTCGGGTCGATCAGGGCGGGGATCTTGTTGTTGGGGTTCAGGCTGAGGAATTCGGGGCTTTTCACGTCGCTGTCCGACAGCGTCACAAGGTGCGGCTCGTAGGCGAGGCCCATTTCCTCCAGCGCGATGGAGGCTTTCACGCCATTGGGTGTCGGATAAGAATAGAGCTGGATGACGGAGGGGTCTTGTGCAGGCCAGCGGTTGGAGATCGGGAAGTCGGACAGCGTGGTCATCGGGACACCTCGTTGGAAATTTGCTTCGAATGGCAAGTATGTCCCCTTGATCGAGAAGGCTACCCCGGCCAATGCGCTGATGCGAGAGGGGGCCCTGTGCGCATCCGCACGGCGAAGGCACCCTCGCGCACGGGAACCAGACAGGGTGAGGCACTATCATGATTAACGAATTCAAGGACTTCATCGCCAAGGGCAATGTCATGGACATGGCCGTCGGCATCATCATCGGCGCGGCCTTCACGGCCATCGTCACCTCGCTGGTGGGCGATCTGATCAACCCGATCATCGCGCTGTTCACCGGCGGCATCGACTTCTCGGGCTGGTTCTACGAGCTCGATTTCGACCCGGAGACGAACTATTCCTCCGTCGCCGCCGCGACCGAAGCCGGGATCCCGATCTTCGCCGTGGGCAATTTCATCATGGCGGTGATCAATTTCCTGATCATCGCCGTCGTGGTGTTCATGCTGGTGAAGATGGTCAACCGCGTGAAGGCCGCCGCCGAGAAGCCCGACGAGGTCGCCCCCGAGGTCGCGACCGGCCCGTCCGAGCTGGACGTGCTGCTGGAGATCCGCGACAGCCTGAAGGCACGCGACTGACACGACCGGCCGGATGCGTTTTGGCGCGTCCGGCCCAGCCAATGCGGTGCGCGCGGCCTCAGCCCTTGACCGCCAGCGCGGGCGACAGCACGTCGATCCCCAGCGCGCGGCCCACGGCATGGTTCGTCAGCCTGCCGGCATGGGTGTTCAGCCCCTCCAGCAGGTGCGGATCGTCCGTGCAGGCCTGGCTCCAGCCCTTGTCGGCCAGCGCCAGCATGAAGGGCATGGTGGCGTTGCCAAGCGCGAGGGTGGAGGTGCGGGCGACAGCACCCGGCATGTTGGCGACGCAGTAGTGCACGATCCCGTCCACCTCGTAGATCGGGTCCTGGTGGGTGGTGGCCTTCGAGGTCTCGAAGCAACCGCCCTGGTCGATGGCGACATCGACGATCACCGCGCCGGGCTTCATGGTGGAAAGCTGCGCCCGCGTCACCAGCTTGGGCGCGGCGGCGCCGGGGATCAGCACCGCGCCGATCACCATGTCGGCGCTGCGGATCAACTGCGCGGTGGCATCCGCGCTGGCGTAGCGGGTCTTGAACGCGCCGCGATAGGCGTCGTCGAGATAGCGCAGCCGCGGCAGCGACCGGTCGAGGATCGTCACATCCGCGCCCATCCCCGCCGCCACCCGCGCGGCCTGGGTGCCGACGACACCGCCGCCGATCACCACGACTTCCGCCGGGCCGACACCGGGCACGCCGCCCATCAGCACGCCACGCCCGCCATTGGCCTTCTGCAGCGCCCAGGCGCCGACCTGCGGCGCGAGCCGTCCGGCGACTTCCGACATCGGCGCCAGCAGCGGCAGCCCGCCCGCGCGATCCGTCACCGTCTCGTAGGCGATGGCGGTCACGCCGCTGTCCAGCAGGTCGCGCGTCTGGTCCGGGTCGGGGGCCAGGTGCAGATAGGTGAACAGGATCTGGCCCGCGCGCAATTGCCTGCGCTCCGCCGCCTGCGGCTCCTTCACCTTCACGATCATGTCGCACGCGGCGAAGATCTCTGCCGCGGTGGCGGCGATCCCGGCGCCGGCGGCGATGTAATCCGCATCGCTGAAGCCCGCACCAAGGCCCGCGCCGGTCTGGACCGTGACGCGGTGGCCGTGGCCCACGGCCTCGCGCGCGGCGGCAGGCGTGATGCCGACACGGAATTCCTGCGGCTTGATCTCTGTCGGACATCCGATATGCATGGTGGCTCCTCCCGGTTGACGTGCATGGATTGGCCCCCGTAGTAGGCCCACCGGGGCGGAATTGCTTTGAAACTTCGCCCGTGATCCGCCAAATCTGTGCACGAATCGTGCAACAGGAGCCGTAATGCCACGAGAAATCTCCGCCGCGGTCGATCTGGACGAAATGGATGCCGCGATCCTGCGGGCCTTGCAGCGGCGGGGGCGCATGACCCATGCGGAATTGTCCGAGCGGGTGAACCTGTCGCCTTCGGCCTGTCACCGCCGGGTGCAGCGGCTGGAGGCCACGGGCGTGATCCGCGATTACGTGGCGCTTCTGAACCCGCGCGCCGTGGGGCGCGTCACGACCGTGTTCGTCGAGATCAAGTTGCAGGGCCAGTCGGACGAAACCCTCGACGCCTTCGAAAAGGCCGTGGCCCGCGTGCCGGACGTGCTGGAATGTCACCTGATGGCGGGGACGGCGGATTACCTGTTGAAGGTCGTGGCCCGCGATTCAGAGGATTTCGCCCGCATCCATCGCCAGCACCTGTCCCGCCTGCCCGGCGTGGCGCAGATGCAATCGAGCTTCGCGCTCAAGACGGTGTTCAAGACCACGGCCCTGCCGGTCTGACGCGCGGGCAGAAGGCTCTAGATCACCGCGCGCAGGATCAGGAAGGTCGCCAGACCGGCCCCCGCGGCCAGCACCGCGTTCTTGCGCCAGTAGCCGATCCCAAGCGCCATGGCGGCGGCCAGCAGATGCGGCGCGCTCAGGGTGCCGCCCGTCGCCTCGGGCCACAACACGGCGGGCGTGACCAGTGCGGGCAGGATGGCCACCGGCGTATAGCGCAGGTGGCGCAGCAGCCAGGGTGGCATCTCGCGGTTGCCGATCAGGCCCAGGAACGAGAAGCGGATCACGAAGGTCGCCGCCCCGAGGGCCACGATGATGAACCAGATCTCCGGGCCGCTCCATCCGGTCATGGTCGCGCCCCCGGTGGCGGAAAGGCGTGGCCCATGCGCCGCTCCACCTCGGCCCCCACGATCATCGCGCCGATGCCTGCGGGCATCAGGCCAAGGTTGTAGGGCAGGCCCGCGAAGGCGATTGCCAGCAGGATCGACGCCGCCGCTGCCGCGACGTGTGCCATGGTCCGAAGGGCGGGGGCCACCATGGACAGGAACGCGATGGGCACCGCGAAGTCCAGCCCCCAACTGGCGGGCACGGCCTCGCCCACCAGCGCGCCGACATAGGTGGCCACGCACCATGTCGGCACGATGGGCAGGCAGGTGCCGAAGAAATAGGCCAGCTTCTCGGGCAGGGTCATCGCGGGCTTCGCATCGTATTCCAGCACCGACACGGCATAGGTCTGGTCCACGTTCATGTAGGCCACCAGCGCGCGCTGCCACAGCCTTGCCGGCCCCAGATGCGCGGCAAGCGAGGCGGAATACATCGCCATGCGCAGGTTCACCGCGATGGCCGACAGCAACACGATGACCGTCGGCGCCTGGTCCAGCATAAGCGACAGCGCCGCGAATTGCGACGCGCCCGCGATGACGACGATGGAAAAGCCCATGACCTCGGCGATGTTCAGCCCGGCCTCGGTTCCGACCACGCCGAACAGCGCGCCGAAGGGACCCGCGACCAGCAGGAACGGCCCGCAATCGCGCGCGCCGCGCCAGAACGCGCCCGTCGTGGTGGTTTGGGTTGCCATTATCCGTCCCGATCCCGAATGTCGCGCCATCGGTAATCGCGGGAGGGGCGGGATGCAATCGGCACAGCAAGATGTCGTCGCGGTGATCCTTGCCGACGGGCAGGGGCGGCGGATCGGCGGCGACAAGGCTCGGGTGATGCTGGCGGCGCGGCCGTTGTGGCGCCATGTGGCGGCGCGGTTGCAGGGGCAGGTGGCCGCGCTGGCGGTCAACGGGCAGGGCGATTTCGGCGATTGCCCGGTGCTCGCGGACGCGGTGCCGGGGCAAGGCCCGTTGGGCGGTGTGTTGGCGGCGATGGACTGGGCGGCGGGGCAGGGGGCCGTGCGGGTGCTGACGGTGGCGGTCGATACGCCGTTCCTGCCGGACGATCTGGTCGAGCGTCTGGCCGCCGCCCCCGGCCCCATCGCCGTGGCGCGCACACAAGACGGGCTGCACGGCACCACGGCGCTGTGCGACGTTGGCTTGGCCTCCGACTTGCGGGAGGCGCTTGCGGACGGCACGCGCAAGGTCACGGATTGGGCGGGCCGTGTCGGCTTCACGCCGGTGGACTTCCCCAACCAAACGCCGCCACCTTTCTTCAACATCAACACGCCCGACGATCTGGCCCGGGCCGAGGCGTGGCTGGCGTGAGGCGGTTCGACACCATTGTCATGGTGGATTGGTCGGCCCGATCCGCGCCATCACCGGCCAAGCCCACCATGGACGCGATCTTCATCGGCATGGCGCGGGATGGCGACCTCGCCACCAGCTACCAGCGCACCCGCCACGCCGCGATGCGCTTCCTGACCGATTTTCTGGACCGAGAGTTGCGCGTCGGGCGGCGCGTGCTGGCGGGCTTCGATTTTCCTTTCGGTTATCCGGCGGGCTTTGCCCGGACGCTGACCGGCACGGACGATTCGCTGGCGGTCTGGGCGGCGCTTGCGGCCCGGATCGAAGACGATGCGCACAACCGCAACAACCGCTTCGACGTGGCCGAGGCGTTGAATGGCCTGTTTCCGGGCGTGGGGCCGTTCTGGGGCTGTCCCGCCGGGCGCGCGACCGTGAACCTGCCCGCGCGCGGCACGCTGCGGCATGGCCATGGCATGGCCGAAAAGCGCGAGGTCGAACGCCGGCTGCCCCGCGCGCAGCCCTGCTGGAAGCTCTTCACCACCGGCTCCGTCGGCTCGCAGGCGCTGCTTGGCCTGCCGCATCTTCACGCCCTGCGGATGCGCTATGGCGCGGCGCTTTCGGTCAGCCCGTTCCAGCCGCCCGAAACGCCCATCGTGCTGGCCGAGATCTATCCCGGCCTGATCGACGCCGCCATCAAGTCCCGGCTGCGGCCGGACGAGATCCTCGACGCCGCGCAGGTGCGCCTGATGGCCCGCGCGGTCGCGCGGCTGGACCCCGCGCGACTGGGCGCGCTGCTGCGCGAGGGTGACCGACGGGAGGGGTGGATCCTCGGTCTCGGGGCCGAGGCCGAACTGACCGCCGCCCTCGATTGATATACCATTGATCTACTGCAAGTCGCCGAAAGCCCGCTGCATCCGCGCCACCGCATCCTCGATCCGGGCGCGCGGCATGGCGATGTTGAAGCGGTTGCACAACTCTCCGCCCGGTCCGAATCCCGGTCCGGGGCTGACGGCGATCTTCGCGTCCTCGCGGATGCGCCGCGCGATTTCCTCGGGCGTCATCCCGGTGCCCGAGAAATCGACCCAGGCCAGAAAGGTAGACTCCAGCGGCATGGATGTCAGGCCCGGAATGGCGTCGATCCCCGCATCGAACACCGCGCGGTTGCCCTCCAGATGGGCCAGTTGCGCCTGCAGCCAGGCCTCGCCTTCGTCGGTGTAGGCCGCCTTCGTGGCCACGACCCCCGCCGTGCCGGGGCTGTAATCCAGCATCCGCAACCGCCGCTTGTAGGCCGCGCGCAGATCGTCGTCGGGGATGATCGCCTGCCCGCAGCGCAGGCCCGCAAGGTTGAAGGACTTGGACGCCGCCGTCATGGTCAGCACCCGGCCCCGCTGCGCCGGTGCGGCCAGATCCATCGGCACATGCTTGTGCCCGGCATAGACCAGATCGGCATGCACCTCGTCCGAGACAAGGATCAGGTCGTGGGCTTCGGCGAATTCGGCCACGGCGCGCATCTCCGCCGCGCTCCAGACCCGCCCCGAGGGGTTTTGCGGCGCGCAGAACAGCAGGATCTTCACGCCGGGATCCATCGCCGCCTCGGCTGCGTCGAAATCCAGCTCGTAGCGGCCATCCACCAGCGCCAAAGGGATCGGCACCGGACGCCGTTCGGCCCGGACGGTCTTGTCATGGAACTCGTGATAGACCGGCGTGAAATAGGCGACGCCGTCCCCCGGTTGCGTCCACGTGTCGAAACACATCGCTATGCCTTGCCCCAGGCCCTGAACGGTCACCACCCAGTCCGGATCCACCTGCCATCCATGGCGACGCCCCTGCCAATCGGCCACGGCCTTCGCGTATCCACTCCAATCCGCGCCGTAGGGAAAGCAACCGTGCGCCACGTATGACGCCATCGCCGCCTGCACCACCGGGGCGGTCTTGTAATCACTATCGGCCACCGACATCGCGATCCCGCTTTCTCCATCAGCGTTGATCGCATCGGGGACGGCCATCCACTTGCTGTTGAAGACTGCGCGCTGGTCCAGAATCTTATCGAAGTCCATGGTCTCTCCTATCGTTCGGCAGAAATTACCGGGGGGCCGCCTGAGTGCAAGCCGATAGCGCAGGCGTTGCAGGGCGCATTGCTTTCCCCTACATGCACGCCCATGAAACGCCCGATCCTGATCCATCCCGACCCACGCCTGAAGAAGGTGGCCGAACCCGTGGCCGACTTGTCGGACGAGATGCGGCAGTTGGCCGACGACATGCTGTCCACGATGTACGATGCGCCAGGGATTGGCCTGGCCGCGCCGCAAGTCGGCGTCTCGACCCGACTGATCGTGCTCGATTGCGTGAAGGGTGAGGGCGAAGCGCCCCGCCCGCTGGTCATGTTCAACCCCGAGATCGTGGCCGTATCGGACGAGTTGAACACCTACGAAGAAGGGTGTCTGTCGATCCCCGATCAATATGCCGATGTCACCCGGCCGGCCGACGTGACCGTGCGCTGGATCGACCGCAACGGGGCCGAACAGGAAGAGACCTTCGACAAGCTCTGGGCCACCTGCGTGCAACACGAGATCGACCACCTCGAGGGCAAGTTGTTCATCGACTATCTCAGCGCGCTGAAGCGGCAGTTGATCACGCGCAAGATGGTCAAGCTGAAGCGCGACCGCGCGCGGGACGCCTTGTGAGCCTGCGCCCTATCCTGCTTTGGCCCGATCCCCGGCTGGCGCAGGCCTGTGCGCCCGTGGACAGCCCCGACC
>Ga0100398_1004166_pt1 | contig 11770 bp, 7 predicted proteins | sample CryGeymeta201522_FD_81568 | JGI IMG/M metagenome (GOLD analysis project Ga0100398, IMG submission 81568) | Groundwater microbial communities from Crystal Geyser aquifers in Utah, USA - Crystal Geyser metaG 2015-22 | ecosystem: Environmental > Aquatic > Deep subsurface > Groundwater | place: USA... | reverse complement strand
GGGGCCGACAAAGCCCGCCGCGGGCGTTTCGCCCAGGCCGACGGCGGCACCTTGTTTCTGGACGAAGTGGGGGAACTGCCGCTCTCGATGCAGGCAAAGCTGCTCCGGGTGCTCCAGGAAGGTGAACTGCAGCGGGTCGGAAGCGATTCCCCGATTGCGGTGGATGTGCGCGTACTGGCGGCCAGCAACCGCAAACTCGAAGCCATGGTGGCCGCCGGCACCCTGCGCGAGGATCTCTATTACCGGCTGAACGTGGTCACCGTGCAGGTGCCGCCGCTGCGCGACCGGGTCGACGATATCCCGGTGCTGGCGGAACACTTCTGGCGCCGATTCGCGGGAAAAAACCACAAGCCGGTGAAGGGCATGACTCCGCAAGCCATGGACCTGCTGTTGAAATACGACTGGCCCGGCAACGTTCGGGAACTGGAAAACGCCATGGAACGGGCCGTGATCCTCATGCGCGGCGAATTCATCGGCACGGCGGAATTGCCCCTGGCCCTGCAACCGGCGCGGGGGCCGGCAGCCGATGCGATCATGGGGGTTGCGACGCCCGGCGCGGCGCCGGCAAAAACGGGGGCCAACACCGCGGCTCCAGGATCAGCCATCGCCACCCTGGCCGCCATGGAACGGCGGCTGATCCTCGAAGCCCTGGCCACCACCGACCAGAACAAGAGCGAAGCCGCCCGCCGGCTCGGTATCACCCGCCGCACCTTGAAGCTCAAGCTGAAAAAATATGAGGAAGAAAGCTGATCGCGCCGCGCCGCCACGCGCCCAGATCACACCTTTCCCGGATTGAAAAACGCCGCGCTGGGGCGCGGCGATCCCGGCTCCGGCGGGGCGAGATCGAACAGCAGGGAATAGAAGTGCAACGGGGCGATGATGCCGAAGACGCGCTGTTGCGTTGCCTCGATGATTTCCCGGTCGGCGGTCACCAGCAGGCTGTTCTGATCGCGCCGCTTCTTGAGCGCATCGATGATGATGGTGTCGGCGTTGATCCCGTGATGCTTGTCGGAATAGATGATATCCACGTTGCCCTGGCGGTCGCGGGACCCGTCGATGCCGTCGAACACCAGGAAAACCTTCCGAAACAACCGGCCCTTAGCCACCATCCGAGCGATCAAACTTTCCCGCAGTTCGGCCAGGGCGCGCGGGTCCTTGGCCGATTGGCCGAGATCGAGCTGCAACAAAATGTTGTAGCCGTCCACATAAAGGTCATAGCGCCTCGACTGCCCGCCCGCCACCAGCTCATCCAGACTGAGCGGGCGGCCCCGGGCGGCGGCCGGCTGCGCGGGCTGGAACTGTTGATAGATCCGTTCCTGGATCTGGCGTTCCTTCTGGGCCACGGCTTCGGTCAGGAGGTGGATGTCCGGCAGCAATTGCAGTTCTTCCAGTTGCTCCAGGAGCGCCTTCAGTTTCGCCAGCTTGGCCAGACTGAGCGGGCTTTGTTCCAGAAAACGGAGGCGCCGCCGCCAGGGATCGGCCGTCGGCAATGGTTCCCGACCGCTCGTCAGCCGTTCGCTGCCCGGCAACCGCAGGATCCGCTCTTTTTCCGCTTCCATGGCCTGGCGGACCCGATTGACTTCCACATGCACCACCAGGGATTCGGCCTGGATCCGTTCCATCTCCTGCAGGTAGAATTCGATCCGCAGCAGCCGCCGCGCCACTTCCTCCACCAGTCCGTACTGCTCATCGGCCGCCGCCTGCAGTTGCAAGGCCCGGTCCGCTTTGTTCAGCAGGTCGTCGAGGCCCTTGATGGCCGATCGATAGGATTCCTGCTCCGCCGTATCCACGGCGCGGTAGCGTTGGAACCAGCGCGCCCGCTCCCGGGCCAGTTCATCTTCCAGGCGCCGCTGCTGTTCTTGTTCCACCTGGGCCAGGCGGCCGCGGAGTGCTTCCGCTTCGGTCCGAGCCTGCTTCAGTTCCTCTTCGAGTTTGCGTTTTTGCGCTTCGCTTTGCTCCAGCCTGGCTTCCACCCGCGCACGCCGTTCCTGCTCGCGGCGCAACTGCCGGCGGTCCGGACGGTCTTCCGCCGGAGCAGGGGGCGGCGGGGGCACCACCTTCGCCGCCGGCCACAGGTCCTGCTCGAAAGATTCAACCACCTTGGGGTAGTCCGCTGCCAGTTCCCGCCAGACCGCGGCCGTCGGCAGCAGCAGATCAAGCGTGCCCAGTTCCAGATCACGATCCCAGAAGCGTTCGTCAAATTTTTCCAGCACGTTTGGGTCTTCCAGGCGATCGGTTAGAATCAGGCAGGCGAGAAACCGCTCCGGACCGATCAGGTCCTTGAGCTCGATCCAATGTTCCAGCAGGAACCCCGGATCGAGCATTTCCACGAAGGATAGCAGCAGCAGTTGGGCTTCCGCCCAGAGATCCATGACCAGCTCGAAAAACAGCGCGTCCGTGCGCAGCAGGCGGCACAGCCGGGTTTCCACCCGAGGCTGGCGAACAAGCCGCGCCAGCTTGTCGATGCGAGTGGAAAAGCCCTCGAAAATGAGGTCTTTGAACGTTGGTTCCAAGCGCGCCAGGCGGGCCCAGTCGGCGCCGGAAATGTCGTGGACAATCCGCTTGTAGAACGAATCGCCAACGGTTATCGGAAGGGATGCCGGCAGTTGATTGCGGCTCACCGAAACTCCATTTCATCAGAGAAAGGAAGCGCCCATGAACGATGAGGTCATGGTGGTCATGGTCACCGCCGGCAGTGAAGCCGAAGCGGATCAGCTGGCCCGGGTCCTGGTTGGGGAACGCCTCGCCGCCTGTGTCAATCTGGTGGCCCCGATCCGTTCCATTTACCGATGGAAGGGAGAGCTTTGCGACGATCGGGAAGTGCTGATGATCATCAAAACCCGAAGCTCCCGGTTCGACGCCCTCGATCGGCGGGTGCGTCAGTTGCACAGCTATGAGGTGGCGGAAGTGATCGGCTGGCCGGTGACCCGGGGCGCTCCCGATTACCTCAAGTGGGTCGCGGACCAGACCGGGGGATCGAGTGATTGACCAGTGCAGCGTGACGAAAGTGTTCACCCAGATCGAGGCAGCCGTCGCTGGAAACACATTTCTCGCGGAAAGCTACGCTGCTAATAAACAACAAGGTAGGAGCAACGATCTCCCGGTGTTCTGGTCCAGCGCCTAAGGGGTACCCACCACCTCCAATTGGGTGACAAAAAGGTGGGAGCGGCTTTCCAGCCGCGATTGCATCCGGAACCGCCCTTGTCGTGGCTAGAAAGCCACTCCCACTGGAGGAGCAACGATCTCCCGGTGTTCTGGTCCAGCGCCGCACCCGCAGCCGCGGCCGCCGTCACGGCGCCGGCCGCACCCGGATCGCCACCGAGGCGGCGTGGGCGTCGAGGCCTTCCAGCCGGGCCAGGCGGCAGATGGCTTCCGCGTCGCGTTCCAGGGCCGTTCGGGAATAGGCCACCACGCTGGTTTTCTTGAGGAAATTATCGACGCTCAAGGCCGACGCGAAACGCGCCGTACCGGCGGTCGGCAGCACATGGTTGGGACCGGCGAAATAATCGCCCACCGCCTCGGGCGTGTTGGCCCCCAGGAACACCGCGCCGGCATGCCGTATTTTCGGCAGCAGGCCCCAGGGATCGCGCACCTGGAGTTCCAGGTGTTCGGGAGCGATCCGATTGGCCAACTCCAGCGCCTGCTCCAGATCGTCGACCGTGAACAGGGCGCCGTAGCGGTTGAGAGAATTACGAGCGATCTCGCTTCGGGGCAAGCTTTCCAACTGCATGGCCAGTTCGCTTCGCACCGCTTCGGCCACTTTGACGCTGGTGGTCACCAGCACGGCGCTTGCCATCGGATCGTGTTCGGCTTGACTCAAGAGATCCGCCGCCAGATAAGCCGGGTTGGCGTCGGTATCGGCGATCACCAGGATTTCGCTGGGACCGGCCAGGAGATCGATCCCCACCTCCCCGGCCACCAGCTTCTTGGCCAGGGCGACATAGATGTTTCCCGGTCCCACGATCACCGCCGTCGGCTTCACGCTGGCCGTGCCGTAAGCCAGGGCGGCGATCGCCCAGGCGCTGCCCACCTTATGGATGCGGGTCACCCCCACTTCGGCGGCGGCGGCCAGCAGAAACGGGTTGATGGTGCCGTCGCGGCGCGGCGGAGTGACCAGGGCCAGATCGCCGACCCCGGCGATGGTGGCCGGAATGGCGTTCATCAGCACCGATGAAATGAGCGGCGTGGCCCCGCCCTGGCCGCCCGGGATGTAGAGGCCGGCCGAACTCACCGGGCGCACCATCTGGCCCAGCAGGGTGCCGTCGTCACGGGTATCGAACCAGGACGGCCGCAGTTGCTGACGATGAAACGCGGTGATGTTGGCAATCGCCTGCCGCAGCACGGCGAGAAAGGGTTCGTCCACCTGGCTCCGGGCGGCATCCAGTTCGGCGGCGGTGACGGTGAGGCCGTCCAGGGTGATCTCGGGAGCATCGAAGCGCCGGGTGTAGTCGAGCAGGGCTTCATCGCCGGCGTCTTTCACCCGGGCGAGGATGTCGCGCACCTGTTGTTCCAGGGCCGGATCGGCCCCCAACCGGCGCGCCCGAATCAATTCCAGCCGCCGGTCAGCATCCGCCGACGGGTATCTCATGGGCCGCGGCAAATCAGTCCTCCTCCAGGGCCACCACGAACGCATCGGGAAAGCCCGTTTGTTTGATCCGTCCCAGTTCCTGGCGAGCCTGATCCTGGGTCTGGTAATGGCCCACCTGGACCCGATAATAATTGACGCCGGCCAGGCTGAAGCTGCGGACCCGCACCGATGAATATTTCGCCGCCAGGGCGGTTTTCAGCGCCAGGGCCTGATCCGCGTATTGGAACGACCCCACCTGGACGACAAAGGCCCCACGAGTGACCGGCGGCGCTATCGGGGCCGTGGCCGGTAATGGAGTCGCCGGCGCCATCCTCGGCGCCGACCGGGCGGAGGCGAGCATCGTTTCCCCGGGTGCCAGCCGGATCGTTTCCACTTCCACCCGGGCCACGCCCTGGCCCATCAGGCCCAGTTGCTTCGCCGCTTCCCGGGACAAATCGATCAACCGACCATCGACAAAGGGCCCGCGATCGTTGACCCGCACGTCCACCGACCGCCTGGTTTCCAACTGACTCACTCGCACCACGGTGCCCAGCGGCAGCGTCTTGTGCGCCGCGGTCATGCCGTGCATGTTGTAAATTTCCCCGCTGGCCGTCGAGTGGCCGTGGAAATCGCTGCCGTACCAGCTAGCCAGGCCGCGTTCCCGATAACCGGCGGCGGTCGTCAGCGGGTAATACCAGACCCCGTTCACCTTGTAGGGCTTGAGCTTGAGGGGATCACTGGTCACGGTGGGCCCGGATGGGGCCGGCCCACGCCCGGCGCAGCCCCAAGACAACGCCAGCAGCCCCAGCAGCGCCAGCAGCAGCGGCAGCAGCGCCGGACGCCCGGCCGCTCCCCCCAGTCCAGTCCGTCTGGTCAATCCTGTTAATCCTGTTAATCCTGTCTAAGAAACTCCCGACTCTTCCATCTTGGCCAGGTCCTCGAACCGGATGTCGATTCCGAGGATGCCCACGATCTCTTCGATTTCGCTGCGGATCGGAGCCGACACGGTGATGCACAGGGCACCGGTGTAGCGCGAGGTGTAGAAGTCGGTCACATGGACCTTGCCGTCCCTCATGGGTTCGATGAACCAGGGGCGATCGGCCAACTGCTCCCCAACCCGGGCCTGCTCGTATTTGGCCTTGTCGACGATATGAGTGATATTGCGGGTGATCTTGTTGCCTTCCTGGTCGGTGATGTAGATGTACTGGCTAAACGGATTGAGGTCGAGCAGGGTTTGCAGCACCGGTTCCTGGCGCTTCGGGTCCATGCTGCGAATGACTTCGTTTTCCACCACCTCGCCAATCAGGTGCGCGGCCAGCGAATGGGCCCGCTGCTTCAGGCGATCGAATTCGCTCACGAAGTATTCCGGCATGTAGCGGCGCGCCCAGCGCTCCAGTTCTTCGTTGGAAATGGACGTGTTGCGCCCCTTTTCGTACTCCTCCATGATCCGCTTGTAGATCTTCACAATCCCGGGATGGCGCTTATCGAGCCGGCGCTCGCCCGCAAGACGCAGACGGTTGTTGGCCCAGTAGGCGACGCTCGCGACCCCGGACTTGTCGGTGATGATCACGCTCACCGGCCGCTTCAGGATCTTGAGCGTATCGAAGACGTTGTAGATTTCTTCGTCCTTCACCAGGCCGTCGGCATGAATACCGGCCCGGGTGGCGTTGAACTCATCGCCGACAAACGGATAGTTGGGCGGGATCCGGTAGCCCAGTTCGGTCTGAAAGTACTCGGCCATATCGGTGATCACCGCGGTATCGATCCCGCAAGTGCTCCCCTTGAGGCCGATGTATTCCATGATCAGGCCTTCAATGGGAGCGTTGCCGGTGCGTTCGCCGAAGCCCAGCAAGGTCCCGTTGGCGCCGCTGCACCCATACAGCCAGGCGGTCGCGGCATTGACCAGGACCTTGTGGAAATCATTGTGGCCGTGCCATTCCAGCAGCGACCCCGGCACCCCGGCATCGTCCACAAAGGCACGAACGATGGCGGCCACGCTGCGCGGCAGCGCCGCGCCGGGAAAGCTCACCCCGAAACCCATGGTATCGCAGAGCCGAATCTTCACATCGAGGCCGCTTTGCTCGCGGAGTTTCATCAGTTCGATGGCAAACGGAATGCAAAAGCCGTAGATATCGGCCCGGGTGATGTCTTCGAAATGGCAGCGCGGCACGATCCCCTGGTCGAGCGCGGCGCGAGCGATGCCGAGGTATTTGTCGAGGGCCTGACGGCGGCTCAGTTTGAGCTTGAGAAAGATGTGGTAGTCGGAAACCGAGGTGAGGATCCCGGTTTCCCCAAGGCCGGCTTCCACCACCAGCTTGAGGTCGCTTTCCACCGCCCGAATCCAGCCGCTGATCAGCGGATGGCGATAGCCCTTGGCCTGACAGAGAGCCAGGGCATCCCGGTCTTTTTGGGTATAGAGGAAAAACTCGCTCTGGCGGATCACCCCTTCCGGCCCGGACAGCCGATGCAGGAACTCGAAGATTCGCTCGATTTGAGCCACCGTGTAAGGCGGGCGCGCCTGCTGACCGTCCCGGAAGGTGGTGTCGGTGATGAACACGTCTTCGGCCGGATCGATGGGCAGGATCTTGTGGTCGAATTCGATCCGGGGCACTTCCGAATAGGGGAAGGTGTCCCGCATCAGATTCGGTTCCGCAATGTCGATCAGTTGATGCTGCCAGAACGCCGAATGTTCATGGCGCAGCACCCGTTTGCGATCATCCCAACGGCCCATGGCATCCCCTCACTTGGTCGACCAGCTCGGAACCGGACCAGCGCCGCGGCCCAAGTCAGGCCCGGGTTTAGGCGCATGGCAAGAATAAAACGTCCGTCGCAACCGTCAAATCGTCATTCCCGCATGCTCCTAGCGGGAATCCAGAAATGAGCACTGGTCTGGATTCCCGCTCAAAAACCGCGGGAATGACGGGGTGCTGTTACGCAAGCAATCCTGAACAACTAATTCTTGCCATTCACCTTACCCAGCGTTCCAGCTCACGCCGGCCGGTCCACCTTGATGGAAAGTTCCAGCAGTTGCTGAAGTTCCGCCTCACCCGGGGCCCCGCTCAACAGGCAGGTGGCCTTCTGGGTCTTGGGGAACGCGATCACTTCGCGAATGGACCCGGCCCCGGTCATGAGCATCACCAGCCGATCGAAACCGAAGGCGATGCCGCCGTGGGGCGGCGCCCCGTACTGCAGCGCTTCCAGGAGAAAACCGAATTTCTCCCGGGCTTCCTCGGTGCCGATCCCGAGGGCGTGAAACAACCGTTCCTGCACATCCTGCCGGTGAATCCGGATGCTGCCGCCGCCGATTTCGGTGCCGTTCAGGACCAGATCGTAGGCCCGGCTGCGCACCTGGTCCGGGCGGGTTTCCAGCAACTCCAGATCTTCCGCGAGCGGCGCTGTAAACGGGTGATGCATGGCGCTGTAGCGTTTCGCTTCCGGGTCCCATTCCAGCAGCGGGAAATGGGTCACCCAGACGAACCGCGGTTCCTTGGGATCCACCAGGCCAAGCTGCTGGGCCAGCCGAATCCTGAGATTGCCCAGAGCGTCGTGGACCACCTTGGGCTGATCGGCGACGAAAAACACGATATCACCCACCGCCAGTTGCAGCCGCTCGCTCAGTCGGGTCGGCACCGGTTCCGGCAGGAACTTGGCGATCGGGGACTGCCACCCGGATTCCTGGATCTTGATCCAGGCCATCCCCTTGGCCCCAAAGATTTTAACAAACTCGATCAGATCGTCCAACTCTTTGCGAGAGAGCGCGGCACCGCCCGGGAGCCGGACCACCTTGACCAGGCCGCCCCGCTCGAGGGCTTCGCGAAACACCCGCAGTTCGCAGCCGGCGACGATATCGGAAACGTCCACCAGTTCGAGGCCAAAGCGCAGATCGGGGCGGTCGCTGCCGAACCGGGTCATGGCTTCCTGGTAGGTGATCCGCGCTAGCGGCAGGGTCAGTTCGACCCCCAGGAGCCGGCGGAACAGGAGAGCGATCCAGCCTTCGGTCAGCCGGTAAATGAGTTCTTCGTTGGCAAAAGACAGCTCCACGTCCACCTGGGTGAATTCAGGCTGGCGGTCGGCGCGCAGGTCTTCGTCCCGGAAGCATCTGACAATCTGCATGTAGCGTTCGCACCCGGCCACCATGAGGAGTTGCTTGAAGATCTGCGGCGACTGCGGGAGGGCGTAAAATTTGCCCGGATTGACCCGACTCGGCACCAGGTAATCGCGAGCGCCTTCGGGGGTGCTCTTGGTGAGCACCGGGGTTTCGATTTCGAGAAAACCCTGCTCGGCAAAGTAATTGCGGGTGAGGGCGGCGGCCTGGTGGCGAAGCAGCAGGTTCTTGAACATGCCCGGCCGGCGGAGATCCAGGTAGCGGTACCGGAGACGGATGTTTTCGCTGGCTTCGGTCTGGTCTTCCAATTGGAACGGCGGGGTCAGGGATTTATTCAGGATCTTCAGCCGATTCACGATCACTTCGATGGCGCCGGTCACCAGCTTGGGATTGGCCATGCCCGCGGGGCGCTCGCGCACCCGGCCCTGGACCGCGATCACGTATTCACCGCGCAATCCGTGAGCACGTTCGTGAGCGGTCTGGTCCCGCTGGGGATCGAACACCACCTGGGTGATCCCTTCGCGGTCGCGCAGATCCACAAAAATCAGGCCACCATGATCGCGCCGCCGCATCACCCAACCCATCAGCAGCACGTCCGCGTCCACATCGCTCGCTTGCAGTTGATTGCAATGATGGGTTCGCTCCCAGTCTTCCAGTTCATCCAGTATCACCGACTGCGCAATCTGTTCTTCAATGGTTTCCGTACTCACTCATATCTCCTCGTTCGCGTCCCTTCATAACCTTTCAGACCGCACTGCTGCTAGTGCTCCCGTCTGGGCGTTGCGCTGGTCTGCAATTGGAATCGCTCTCTCCCTCACCCCACCCTATCGGTGTCGGTGTCGGTATCGGTATCGGTATCGGTATCGGTATCGGTATCGCCATCGCAATCGCCAGACCCACACGCTCCCAACGCGACCGACGGCGGCACCTGCCACCCGAAACACAACATTGCCGAAACCAGCCAACCTTTTCATCCTTGGCTGTGGGCGATCTCCCACCGGGGTTGATCCAAGCCCCACTGGTCATTCGCGCATGCTATACCGGTTAAGGCTAAAAAGTTTCATTTCGTGTGCGCTCTTTCCCGGGAGCGCGGGCATCTTGCCCGCTTTTGAAAATGAAACATCTGATCCTAAACCAGTATACTGGCGGGAATCCAGGTTGTTCAGGCGGTTCCGGCCCCCAACCTGCGCGGGGGTATCGCCAGGTCAATGTCATCGATGCCCCCGACCGCGCCGGCGTTTACGCCTGGCGCAGTTGCTTCAACACCTCCCCCGCCGCATCGGCCAGCGGCACCTGCCACTGGTCCTTCGCGCGCATGTCGCGCAGCGGCAGCAGGCCGTTTTGGATTTCTTCCTCGCCCAGGATCAGCACATAGCGGGCGTCGAGTTTCCCGGCCCGACGCATCTGGCTTTTGAGACTGGCCTCACCGTAGTCCATTTCGACCGCCACGGTCTCCGCGCGCAATTGCTGGGCGATGACGAAAGCCTGGTCGCGCGCTTCCGTGCCAAGAGCTGCGATGAACAGATCCGGGCGGCAAGGTTCCGGGTCCTGTTCCTGCTGCAACAGCAGAATCAGCCGTTCCATGCCAATGGCAAAACCGATCCCGGGGAGATCCGGGCCCCCCAGGTCGCGCATCAGACCGTCGTAGCGGCCGCCGCCGCCCACCGCGTTTTGGCTCCCGAGCCGATCGGTGATGACTTCAAAGGTGGTGCGCATGTAGTAATCGAGGCCCCGCACCATCTTGGGATCGATCGCGTAGGGGGTTTCCAGCCGATCGAGGCAGGTCTTAACCCGGCTGAAATGATCGGCGCAGTCCGAACAGATGGAATCGATCAGCAGCGGCGCGTCGGCGATCACTTCCCGGCACCGCTCGACCTTGCAATCGAAGCTTCGGAGCGGGTTCAGCGTGAGCCGACGCTGGCAGTCCGGGCACAAATCGGCAACCCGCTCGCCCAGGTACGCCTGCAAGCGTTCCCGGTAGCCCGGACGGCACTGGCGGCAGCCGAGCGAATTGATGTGGAGCAGCACTCCGGTGACCCCCAACCGGGCCATGAACCGGGTCAGCATGTGCATGAGTTCGGCGTCCAGCATCGGGTCTTCGATTCCGAAAACCTCGGCGTCGATTTGATGAAACTGGCGGTAGCGCCCTTTCTGGGGCCGCTCGTGGCGGAACATGGGGCCGATGGCGTAGAATTTCCGGAGCAGCGGGTCCGCCTGCAGGTTGTGTTCGATGTAGGCGCGAATGATCGAAGCGGTGGCTTCCGGGCGGAGCGCCAGCCAGCGGCCCTTGCTGTCGGGCAGCGTGTACATTTCCTTTTCCACGATATCGGTGCTTTCCCCGATGCCGCGAGCGAACAGTTCCAGCTTTTCCATCACCGGGACCCGGATTTCGCGGTAGCCGAAGCTTTCAAACACTTCCCGAACGGTCGCTTCCACCCGATGCCACCAGCCGATCTCGGCGGGCAGGATATCGTTCATTCCCTTAATGGCCTGAATCGGCTCCATGATCTTTCGGTCACTCCACTTTTCCACGATTGCGCTGCGTTCGCCGTCGCAAACGCCGACTGGTTACCAAACAAGATCCCACGCAAAAAACCATCCGCCCCAACAATCAGACCGTCATTCGCCCAGGCTTTATCGGGAAATGGTGCCCATTACAAAGCATTCTAAAAGGTTGCGTGCAACCAAATGCAGTAGTCGTAGGTCGGGTTGCGACCAGAGGGAGCTACCCGACACCAGGCTCCGGCAACGCATCCCAATCCGCAGCCCTCCACCGGATCGTCAGGGAGTGCTACGCACACCCTGACCTACACTGGCGACCCTGGATTTTCATGCATCGCTGCGACCGCCCCGATCATGGGGATTAGCGGGAATCCAGCCCGGCGCCGTGCTCCCTGGGTTTGCGCCGGCGCGTGAATGGCGCTCACGGTTCAAACCTGGATGATCATTGCCGCCTGTCCCCCAAAGCTATGGGCGATTGCAGCAGGCCGCCGGCCGAACTCTCGACATAACGCCCCCTGATGTTTGGAAACGGCCGTCACCAGGTAGGCACTCGCCGGGTATGAACAGGTTTTTGTAGAAATCCCGCCGGTCAATGT
>Ga0100398_1004162_pt1 | contig 11775 bp, 9 predicted proteins | sample CryGeymeta201522_FD_81568 | JGI IMG/M metagenome (GOLD analysis project Ga0100398, IMG submission 81568) | Groundwater microbial communities from Crystal Geyser aquifers in Utah, USA - Crystal Geyser metaG 2015-22 | ecosystem: Environmental > Aquatic > Deep subsurface > Groundwater | place: USA... | reverse complement strand
TTATTGATATCTATTATTTTATTCCTGTTTTTTTTGATGATTTCAATTGCATCCTTAATTTTTCCCAGGCCGCGCTGACTTAGAATGTCGAATTTATACAGCCCGATATCTTCGGCAACATGCATATCAAAATGGGTTGTCGGAAATCCTTTTGGTAAAATGTGCGTTGCCGAATAATAATTGACTGGGTTTTCCGAAATTAGTATCCCGCTTGCATGAATACTCAGGTGGCTGGGCATCCCATTCAATAATTTGCTGTATTGAACCACCCATTTTGCATACTCGTCGTTTTCCTGCGGAACCGGATTTTTCTGAAGGCGGGTGATTTCATCGGCAGGCAAACCGAAAACCTTCCCAATTTCGCGCAACGCCGATTTGTGGTCGAAAGTAATGTACGACCCAAGCAATGCAGTTTTATCCCAGCCATATTTGCTGAAAATATAGTTGGTAATATCATCGCGGTCGGTCCACGAAAAGTCGATGTCAAAATCAGGTGGATTGCTGCGAAACGGATTGATAAAACGTTCGAAATAAAGGTCGAGTTCAATGGGATCTACATTGGTAATTCGCAACAAATAGGCAACCATGCTGTTTGCGCCACTTCCACGGCCAACATAAGGAAAGTCCTTGCTGCGTGCGTAGTTTACAATATCCCAGTTGATTAAAAAATAGGAACTGAATCCCATTTCATCAATCATTTTGAGTTCTTTTTCCATCCGGTCAATTACCACTTTAGAAGGTTTTCCAAACCTGTATTTCAAACCCTTTTTACACTCATTTCGCAACAGTTGAATATCTGCTTCGTGCGATTTCGTGAAGCATTTTTTGTTTTTGTTTGTGCGGTATTCAAACTCAACCGAACATTCAGCAAGAATTCGATTTGTATTCCAGAAGATTTCGGGATAATCCTTAAATGCATCTTTCAATTCCTGTTCAGAAATAATAATTTCAGATGCCGATGTTTGCTCCGAAAGCGGCAAACGGCTGAGTAAAACATTATTTTCGATTGCCCGCAACAAACGATGAATATTATAATCGCGTTTATTTCTGAATGTTGCCGATTGAAGAATAACAAGTTTACTAATTTGCGAACACCATTCAGAAAATGATAGTTTTATCAATTCAGAAGATTTTATTCCAATAAATTCGTTTTCGTTTAAATTTCTGAATTTCATGGATTTGAAAGGGTAAATAAAAATTGCATCCTTTATTTCGGGCGCTCCTTCTTCAAATTGTTTTTTATCAAACTGATATTTTGTAAGATGTTCATTCAATGCCCGAAAGCCCTCCCTGTTTTTAGCCAACCCAATGTACTTTTGCTGAATTCCATTTCTGAAATCAATTCCCAAAACCGGTTTAATATTGTATTCCTGAGCCAGTCTTACAAAATCGATACTTGCCGAGGTGTTGTTGATATCGGTTAGCGCCACATTTGTAAAACCCTTTGCCGAAAGCTCTTCCAGCAACTTTTCGGGTGAAATTGTGCCGTATTTTAAACTAAACCACGAGTGAGTGTTAATGAGCATAACCTTTGTTTAAATGCTATAATGCTACAATGCTATAATGCATGATTGCTCAAAATTTAAATGAATAATTGTCGATTGAGTTAATGATAAAACTACTTTCCTCTTAGGTTTTTCCATTTTTATCTTTTTATCTTTTTTTCTATTCTTCTATTCTCGCATTATAGCATTCACGAATTCATGCATTTACTCATTCACGCTTTCCTGCATTTTCTTCAAATTCTCCTGTGTGCCGGAATTACCGGTGGCTGGCCGTTAAACGGGTTGTGTCCTCCACTTATACTTTTTACTCCCATTGTAACTGCCCTTTTTACTGCCTGGTCGCCAAACCGTTTTCGTACATAATCCATCGACTGGTAAAGTCGAATCAGTTTTTCAGAATCTTCGAAAAGCCGCATTTGGTAGGTTCCTCCAATTAAATGACTAAACCGGACACCGATTAAACGAATTAAAATCCGGCGCTGATAAAGCTGTTCGAATAAATCGAGTGTGGTTTGTATTAATGTCTGGTCGAGCGAAGTATATGGAATAATCCGCTGTTTACTATAAGTTTGAAAATCGGAATACCTGATTTTTATCGAAACACAGGCCGTTAGTTTATTGCCGTTACGCAATTGAAAAGCCAGGTTCTCAGCCATCGAAATCAGGATGCTTCTTATTTTTACAACATCGGTTGAATCTTTTTCGAAGGTACGTTCCATCGAAATTGATTTTCGTTCGTTCCAGGCCACAACCGGCGAGTTATCAATTCCCTGTGCTTTTTTCCACAACGAAATACCGTTTTTTCCCAATACGCTTTCCATCAGTTCAACCGGCATTTCCTGTACGGTTTTCACCTTTTCAATCCCCATACTTCGCAATAACCGGTAAGTTTGATCGCCCACCATCGGGATTTTTTTCACCGAAAGCGGCGCCAAAAAACTCTTCTCATTTCCATCGGGAATATTGATGAAATTATTTGGTTTTGCCTCCGACGTACCCACTTTCGAAACTGTTTTATTAATCGAAAGCCCAAACGAAATGGGCAACATCGTTTCTTTTATTATTTTTTCGCGTAGCTCTTTGGCCCAGTCGAAACAACCAAAAAAGTGATCCATTCCGGTAACATCAACATAAAATTCGTCGATTGACGACTTCTCAAAAAGCGGCGACTTCTCCTTAATTATATCGGTTACCATATCCGAAAATTTGGAATAAACGCCACTATTTCCGCGAATTACAACTGCCTGTGGACACATCATTCTTGCCATTTTCATTGGCATCCCCGAATGAACGCCATACTGTCTTGTTTCGTAACTGCACGATGCCACCACTCCCCTGTCGCCGGTGCCGCCAATTAACACCGGTAATTGTTTCAACCTTCTGTCTAAAAGTCTTTCACACGAAACAAAAAAAGTGTCTAAATCGAGATGTACAATATGTCTGTTCATAAAATGACAATAATATCGTCATAAATTTGTCGATAATATAGTCGAAAAGTTTTATATTTGTCTGTTAGTATTGAGATTTTTAGTAATGAGTAGTGAGAAGATAATAAAAATAAAACAATGCATTTTGCAGAAAACTTAAAATTTTTGAGATTGAGGAGGAATAAATCGCAGGCTGATTTGGCTTCCGAACTCGAAATTACACGGACAACACTTTCGGGTTACGAAAAAAATGTACAACCACCATTTCGAACTTTAATCAGGATTTCGGAATATTTCAATGTTTCGCTCGATGCATTAATTAAATACAAACTCGATGTGCTTTCAGCGTTTCAGCTTTCGCAAATTGAAAAGGGTTTTGATGTTGATGTTACCGGCAATAAACTGCGATTGCTTACCATTACGGTTGACAGCAAGGGAAAGGAAAACATTGAAATGGTACCTTTGAAAGCACAAGCCGGATATACAACGAGTTACGGCGATTTGGATTTTATTTCTTCGTTGCCCAAATTCAAATTGCCATTTTTACCTGAAAATAAAACCTATCGCACTTTTCAAATTAAAGGCGACTCGATGTTACCCATTCCCGAAAATTCGTGGGTAACCTGTTCATATATCGAAAACTGGGAATACATTAAAAATGGCAAAGCCTGCGTAGTTGTAACAAAAAACGAAGGCATTGTTTTTAAGCTGGTTTACCTTCGTTTAGATACCGGAGTTTTGTTACTGGTTTCATCAAACCGGAATTATAATCCGTATGAAATACCAATTTCGCAGGTTTTGGAAATCTGGCAATTTGAAACCTGGAACAGTTTCGAGTTTGAATAAAAAATAATTAAGCCACAGATTCACAGATTTTAAATTAAAAAATTTGTGAATCTGTGGCAATTGTATTTATTATTGAATAAATTTTTATGGCCGATCAGTTAACTTCTTTAATCTTCCATTTCGTCGATTACCCTGATTTTCTCTTTCAAAATTTCAATTGATTGACGGGTATCTTCAATTTTCTTTTTAACATCTTCAATCAGCGCCTCGGCATTTTTCGATTTGGTGAAAAATCCGATGTTATTATCGAGCAAAACCAAATCGTTTTCGAGTTGTTTCAGTTTGCTCATATATTTTTCGCGTTCCATCCGCATTTTGCTTTGTCCGCGTGATGATTCGGAGAATGTTGACATTTTGGTTTTGAATTTAAGCATGTTCCGCTTGTCTTCATTGATGCTCAACTGGTCGAAAAGTTTACTAATCACTTCCCTGAATTTATTCTGAACCAGGTCTTTCTTTTTAAAAGGAACATGCCCGATTTCTGTCCAGCGGCGTTGAATATCTTTCAATAACCTCAGGTTTTCATTCACATCGTCGGCTGATTTAAAATTTTCCAGTTCAGCAATGATATCCTCTTTTAGTTTCAGATTTTCAATTTGTTCGGTATCAACATCCGAGAAATGTTCCGATTTTTTATCGAAAAAGAAATCACAGGCAGCCCTGAAACGTTTCCATATTATATCGGAATGTTTACGCGGTATTGGCCCTATTTCTTTCCATTTTTTCTGGATATTAATAAAATCCTGGGTTGCTTTTCTCCAGTCGGTATTATCTCTCAGCGCTTCAGCCTGAACACACAAATCAATTTTTTGCTGAAGGTTGTTTTGTTGAATTTCCTTATTTTTTGAATAAAATTCCCGCTTTTTATTAAAGAAATTATCGCAGGCAGTTCTGAATCGGTCGTAAATTTTATTGTTATCTTTTTTGGGGGCAAAACCAATTGTTCTCCAAACTTTCTGGAGTTCAACCAGTTCTCTCGAACTATTATCCCAGTCTTTGTAGCTGCTAATTTCTGCGTTACAAATTTCCTCTACTTTTTCGCAAAGAGCCACTTTGGCATCATAATTTTTTTTCTGGTCAACTTTCTTTGATTCAAAAAAGTCCTGATGTTTTTTATTGATGATAGAAGTGATGTGTTTGAACCTTTCCCAAACATCATCTTTATTATCGCGTGGAACAGGTCCGATTTCGCGCCATTGTTCGTGATATTTCTGAAGGGTGTTAAAGGCTTTTAATATTGATGGTTCAGCCAATAATTCTTCAGCATTTTCGCAAAGTTTAATTTTAAGTTCGAGATTCTTTTTTAAATCGAGGTCGCGTAATTCGCGGTTTATTTTTATGTAGTCGTAAAAATTCTCGACATGAAAATGATAAGTATCCCACAAATTTTTCATTTGTGCTTGTGGTACCAGGCCTATTTCACGCCATTCGCGTTGTAAATCACGAAATTCGTTAAAAGTTTTATTTATTGATTCTTCATTATTGATAAGGCCTTTTATTTTTTCGATAATCTCAAATTTTCTGTTCAGGTTTTCCTCTTTTTCCAAGTCGAGTTGTTTATTATGTTCTTTACGCAACTGTCCATACTTTTTCAGTAGCTCGCGAATATCGTTTTCATAAGGATCATCTTCGGCAACAAATTCTTCCTCCAACCCGCCTGCTTCAATAAAAGCAATACGCGCCTGTTCTGTAATCTCGTTTCGTTGTTTATAAAATACGGATTTTATTACCTCAACATCAGCTTTTATATCGGTTTCTTCAGTTTCTTCCAGTAAATCGCGTAACGCATTTATGAGTTCAACCGGGGAATATTTTGAATAATCTGTTCTTTCTTTTTTGTGGGCTGAATGAAAATCTTCATCTGCCGGCAGGGTTCCGGTAGCGCTGATTTTATCTATTTCTTCCTGTGTAACCTTTTTTACTTTGGTTTTCGGTGGTACAGCAAGTAATTCTTCTTCAACATTTACAACTGTTTCACTTTCTTTTACTTTGGTTTCAACTGTATCAACTTCTAATCCTTCGGGTTCAGTTATTTCAACAATTGTGTTTTCCACTGGTTCCACCATTTTTTCTTCAACTAACTCAATCAGTGGTTGTTCCGTTTCTGAAATTGTTTCGGTAACTGTATTTTCAACAACAGGATTTTCATTTGTATCTGCTTCAATTTCAGGGGTCAAATCAACTGCTTTCGTTTTTTTTGGTTTTGCCGAAGGTTTTTTAACTTTTTCTTTAACTGGTTTCTTTGTTTCAGAAACTTCTTCAATCTCGCTTTCTACAACTGAATCTGTTTGTTCTTCAGTAATTTCAGGATTTTCCAACTCGTTCGAGTTAATAAGGTCTTCAGATTTCATTTTAAATTAATTAATTTATACCATAACTTATGGTGTGCGTAAACTTTGTCGCTACGAAAATAGATATTACACCCTAATAGTCAAAGTTTTTCAATTAAAATAAACCGATATGTTACGGAATCATGTTGAATAACATTTATAACTGATTCATATACAACTTAAATAGTAACATTTGTTATGTTTATTCAAATTCATTTTGATTAATTTAACAGGCTGAAATAATCAGATTTTTTAAAACAAACCATTTAAACCTTTAAGCGATGGGATAAAGATTTTCTTTTTAAGCAACCAGAATTCGTGCAGAAGCCAGATGGCAGAAGCTATTTTAAGAAGTTTTGATAAAGAACTTGAGATTTATTCAGCCGGAATTGAACCCGTTGATCACATTAGCCCGGTAGCCATTGAAGTTTTAGGCGATATTAAAATTAAGCTGGACCCCTCCGTGCCACAGCACTATTCAAAATTCGACCACATTAATTTTGATTATTTAATTACCGTGGGCGATGGAACTGTTGAATACCTGACGATTCCGGCTTCAATACAGTTCAAACGAAAAATGCACCTGGGTTTCCAGAATCCGTACAAACATTTTAAAGACAGAAATGAGCTGAAATTAAAATGCGAGGAAATCAGGGACGAAATTTATACAGAACTTGAATATTTTTATCACCGGATTATGAAAAAGAAAGAGGAGTAACCTACTCCCCTTCTCTCTATCCTTTGATAATTTCTTCAATTTCATCAGGGTTTACCGGAACTCTTTCGCCAATTATTTTGCTGCCGGTTTCGGTAACCAAAATATCATCTTCCAGCCTTATTCCCCCAAAGTTTCGGTATTCATCAACTTTATCGAAATTAATAAACTCAGCATTAATCTTTTCGTTTTTCCATTTATCAATTAATGAAGGAATAAAGTAAATGCCTGGTTCGTTGGTAATTACAAATCCGGGCTGTAACGTCTTCCCCAACCTTAAATAAGCGGTGCCAAATTGATCTACAGGCCGGGTTTCATCGTCGTAACCCACATAAATTTGCCCCAAATCTTCCATGTCGTGTACATCCAGTCCCATCATGTGGCCCAGTCCGTGGGGGAAAAACATAGCATGTGCGCCATTTCTGACCGCCTCTTTTACATCGCCCTTCATCAGTCCAAGGTTTTTTAATCCAGAAGCAATAACTTCGGCAACAGCCAAATGAACCGACAAATAGGTTACTCCCGGTTTGGTTAAAGCAGTTGCGGTGTTATTTGCAGCAAGCACTATCTCGTATATTTCGCGCTGTTTGGTGGTGAATTTTCCACCTACCGGCACGGTGCGTGTAAAATCGGAAGCATAATGCAGTAATGATTCGGCGCCTGCATCAGTAAGCATTAAATTACCTGTTTTTAGAATTTTGGAATGGTCGTGGTTGTGCAAGGTTTCACCGTTTTGCGAAAGGATGATTGGAAACGACGGCATTCCACCGCCTGCCAAAGCAATTCCTTCGATGGTGCCCGCAATTTTTTGTTCCCAAACGCCGGGATGTGCCATTTGCATTGCGGTTACATGCATTTTATACCCTGTTGCACAAGCCTTTTCAATTTCGACAATTTCTTCATCTTCTTTAACAGAACGGAGATCAATTACTGACTGAATCAGTTGCAGCGAAGCATTTTCATTAATTTTATGAACCGAAATGCCGGTTAGTTTTTCGAGCAAAATTTTATTCTCTCCCCGATAAGGAGGCAAAAAATGAACTTTGCGTTTCTTTTTCAATGCTTCGGATATGAAATCAAACAATTTGGCTTGTGGATAACCGTATTCAACCCCAACGTTGGCGGCTTTTTCCCTGAGTGGAATTTGAGGCCCCATCCATATAATATCTGCAATATCAACATCGTCGCCAAATAAAAAATCTTCACCGGTCTCGAAATCAATTACAGCCGCCAACCTCGGAAAATCTAGTCCAAAGAAATATAAAAACGAACTGTCCTGTCTGAAATGATATGTATTATCACGGTAATTCATTGGCGAATATACATTCCCCAAAAACAATCCAATCCCTTTTAATCCCTTGGTTTTTAGTTTTTTGCGCCGGTTGATATAAGTGCTTTTTTCAAACATGTTGAATGATTTTAATATTAACAAACAAATTTGTGCTAATATATCATTAATCTCCCTTTGTTTTAATTGGAATTGAATTTATGTTATTTCGAATAAACTATTTTACGCATAAATGCAGTGTCATTCACTGTAATCCGAAAATGGTAAATCCCCGTTGAAACCTGCTGATTATCTGCACTTTTACCATCCACCGCTAACCGATGCATACCGCTGTTCAGTATTTCGAAATTGTTGAAGAAAATAGCTTGTGTAAATAATAATTTTAAAAAAAAGTGTGTTGCTTCAAAAATATAAATGTAACTTGCACGCAATTAATATTTTAAAATAATGAATAAAGGAACAGTAAAGTTTTACAATGAAGCCAAAGGTTTTGGGTTCATCAAAGACACCGACTCATCAAAAGAGTATTTTGTACATTCTTCCGGATTGAAAGAAAATATCAGGGAAAATGATTCAGTAACTTTTGATTTGCAGGAAGGAAAAAAAGGATTAAATGCAGTGAATGTTAAACTGGCTTAGTTTAAAAAAACATAATCATTTAAAATCTTGTCCCGCCGTTGGCGGGACTTTTTTTTTATAATAGCTGATTAACACTTGTTTCGGGCGCATGGACTATTGGTAATAAAGAATCCAAAAAAACCACCCATAGCCACACTTTTTATAACATCTCCGGCAGCAATTTCAGTTAATTGTTTTTCCTGTGTTACAAAAAACAAAACAAAACCGACAATTGCTCCGAGTAAAATGTAAATAATTGTTTTTTTGCCATGTTGAGATAGGATTGTTCTGTTAACCCAACTTCCTTCAGGTTTTATTTCTAATTTTTTAAATTCCATTTTCAGATTATAAATATTTATATGCAAATATATAAATATATCCATGTAATAATCGAATAGATTATTGTAGAGAAAAAAAATCGGTTCAATTGTTAACTCAAAAACTTTTTTCTCAACGCTTCCACCTGCTCATTGTTTATAGGAATTAAATTTCCGAGAGAAGCTCCCATTGTTAGCGATTTGGCGCTGAATTCGGCCACTTCCAGTCTGTCGAAGGTTCCAAGTAGTTTATCGCCTGTAACTAAAATTGAATCGTTGTTTATAATAATCGCCGGAGTATTTTTTGATAGTAGATTAAGAATGGTTTCCTGGCCAACAAAGTGCGAACCAAACGGAACATTGGGAATGTCCTGCAGAAAAATCCAGCTTTCGGGAATGGTACGTACATCTATTTTTTGACCAGTTACACTGTAAGCCATTAAATACGGTGTTTGTGTTAGGATGATGGAATTTACATGCGGATTGCGTTTGTATATTTCCTGGTGTAGCCACGTTGAACGACTGGGGATTTTTCCGGGTTCGCGTTTCCCATCTTTTATCTGTACAATATCTTCATTCTGAATATCCCATCGGGCAACCTGTGGTGGTGTTATCAGAAAATCGTCACCCCGCCAGCGCACCGAAACAGTTCCGTACGAACTAATCATCAATCCCTGGGCACTTGCACGGTGAACAATTTTTTTTATGTCCTCACGAATTGCCCTTTCATCAGAAGGATATTCCACCTTTTCCTGCTCTGGTAGCAAATGTGGAATCTGAGCTTCAAACTCCTCTATTTGTTCATCGGTGAGGTAGTTGGGCTTTCCAATCGTGCTGCCGTTAATAATGGTGCGGGCACAAAATTCCAGTGTTTCGAACCGCTGGAAAGCATCGCCCAAATCGGTTCCGCCTGCCACGGTGCCATGATTTTCCATGATTACTGCATTAAATCCTTTTATAAATTCTTTGGCGATAATTTCTCCCAAAGCTTCACTGCCGGGAAGTTCGTACGTTGCATATCCAATTGGGCCGCAGACATTTTTTGCCTGCGGAATTACATTGGTATTTGGAATGTGTCGCACAATACTAAATGAAACCAAAGCCGGTGGATGCGCATGTAGTATTGCTTTTATATCGGGCCGTGCCTTATAAATGGCAATATGAAAAGGGTATTCCGAAGAAGGTTTGTGCCGGCCTTCAATTGTGCCGTTACTTCTCACACAAATAATATCCGACGGGCGAAGCGATCCTTTGTCGATGGCAGAAGGCGTTACCCAGACATCGCCATTTTCGTCGATTACAGAAATATTCCCACCCGAAGTCGTGGTTAATCCGCTGCGGTAAACTTTATCAATAATCATCGTAATCTGATCACGGGGGTGCATCAGTTTGGTATCTAATCTTCTCATGTTGATTCTGTTTTTTTACAATAAAAATCTTACTTCAGACAATTCGCGCCCAATTTGATGAACGCCCTGCAAAATGCGATGAGTTTGTTTGGAAGATGGCTTTTTTATCCCTGATATATATTGCGACAACAAGCTTTGATTCATTCCAATTCTCTTTGATAAGGCTTTGGCGTTGATTACTTTATAAAACGAAAAGAAACTTTCCATGTCATAAACAAGTTCAAATTCGTCAAAAGAATATTGCAACTCTTCATCTTCAACCGCAAGATTAACTGCGTCCACAATCATAACTTTTAATTCATCAAAAGAATCACCGTTTGTCGCAATAAATGTATCACCAATTTTTGCAGTTGCGCCATAACCTTTGTCTTCCTTTATAATATTCACGACAACTCCTGGTTTTTTCGATGATTTCATCTTTTTCCTGTTTTAATTTTTGCCTATTTTAAAATTGCACCAACAACTCCTTTTGAAACTTCTTTGCTGCCATGATAGGGAACAACCAATTGTCCGCTTTTTACAGGATGTTTCATCATTACATGACTGCCTGTTTGTCGTATTTCAAACCATCCATCTTTTTTTAACAACTTAAACAACTCGTTGGCTTTCACTCGCGAAGGTAATAAATATATTACTTTTAAAACAGTTTCCCTAAAACATATTCCAGGAATCCCAGCAAATTTTTACAATTCAGATTTATCGTTTCAGCAGAAATTCTTTTTCATATTTCTGTATTTCAGCAATATACTCCTCTCCTATCGGAACATTCTGCTGAAGACAATAATAATCCCATACAGCTCCGAATGATTTTGTTTTCAACTCTTCCAACAAAGCCAACCGTTCAAAGTTTTGCCCGGCTTCTTCGTATTTCAATAAGGTTGATGTGGGTTCGAGCATGGCAATCATAAATGCTTTTTGTGCTGCCCGGGTTCCGATAACATACGCACCAATGCGATTGATAGATGCGTCAAAAAAATCGAGCCCAACTTTTACACGGCTGATAAAATTATTTCGTACGATTTCGGAAGCAATCATTTGAACGTCTTCATTGAGTGTCACCACATGATCAGAATCCCATCGAACCGGACGTGTAACGTGCAGCAGAACTTCATCGAGAAACATAAGACATGACGAAATTTTGTCGCCCACCTGTTCTGTTGGATGAAAGTGTCCGTTATCGAGGCAAATCAGTTTATTGTTTTTGATGGCATAACCCAAATAAAAATCGTGCGAACCAACCGTCATCGACTCTGCGCCGATTCCAAAAAGTTTACTTTCAACGGCGTCTTTCATCTGTTCTTTTGGATAATCAACTGCCAT
>Ga0100398_1004160_pt1 | contig 11779 bp, 12 predicted proteins | sample CryGeymeta201522_FD_81568 | JGI IMG/M metagenome (GOLD analysis project Ga0100398, IMG submission 81568) | Groundwater microbial communities from Crystal Geyser aquifers in Utah, USA - Crystal Geyser metaG 2015-22 | ecosystem: Environmental > Aquatic > Deep subsurface > Groundwater | place: USA... | reverse complement strand
TCGCAAAGTGAATCCTCAGACGCAGAGTTTTGCAACAACGCCACAGGCCTGGGTGAAATCCTTCGCGGTCTGGTATAACGGCGACCATCTGCACAGCACCATCCGCTTCGTCACGCCAAATGCGCGCCACGCCGGGCATGACCATGCGACACTGACAAACCGCGCCATCCTCTATGCAAATGCCCGCGCGCAAAATCCGCAACGCTGGTCAGGCAAAACCCGCATCTGGCAACCCGCCGGACCGGTCTGGCTCAACCCCGAACGCGAAACCGCGGCGCCCCGGACATCAGAGATGCCGCGTGAAATCGGCGGACAACTCCTTTGACACACACCGGCCGCCAGCGCTGCGAATTTCGAGTTCTCTCAACCACCGACGTGCGCATGATACAAATCGCTCAGCATATGCGTTACGCTGCCGGGGGTCCCAAGACCTACCTTGCGCCCGTCGATCATGGTCACTGGCGTGACACCGCCAAGCGTGCCCGTGACGAACGCCTCGTCGGCGGCGTAGGTCTCTGCGAGCGTGTAGTCCTTCTCGAAGACAGGCTTGCCCGCCGCGCGCCACAGCTCGATGATCTTTGACCGCGTAATGCCGTTGAAACAGGTGGCCCCGGTCGAGGTCCATAACTGCTCTCCGCGGACAATGAAGAAATTGGTAGAATTGCAGCTCGCCACGAACCCTCGGTCATCCAGCATCAGCGCCTCGTCCGCGCCCATGTTGATGGCCTGGATCAGCGCCTGTATGAAATTGAGGCGCGAGTGCGAGTTGAGGCGCAGGTCGAACACGTCCGGCGTGGAGCAGCGGATGGTCGAGGTCAGCAGTTTCAGTCCCCGTGCCTTCAGCGCCGCGTTGGGTTGCTTGTATTCGGCCACGATCACGATGGTGGGCCCGCCCGTGATGAAGCGCGGGTCCTGGTTCGGGGTCGATTTCAGCCCGCGCGAGATCATCAGCCGGATATGCACGCCATCGTGCATGTCGTTGTGGCGCAGGGTCCGTTCGATTTCACCCACCAGCGCCGCGCGGGGCATCCCGATGTCGAGCTGGATAGCGTTCGCCCCCTCGTAAAGCCGGGCCATGTGTTCATCCAAGGCCAGCAGCCGGCCCTTCACCAGCCGCAGCCCTTCCCACACGCCATCACCCAGCACGAACCCGCTGTCGAACACCGGCACCATGGCCTTGTCGCGGGGGAAAAAGCTGCCGTTGACATAGACCTCGACGGTGTCGTTGCGCGGGTCGTGCGCATAGCTTTGGGCGCTTTGCTGGGTGGCGTCGGTCATCGGGGCGTGTCCTGTTCAGAATTCGAACTGCTTGTGGCGGGCCAGGAAGGCCTGCGTGCGTGGGTTCTGCGGCGACTTCAGCACCTGTTCCGGCGGGCCTTCTTCCTGGATCATCCCGTCGGCCATGAAGATGACGCGGTTGGCGACGTGATAGGCGAACCCGACCTCGTGGGTGACAAGCAGCATGGTGCGCCCCTCATCCGCAAGGCCCCGGATCACGGTCAGCACCTCGCCCACCAGTTCGGGATCGAGCGCGGATGTCGGTTCGTCGAACAGCATCAGGTCCGGGGCAAGGGCGAGCGCGCGGGCGATGGCGACGCGCTGTTTCTGGCCGCCCGACAGGCGCGACGGATATTCGTCGGCCTTCTCGGCGAGGCCGACGCGGGCCAGTTCGGCCTGCGCGCGGGTCTCGGCGGCCGCCTTGTCCATACGCTGCACGATGCGCAATCCTTCGGTGACGTTGCCCAGGACGGTCATGTGCGGGAACAGGTTGAACTGCTGGAACACCATGCCGACCTTTTGGCGCACGCGGGTCAGCTCGGCTTCGGGATACTGCCGCGGCTTGCCGGGGCGGGCCGTCCCCACGGTCCTGCCTGCATGGGTGATCTCGCCGCCGGTCGGGATTTCCATGAAGTTCAGGCAGCGCAGGAACGTGCTCTTGCCCGACCCGGACGCGCCGAGGATCGCGATACAGTCCCCTTGCTTCACGTCGAGATCCATGCCGCGCAGGACATGGTTGTCTCCGAACGACTTTTCCAGCCCGCGAATGCGCAGGATCGGATCGTCGGTCATGGGCTCAGTCTCCCCGCGCCATGCGCCGTTCGAGAACATAGGTCGCGCGGACGAGCGGATAGAGGATGGCGAAGAAGGCCAGCGCGACGACCGTATAGGCTTCGATCGGATTGAAGTTGATGGACGCGATAAGCCGCGCCTGGTGCAGCAGTTCCGCATAGGCGATGGCCGAGGCCAGCGTCGTCATCTTGAAGATCTCGATGCCGCGGTTGGTCAGGGCGGGCAGCATCCGGCGGATGGCCTGGGGCAGGATGATGCGGCGCATGATGTCGCGGTGGCGCATGCCGATGGCGCGCCCGGCCTCCCACTGGCCCGGATCGATGGACTGTATCCCGCCGCGGAAGATCTCGGCCGAGAAGGCGGCGGAGTTCAGGCTGATCCCCAGCGCCGCGGCCGTCAGGGGCGCGATGTCGAACGGTGAGAGGATCGGGAAGGCGAAGTAGAACCAGAAGATCTGCACCAGAACGGGCGTGTTGCGGAAAAACTCGATGAAGGCGGCGGCAGGCCAGCGCAGCGCGCGGCGCACCGAATACCGCGCGAGCCCCACGGCGAGGCCGAGCGACAGGCCGCAGACCAGACAGATGAGAAAAATCCGCAACGTGCCGACAAGGCCCGCGTAAAGCGCCTCGCGGTACATGAAGACGGACCCGAAATCCCATGTGTAATCCATGGTCTGACCTATCGCACGGTGCTGTCGCCGGTGACGGCGAGCCGACGTTCCACGACCTGCACGCACAGGCTGACGCCGAAGATGAACACGAAATAGATGAATGCCGTGACGGTGAAGACCTCGATCGGGCGGAACGTCTTCTGGGCAAGCTCGTTCGCCTCGTAGAGCAGATCCCCATAGGACACCGTCGCGACCAGCGTGGTGGTTTTCATCAATTCGATGGCCCGTTCGGTGAAGGCCGGGATCATGCGCTTCACGGCTTGCGGCAGGATGATCCGGCGCATCGCCTGTGGGCGCTGCATCCCGATGGCGCGGGCGGCTTCCCACTGGCCGCGTTCGATGGACACGATGCCAGCGCGGAACACCTCGGCAAAGAACGCCGAGGACTGGATCGAGAACGTGATGGCGGCCGCAAGGAACGGGGTCATCCGGATGTCGATCAGGATCGGCAGGGCGAAGAAGAACCAGAACAGTTGCACCAGCGGCGGGGTCGTGCGAAAGAATTCGATCACGAATCCTGCGGGCCACGCCAGCCACCGGCGCGGCGACAGACGCGACAGGGCCAGCAACAGACCCAGCGGCAGCCCGAAGGCCAGCGCCGTGCCGGTGATCGCCAGTGTCCCCAGAAGCCCCTGCCACAACAGGCCGGAGTTCTGGAGAACCGGGGCGAAATCCCACTGGTACATCTATCCCAGCCCTGCCGATCGGGTCAGAGGCGTTCGCGCATGACCGCGGGAACCGTGGACGGATCGAGGCCGAAATCGGTCAGGAAATCCTCGTACCATTGCTGGGTCTGGCCAGAGGAGTAGTACGCGCCAATCTTCTCGTTCACCCAGTCCACGAAGGCCGTGTCGGGTTCCTGCCGCAGCGCCACCGAGGATGGGCGGGATTCAACCGGCGCGGGCACGACGATCTGGCCTGTGCCCAGACGCTGGCGCGCGGCGATCAGCGGCGGGTGGAACAACGTCACCGCATCGACGCGCCCGGCCTGGAACGCGGCGATGGCTTCGGAATTGCCCGGAAACCGCTGGATGTCGGCATCGGGCGTGTTGGCGGTCAGAAAGGCATCCATGCTGGTGGCCGAGGGCACCGAGATGCGGATCGAAGGATCGTTCAGATCGGCCCATGCGGTGATGTTCAGATCGTCCCGCGCAAGGACCGCCAGCGAATAGAACAGCAACGGCGTTTCCGGGAAGTTCACGGCCTGTTTGCGCTCGTCGGTGGCATCGAGCATGTACATCAGGTCGATGCGGTTGGCCTGCAGGGCCGCGATGGCCGTGCCCCACGTGACCTCGACCGGCTGGAACTCCACCCCGAGATCCGCGGCCATGGCCTTGCCCATGGCAATCGCCATGCCGGATGTCCACTCGCCGGTCATGGGGTCCTTGGAATACCATGGTGGTGCCTGCGTCACGCCGACCCGCAGCACCCCGCTGTCGAGAACCTGCTGCATCGTGCTGTCCTGGGCTTGCGCGATGTCGCCGAACCCGATCATCGTCGCCACTGCCATTGCAGCGAACATCATCCGTCTGTTCATTGTCGTCTCCTTCATGGTCAGTTTCCTCCTTGGTCCGATCTTGCGTGCGGTGCTGTCCGGCTCCGCTGTTCGACGAAGGCCCTTGTTGTCTCGAACCCGCGGCGCATATGGCTGCGGATCTCGGCCCGCATGGCATCGAGGCTGTCGCCGATCGCGAGCCGGATGTAATCGTCATGGCTTTCGCGCAGGGGGCCGAACATACCGTGGGCGCGGTGATGCGCAGCCCAGTAAAGCTGCAGGCGCCCCCTGAGTCCCGTCCATGTCGTGAGAAGGATGCGGTTGCCAGCGCGTTCATAGGCCAGCCCGTGCAGGTCGAGTTCGGCCTCGATCGCGCGCACGTCATCGGCGGCGTCGATTGCGGCCTGCAAGGCGTCGTTGCGGGCCTGCAGGTCTGCCGCGAACGCATCGTCCCGCCAATTCCAGACCTGTTCGAACGCGAATTGTTCCAGGCAGGTGCGCATGGCGTAGATGTCGTTGATGTCCTGCACCGAGATGTCGGTGACGCGGGTGCCGGTATAGGGCACACTGACAAGAAGACCCTCGTCGATCAGCTGCCGCATCGCTTCGCGCAGGGGGCCGCGGCTGGCGCCAAGCCTGAGCGCGAGCGACGTTTCGACCAGCTGCGCACCCGGTGGGGTTTCGCCAGTCAGGATCTCGCGTCGCAGCAGGGCCGCGATCTGCGTGCTCATCGTTTCGCGCTTCAGCGGGGATGGGATCACGCGCGGTCTTCCTCGTCTTCGCTCCATTTGTAATCGTAGAGTCGGAAATTGAAGATTGTCAACAATCTCGCCTGTCGCGCTACGCGATCAAGCGATACCAGGCTATGATCTGGCGTTCCCGCGGTTATTTGCGTCTTTCGAGGCAGAAATCGATCGCGCCATGCTGGCAAAATAGGCGCGCGGCATATTGTTTTGGGCGCGATTGCGGGGGGTCGGTTTTCGAGAGGAAGACGACTTTGTCGCGCCGTCCATTCTTCTTGACAGGGGAGCGTCGGGTGTGGCGCGCTGACGCAGACCGCCGCAGCGCGTGTTAAGCCCTTGACGCGTAGAGCGTGCGCTTCAAACGCTTGGCAGTCCAGTCCGCCGTCGATCGGCGCCGCGACGCCCCCCGCGTCGAAGGCACCCCTTGGGTCATCTTCGGCACCCTTGCGTGCAAGCGCCTGAGCGATCTCCAGCCCTTCTGGCGGCGCGCCCGCGCCGGCGTCAAGGACGTCCGCATCCACGACCTACGCCACACCTTCGCGTTGACGGCAGTCGCTTCGGGTCAGGGCCTGCCCAAGGCCCTCCATCGTGCAGATGACGCGAAGATCGCCCCCTTCCGGCTGGATGCGCATGTCGAGCGCGCTGTCCTCGGTCCGGGCGATGGCGGCCAGGGCGGCGAGCCGCATCAGCCCTGTCTGCGCGCCCACCAAGGCGGCCTGCTGGGCGGGGCGCAGGGATGCGAGGGAGGCCTTCCCCGCGGCGCGGAACCCCAGCTCCATGGGCGTCATGTCATGGCCGGTGCGGGCGATCCATTCGATGGCGGCGGATACGCTGACGTCACGATCCGGCGTCTCCTCGATGCGGGGCGGCCGTTTCGACCGGTCCAGCGCGCGGTCTAACGGCATCTTCCGCATGATCGTCGGCTCGCCCTTCAATGGCACCGACGCGCGCACGTACATCCTGATCCCGCCGGGCTTCGACGGTTCCGTGCCCGCGGAATTCCCGACCACGGATATCGTGCAATGGCCGTCGAAGACCGCTTGCGGCGTCGTGCGCATGGCGGTCGAAACCGGGTCGGATGCGGAGATCGCGACGATCAACGCCTGTCAGGACCCAGGCACCGTAACGCCGCTGGCCGATTGGCTGGCGAACGGGCACATGGGTATGCCCCAAGCCGAGCGGGACATCGTGGCAGGCGATTTCGCCATCCCCGACGGCCGGCCGGGTTATCTGAAGGCAACCCGCGAGGCGGTCGCGCACGGCCCCCCCCAGACCCGGATCGCTGATCTGCCCTCCCGGAACTTCCAGCCGTCAAGCTGAAATCTCGTGCCCCTCAACCGCCGCTTGCGAAACACGCAGCCCGCGGCTGGAAATCACCCGTGGCCTTCGAACTGAGGGCCGCCTGACCTGAGCATCTGACCGGAACAGAACCGATGCGGATCCAACTGGTGGCCTTGCGCGATGGCATCAATGGCGCGATCACCGCCCATTCCGCATCGGTCAGATCGCGTGCGTGCATGTTGCCCGATCGGACATGCTGGCGTCGAGTGCGTCCGGTTCAGGCCATCGTGATCTCCGTTCTGCTTCGCAACCGAACAGACTCACACCCTGCCGAATTCATGCAACGCGTTTCACATCGGGCTCTTACAGCGTCAGCACCGGGATGATCTGCTTCTTGCGGCTCATCACGCCCGGCAGCACCACCGTGTCGCCCGCGACCGTCACCCCGAAGCTTTTCTCGGCCACCGTCTTCACCACGTCGTTCGGGACCAGCAGTGTCGCTTCCGCGCGCAGGATGTCCACCACGAACAGCAGCACCTCGTCCGCGCCGTCCTCGGCGGCCACCGTCTTCATGGTCGCCATCAGGCTCGCCTTGCGGCCCAGCGGGATCTCGGGGGCGGTGGTTTCCAGAACCGACACGCGGAAGGTCTTGTCCCCCACGTCGAATTTCTTGCTGTCCATGCGCAAGAGTTCCGCATCGGAAAACGCGCTCACGTCCGACTTGGCCGCGAACATCTCGGCGGCATAGGCGCTGATGTCCACGCCCAGATCCGCCGCCAGCGTCTCGGCCAGCGTCCGGTCCGCGGCAGTGGTGGTGGGCGAGCGGAATTCCAGCGTGTCCGACAGGATGCAGGACAGCATCGCGCCCTTGATCCCCTCGGGCATCTTCGCGGCATCCGCGCCCATCAGGTCGTGCAGGATCGTCGCGGTGCAGGCCACGGGGCGCACCGTGATGTTGATCGGACCCTTGGTTTCCAGCCCGCCGACCAGCTTGTGGTGGTCGATGATTTCATGGATATCCGCGTCGTTGATCCCCGCGGGCAGTTCGGCCGGGTTGTTGGTGTCCACGATCACCACCGCTGCGCCCGCGTCCACGCCGTCGATGATGGCGGGCTTGTCCAGCGTCCAGCGCGCCAACACGAAGGCGGCCTCGGTGTTCGGTTCGCCCAGCAACACCGCCTCGGCAGGGGTGCCCTTGATCGCGTTCAGGTACCACGCCCAGATGATCGGGCTGCCGGTGCTGTCGGTGTCGGGGGCCATGTGGCCGAAAACCTTGATCGTCATGTGCGTCCATTCGGTTGGCAGGGGTTCGCGCGCGGTATAAGGCCGCCGCGTCCCCCTGTCACCTGCCCGTCGCGGGGCCCGTTGCCGCAGATGTGCCGCATCGCGGCATGACCACGACGCTTGCGGTTTGTTTTCGCCGCGCCGGGTGCTATGGCCGCGGCAAGCCCGCTGTCATGTCCCCGTCACAGACCCCAAGGACCCCTCGCCATGCGCCAATCCGCGGAACCCAAGCTGATCTCCGGCAACGCCAACCGCCCGCTTGCGAATGCCATCGCGCGGCGCATGTCCATGCATCGCGGCATGTCCGTGGGTCTGGTCGACGCAAGGATCGAACGGTTCAACGACGCCGAGATCTTCGTGGAGGTGTTCGAAAACGTCCGCGGCGAGGACATGTTCGTCATCCAGCCGACCTCGAACCCCGCCAACGACAACCTGATGGAGCTTCTCATCATGGCCGACGCGCTGCGCCGCAGCAGCGCGGGGCGGATCACCGCCGTGATCCCCTATTTCGGCTATGCGCGGCAGGACCGGCGCACCAAGGCGCGCACCCCGATCACCGCCAAGCTGGTGGCGAACATGATCACCCAGGGCGGGATCGAACGGGTCCTGACGATGGATCTGCACGCGGCCCAGATTCAGGGCTTTTTCGACATCCCTGTGGACAACCTCTATGCCTCGCCGATCTTCGCGCTGGATATCGAACACCAGTTCGCGGGTCAGTTGGAGGACGTGATGGTGATTTCGCCCGACGTGGGCGGCGTGGCCCGCGCGCGCGAACTCGCCCAGCGGATCGGCTGTCCGCTCGCCATCGTGGACAAGCGGCGCGAAAAGGCCGGCGAGGTGGCCGAGATGACCGTGATCGGCGCCGTGACCGGCAAGACCTGCCTGATCGTGGACGATCTCGTGGATACCGCCGGAACCCTGTGCAAGGCGACGGACGTGCTGCTCGATGCCGGCGCGGCAGAGGTCCATTCCTACATCACCCACGGCGTCATGTCCGGTCCGGCGGTGGACCGTGTGACCAAGTCGCGGATGAAAAGCCTTGTGATCACGGACACGATCGACCCGCCCGCCGCGGTGCGCACCGCGCCCAACATCCGGATCGTGCCGGTCGCCCCGATCTTCGCGCAGGCGATCCTGAATATCTGGAACGGCACCTCGGTGTCGTCGCTGTTCGGGCATGAAACGCTGGGCCCGATCTACGAAGGCCTCTATCCGCGCGGATGATCCGCTGTCAGGGCGGCGGTGCACGGGGAGGGCGGCGCATCGCCCCGTGTCGGGCTGACCGGTCAGGGGCCCCCGCAGAGTTCCCGCAGAGTTCCCGCAAAGTTCCCGTAAACTTCCGGTCAGGTCCCGGTCAGGTCCCGGTGAGGTTCCGGTCAGGTTCCGGTCGCCGTCGCACGGAGCGCCGTGATATTCGCGCCATACGCCGCCGGATCATCCACGCTGCCGCCGGTGAACACCGCCGATCCCGCGACCAGCACATCCGCCCCCGCAGCGGCGATCCGCGCCGCCGTTTTCAGGTTCACGCCGCCATCCAGTTCGATATGGACAGGCCGGTCGCCGATCATGTCGCGCAGGGTTCGGATCGTGGCGATCTGGGCCTCGATGAAGCTCTGCCCGCCGAAACCAGGATTCACCCCCATCACGCAGACCAGATCGACCAGATCCAGCAGCGGTGCGGCAGCCTGAACCGGCGTGCCGGGATTGATCGCCACGCCCGCCTTCATCCCCGCGCCGCGAATGGCCTGCAAGGTGCGGTGGATATGCGGCCCGGCCTCCACATGGGCGGTCAGGATATCGGCGCCCGCATCGGCGAAGGCGTCGATATACGGGTCCACCGGCGCGATCATCAGGTGCACGTCCATCACCGTTGTCACATGGCGGCGGAACGCCTTTACCGCGGGCGGGCCGAAGGTCAGGTTGGGCACGAAATGCCCGTCCATCACGTCCACATGCACCCAGTCCGCACCCTGATCCTCGATCGCGCGGATCTCGCGCCCGAAATCGGCGAAATCGGCGGACAGGATCGACGGGGCGATCTTGATCGCGCGGGAAAAGGCGGGAACGGGCATGGGCGTGCGTCCTGCAAAGGGGGCTCCGCGTGCGTGTATCCGTCCGATGGCCGGGCGACAAGTCGCGCGGGGCTGTCGGGCCGGGGGCTGCAATCCCCGACCCAACCCGCGCATCACTGCCGCGCGTGATACGCGGCCACGGTATCCTCGGCCACCTGCTGCAGGAACAGGGCGTCCGCGTCGCCGATCTCGCCGAAATACCGATAGGGATTGCCCACGACCGACGCGTCGTAGAGCGTGGCATAGACCGTGGCCGCCGCCAGATAGGTGCCCAGCAGGGTCGGGTGCGACCCGTCGTACTCTTTGTGCAGCGCCATGTCGGGCCGCCGCGCATAGGCTTCAGCAAAGGCGAGCCCGACCGGAATCACGATCGCGTCCAGATCGTTGCCGATCTGCGTAAAGCCCGCGTCAAGCATCGCCGTCATATTCGGATCGTAGCTCTTGTGGACCTTGCCATAGGCCGGGGTCATGTACAGCGCTGTGACCGCCCCCGTTGCGCGGATCGCCGCATCCATCGCCGTCGCGGCTTCGGCGAAATTCCCGCGCTTGTCCTCCGTGTTCATGGCGGTGCTGTGGCCTTGCAGGATCACCACGTCGAACGGATCGTTCAGCCCAAGCTGGCCCGGTACAAGATGGCTGTCGATGTCGTGATGCCGGAGATACGCCCCCGAGATCGTCGCCGATTTGAAGGTAAACTTGTCGTCGGGATAGGCCGCGCGGGCCATGCGCACGACATGGTTGTGCAGACTGTTGTTGTAATAGAAATAGCTGTTGCCGATGAACAGCATCTGCGCCGGCGCGGCCATGTCCAGCGCCGTGATCTCGGGGGCGGGTCCGTCCTGCGCCTGCGCGATCCCGGCGCACAGGGCCAGGGCCAGCACGGAAAATCCGAGCCTTGGTATCATGGTGGTGTCCTCCCTTGGATGTCCGGGGGCACGGTCGCGCCGTCCCCTCCGATGCGCCTCCTCGCGCATGGGATCACGCTATGCGCGAACCCGCCACCCGGCAAGCGCGCCGGCCGCCGCTGCCGTCACCCGAACCGGTTGTCCCGCGGGAAGCCGCGCGGGGCCATGCGGCCGGCGCTGGCGCGCTTGCCCAGCCATTCCTCGATCTCGGGCGGGCGGACCGTGCGGGTCTTGTTCTCGGCGTAGGGCCAGCTGAGGCCGTCCGCGATGCGGAAGACCACCGCGTCCGACAGCCCGCCATCCTTGAACTTCTGCAGCCGCACGCCCTTGCCGCGGCCCATTTCCGGCAATTCCTCCAGCGGGAAGACCAGCATCTTGCGGTTCTCGCCGACGCAGGCGACGTGGTCGCCCTCCACCGCGCGGCAGAGCAGCGCCCGGTCCGGCGCGCGCAGGTTCAGCACCTGCCGTCCGCCACGCGTCTGGGCGATCACCTCGTCCTCCGGCACCACGAACCCGTCGCCCGCATCCGACGCCACCAGCAGCCGCCGCCCCGGCCGGTGCACCATCAGCGCCACGATGGCCGCGTCGTTGGGCAGGTCGACCATCAGCCGCAGCGGCTCCCCCATGCCACGCCCGCCGGGCAGGGCCGCCGCCTGCAACGTGTAGAACCGCCCGTTCGAGCCGAACACGATGATCCTGTCGGTCGTCTCGGCATGGAGCACGAAGCGCCCCTTGTCGCCGTCCCGGTATTTCAGCGCCGCATCCGCCGCCAGATGCCCCTTCATCGCGCGGATCCAGCCCATGTCAGAGCACACCACCGTCACCGGTTCGCGGTCGATCATCGCTTCCAGCGGCACGTCCGCGGCCTCCACCGCCTCGGCGAAGCCCGTGCGCCGCGCGCCCCCCGGCGACCCCGCGCCAAAGGCCGCGCGCACCGCTGCCAACTGATCCGCGATCCGCGCCCATTGCAGCCCCGCGTCGCCCAGCAGATCCTCCAGCCCCGCGCGTTCGACCAGCAGATCGTCGCGTTCGCGCTTCAGCTCCATCTCTTCGAGCTTGCGCAAGCTGCGCAGCCGCATGTTCAGGATCGCCTCGGCCTGCACGTCGCTCAGCGCGAACTCCGCCATCAGCACGGGCTTGGGGTGATCCTCGGTCCGGATGATGGCGATCACCCGGTCGAGGTTCAGGAAGGCGACGATGTAGCCCTCCAGCACCTCCAGCCGCGCGTCGATCTTGCCCAGCCGGTGCCGCGACCG
>Ga0100398_1004156_pt1 | contig 11781 bp, 9 predicted proteins | sample CryGeymeta201522_FD_81568 | JGI IMG/M metagenome (GOLD analysis project Ga0100398, IMG submission 81568) | Groundwater microbial communities from Crystal Geyser aquifers in Utah, USA - Crystal Geyser metaG 2015-22 | ecosystem: Environmental > Aquatic > Deep subsurface > Groundwater | place: USA... | reverse complement strand
TTTTCTCCCATTCACCTTTTCTTCAATTTTCCCAAACTACTAAACTCTTACTTTCTTTCCTTCCCCTGCAGATCTGCGTTAATCCGCGTTTATCTGCGGCAAAAAAATCCTTTCCTTTTTTCTATTCTTTCGTTTCCCCAGCTTTCTTCGTCTTTCTTATTTCAAACCGCTAAACTCTTACCAAAGCACTACTTCTTTCTGGAAATGCACCCAGAAGGATTTAATACCGTTAAATAGTCACGACCCCGTGTTGACAGGAACTTTGCTTTGCTTCGCTCGCAATGACACTTTCAACATGTTGATGGCAAAAATCAGGTGTCAAACCAATTTGCTGTCAAAGCAATTTGCTTGACACCCCCCATATCCTATGATATGCTCACCTGAGTTCGGACGGAAGCGTCCGTCATTACGTCGGTTATTGAACCTCCAGGATTTTCCTGGGAAAGCGAAAGGAGATTTTGGTAGATGTTGAAGCGTTTTGCCGTGATCGCAACTGTGTTTGTCCTCCTCTCCGTGGCCTTGGCCGTCAGTGCCGAGCAGCCCGTTCTGCTGCAGTACAATCCCGCCCCCGGGACTGCGGTAAAGTATCAGATGAATATCCGTGGCACCACCGTTGTCACAGCCATGCAGCGTGTTCAAAAGACTGACCTTGAAACCGTCATGAAGCTCGAGCAGAAGGTCACCGGGGTCGACAAATCCGGCAATATCGAGATGACCACCACCATTCTCGACGGCGTCATAACCGTCAACAATACCCCCACGCCTTTCCCCGGCACCGGCCAAGTCATCAAGGTCAAGATGGCCAAAAATGGTGAAGTCATCGAAACTGAAGGCATGGACCAGAGCGCCAATTTCAATCAAATGCAAATCAAGTTCCCGGCCAAGCCCATCAAAACAGGTGACTCCTGGGATTCCAACATCCAGCCCAATCCCCAACTTCCCATACCCCTCAGCGTCAAATACACCGTCCTCGGGTTCGAAACCGTCGACGGCTATGAATGCGTGAAACTTCAGTCCAATGTTTCCAGCGATCAGGGACAGGCCGGTTCCATCAATCTGAATGTAAAAGCCACCGGCAAGATCTGGTTCGCCTACAAAGCCGGAGTCATGGTGAAAAATGAAGTAACCTCCAGCATGGTCATGGTCATGGAAAATGACATGGGCGGCAGAAAGAAAGAGAAAATCGACACCCGCATGAACCTCACTCTCAAAATGGGAATTGTAAAGTAAGCTCGTTAGGCTTGACGACCCTGGGTACCGTTCGTATAATTTGACACAAGATCCTCAGCCGGTTCCTTGAAAATACGATCGAGTTCCAGCAGTGAAGCTGAATTGAGAAGCATCTAACCAAACAGTGTGGTTGTTTGTTTCCGGAAGCTGGGACCCCGCTTTAACCCGAGGCGGGGTTCTTCTTCATATACCCAATACCCAAACCCAACCAAACCCAAACCAAATACCAACCCATCTCACTTTGAAGGGAGGAGAATCGCGAACAAACCCTGATCCCGTGTTCTATGTCCCAGTATCCCCCTTATTCCACTAGGAGGAATGACAATTATGAAGTTGAATCGCAGTCTAGTTCGTTCTCTGGCGACGACCCTGGCCGTGGTCATGCTGGTAGCCTCGTTCACCACCAGCGCGGAAGCCGGGTTGTTCTCCAAAATCAAGGATACGGTTAAGAGCCACCCAGTGCTGTCAGCCGTTGCAGTCGGCGCAGGCGCCATCATCGGCGCCCCCTACATCGCTTCTGCCATCGGGTTCGCCTCCGGCACAACAGTTGCCGGTGGAGCCGGTGCGGTAGCTGCCGTAGGTGGCCTCGGAGCTGGAATCGCCGGAATCGGTACCGCCATCTGGGGCGGAGTGGTCGCAGCCGGCGGGTTCGTGACCGGAGCCCTTGGAGGAATTGGCGCCGCCATCGGTGGTATGTTCTCTGGAATCGCCGGATTCATCGGCGGCATCATCGGCAGCCCACTGTTCATCCCGGCGCTCGTGATCATTGGCGCAGCAGTTGTCGGCTACGTACTGTGGAAGAAATATCATCGCCAAACCCAGAATATCGGCAATGGCAGCACTCTTCCTTCCACCCTTCCGTCCGTTTCCATTCCGTCTGGTGAGACTGTTGTAAGTGGCGATATCGGCAACCCGGCAGGTGAGATTCCGGTAGCCGCCCCGAAGCCCGCCGTCGAAATCCCAGTTAGCGGCGACCAAAGCGTTGCACCCGCGTCGACCGAAGTGACCACCGTTGCTCCAGTTGGCGCCCCCGACTCTTTGAAGAGCGCTCATGCGGCTTACATCAAGGCTTACAACTCCTATATCAATTCCGTTACCAACATCGGTGGCAGCGAGAATCCCGACGAGGAACTGCGCACCAACATGCTCCGCTCTGATACCCAGACCAAGCTCACGGCTTATCGTGACGCCTACAATACCTACATAACTCTCCTTCGGCAGAGTAACGCACAGTAGCTTGACGAAAAGCCCCGAGCCTTACGGCTCGGGGCTTTTCTTTTTTTGGGCCAGGAAGCCGTGCCACTCGCCGTCGACGAGCTCTTTTTTAAGCTCGAATCCCGACATTGAGAAAGCCTCGCGGACAGATGGGGCGTTGGTCGAGTTCACCCCTGAAAACACCGCCCAGCCTTTCTTTCCAATCCAGCCTACGAACCGGGACATATTTTCTAACAGAATCGGGGAGGTAAGGTTTGCGACCAGGCCATTGGCTGAAAAAGGCGGATTGAAATCGGCCAAGTCACCGCAGATGATCTCGAACCCTTCGGAAATATCGTTCAGGGCGGCATTCTTTCGAAGGTTCTCGACGGCAGGCCCTTCTTTTTCTACCGCAACCACAGCCGAAGCGCCGCGTTTGGCAATATAGAATGCGAGAATTCCGCTGCCGGCGCCGAGATCGAGAAACCGGCCTTTTTCCAGCGGAAGATCTTCCAATAGTTGAAGGCACAAACGCGTGGTTTCATGCGTCCCTGTTCCGAAGGCCATTCCCGGATCGATCAAAATGCGGATCATTGCCGGCTCATCAGGGGAAAAGCCGGAGGCAGAGTCAGGGACAGACCAGGGAGGGCAGACCAGAATTCCTCTGCCTGTGCGGATCGGTTGGAAATACTGCCTGAACCCTTCCATCCAGTCTTGTTGGTCGGGATAGTCAACGACAGCGAGCTTAACGTCCTTCAGCTTTTCCCGGCGCAGCCACGATCTTATCTTTCGATTGATTCCGGGAGCATCCTGCTCGACCGTCGAGAATAAAATGCTGACAACAGTTTCACCCGAAAAGGCGATTTCTTCCTCGCCGCCAGACGCAAGCGGGATCAGGCATGGCGATGAAAAGCTCATCAGACCAAGGCTTTCGGCAAGACCGAGCAGCGGTTCCTCCCAGTTATCAGCAATCTTGATATCGATACGGCGCAGCATGTTCAGTTTTGGCAGGATCTCAGCGTTTCTGAAGGTCTTTGATGCGGGCGGCGGCCCTATCTTTCAGAACCTTGTTTTCGCCGGCAACCGAGATAGTTTTTCGATAACACTCCATGGCCCCCTCGAAATCCTCAAGGGCTTCGCATGTTTCAGCAAGTCCGAAATTAGCGAATGCATCGTTGGGGTCGAGGGTATCGATAACCCGTCGGAAGGTTTCCATGGCGTTTTGGAACAACCCGGCCTCGAGGAAGGTTCTGGCAAGGCGATTCATCGCGTAAATATCGTCAGGCTCATGCTTCAGACAAAAAAGGAAATGGTAGATGGCATGAGCGAAATCCTTGATGTTGCGGAAAGCCTGCCCGAGGTTGTAGTGCGCGAATGCATAGTCGGGCTGGACTACGAGAGCCTTTTGCAGATATGCAACCCCTTGATCGTGTTTCCCCTGGAGGACGAGAAGTTTTCCGAGATTGTTGAGGGTGAATGGATCCTCGGGGGCTAGAGCAAGAGCGCGTTCGAACTCGACCTGGGCCTCGGCCAGCATTCCCTTGTCCATGAAAATCACCCCAAGGTTTTTGCTGAGGGAAAGCTTGTCGGAGCCTGATTTCATCGCCTGGTTGAAATGCTCGGAAGCTTTTACCGATTCATTTTGTTCGAGACAAATACGGCCGAGGTAGTAGTTCGCCTCGCTGCTTTTTGCGTCGAGCGCCAGAACGCGCTGAAAATGGCTGTTTGCCCCGCTCAAGTCGCCATTTTCAAGGTGTATTCGGCCGATCAGAACCATGGCAGTGACATTCTGGGGATCTTTTTTCAGGATCTCCAGGGAAATCTTCTCGGCCTGCTTTGCATCGCCCTGCTCAAAAATCACTGTAGCAAGACTAAGCTTATTGTACAAGTCATCCGGAGAAACTCGCAGTGCATCATTCAGCGTCGCCACGCATTTCTCAAAGTCACCCTGCATTCGGTAGGCAAGAGCGAGAGAGTTGCGGGCGTACTTGTCCTTGGGATCGATCTTGATGGTCGCCTCAAGTGTTTCGACCGCCTTTTCTATGTTTCCCTGCTCGAGGTAGGCATTGCCGAGAAGATAGTTGGTGTAGAGGTCTTCCTGCTTGAGCTTCAAGGATCTTTCGAGCAGATCCATGGCCTGGACAAAGTCGCCTTCTTCTTTTAGGATCATGGCGAGCTTGTTCAAGGTGTAAATATCGTTAGGCTTCTGTTTCAAGGCCTCCTTGAAATGCTCTTTGGCCTCAGCGAGCCGCTTTTCCTTGAGGGCATTACTGCCCTTGGCGTAGGCTTCCTGAAAATCCATGTGCTTCCTCCAACATTGAAACAAAGATCGCAACTGACGAAATGCCTTTCCCGGGGGCCGCGGCGAGTGTTCCGGGGATCCATTTCAATGCGGCCCCGGGTCCAAACCAAGAGCGGTACCACGTCAGCTCTTCGTATAGATTACTCTTCGCCGATTTCCGAAGCAAGGCCGGACAGGCTTTTTGCCTGAAAATGCACATGTGTTATAGGTCGATTTCCAGGTCTGCCTTGAGCGAGGTCAACGAGGCAACGACCTGGCGGCGTACCGTCAGGTTTTTATCGGAAAGGGCGGAAATAAGCGGCTCGACGCCTTGAGCCATGCCGAGTCTTCCCAAGGCGTAGGCGGCCGAAGCACGCATGTTAGGGTCGGAGTCCTTGATCATTTTGTTCAGCAACTCGAACACTTTCAGATCGCCGAATTTCCCGAGGGCAATGAGAATATTGGCCTTAACACGGTTGTCCTGCTCATCGACCAGAAGGTTGAGAAACTCATAGACCTTTTTCCCACCGATCGATTCGAGTGCCTCGATCGTATTGGCTTTGACCCGGCGATCGGATGAGCGCAGCTTCTCGGCCAGAATCGGAATGTGGGTTTCGTTTCCGACCTTCCCCATGATTGCGACAGCCTTTGACAAGACCCGCCCCTGGGTTTCGGTCTGAACTACGTGGACAACGAAATCGAGCAGGTTCAAGGGGCGAAGACGTTCAAGGATATCGAGAATATGATACCGGACGTTCCAGTCCGGGTCTTTGAACCATTCCTGGAGGGTTTCGGGAGAGGCGGCAACCGCCGCGCCCTTCAGGATCTTCAGGGCGAGGATCTTCACCCAGACGGAAGACTCGGGAAAAACTTTCACCAAGGTCTCGGATGGTTTGAATCCCCGGAAGATGAAGCCCTTAACTCGGCCCTGATCGGCCGTGCCGACCTCGAGTTCGTCGAACCGGGCAACGTCTTTCAAGAGGTAATAACTTTCCTGGCTGAAAATCACTTCTTCGGAGTCCTGGACCTGGCCGAAGGAATGGAAATCGATCAATGCTTCCCCGATAAAAGCAAGCTGAGGGCCGTGGTCATCGATTGCTCCGTAGACCAGTTCAAGGGCATGCAAAGTGACTTTGGGAGCAAACGAGATTTCCGATCGTTTGGCGATTGCCTGGCAAAGCATCTGGCCAGTTTGAATCCCACGCATGAGAGTCTCATGGCGTACCGGATGTGAAATCAAGGTCAGAATACCCACCGGCGTCACCTGGACATGGGCGAAGGCTCCTGATGGACTTATCTGACGGGCGACCTGGAAGAGATCGCGAACTTCGGCCAACAATTGCGGGCTTCCGACGCGGCCGATCGCGTCGGCGATCCCATGGAAGTAAACAAAGACCGCAACGACGAACACCTTTTCCCCATTTTTGTCCTCAGCGGAAAGGGCTTTCAGTGTTTTATCGACAATGCTCTTGCTAACATAGTTCTGAAGGCCTTTTCCGAGCATATCTCTTTCACGAAGGCTTATCAGCATGAAGTTGAACGTTTGGGCGAACTGACCGAAGTCATCATCACGATCGATGTAGACCTGCTGCCGAAGATCGCCCGCCGTGATCTGGTCCATGGATTTGATGAACGAGGTAATGTCTTTAGAAACCCTGCGTGAAAGAATGTATCCGAGAAACAATGTGACGCTCAGACCACAAAGGAAAATCATCACTATTTCATTCCGGAGAGCGCCCAGGGGCCCATATCCCAGAGCATTCCGGAAGGCCAGGCGCATGGTTCCAAGGCGATGCCGGCCTTCAACCAAGGGAATCAGAACCTCATACAGATCCTGGTCGGGCATCGGAAAAACCTGTGGTTTGTTTGAATTCAGACTTTTTGCGTAATTAGAGTCAGGGATGAATGCGGTTCCTTTCATGGATGGATCAGAATGGAACAGGTATTGTTCATCCTTAACTACACTCACAAACGCGTAATTTTCATCCATCTCGAAAAGTGATTGTAGTTCGCGCAGATCAGCATCATCAGCGGTTACAAGGAATCTTTTTGCGGGAAGCGCGGCCACCTTGGCCAATGACATTCCATGCTGAACGAAGCTCTGCCTCCAATTGGTTTCGTACCATCGCTGAATGGCAAACCTGGAAACCAGGAACAAGAGCAGGATGATGAGCCCCATTCCACCTATCAGGGTTGTCTGGAAATCGGAGGAATGACGGCGGCGAACAAACCAGTATGTAAAGAACCCGATCAGGAGGATCGAGAAAAGAAGGATATTGCGGAACCGCACCTGCCGCAAACGTTCTTCTTCCGCCATTGCAAAGAAACCGACCCTGACAACGACCTTTTTCCCATAATCAGTTACGATAGGCAAAGCGGCTTCGACCAGAGAAATTGTCTGAGATGGATCGGTCGTCGGAAAAAATTTCAAATAGGGCGTCTTTAGGGCTTCACTTTCGACATCCTGGAGCGCCCCGACCGAGATCGCGGAAGTTTCGGCTTTGGCCAGAATTTCCCCGGTAGTCTGCTGAACGACCGCGTAAGCAACTCCCTCCTCGGCCAGAAGGTTCGAGAGCCGCGGAGTGAGGTCGATTCTCCGCTTCAGAAGCGCATTGACCTCTCGGGAGAGAAGCTTGATTGTCGTCTCCCGGCGACTGGAGAATCTTGCTTGAACCTCTTCACGGTCGGCGGCGGAAAAATAATAAGCAAAACTAGACAGGGTCAGCAGAATGATGAAGAGAAAAAGCCGCTCAAAATACCGGTTTTCGGTGCTGAACAGCATGTGTCACCGACGCCCCATCATTTGTACAAAAGCGTCGGCCAGGGAAGGGTCAAACTGACTGTTCCGGCACCGGCTAATTTCTTCAAGAGCAGTTCGGGTGTCCATGGCTTTTCTGTAGGGTCGGTCGGAGGTCATGGCATCGTAGGTATCGGCGACGCAGATGATACGGGCGGAAAGAGGGATTTCCTCGCCTTTCAAGCCGGTTGGATAGCCGTGACCATCATATCTTTCGTGATGATGCTTGATTCCGGGGATTATTTTACTCAAAAAATCGACGTTCGCCAGGATTCGGACCCCGAGGTCAGGGTGCGACTTGATAACACCGAACTCCTCGTCCGTAAGTCGGCCAGGTTTGTTGAGAATGCTTTCGGGAATTCCGATTTTTCCGATGTCGTGGAGTGTCCCTGCAAGGCGGATCTCCTCGATCGCTTCGGCTGAAAGGGAAACCTCGCGGGCCAGCTCGATTGATAACTGGGTAACGCGTTCAGAATGTCCGTGGGTATAACTATCCTTGGCATCAATCGCCGAGGTGAGCGCGGACAAGGTGTGGATATATGCCTGCTGAAGATTCAGGAAAAGGCGTGCGTTCTGTATTACGAACGCGATCTGGCTGCTTAGGATTTTCAGAAGGTCGACATCTTCGGATGAATAGGGGAATTTTCCGGATTTGTTTGAAACCTGGATGATTCCGAGGATTACTTCTTGGGCTGAGAGCGGCAGGTAGAGAGCATTGCGCAGGGTCACAGCACTGATGCGGTTTGCTTCATCCTGCCCAAACTCGCTATTGGCGAGATCTTCAACGATCAAGGGCTTCTTGGTTTTCAGCACCTGCATGACCACCGGGGACATCAGCTTGTCTTCAGAAACGAAGCTGCCAGGGCCGGTGTGCAGTTGAACCTGGTTGAAGCTGGGTTTCATGTCATATTCCTGCAAGAGGATGACGGATGCCACTTCGCTTGAGGTGCCGTCTCTCGCCACGGATAGGAACTTATCGACGAGGCCGGCCAAATTTAAATTGCTGATGATCTCTTTTCCGAGGATAAAAACATTGCTCAGGACTAAAAGGCGTTTGAACATTTTCTCGTAAAGAATCGCGCTTTCGAGCGAAACGGCGGCTTGCCGGGCGAGGATCGGCAACAATTCGCAAACATTTTCGGGGGCGGAGGAGTTCAGCTTCAGACCGATCACACCGAGCATCCGATGCCTTCGAGTCAAGGGGAGGATGATGAAATCATCAATGGTTATCAGTTCGCTCTCGGATTCCTGCCATTGGGGGTATTCCTTGTCGAATTTTGCCAGCAGGCTCGACATTTTTTCATCCAGGATCTGGTTGGTGATGCGAACGTCGAGTTTGGACGTATCGGGCTGGGCCAAGGCAAAGAAGGAACATTCGGCTTTGCACAGGATCAGCGCCTTTCTCAGGATCGCCTTCAAAAGCGAATCAAGCTCGATGAAAAAACCAGTCTCCTCCAGGGATAACAACTCCTGGATCTGGTTCTTCAGGAGCTGATTTTCCTGAAAAAGGCCATCTTGTGGATTGGCTGCCTTTGGTAAAAACCATGATGTATTGAACATGGTGAGGCTTTATTTTAGCACGGCGGCGGGGGAATAACAACGCGCCGAAAACGGAGTGTCGGAAGCTGAAAAGCAACCCCTTGGGAAATCACTCCCGAATGATGCGGCCTTCGGTGGCAAGGTGGGTGGCGCCTGATGCGCACAGTACGGCGAGGTAACTCCGAACGGACTCTCTTTGAAGGGGCCCGTATTGGATTTCCTTTCCTCGTTTAAAGGCCAAGAACCCGTCTCCCCCCTCGGCCAGGAAGCTATTGGTGGTGACCTTGTAGATACTCGAAACATCAAGGGGTGCGCTTCCGACCAGAACCTCCTTCAGCTCGAAGTCGTCCGCTTCACGGTTGGCGAACTTGTAGCGGCAGCCGGAAACCTGCAGCAGGCCACGTTTCAACGAGGCAGAAGTGGACAGAACCTCGAGAATATCCTGGCCGGAGAGATTCATCGTTACGACCTGGTTATCGAAGGGGAGCACCGAAAACAGATCGCCGAGAGTGAATATTCCCGACTTCAGGTCACTCTGGATGCCGCCGCTGTTCATGAAAGCGATATCTGATTTGAACAGGTCGCGCATCGAGTCCGCGACCAGATTTCCGATCGGGCATTCCCGATCGTAACAGCGCTCGTAATCAGCATCGAACTCCCCGACCCGCTCGGACTTCAACTTGTCAATGTTTCCTGCGCGGTTTTTGATGAATTCTTCGATGGAAGGATCCGGAGTGATCTCATCGCAAAAAACAGGGAGTCGGCGCCCTCGCATGGAAACAACCTTTCCAGCATAGGGAGGGAGTTCGAGGTCGAGGACATCAATCTCTTTGGACTGATTGTATCCGCTAACCGTTTTGATGATAATCCCGTCTTTTTCAAACGGCGCGGGTGCATCGACTTCGAAATCGACCATGACCAGAACATCAGGCCTGGCCGCCACGATCTGTGCCCATTCTTCGTCTGTCATGCGTTCATCGTCATACAGTGAAAGGAGCACCACCAGATCGACCCCGCGGTCGCGAAGCGAGGTTACCCTCTCGGCCAGCTCCTTGCCCGGAGGGAGGAAACGCAGACCAGCTACATTCATGGAAGATGTGAGAACGGGTGTTTGCGGGGGAGTCAGCCCGAGAACACCAATCTTGAGGCCGCCACCCGGATTCAGGATAAGATCTTTCTTCAGAAATGGAGGAGGATCACCGGAACCCATTTCCGTGATATTCGACGAAATGAAAGGGAAACTGGCCACGCCTGAAAGCTCTTCAAGCCTGGCGCAGCCGAAGGTGAACTCGATGTTTCCCACCAGCATCCCATCGATCTTCAGGCGATTTAGGGTGTCAATGGAAGTTCCGCCACGCGAGAAATAAGAGTCTGCCGTCCCGGAGATCTCGCTTCCGATCGAAAGAAGACTGCAGGGATCGCCCGAAAGCGAGGCGATCTGAGTTGCCATGCAGGATTTAAGAAAAGCCGCCCCGCCCATGCGACTCCCTTTGTAGGGTGGAAATTTCGCAGTCAGCGGCTTGATCCGACCTTTGGAAACCCCAACCAGGAAAAGATGGTAATTCCGGTTGCTCTGAGGAAAAAAGAGGAGGACAGCTATCGACACCAGAACAACAGCGGAGGCGACGAGGAAAAGACGCCCAACGACCCCGGATCTGTTGTAGATCATGGAGCCATTGTAGTATTTCAAGCGCAAGGAATCAAGTTTCGTAACTTCTCAAAAAAGGGGGGCACGCGCCCCCCTTTTTTGAGAAGTTACCTCAATTCGATCATTCACACGTCAATAAATCGAAAAGTCAGGCCTCGGCGGCAGCTTTCTCCATGTCCTCGTCGGAGATATCCTCGTTGTGATAGCAGTCCTGAACATCATCGTTCTCTTCGATGTTGTCCATTAACCGCAGTAACTTTCCAACATCATGGCCCGTAACTTTTACCGTAGTCTTCGGAAGCATCGTCTGCTTCGCCTCGTCGACCTTCAAACCCTTCGCCTCAAGTTTTGGCCGAACATCGAGATAGGCGGACGGGTCACATGTGATCTCAAAACCGTCGGGAAGAACCCGGAGATCATCCGCTCCACATTCGAGAACGGCGTCGGTCAGGCTGTCCTCGGTTGCGGTGGGGTTGGATTCCTTGGAGAGAAAGAAATATCCCTTATTCTCGAACATGAAACTGACGCACCCGGGAACTCCCATGTTCCCACCGCCCTTGCTCAGGATCTTACCGATTTCAGCAACGGTTCTGTTTTTATTATCAGACAGACAACGAATGATGACGGCAACCCCGCCCGGGCCGTAACCCTCATATGTCATTTCCTCGTAGGTCACTCCATCGAGCTCGCCGGTGCCCTTTTTGATTCCCCGGTCGACGTTGTCCCTGGGCATATTGGCATCCTTGGCGGCTTGCAATGCACTCCGCAAACGCGGATTCGAATCAGGGTCGCCCCCTCCGGTACGTGCTGCAATGGTGATTTCCCTGATGATCTTTGTAAAAGCCCGCCCTTTGATAGCGTCGGTTTTGGCCTTGATGTGCTTGACCTTGGCCCACTTATTGTGTCCGGACATGGAACCCTCCTCGCCGAAGATCTGTCTAAAACTGGTCGAGGGAGTATACCACGTTTTACCCTGTGCTTCGCAAAAATAATGTGGCAATTTTTATAACTTCTCAAAAAGAGTGGCCATGCGCCTGATAGGCCCAATAATCCAAATTTTAGGAGAATGCGATCTCAAGCCCCGCCGAGCTC
>Ga0100398_1004147_pt1 | contig 11792 bp, 10 predicted proteins | sample CryGeymeta201522_FD_81568 | JGI IMG/M metagenome (GOLD analysis project Ga0100398, IMG submission 81568) | Groundwater microbial communities from Crystal Geyser aquifers in Utah, USA - Crystal Geyser metaG 2015-22 | ecosystem: Environmental > Aquatic > Deep subsurface > Groundwater | place: USA... | reverse complement strand
TTTTTGTACACCTCGTCGATGGACTCGGCAGTCGCACCCTCTTTGTCTTTTTCCTCTTTGAGGGCGGCCATCGAATCTTCGATCTCTTTCTTTTCGTCGTCCGTGATTTTGTCACCGGCGTCTTTGATGGACTTTTCGGCGGTGAAGATCAGAGACTCGGCCTCGTTCTTTTTGTCGACCAAGTCCTTTTTCTTTTTGTCTTCGTCGGCGAACTTCTCGGCCTCACCCTTCATGCGCTCTACCTCTTCGTCTGTGAGGTTAGTCGCATTTTGGATCGAGATCTTTTGCTCTTTTCCAGTCCCTTTGTCTTTGGCAGAGACGTGTAGGATGCCGGATGAGTCGATGTCAAAGGTGACTTCGATCTGTGGCACGCCACGAGGTGCGGGAGCGATACCATCTAGCACAAATCTACCCAGAGATTTGTTATCGGCGGCCATGGGGCGTTCACCTTGCAAGACATTGATCTCGACCTGAGGCTGGTTGTCGGCTGCAGTGCTAAAGACCTGGCTCTTGCTGGTGGGGATAGTCGTGTTGCGCTCGATGAGAGGAGTGCGTACTGAACCCATGGTCTCGATACCGAGGGTGAGCGGAGTCACGTCGAGCAAAAGCACATCGTGGACTTCCCCTCCCAAGATACCGGCCTGGATCGCAGCACCCACTGCCACCACTTCGTCTGGATTGACTCCTTTGTGAGGTTCTTTGCCGAAGAAATCTTTGACCGCTTTTTGCACGGCTGGCATACGAGTCTGACCACCGACAAGGACGATTTCGTCGATCTCGCTGGCTTTGAGCTTGGCATCAGCCAAACATTTCTTGACTGGCTCGATGGATTTTTTGATGAGATCCATTGTGAGCTCTTCGAGCTTGGCGCGGCTTAGTTTCATGGTCAAGTGAAGAGGACCATTTGGACCCTGAGTGATAAAGGGCTGGTTGATCTCAGCCTGCGTGCTGGTACTTAGCTCGATCTTGGCTTTCTCGGCACTATCGCGCACACGTTGGAGCGCCTGTTTGTCTTTGCTTAGATCAACACTATTTTCTTTCTTGAACTCGCTAACTATGTAGTCGATGATCTTGCTATCAAAATCGTCGCCACCCAAGAAGGTGTCACCATTGGTCGCTTTGACTTCGAACACTCCATCGCCAATCTCGAGAACCGAGATATCAAAGGTCCCACCACCTAGATCGTAGACGGCGATTTTGCCGGATTTTTTCTTGTCTAGGCCGTAGGCGAGAGCGGCGGCTGTGGGTTCGTTGACGATGCGCTTGACCTCGAGTCCTGCTATCTTGCCGGCTTGCATGGTGGCTTGGCGCTGAGAATCGTCAAAGTAGGCAGGAACGGTGATGACGGCTGAGTCGACGGTACCACCCAGGTATGCCTCTGCATCGGCCTTGGCTTTTTGGAGGATTTTGGCGGAGATCTCCTGAGGAGAGTAGATTTTGCCACCCACTTTGACACTGGCCATGTCGTCTTTGCCTGCCACGATTTCGTAGGCGACTTTTTTCATAGTATCTTTGACCATGGGATCTGACATTTTGCGACCCATGAGACGCTTGACACTATAAATAGTGTTTTGGCTATTTAAGATCATTTGGTTTTTGGCGACGGCGCCGACCAAGTTTTTGACTGGTTCGACGATTGAGGGGAACGTATTGGCTCCCTCCGCGACCGGAATAACTTTGGGTTTGCCACCTTCCATAACGGCGACACAACTATTGGTGGTACCTAGATCGATACCGATGGTTTTACTGTTTGTGGTTGACATATTTTGTCTCCTTAAATTTAATAATTAATTTTGTGTATTGATCGGGCGGACACGGGGGTCCGCCCCTACGAGCGGGCGGGAAGACCCCGCCCCTACAATAACGCGGGCTGTTCGAAGAATACGGTCGTGGAGACGATAACCTGGTCTAATCACCTGGACTACTTGGTCTTTGGTGCCGGGGCCCATTTCTTGACATTCCATCGAGACGGGATCATAAACTCCATCTGTTTTGACGGTGGTGACACCTTCCTCAACCAAGATTTTGTCGAGCGAGTTTAAGATCATAGTAAGACTTGGGTCCTTGGTTTGGGTTGAAGCCAAGCCTAAATGATCGCGAACATCCAAGAGCTTTGTCAAAAGAGAGGAGGTAGCAAACTTGACGACAACCGAGCTCTGCTCACTAAATCGCCGCTCGAGATTGGCGTAGTCTGCGAGAGCGCGGGCGAGCTTAGATTGTAGCTCGTCGATTGTAGATTGTAGATCAACTTTTGGTTGTATAACTTTTTTTGGCATAATTTAATTCCAGCTAGCGGATATTTCATCGATGAGACTAGACATGTGACGGAGCATAGGCATGACATAAGGGTAGTTCAAACGAGCTGGGCCAATGACGCCGATGTGTCCTGTCTGGCCACCAGCAGAGTAGTCAAGATAGGCCATAGCACAGGGATAGAGATATTCGTTGCCAAACTCATCACCCAAAACAATATGGAAAGGTTGAACATCTTGGGTGCGAGAAAAAATCCCCTCCATCTGTTTCCATGACTCGATCATCGAGAGAACTTGACGGGTGACGTCGATATCAAAAAATTCGGGGAGCGAGAGCAAGTTGGCGTAACCGGCGGAATAGACAGAGCCGTCGCTAGAGGTCGCGAAACTAATATTGTTAGTTTTGTCGGATAATACGCGGGTAGATTCTTGGAGCAAGGTGTCTAATTGTTTGCGATGATCCCAGATGCGCTCTTTGACGGCCACCTCTTCGGTCACGGACAAATCTTCTTCGTGCATGAGTTCGGAGACGTAGAGCTTGAGGGCAATCGGAGTGGGGATACGACCAGCGGAGGTGTGTGGCTGCTTGAGGTAACCCAAGTCTTCGAGGCGCACCATCTCGTTGCGGATAGTAGCGGGAGAGACGCCGAGGTTGAACTTTTTGTCGAGAGTGTCTGAGCCGATGGGCTCACCGGTTGAGGTATATTCCTCGACTACGGCTTTGATGATTTGGATTTGGCGCGGACTAAGTGGTTTCATATTAGCACTATCATAGCGAGAGTGCTAGGTCGTGTCAAGTACTAATTTTATCTTTACCGTAAAGCTCTGGGTGAGTACCTAGTCGATAGAAATGCGCTTCTTTTCCAAACATTTTGAAAATAGCTCGATAATCTCCAGTAATATCGATACTGGAATAACCTCTATAGATACCCCCGAGAGTGTGATTGCGGAGTTGGTCGTCGAAAGGATCGCGCTTAAATAGTTGCAATCTCTTGTACACTTGCTTTTGGACGGATAGAGGAACGACGGAGAGTTTTTGTAGAAATAGGTTTTTTAGCTGTACGTCGACGAGTACTTTTTTTAACATACTCTTTCATATATACAATAGCTTCGTCCATATTAGCAAATTTAATATAATTATGCATATCTCCAGATTTTTCCTCTTTTTCTATTTGATCTAATTCTTTTGCAAACTTGGCGTTGGGGATCTCTTCTATTTCAAAGGGGATTTTGCGCGACTGAACGACGTGGGCGAGGAAGAGTTTGATTAAAGTGCTCGCAGTAAAACCGAGATTTTCGGAGACAATCATAAATTGTTTCTTTAACTGTTTGCTGATGCGAATCTGTAGTACGGCGTTATCCATAGTTATATGTAACTACAATGTAATGACAAAGTCAAGCCCCTGTATGGGTCCTAAATTTTGAGGATCTCGGTGAAGGCTTCCTGAGGAACACTAACGCTACCGAGCATTTTCATTTTCTTCTTCCCCTTCTTTTGTTTTTCGAGGAGTTTGCGGTTACGAGTCATGTCGCCGCCATGAAGTTTGGCGGTCACATCTTTGCGGAAGGCTTTCACAGTCGATCTAGCAATAATCTTGCCACCGATGGCGGCTTGGATGGCTACCTCGATGAGCGAGCGTGGGATGACGTTTTTGAGTTTGTCGACTAGGACGCGGGCGCGTGCCTCTGCCGAATACCTAGGAGAGACAAAAGAGAGTGCCTCGGCAGGATCACTGTTTAAAAGAATATCTACTTTGGTGGCATCGACTACTTGATAGCCGGCATGGTCATACTGAACACTGGCGTAACCGGAAGACACCGATTTGAGGCGATCATAAAAACCAGTAATGAGTTCGGAGAGTGGCATGAGGTAGTTGAGACGAACCCGACTGGCGATGTACTGCATATCAATAAACTCGGCGCGCTTGTTTTGGGTGAGCTCCATAATGCCACCAACATAAGTCTCTGGAGTGTAGATAGTCAAGGTCACCACGGGCTCTTCGATACTCATAATTTTCTCTGGAGCTGGCCAGTCGGCGGGAGAGGAAATTTCGACAAATTCTTCGGGCGAAGGTGTTGCGGGCGAATACATGGATTCGCCCCTACGGAGGTGCATGCGATAGGGGACGGAGGGTACGGTATTGACGACCTGTACTTCAAACTCACGACTCAAACGCTCCGTCACGATCTCGGCGTGCAAGATACCTAGGAAACCCACGCGAAAACCATGACCTAAGGCAGGACTGGAAGCGGGGCGATAGGTGAGCGAAGCGTCGTTTAGCGCAAGTTTGCCCAGCGCATCTATAAGGTTACGATAATTGTCTGCGTCGATGGGGTAGATATCCATAAAAACCATGGCTTGGGGGCGATCGTAGCCCTCAATCGGGATAATATCTGAGCCTATTGTAGTTAAGGTGTCGCCGATTGTGACAGCGCGGATATCTTTGTAACCTGTGGCGATATATCCCACTTCTCCTACCTCGATATGATCGCTAATGCGCATGCCCGCCCCGACTTGTTGTCGCTCGCCGACGCGAGGCAGGTCGGGGGAGAAAAAGCCAATTTCAAGAGGAGTCAGTTTGTCCTGGGTGGCAAAAAGCATGAGATTGTTCCTGTTGTCTTTGTTAATACTCCCTGAGATCACTTTGACAAAGGCAATGACGCCTTTGTGAGTGTCAAAGGTACTATTAAAGACGAGGGCACGGAGAGAATGGTTGATGGTTGATGGTTCATGGTTAATGGCGGGAGCAGGGATGCGTGCAATGATGGCATCAAGGAGTTCTGGGACACCAATGCCCGATTTGGCAGAACCAAATAGGATATCTTCTTGTTTGAAGCCTAGAGTCTCGATGAGTTCACTCTCGACTCTCTCTGGTTCGGATGCGGCCATGTCAATTTTGTTGATAAAGGGGATGATGGTCAAACCTGCCTCTTTGGCTTTGTCGTAGTTGGCGATAGTCTGGGCTTGGATACCTTTGGTAGCGTCAATCACTAGGACTGCCCCTTCGCAGGCATGAAGCGCACGACTTACCTCGTAGGAGAAGTCGACATGCCCCGGAGTGTCGATGAGATTCAAGATGTAGTCGTGATAGAGCATGCGGACTGGGGCGAGTTTGATGGTAATCCCCCTCTCTTGCTCGATGGGGTTGCTATCCATGAGACGGACAGTCCCCCCATATGCCACTGTACCTGTTGACTCTAGTAAACGATCGGTCAGGGTCGTTTTGCCATGGTCAATGTGAGCGATGATGGAGAAATTGCGGATATTTGAGGTCATGGGCGCTATTATACTGGATTTTCTGAGGATTCCAGAGATTCGGTGGAGGAACCAAGGGCTTTTTGCCAGTCACCAATCTTCTTGGCTAGGGCGACAAAAACTTCTAGTTCGCGGATGTTGAGCAAGTAAGAGAGACAAACATAAACCGTCAAGCCGATGACTAGGACAGTCAAAGTCAAGAGAATCAGCGGGAAAGTATGAGTGGTGTCAAAGATCAACTGATCAAGGACGCGCAGAGGTACCCAGAGACTGAGGGCGGTGATGGCGGCCGCTAACAACATTTTAAGAAATGGTCGTGCGATCTCTGAGAGCGAGAACTGGGCTACTTTGTAGAGGACAACTGTCAAAATTGTAGTCTCTAAGATATCGGCGAGGGTGATAGCAAAGGCCATCCCCACAATCCCCGTCTTGAGGACAAATAAAAGATAGTAACTGAGGCCAACATTGAGCGTAGTTGAGACTAGATTGATAAAAAAGGGAGTTTTGGTATCATGTAAGGCGTAAAAGACGCGGACGATGATGTGAGAGAGTGAGCCAGCGGCTATGGCGAGGGCGAACATGGCCACCAGTTTGCCCGTTGTGACAGTCTCTACCCACGGAAATGAACCGGCTCCATACGCCAAGCGCACGAGGGGAATGCGCAGAACTAGAATGATAGCTGAGGCCGGGAGGGCGAGATACAACATCTGCAAAATAGAGTCGTTGACCATCTTGGCCAGACCCAAGAGATTGTTTTTGGCGGTTTCTTTGGCAAAAAATGGGAGTGAGGCCTGACCGATTGTGACTCCAATCAGGCGAATCGGGAGATTGGTCAGTTGCTGAGCAATAGTGATGATCGTGACAGTCCCACTACTGAGCCAGGAGGAGAAAGCAATGAGGGTGGTTTGTTCGATTTGAGCTAAGGAGAGAGTGATCATGCGAGGGATCATAAGACGAGTCATCTCGAGTATGGCTGGATGTTTGTGGATGATAGGACGATAGGTAAAACCCAACTTGATAGCAAGAGGAATCTGGGCCAAGAGATGAAGGAGAGCTCCCAGTACTACCCCTAGGGCTGGACCCATGATACCCAAGGAGCGACTAAAGAAAACTGTTCCTATAATGATCCCAACGTTGTACAAACTAGGGGCGAAAGCAGGGATCAAAAAACGCTTGTGGGACTGGATGATGCCAGTGATAAAAGATGAGAAACCAAAAAGGACTTGGGCGAGCGCCATAATGCGAGTCATGCGTGCCATCTGAGCGATTTGCTCAGCGTCAAATCCCCCGGCAACTAAGCGACAGAGTGGTTCGGCCCAGATCAAGATAATAAGAGTCAAAACCAGCATGACCCCCACGACAGTATTCATCATGGACGAGGCCACAAGAGATGCTTCTTCCCTTTTTTCGCGTTCAAGGTAGCGACTAAAGACGGGGATAAAAGCGGAAGAGAGAGCCCCAACAATCAAAATCTGAAAAATGGTATCGGGGATGCGAAAAGCTGCCCAAAATACATCTAAAACGCTCTTGTTAGCGAAGAAATAACTGATCAAAAGTCGAGTGCGGATAAATCCCAGGAGAGCTGAAACTAAAGTGGTAAACATGATGATGGCGGCGGCTGAGAGGATTGAGGAGTTTTCCTTGGAGATAAGATTTTTACTGTTTTGCATGAGTCTCTTGAACATATGACTAGTTTATAGTAGACTACCGAATATGCCAATAATAAAATCAGCACTAAAAAAACAACGGGTGGACAAACGTCGTACATCGCAAAACCTCCTAGCTAGGGGTCGGCTTAAGACGGCGGTTAAAGAGGCACGGGCCAATCCCGGAAGCGAGAGTTTGAAATCGCTTTATAGCGCGATGGACCGGGCAGTCAAGCATCATTTAGTCAACAAAGGTCACGCTGCAAGACTAAAGTCTAGAGTTTCCAAAATTTCCAAAAAGTAGTTATACTAAGGGTATGAAACTGCCCGCATTTTTTGGTCACAAAAGATCAATCAATTTATTACCACATGACAAGTTTGAAAGCAGTACGCTAGGGATAATCCTTTCGTGGTCACTTAGGTTTGGGAAGTGGAGCGTGATCTTGACTCAACTGATTGTGATGGGTGCGTTTATCTACCGCTTTACACTTGACCGAGGATTGACTGATTTGCGCAAATCCATAGCCAAAGATGTCGCTATCATCAAGTCGTATGACCAGGTCGAGCGTGATTTTATCCTGACACAAAAACAAGTGACCCAAGCGAAGTTGAGCACGGACTCGCAGACACAAATCCTGAAGACAATGGCTGAAATAGAGAGGATTACTCCTAGCTCGGTATGGTTTGAGAGAGTAACCATTTCACCTAGTACACTGACACTTTCGGTATATGCTGCCTCCCTCTCCGCATTTGGACAGTTTTTGACTACGGTCCAGAGCGACCCACTCTTTAGTGGGATCAGAATTGCCAAACTAGAAAGTAGTAATAATGGATCACAGATGCAGTTTGATATCTCAATGGAGATAAAACCATGAAGTTGCCAACTCAAAAATATACCCAAGATTTGCGCAGGTATTACCGAATGCCGGCGGTACAGGTATCTTTGACTCTGGTTTTGTCTTTGTTTGTGACGGCAATTTTTATTGTACTGGCTCTTAAACCTACCATTACTTCGATTGTGACATTGCGCAAGACGATAGCCGAGTCCGAAAAGATTTTGCAAAAATTAGACTCCAAGGTAAAAAATCTAGAAACTGCTGCATCTGCTCTTGAGATAGCTAAGCCATATTTAAGCACACTAAATCTAGATATCCCAAACCAAGGTGCGAACTACTCACCACTAACTTTCGCTGTTGAGAACCTAGCTTTGCAAAGTGGGACAACTATAGAGAGTGAGTCGCTAGGATCTACTTTATTGTTTTCGCGAATTCTCTCCCCATTCTCTCCCAACAGAAAACAAGGTGTGGTGGCGTTGCCTTTTTCAGTACGAGTGAGTGGTAGCTATGGCGGAGTTTCGATGTTTTTGAAGAATCTACTCACGATGGAGCGGGTGATCTCGATTGATTCGGTGACACTGAGTAAAGAAGTATCTTCCAAAAACGAAACATCCCAGGTAGCACTAAATATTACAGGGAACGCATATTATCTGGCAGATGAGGCCCAACTCAAACAAGCTTTAGATAGTTCTAAGGGAGGTAAATAATGACAAGTAGAAACCAGATACTAGTAAGTAAATCTCTTTATCATATTGGATATATGACTCTTGTGGCTTCGATTGTCTGGGTAGGCGTGGGGGTCTATATTGCCACAAGTAAAAATGTTCCCCTCGACGTAGACAGTAGCATCCTAGAGCCAATCAGTCCGAAATTGGACCAAGAGATGATTGTGAAACTCTCAGGTCGAGTCAAAGTAGAGGAAATAGCTAGCAGTAGTGCTACTATAGATACGGGTGGAGTAAGATGAACTTGTTAAAAACTAGGTTTCCAACCATTTTGGGGTTGTTTTTTCTTGTGGTGACAGTGGTGGGAACTATTTTCTTTTTTCAGGGCAAATCGGTCAAAACTAACCCCGAGATAGTCCCAAGCAAAATACGGATTACGAATATTTCGGATAATAAGTTTAGCGTGTCTTGGATTACTAGTGTCGAGACCGGTGGATCAGTTGAGTATGGAGAGGTGGGAGAGAAACTCACCAACAAGGCAAGCGATGAGCGCGACTCAAGTGGGACAGGTAAATACTTGACCCACCACGTCACAATAGAAAAACTACAACCTAGTACGTCGTATGCTTTTCGCATCTTGTCTGGAGATAACCAAACGAGATTTGACAACAATGGGAGTCCGTATGCAGTCTCGACTGGACCAGTAATTGGAGCTATCCCCCCTTCCAAAAATTTTTATGGGAAAGTAGAGCTACCCTCGAAACAAGCAGCGGATGGAGCTATTGCCTATCTCACGATCCCTGGAGGATCGACGGCTTCAACCTTGGTACGAGAAGGTGGTAACTATGCATTTACTCTCTCGACACTCCGCACTAGTGATCTTGCGTCGTACGTAAAATTTGATCCGTCGGCCACGATTTCAAACGTGACAATAGAGTCTGGACAACTACAATCCGTGTCGTCGGTGACGCTAGCCAACTCGGCTCCTGTCCCCACCATCACTCTAGGTCAGAACACAGATTTTTTGAGTACTGCCCAAACGCCAAGTGTGGCACAAGTAGTGGAGGAGACACCCTCGGTACTTATCGTAGAACCACTAGGGAGCGAAAGTGATGTAAATATTGTGACAACTGAGACTGTGACTATCCTAAATCCCAGAGTAGAGGGAGAGACACTGACTACACTGAGACCAGAATTTCGTGGAACAGGACCGGTGGGTAAGATGCTCTCACTCGCTTTGACTGGACAAAAAGCAATAAGTGATACATTTGCCGTGGCAAGCGATGGAACTTGGAGCTGGTCGCCACTAATTGATTTGAAAGTAGGTGTTCAAAAAATCACAATTTCTTTTGCCACAACCAGTGGGACAACACAGAGAGTGGAGAGGGAGTTTGTGATCAGTACGAGCGCAGCGGCACTGGACCCGGCTTTTGTCTCCTCCCCTTCGGCTTCGCTAAATCCCGTGGCATCTAGTGCACCAATTGTACGAGAAGCAATGCCAGCAACAGATACTGCCGTCCCAGTCACAGGCGTGATTGAGAATACGCTATTGACGGCTGGCGCCGGACTTGTCATTATGGTAATAGGTGCGACATTATTGTTGCTGTAGGAAAATATATTATGACAGACCCACAGGATTCGATTGATCAGGCGTTGCAACCTACACCTCCAGTCGCTCCACCTATTGTTCCTCCCGTTGTTCCACCTCCACTCCCCGAATTGCCTGTTGCCCCAAGTGTAGCAAGTGTTGCGGTGGGAGATGATACACCGCTGGCCTTTGTGACACCTCCACCAGCTACTCCACCCTCAACAACGCCCATAAATACTCCCCCTCCTACTCCTTTGGTTCCTCCAGAGGAGCCACCAAAGAAAGGTGGAAAGGGAAAGATAATAGGGGTAGTGATTGGATTCTTCCTACTTCTGGCTGGACTGGGTGGAGGATTTTATTTTTATAGCAATTATTTACCAGCATCTCAATTAACGATTGCCGGGGTATTTGTAGATAGTCTAACAAAAGATCAATGTAATGGTTGTTATAACGGAGGCAATTTGGTTTGGCGTAATGGAGCTTGTAAAGTTTCTGGTACTTGTGATGGAGGCAATACTCAAGGTCAGGGTCATTCAACTGTTGTTTCTTGCGATACGGATGGCTCTGTATCATGTGGTGCCTGTGGAGGATTTTGTATTATCCCAATTGATAAGACTTGTAACGAGATGGGAGTGATTAAATGTGGTGAATCACCAGTGTTTGGAGCGAGTTGTTCTAAGTCAAGGTCATCGCAATTTTTTAAGCAATGTTCTTGTGGTACGGAAACATATTATTTCGATGTGGAGGGAATTTGTGATTCAAAAGATTCTAAAGCTGCTGGTACTGTTAATCCTTTGTATTATGATACATATGGATTATGCGCAGTGGGGAAGAAGGGATGTAGTGCTGGTCCTGATGGTTCACAGATTAGTTGTGATTTTAGTTGCGATAGTCATGGTTGTCAGTGTACTAGCGACAGAAATGACTGTCAGATTTACCATTGGAAGTGCGATCGAAATGATGATTTGGGTCGGGGATGTCAAGATGGAACTCCAACGGTGAGACAGAGCGCAACTTTTAATGCCAGTTGTGGCTCAGAACAAATTGATGTGAAGTGTCATGGTGATAATGTGGCATTTAGAACTAAAGCTCAGACAACACCATGTGGACAAGTGACTCCTTCAATACCTCCAACTGTTCCAAGCCCTTCACCTTCTCCTAGCCCTACCTATACCATGAGCTGTACAAGTCTTACCAAAAACATAGCTATACCAGTCATAGGGAGCAAGATCACCTTTACTTGTGCTGGAGTTGTCACTCCAACTAGTGCTGGAACACTGAGTTACAGATTCCGCTATAGCGTCAACTCAGGAACTGTGACTGAGCTCGCCAATAAGACAACAACTACTGCAGAATTGACAATTGCAGCGTGTGGAACTTACTCAGTTGAGTGTCAGGCTTGTGCGACACTCGCTGGAGTTCTGACATGTGATCCAGTGTGGCAAGGAGCAACAGCACAATGAGTAATACTATGAAGAAAACACTACTAATTGCGTTGATTATTTTTCTGACTATTATTGGAGCTATCGCGGTTGTTTATTTGGTGAGA
>Ga0100398_1004145_pt1 | contig 11795 bp, 14 predicted proteins | sample CryGeymeta201522_FD_81568 | JGI IMG/M metagenome (GOLD analysis project Ga0100398, IMG submission 81568) | Groundwater microbial communities from Crystal Geyser aquifers in Utah, USA - Crystal Geyser metaG 2015-22 | ecosystem: Environmental > Aquatic > Deep subsurface > Groundwater | place: USA... | reverse complement strand
CCAGGCCTCGTCGATAATCAACAGGCGTTTTTTTAAGTCCCGTTTAACCTTCGTCCAGATAAAATCCAAAATCATAAACATGGCCACCGGCCGCAGGGCATCCTCCAGTTCTTTAATTGAAAACACGGTAAAAGTATTGGTAATGTCGATGTTGGTGTGCTGGTCAAACACGCCCCGGCTGGAGCCCTTGACGTATTTTTCCAAACGCGAGGCCAAAGACTCGGCGGCCGCTTCTTCCATGCCCGCCAAAACTTTATACAGGTCTTCCAAAAGGGGCGGCTCTTTTTTTTGCGTTCCCGGGTCCGGGGTAATCCCTTTTTGCTTGTAGGTTAAGATAATCGCCCGGTCGAGCAGGGCCTCTTCCTGGGGAGAGATTTGGCCCATGATGATTTTGAAGAGCGAGTGGAGGGACAAAACTTTTTGCCCCAACTCTGACTGGCCCTCTTCATAAGTCTGGGACAGGTCAAACGGATTGATTTTGGCTTTGGCGGAGAAAGAAAAGTTAATATACTGACCGCCGACGGCCTCACACAGTTTCTGATACTCGTTTTCCGGGTCGACAATAATAATTTCCGTGTCAAACATCAGCGAGCGCAGGGCCTCGAGTTTAACCAGGTAGCTTTTGCCCGCGCCGGATTTGGCGAAAATCGCCATATTGGCGTTTTCCAGGGAAAAACGGTCCAAAATAATCAGGGAGCCATTATGTTCATTAATGCCGTAAAGCACTCCCTGGTTTTGGGTCAGCTCCGACGAAGTAAACGGGAAAGTGGTAGCGAGTGAGGTCGTGTCCATGTTCCTGGTAATCATCAGCCGATCATGGGCGGTTGGCAGGGTGGTTTTGAACGCCTGCTCAATTTGCAGGGCGGCGGTTTTGGCAATGATCAGCAGGGAACCCAGGGTTGACTGCGCTTGTTGGGTGATTTTATTCAGCTCTTCCAAAGTTTTGGCGGTGACGGTAATATAAAGGCCAAACTGAAAAAATCTTTCCGCCCCCTTGGCCAATTGTTCCTGGAGTTTTTTGGCGTCTTCGAGTTTGACCTTGGTGGACGGGTCGGCAACCCGGCCGCGCTCGGTGTCCGACTGGATTTCGGCTTCCATTTCGCCCACCTTGCGCCGGAGATCGTCCATAATGTCTTTGCCCTCGACCGGGTAAATATACATCGCCGTGGTTAGCGGGTGATCAAAGTTAATCAGCGGCGAGAGCCAGTTGGCATTAACAAAGCGGGGGTAGCCGGAAACAAACAGGGTGCGGAAGTAGGAATTGCCGATTTTCTGAAAAGAAAAATCCACCTCGATGGCCGAGGGGGCAATAATATCCTGGACCGAGGTAATCCCCCGGCCGAACTGGGTTTCGGCCAGAGGCCGATCAGTCTTTGGCTGAGGCTTAGACGCCGGTTTAAAGTTAAACTTCATTGGTTTGCTCCTGGGAAACGGCGGCCTCAACAATCGGGGCCTCATACTCGGCGGCGGCGTCAAACTCAATCGCCCCGGAATCGGGATTGTAATAGTTATAAAATAATTTAATCAGCTCGGGGGTGGTCAGCTGTTTGGCCTTCAGGCCGATCCGGACCAGCTGTTTTAATAAGTGATCGCGCTTGGGAATCAGCGAGTTTTTAGCCTTGGTTAAGATTGACTGTTTATCAAACGGCAGTTCGGGCTTTCTTTTAATTGAGGCGGCAAGGGCGTTAGACACTCCCAGCTCCAGGCTGGAAAAAGGGATCACCAGATAAAACTTTTTATCCAAAACCTCGTTTTCCGCCACGGTTTTTTTAACAAACTGGTAATACTTTTCCACCTGCTGTTTTAAGAGCGGGTTGCTGATTTTTTGTTTTTGGGCGGCCAGCAGGGCCAGGTAGTTAGCAATATTTTTCTTCTGCGAGGTGACCACGATTTGGATCGGAAAAGTCAGGGAGTTGAGCAGGCCGGCATAGGCATAAATAATCGCGTCCTGTTCCGACTCGGACAGCAGGGAAAAATTAACCGCGGTGGTTTGCAGCAGCAAACAGCACGAGCCGTCTTTTAATAACACCAGGTTGTCCCGGATGTCCTCGATGTCCAGATGGTTTTGGGTGCTGGTAATGATTGGGGCAGGGTTCATAGGTTAAGCGACCGCCTGAATTTTTAGAGGCGGAATAATTTCGTTTTTGGCCTCGAGTCTAATTATAGCGAATTTGTGATCCTGGTGTTCGGCGCTGATTTCGTAAATGCCGTCGGGCAGAGCCGTGGCAATAAAAAATTGTCCCAATTTGTTGGATTTTAAGGCCCGGACCGGGAAGCCCTGATTGTCCCGGATTTCTAAAATCACCCCGGTAACGATTTTCCCGGCCTGATCCAGGGTAATGCCGGCGATCAGATTGGGGCGCTCCGGCCGCTGGGGGAGGATGACGCCGGTAGCAAAAATCGGATTAGTGGTTTGGGTTTTGGGTTTGAGCGGCGGCGGCGTAATTGGTTGCGGTTTGACCGCATTCGCGGTCTGAATTTTGTCAATTGGTTTAGTGGTTTTGACGGCATTCGCCGTCAAGGGTTTAGTAATGGGTTTTTGGATTACTGGCATGGCGGCGATTTTAGATTCTTCCGGCGCCTGGTAAACCGTGGCTCTTGGCAGTAGGCACATTTGCGGGTGGGAAAGCGTCCGGACCCGAACGCCCTTAAGGCTGGTTTTTAGCGGCCGCGTCGGAGATGGGGTTGTGGTTTGCGGCCGGATTTTATTACCCAGGGCGCTAAACAGGTTACTAATATGTTCCAGGTATTTGGCTTCGGCCTGGTCAAAAACAGAAGTTGACGTTGCCGGCAGGGACTCTAGATAGTCGCGCAGCCGGCCTTGATTTTGTTTAATTAAAATCGGTCCGGCGGCCAGCGGTTTTTTAATGGTTTCAAAAATATCCAGTTTTTTTACCTCCGGCCGGTAAATAAACTGCGTCGGGCTGTAAATAGCCTTGACGAAGTTAATAATCCATTGGTCCAGCGACCGGTCCTCGATCGGCAAAAATGCCAGGGAAAAACCAAAAAAAGCCAAGAAGGGGCCCAGAGTCCACTTGAGCAGAAAATTGGCCGGGGAGTTGAACAGCACCCAGGCCGAAACCACGCCCGCGGCCAGTTCCAGGAACTGCTTTAAAGTCATGTCGCCGACCAGCTTAAACTTGTAAGTAGTAATTGCCTGCGGAATCGGGTGTTGTTCCATAAATTAAGTTTATCCCGTGAAAAATAATAAGACAAGGAAAATAAAATGAGATAAATTACCCATTGACAATAAATATACATATATGTATATTTAGCATTAATGAGGTTCGAGAAATTTAAAAACTCTTTGTCACTATCGGTGTTTACCGTCGTCCAGGCGGCCCAAACCAATGTTCAATTGGCCCGCTGGCATAAGGCCGGCAAGCTGATTCGGTTAAAAAGGGGAGTTTATCAGTTTGCGGACAGGCAAGTAGAGGAATTTTCTATGGCCAATTTTTTGTATTCTCCGTCATATATCAGTTTGGAAACGGCCCTTAATAATTTTGGGACTATTCCGGATGTGAGTGCCAACGTTATCAGTATTTCTCCGGTGACCACTAAAATTATCAAAACAGTTAAGGGCATCTTTCTTTACAGTAAAATTGACCAAGCACTGTATTTTGGCTGGCAAAAAATTAAAGACGGGTCGGGAATTTATTACCAAATCGCCCTGCCGGAAAAGGCGCTGCTGGACTGGATTTATTTAAGAAAAATCAGCAATTTAAAGGAACAACGGGTTGATCTGTCCGGTTTAAACCGGACCAGGCTGAAGCAATTTTCCCGGTTTTTCCCGGGGTGGGTGAAAGGGGTAATTAATGAACAATTTAATCGCTAACTTTAATCAAATTCTAGAATTTGCCCGGGAATACGGTTTGCCGGAAGAGAAAAAGCGGGGGATTATCCGGGAATATTTGCAGTCAATGTTTTTAGCTAAGCTTTATCGTCAGCCGGCGGCTAAAAAACTGGTTTTTATCGGCGGGACTAGTCTGCGGTTGTTACGGAACCTAAATCGTTTTTCCGAGGATCTGGATTTTGACAATTTGGGATTAAGCGAAAAACAAATGGTTGAGTTGATTGAAACGGCCGTGGCGGCTATAAGGCTGGAAAATATCAATCTTGAATTTAAGTCAAACCTGAAGCCGGGGAAAACTTATTTTGAACTGAGCTTTCCCGATTTGCTTTATGATTTAAAAATCACCACTAATCCGAGAGAGAAATTAATGATTAAGGTTGACTATTCGAGATTTTGGCGCGGGCAGAAGCCGGAATCGGCGCTGTTAAACCGCTACGGCTTTTTAGAATTGGTGTCCACCCTGCCGATTAATCAAATTGTCGTGCAAAAACTAGCCGCCTATGTTCAAAGAAAACAAACCCAGCCGCGGGATATTTACGATGTGGTCTGGCTATTTTCCCAAGGAGCCAGAATTGACCGGCGCTTCTTGTCTAAAAACAAACTTACCAATCTGGTTAAAAAGGCCCAAGCAAAATGGCAGAAAGAGGGAGTCAGCCGGACCATGATAAATAAAATCAGCCCGTTTTTATTTGACGTCGGGGAAGTCAGAAAGCTGGACTTGTTTGGGGAAGTGCTGAAGAAAATTTAAAAAATTGCTTCCCCCGGGAAAAAGGTCTGGAATGAATTTGGAGTTGACAAATCCAAATTACTATGTAAAATGGAGTTATGTATTCCAGATTGCTTAAACCGCCGGAGGGTAAAAGTTTTTTTCTGTTCGGCCCCCGGGGAACCGGTAAAACCACTTGGGTAAAATCAACTTTTCCCGACGCCGTTTATATCGATTTGTTAGAGGCCGAGGTTTATAATGATTTACTGGCCAACCCCGGCCGCTTGGAAAATTTAATTCCCAAAGGCTTTAAATCGTGGATAGTGATTGATGAAATTCAGCGCGTGCCGGAGTTGTTAAACGAGGTCCACCGGCTGATCGAAGCTCCGGGGCACAAGTTTGTCTTGACCGGTTCGAGCGCCAGGAAATTGAGGAAAAAAGGTCACAACCTTTTGGCCGGGAGGGCGTTGACTTTTTTTATGCACCCATTGACTGGTTTAGAACTGGGCCGCGATTTTAATTTGGAAAAATCGCTGGAGTTTGGCCAGCTGCCGTCGGTTTATCAGGAAGCCAGCCCCAAAAAATACCTGGAAAGCTACGTGCAAACTTACCTTAAGGAAGAGGTGGAACAGGAAGGGCTAACCCGAAACATCAGCGCCTTTGCCCGGTTTTTGGAAACTGCCAGTTTTTCTCAAGGGGGTTTATTAAATATCAGCGCCGCGGCCCGCGAGGCGGCGATTGAACGGAAAGTGGTGGAAAATTATTTTTCAATTTTGGAGGATTTGCTGATCGGTTGCCGCCTGCCGGTGTTTAGCCGGCGGGCCAAGCGGCGATTGGTGTCCCGCGCTAAATTTTATTTTTTTGACGTCGGCGTTTATAGGACATTGCGTCCGGCCGGGCCGCTGGATTTGCCGGAAGAAATCGGCGGCGTTGCCTTGGAGTCGTTATTTTTCCAGGAGCTTTTGGCCATCAATGACTATCTGGGTTTGGGTTATAAGCTGTATTATTACCGGACCGCCGGCGGAGACGAAGTGGACTTCGTTTTGTATGGTAAAAGAGGCATAAAAGCCTTTGAAGTTAAACGGACGGCCAAAGTCAAACCATCACTGTTTAAAGGCTTAAAAATTTTTACTAAAGACTATCCTGCGGCGGAACCATTTCTGGTTTATCAAGGACAAAGAGAAATGAGCGAGGGGAAAATCCGGATTATTCCGGCAAAAACAGCCTTGATGAATTTAAAGGACTTGCTGAAATAAAATCCACATCTCCAAAAAAAATTGCTTCCCCCGGGAAAAATGGCTAAAATATAGTTATGCCGCCAATTCTTCCTGAATTTCTCCATCAATTTTTCTGGGGCGACCGGTTAGACGAATTGAATTTTAACACTCACCGGCAGTACATTCTCAAGACTATTTTGGAAAAAGGCAACCGTTTGGCCGCCTCGTGGCTGATAAAAACCGTCGGCAGGAAAAACCTGAAACAATCTTTGCCAAAACTATTTTTATCCCCTAAATCAGCCAATTTCTGGCGGCTGTATCTGTCATGAAAACCGGCTTTTTTATTAATGCCCTGCCGGGAGAAACCGCCGAATTACTGTCATTGTTTCAAAAAACCCAGCCGGAATTTTTAAATAACTTTTATTTATCCGGCGGAACGGCGCTGTCCCTGCTTTTGGGCCACCGGGAATCGGAGGATTTGGATTGGTTTAACCAACAAGGCTTTGATCCGATTAGGCTTCAGCCAAAACTGGAAATGATTGGCAGTTTATCCCGGGTCGAGCTGGATGGGAAGTTAAAACAAAAATTTAGTTTATTTTGCTAATGCCGACGGCCAGCCAATGCCGCGGCTGCACCAAGAAGCCAGTTGGGAAGGAATTAAACAGCAGTTGGTGGAAAAAGTTAAGGCGATTAAGTTTTAACCTTGAATTGAGTCTTGACTCCACTCAAACTTAATGATAATATTTTTTGAGTACAGTCAAATATATGCAAACCTTAATTGAAACTTATCAGCGCCTATTGGCAGAAATCAGGCCGTCCTACCGGCGGCGGTTCTATGACGAGTTTACCCTGGACAGCCGTTTAACGGGAATCGTCGGTGCCAGAGGCGTTGGTAAAACCACCTTTTTAATCAATTACCTGCGGGAGCATTACAGTGGTTCCGATCAGGCGCTTTATTTCTCGGCTGATAATCTTTATTTTGTCGAACACACGCTTTTGGAAACGGCGGACCGGCTGGTTAAAGAGTTTGACACTAAACTGCTATGTATCGACGAAATTCACCGCTATAAAAACTGGAATCAGGAACTGAAAAATATCTACGACTCTTACCCCAAGCTGGCAGTAATCTTTTCCGGCAGTTCCAGCCTCGATTTAATCAAAGGCAGATACGATCTTTCCCGCCGGGCCAACTTAAAAACCATGCACGGATTTTCTTTCCGGGAATTTTTGGAGATTAAAACAACCGCAAAATATCCGGCCTTAACCCTAAAAGAGATCCTTGCCAATCATCAGGAATATGCCCAAAAATTAATGAAAACCCCCAAATTATTGGGCTATCTTAAGGAGTATTTCAAAACCGGCTATTACCCGACTTTTTTGGAACTGGCCGGCGACCAGGCTTATCAAAACAGTTTGCGGGGGATTATCGACAAAATTATTTTTGAAGACATTAGCAGTTTATATTCCTTGAAAACTTCTAATCTGGCCGCCTTGAAGAAAATTGTTTATTTTTTTGCCACCGTCCAGCCCGGCAGCGTTAACATTAACCGTCTGGCCAACAGTTTAAAAAAAGACCACACCACGATTGCCGAGTATGTCCAAATTCTTAAAGACGCCGGCCTACTGCGGTTTCTGCTTAAAAACAAACAGGGACATGCTTTGGTGCGGAATGCGGAAAAGATCTATTTGGATAATTCTAACTTGCTTTATGCTGTAAATGCGGAGATAGGCAAAGAGCCGCTGACGGGAGCGGTACGGGAGCTGTTTGTGCTGGGCAATTTGCAAAACGCCGGTTATCACGCGTTTTATTCGGAGGTGGGCGACATTGAATGCAATGGTTCTGTATTGGAAATCGGCGGCAAAAATAAAGACTTTTCCCAGTTGAAAAACACGGCCTTGGGATATCTGGTCAAAGACGACATTTTAATCGGCGGGCCAAAAACCATACCGCTTTATTTGTTCGGATTTTTGTCCTGATAAGAAAATTTTCCCAAAAATTGCTTCCCCCGGGAAAAAAGTCTGGAATGGAAAAAAGAGGTTAATGCTTGACAAGCCGTTTCTTAAATAGTAGTATATTACTACCAATATAGAAACAATTATATGAATCGTAAAAACCTTAATTTTCTTTCCCCGCTGGATTTTTTTACCAAGGAAACATTGCGGCAAATGGAGCCGGATGAAGACGCGCTGGATTTTAATATTAAGTCGTGGATAAAATCCGGAAAAATAATTTCTTTGAAAAAAGGAATGTATCTGTTGCGCGAACGCTGGGAAAAACAAACAAACAAACAGGGTTTCCTGGAGTATCTCGCCAATAAAATTTATCAACCCTCATACTTATCCGGAGAATATGTCATGGCTAAATACGGGCTTTTAACCGAAGCGGTTTACGGCCTCAGCAGCGTGACTACGGCTAAAACCAAGGCTTGGCGTAATCAATTAGGGGTTTTTAGTTATTATTCAATTGCCCCGGAACTTTATCGTGATTATGAGGTGATTAAGTTTTATTCGGCGCCGGTTTTAATAGCCTCGAAACCAAAGGCAATTTTTGACTTTCTTTACTTTCGATTTTTAAGAAATAGTCCGGTTAATATTCTGGAAGCCAGGGAATTGCGGATTAACTGGGAGGGGGTTAGTAAAAAAGAATTGGTGAAGATTGAAGAATATGCCGGTATTTCCAAAAGCGAGAAAACCCGGCAATTAATTAAACTGATAAAATCCGAATACTATGCTTAACGATGTTTTAAAAACAATAATCGCGGAACAAAGACAACAAAATGTTCCCAAACAAGTGATTATTAATTCCCTGCGGGAATATATTCAATACGTGATTTTGAGTGAAATTTATAACAGCCGGGATTTCAAGAAAATGATTTTTAAAGGCGGTTCCTGCATGAGGATAGGCTATGACTTGCCCCGCCTGTCAGAGGACTTGGATTTTGATTATTTGCCAAAGTCGCTGGTTAAGAAGCCATTAACCAGTTTGGCCGAATATCTTCTCGGGCAGATTAAAAATAAGCAATTTAACCTGATAGAAACAAAAATTCAGTCAGATAACCGGCTTTATTTAAAATTTCCCATTTTATACGGTTTGGGGTTAAACCAAAAACCGGAAATAGACAAACTTTACGTTAAAATTGAGGCGGAAGACGAAATTTTGCCTTACGCGGGGATTATTTTTAAGCCGGTGGCTAAATTCGGTTTTAATTTTCTCGCCCGGACTTATGATTTGCCGACGCTGATGGCGGGTAAAATTCACGCTTTTTTAAACAGAATTTGGTTTAAGGGGAAAAAACAAGAAATCAACATAAAGGGGCGCGACTTTTATGATTTATGGTGGTTTTTTGACAAAAAGGTAACGCCTAACTGGAAAACTTTAAAAAAAACCACAGAAGTTAAAGATGAAAAATCGTTAAAACGATTATTGAGTGAAAGGATAAAAAAAGTGGTTACTCCCGGAAAACTGTCTTTTGATTTACAGAACTTTATTAGCGATCAGGAATTTGTGTTTGATTTTGCCAAAAACTATTGGAAGATAATCAACCGGTATTTATAAAAAAATTGCTTCCCCCGGGAAAAATGGCTGGAATGAATGAGTATTGACAATATAACTTTGGTTGAACTAAAATAATAGCATGATTTATAGGCGGGAACTGCTGGATCAAATTTGGCCGCTTTTAGACACGACCCAGGCGATCGTGGTCACCGGCATGCGCCGCTGCGGCAAAACGTTTTTACTCCGGGATATTTATGCTAAAATCGAATCAGGCAATAAACTGTTTCTTGATCTGGAAAATCCACTGCTGCAGCGTTTATTCGAAGAGGAAAATTACGAAACTATCAGGACTAATTTTGCCGGCCAGGGGCTGGATTTAACCCGGCAGGCCTGGATTTTTTTAGACGAGGTCCAATTGGTAAAAAACCTGCCCTCGGTGGTTAAATACTTATCCGATCATTATCAATTTAAGTTTTTTTTGAGCGGGTCGGCCAGTTTTTATTTAAAAAACCTGTTTTCCGAGTCATTGTCCGGCCGGAAGTTCATTTTCGAATTGTTTCCGCTCTCGTTTGCGGAGTTTTTAATCTTTAAAAATTCGCCTCTGGTTTTGCCAAAACCAGCCGAATTAACCACGGTAATGTTCGAAACAATTAAACCCTTATGGCGGGAATACCTGGAGTTTGGCGGTTTTCCCGGCGTGGTCCTGGCCAATAATAAACCGGAAAAAGAACGGCTATTGAGCGAGGGTTTTACCGCTTATTTCCAGCACGAGGTAGAACAGTTGGCCGATTTTCGCAAAACCGGCTTGGTGCGCGACCTGATTTTACTGCTGGCGGAAAACGCGGGAAACCTGGTCAATGTCGAGAGGCTGGCGGGAGAATTAAAAGTTTCCCGGCTGACGGTTGAGGCGTGGCTGGCGTTTTTGGAAAAGACTTATTTGATTTCCTTAGTTGAGCCCTACAGTAAAAAACTGCGGGTGGCGATCAGAAAAGCCAAAAAGGTTTATTTTGTTGATTGGGGCCTGGCCCGGCAGATTGCCGGAATTTCTCCCGGTCAAAGACTGGAGAACTGTGTTTTTCACCTGCTGCGGCTCAAGGGCAAGGTGAATTATTTTAGGAAAAAATCCGGGGCGGAGATAGATTTTATTCTGGATAAAAAACTGGCGGTGGAGGTTAAAAGAACCGGCGCGGGCAGTGATTTAAACAAGGCCGGCAGTTTGGCCCGGGAACTGGGCTTAAAACAGTCGCTGGTGGCCACAGAAAACCTGACACGAGCCAAGGGTTTTTGCCCGGCGTTTATTTTATAGCCCCAAAAAAAATTGCTTCCCCCGGGAAAAATGTCTAGAACCCTTCAAAACTAATCCTAATTTTACCGTTAAAAACCGCCGCCAACCGTTGCAGGAACGAAAGAGAGGGGGTGGTTTGAGCGGTTTCCAGCCGGGAAATAACCGATTGCTGGGTTTTTAATTTTCCCGCCAGTTGTTTTTGAGAAAATTTATACTTGGCCCGAGCTAAAATTACCGCCCGGGCGATTTCATACTCTAGCCGGTTTTTTTCTAAAGCCTTTTGGAAACCCGGTTTTTTCAGCAATTGTTTTTTATGAGAATCCCAATCCATATATTAATAATATATCACAATTTTGTGATATAAACAAGAGACTATTTGTTTTGCCATTCTTTCAGTCTTTTCAAGGTAAGGCGCAGGTCCTGCTTCGGAGTTTTTTGAGATTTTTTAACAAAACCGTGGAGCATTAAGAATGTTTGGCCGGCTACGGCCAGATAGAAAAACCTTAAGGAGTTTTTGCCTAAAATTCTTAATTCCCATAAAGGCGTACCGGTGACTTTTTTGGCATGAGGTTGGCCGAGGCGGATGCCGAATTCCGCTAACAGTTCAAAAGAGTTGTGGATTTTAGATTGAGCGTCTTCAGGCAGGCTTTCGATGAAATCATAAACCGGGATTTGACCGGAAGGAGAGGAATAGTATTGGATTTTCCAACGGCCCATTTTATTTATTCTAACAGAAATTTTTCCAAAAATTGCTTCCCCCGGGAAAAATGTCTAGAATGAAGGGATATGGAAAAAACCAAAGCAGAAAGATTGCTTGAGTTTCTGCGCCAAAAAGAAAAAGAGATTCCTGACGAATTTAACTTACAGGAATTTTTTAAGTTAGCCAAAACGGTTAAGATTGAAGACAAGGATATATTTGTTGACAAGTTTGCCAGGGCGTTAGTGCTAATGACTTTTGGTGTTGAGCATGAAAATTTAAACTTTGCCAAAGATAAGTTTTATGATAGGGTTGGCCGTTTTTGTCGTCAAGGAATAAAGGTGGCCGTAATTATTAACAAACACCATGAGAAATAACTTATTTAACACCAGCGGAACATCCATGAGCAGTTTTTTTGATTGGTTTGAAATGGGTGAAAATCAGAGACAGGAAGCAGAATTTTTAATTCAGCAAATTTTGCTTAAAAACATGTTATTAAAGGCAGCCCAATTAAAAGACAAAAAATTTGTTATCGATGGTT
>Ga0100398_1004126_pt1 | contig 11821 bp, 14 predicted proteins | sample CryGeymeta201522_FD_81568 | JGI IMG/M metagenome (GOLD analysis project Ga0100398, IMG submission 81568) | Groundwater microbial communities from Crystal Geyser aquifers in Utah, USA - Crystal Geyser metaG 2015-22 | ecosystem: Environmental > Aquatic > Deep subsurface > Groundwater | place: USA... | reverse complement strand
TTAGGGGAGCTGCCACCACAAGAGACCTAGGTTTCGCCTTGATGGTCGCGGTCGTGGACCAGAAAAAGTAAAGGGGGGGGGTGGGGGGGGGGGGGGGTGGGGGGGGGGGTGTGGGGGGCGGGGGCGTGCGATGCGAGGGAGCGGGACGGGTGCGACGTCCGGGGGCGTCGCGGGCATTGCGCTTGGCGAGGCTCGACTGCATGGTCGGCGCCGATCGTGGAGGCGAACCGCCTCGGGCAGCCAGGGATGATCCGGTGAAGATATTCGAGAAATACCTGTCCATCTGGATCGCCCTTGCCATGGGCGGCGGGATCGTGCTGGGCACGGTCGCACCGGGCGTGATCGCGGCCATCGCGGCGGCGGAGGTGGCGCGCGTCAACCTTGTCGTGGCGGTGCTGATCTGGGCGATGGTCTATCCGATGATGGTGGGCGTCGATCCCGGATCGCTGCGCGACGTGGCCAAGCAACCGCGCGGCCTGCTGATCACGTTGGTGGTGAACTGGGCCATCAAGCCATTCACGATGGCGGCCCTTGCGGTCGTGTTCTTCGAACATGTCTTCGCCCCGTGGATCGAGCCGGAGGACGCGACGCAATATATCGCGGGGTTGATTCTGCTTGGCGCGGCCCCTTGCACGGCCATGGTCTTCGTGTGGTCGCAGCTGACGCGGGGCGACGAGGGCTACACGCTGGTGCAGGTCTCGGTGAATGACCTGATCATGGTGGTGGCCTTCGCGCCGATCGTGGCGTTCCTGCTGGGGGTGACGGATATCGCGGTGCCGTGGGAGACCCTGGTGCTGTCGGTGCTGCTGTTCGTCGCGCTGCCGCTGGTGGCGGGGCTGCTGACGCGGTGGCGGCTGGGCACGCCCGAGGCGATTGCCCGGTTTCAGGCAAGGCTGAAGCCCTATTCGGTGGTGGGCCTGATCGTGACGGTGATGATCCTGTTCGGGCTTCAGGGGCAGGTGATCGTGTCCGATCCCTTCGTCATCGTGCTGATCGCGGTGCCGATCGTCATACAGAGCTATGGCATCTTCGCCTTGGCCTATGCGGCCGCCTTCGCGTGGAAGGTGCCGCACCGGATCGCGGCCCCCTGCGCGCTGATCGGGACGTCGAATTTCTTCGAGCTTGCGGTGGCCGTCGCGATCAGCCTGTTCGGCCTGAATTCGGGTGCTGCCCTTGCGACGGTGGTGGGCGTGCTGGTGGAGGTTCCGGTGATGCTGACGCTGGTGGCCTTCGCGAACCGGACCCGGGCGCGGTTCGCGGGGTGAGGCGCGGCTGCGCCCCGGCGGCGGTGGTTCGGACCCACCGGCGCACGGTTCCGCTGCGTCAATACCCCTCGCCATCCCCTTGCCACGGTTTCGCAAGGTTGCCGAAACGGGTGAAGCGGCCTTCGAAGCTGAGTTCGATCGTGCCGACGGGGCCGTGGCGTTGTTTGCCGATGATGACTTCGGCCTTGCCGTGGAGGTGTTCCATGTCCTGCTGCCACTTGGTCATGGCTTCGAGGTTCTCCTCGCCCGGCTTTTCGCGTTCCTTGTAGTATTCGCCCCGGTAGACGAACATCACCACGTCGGCGTCCTGTTCGATGGAACCGCTCTCGCGCAGGTCCGACAGTTGCGGGCGCTTGTCCTCGCGGCTTTCCACCTGGCGCGAGAGCTGCGACAGCGCGATGACGGGGATGTCCAGTTCCTTGGCGATGGCCTTGAGGCCTTGCGTGATCTCGGACACCTCGTTGACGCGGTTCTCGGACTTGCCCGTGCCCTTGAGAAGCTGGAGGTAATCCACGATCAGCAGGTCGAGGCCCTTGGGCGAGCGCTTGAGCCGCCGGGCGCGGGCGGCGACCTGCGCGATGGGCAGGGCGGGGGTGTCGTCGATATAGAGTGGGCAGCGTTCCAGATCGCCCGCGGCCCTGAGGTAGCGTTGGAATTCCTGCTCGTTCAGGTCGCCCTTGCGGATCAGTTCGGACGGGATCTCGGCGGCTTCGGACAGCACGCGCTGGGCCAGTTGGGCCGAGGACATCTCGAGCGAGAAGAAGCCCACGACGCCGCCATCGACGGTGCCCGTGGTCCCATCCTCCCGCACGCCGTTGCGCCACGCCTTCGCGACATTGAACGCGATGTTGGTGGCGAGCGAGGTCTTGCCCATGGAGGGGCGCCCGGCGAGGATCAGGAGGTCGGACTTGTGGAGGCCGCCAAGCATGCGGTCCAGATCCGCCAGCCCGGTGGAGACCCCCGCCAGCTTGCCCTGCCGGTTATAGGCGGCGTTGGCCATCTGCACCGCGTCATGGAGCGCGGACAGGAACGACTGGAAGCCCTTTTGCGTGCCGCCGGTGGCGGCGAGGTCGAACAGTTCCTTCTCGGCCTCGACGATCTGGGCGTCGGGGGCCACGTCCTCGCGCATGGCGCGGGCGCGGTCGGACACGCGGGCACCCAGCGCGATCAGCTCGCGGCGCACGGCAAGGTCGTGGATCAGTTGCGCATAGTCCCGCGCGGCGGAGGTCGCGATGGCCGAGAGTTGCAGCTTGACGAGATATTCCGGCCCGCCAAGGTCCTTCAGGCCGGGAATGTCGGAGGCGAAGGTCTTCAGGGTGGTGGCGTCGGTCTGTCGCCCGCTGGCGATGCGCGCGGCGGCCATGGCGAAGATCTCGCCGTGGACCGGATCGTGGAAATGTTGCGGCTTGACCAGATCCTCGACCCGGTCGAGCACGTCGTTGCGGGTCAGGATCGCGCCGAGAAGCTGCTGCTCGGCCTCGATGTTGTGGGGCACGACGATGTCGGTCTGTGTCCCGTCGGCAGGCGCGGGGGGCGTGGAATTCAAGGTGGCGATCTGGTTCATGTGCTCCCCCCGGATGCGAATGGCTGGCCGTGCCGCACGGTCGCCATGCGGGGCTGCCGGCCCGGGCGACGGTCGGTTGGCCGGGTATAGCGGATGGGGCTGCGGACCCGTCAATCTGGATAAGATGTGAATAAGTCCCGACCGATGCCGCACAGCCTTGCCATGTCCATATCATGGGGCATGGGGTGTGGCGACGTCAATATCTGCCTTCCGGACGCGCCGGACGTGGCGGAATCGCCACGCCGAAAGGATATTGCCGCGGCCCGGGACGCTATGTCAGCCCGCGCGCCGCGCGCCAGCTTTCCGGGTCGGAGAGGAATCGCTCCACCTCGGCCAGGGTGGCCTCGGGGACGTCGCTGCCGCGCCGGGCCTCGGCGATGACATCGGCCCATGTGGTGAGCGCGTGGAGGGTCAGGCCATGGGCGGCGAGGGTGGCCTCGGTCTGCGGCAGGTTGCCGTAGGAGAACACCACGGCGGTATGCGCGCAGGTGGCGCCCGCGGCCCGGATCGCATCGACGAATTTCAGCTTGGAGCCGCCATCGGTGGTCAGATCCTCGACCAGAAGCACGCGCGCGCCTTCGGGCATCTCGCCCTCGATCTGGGCGGCGCGGCCATAGCCCTTGGGCTGCTTGCGGACATAGGACATCGGCAGCGCCATGCGTTCCGCCACGAAGGCGGCGAAGGGGATGCCCGCCGTCTCGCCACCGGCGATGTTGTCGAAGGCCTCCAGCCCCGCCGCGCGCATCACCTTGCAGGTCAGGAAATCCATCGCGGTGGAGCGGATGCGCGGCCAGGAGATCAGCTTGCGGCAATCGATATAGGTGGGCGCCTGCTTGCCGGAGGCATGGGTGAAGGGGGTGTCGGTGTTGAAGTGCACGGCGCGGATGTCGAGCAGCATGCGGGCGGTCATGGCGGCCATGGTGGTGTCGTCGGGATAGGCGGAGGGGATCATGGGGAACCTCGGGCGGGTGTGTGAGGGGAGATGTGGGAGCCTCCGGCGGGAGGTTTTCTGCCAAGATGAAGGGGCCAGGGGGGCGTGTATGCAGGGCCGTTCGGGTTTGGGGCGCCAGGGTTTCGGGCGTTCGGGTTTGGGGGCGTTCGGGTTTGGGGCGTTCGGGTTTGGGGGCGTTCGGGTTTGGGCGATCAGGTGACGTGCCAGTGCAGCGGCGTCGCGGGGTCGAACAGGGTGAGGGGGCCATCGGGCGTGTCGAGCCTGGCAGGATAGGCGCAGGGGGTGGCGCGCTTTTCGAGGGTCAGCGTGGCGTCGTTGGGCGCAAGGCCGTAGCGGGCGGGGCCATTGAGGGAGGTGAAGGCTTCGAGCCGGTCGAGCGCGCCCTCGGCCTCGAACACATGGGCGAGGCAGGACAGCGTGTTGGGGGCGGAGAAGACGCCGGCGCAGCCGCAGGCGGCCTCTTTCGCGCCGTCGAGATGGGGGGCGCTGTCGGTGCCGAGGAAGAAGCGCGGATGCCCGGAGGTGGCGGCGGCGACCAGCGCCCGCTGGTGGGAGGCGCGCTTGACGATCGGCAGGCAATAGTAGTGGGGCCGGATGCCGCCGACGAGCATGTGGTTGCGGTTGATCATCAGGTGGTGGGTGGTGATGGTGCCCGCGATGTCGCCGGGCGCGTCGCGCACGTAGTCGATGCCGTGGGACGTGGTGATGTGTTCCAGGGTGACCTTCAGTTCCGGCAGATCGGCGCGGAGCGGGATCAGCACGGTGTCGAGGAAGGCCTGTTCGCGGTCGAAGATGTCGATCTCGGGCGTCGTGACCTCGCCATGGATGCAGAGCGGCAGGCCGATCTCGGCCATCTTTTCCAGCACCGGGTAGACGCGGGCCAGGGTCGTCACGCCGGATTGGGAATTGGTGGTGGCGCCTGCGGGATAGAGCTTCACGGCGTGGATCAGGCCATCGGCGACGGCGGCGGCCACGTCGGCGGGGTCGGTCTGTTCCGTCAGGTAGAGGGTCATCAGCGGCTCGAACGCCATGCCTGCGGGCAGGGCCGCGAGGATGCGGGCGCGGTAGGCGTGGGCCTCGGCCGCCGTCACCACGGGGGGCACGAGGTTGGGCATCACGATGGCGCGCGCGAAGTGGCGGGCGGTTTCCGGCAGCACGGCGCGCAGCAGGGCATCGTCGCGCAGGTGCAGGTGCCAGTCGTCGGGGCGGCGGATCGTGAGGCTTTGCATCATGGGGATCGGGTAGCCGGGAATCGGGCGTGGTGCCAAGGGGGCACGGGCCCGGGTGCCTCAATCTTGGGCGATTTTCGCGGCGGGGCGCGGAATCCGGGGCCGCGCGCTTGCCTGTGCGGCGCGCGCGCGCCTAGGCTCCGGCCATGTTCGACGCTGCCACATCACGGATGCCTCAAAGGGTGCGGGGCCGGGCCTCGGCCTCGGTCGTCGGGGGGGGCTTGCGGGATTTGCACCAGTCCGGTTCGGCCAAGGTGCTGCTGCCGCGGGTGTTCGGGCGTGCGCCGGAAGTGGTGTTCCTGAACACGGCGGGCGGCGTTACGGGCGGGGACCGGCTGGATTACGCGCTGTCGGTGGCGGGCGGCGCGGTAACGGCGACCACGCAGACGGCGGAGCGGGCCTATCGGGCGATCGGCGCGCCGGGCGTGGTGGAGACGCGTTTGACGGTGGGGCCGGGGGCGTGCCTGCATTGGGTGCCGCAGGAGGTGATCGTGTTCGAGGGCGCGGCGCTGGAGCGTTTGCTGCGGGTGGAGATGGCGGCGGACGCGGAACTGGTGCTGCTGGAGACGCTGGTGCTGGGCCGCGCGGCGATGGGCGAGCGGTTGCGGGACATTCGCCTGCATGACCGGCGGGAGGTGTGGCGCGGCGGGCGGATGGAGATGCTGGAGGCGGTGCGTCTGGGCGCGGGCGATCTGGCGGATCCCGGCCACGCTGGCCCGGCCGGCCTGAACGGCGCGGTGGCGGTGGCGACGCTGAGTTGCATGGCGCGCGATGCGGCGGACCGGTTGGGGCCGCTGCGCGCGGTGTTGAACGCGGCGGGCGTCCGCGCGGCTGCAAGCGCCTGGGACGGGCGGCTGACGGCACGGTTCATGGCGGCGGAGGCCTATCCGCTGCGGCGCGCGGTCGTGCGCGCGGTCGAAGTTCTGACGCGGGGGCCGGTGCCCCGCGTGTGGCAGGTTTGAGGGAGCAAGGATGAATCTGACGCCGAGAGAAAAGGACAAGCTGCTGGTCTCGTTGGCCGCGATGGTGGCACGGGGGCGTCTGGAGCGGGGCTGCAAGCTGAACCACCCCGAGGCGATCGCGCTGATCACCGATTACGTGGTGGAGGGCGCGCGGGATGGACGCTCGGTCGCCGACCTGATGGAGGCGGGGGCCCATGTGGTGCGCGCCGAGCAATGTATGGACGGAATCGCGTCCATGATCCACGATGTGCAGGTGGAGGCGACGTTTCCCGACGGAACGAAGCTGGTCACGGTGCATCATCCGATCCGCGAGGGAGGCTTGAGATGATACTTGCATTCGTTCTGGGCGCGCTGGCGGGGATCGCGGTGCCTTATCTGGAGCCCCATCTGCGCCGCGCGCTGGAACAGGTGGCGCTGACGAAGATCCCGATCAGCGAAACCGAGTTCGATCTGCTGACGTTGGTGCTGCTGCTGCTGGTGGCGGCGATCCTGACCGGGGGCGGATCGTCGCTGGCGCTGCTGGCGGGCGCGCTTCTGGGCGTGTTCGGCAAGCGGATCATCGCGGCCATCCAGGGCGGGGGCGCGCCATGATCCCTGGCGAAGTGATGCCCGCCGAGGGCATGATCGTGTTGAATGCCGGGCGCGAGGCCGTGGTGCTGGACGTGTCCAACACCGGGGACAGGCCGGTGCAGGTCGGCAGCCATTACCATTTCGCCGAGGCCAATGCGGCGCTTGCGTTCGACCGGGCGCAGGCGCGCGGCATGCGGCTGGATATCGCGGCAGGGACTGCCGTGCGCTTCGAGCCGGGCCAGACGCGCGAGGTGCGGCTGGTGGCCTATGCGGGCGACCGGCGGGTGTTCGGGTTCAACCAGCAGGTGATGGGGGATTTGTGATGCGGTGGATTTGGGCCGGTGCGCTGCTGCTGTCGGGCCTTGCCATGGCCGGGGGGGCATCGGCACAGGACTGCGACCGGACAGCGACGCAACTCGACATCAACCTGTGCCTGTCTGACGCCTACGCGGCCCGCGACGCGCGGCTGAATGAGGTCTACGGGCAGGTGGTCATGGCGTTCGGGCCGGACCTGGAGGAAGGCCTGCGTGTCGCGCAGCGGAGCTGGATCGTCTATCGCGATGCCTATTGCGATTGGGAGGCGTCCCAATGGCAGGGCGGGTCTGGCCAGCCGATGGCGCGGCTCGATTGTCTGATCCGCCTGACCGGACAGCAGATCGAAAACCTTGAGCTGCACATGTCGCGGTAGGGCCGCGCGAGGAGACTGGAATGTTCGGGGCGCGGCCCCGAACGAGAATGGCAACAAGGGGAGAGACGGCAATGTGTGATATCTGTGTGATGAATTCGGTGAAGGAGCGGATGCTGTCGCGCCGGTCCCTGTTCAAGGGCGGGGCCGCGGTTGCGGCGGGGGCGGCGCTGGGCGTCGGCAAGACCACGCCCGCGATGGCGGAGGGCCATGGCGCCTTTTTCGACATGACCCATACGATCTCGGAGGAGTTCCCGACCTATTTCGGAGAGCCGCAGTTTGCGCGCGAGCAGCTGTTCAACTTCGCCGAGCACGGCTTCAACCTGTTCAACCTGACGGTGAACGAGCATACCGGCACCCATATCGACGCACCGCTGCATTTCAGCGCCGACGGGGCGAGCGTGGACGAGATCCCGGTTGGCGACCTTGTCGCGCCGCTCTGCGTGATCGACATCGCGGCCCGCGCGGCGGAGGATGCGGACGCCACCGTGACGCCCGATGACCTGTCGGCCTGGATCGCGGCCAACGGGGATATCCCGGACGGGGCCTGCGTGGCAATGCATTCGGGCTGGGCCGGGAAGGTGGCGACGGATGCGTTCCGGGGCTTCGACGGCACGGCGCAGCATTACCCCGGCTTCCATGTCGAGGCGACGCAGATGTTGCTGGAGACCGGCGCGCGGTCCATCGCGGTGGACACGCTGTCGCTGGATCACGGGATTTCCGCCGATTTCGCAACGCATTACGCGTGGCTGCCCTCGGGCCGGTTCGGGATCGAATGCCTCGCGGGGCTGGATCAGGTGCCCGCGTCGGGGGCGACACTGATTGTCGGCGCGCCCAAGCATCGCGGCGGAACCGGCGGGCCCGCGCGCATCTTCGCGATGGTTTGAACGGGGGTCTGATGGGGACGGTAGCGCTTCTGAGCGACGCGGAGGCCAGCGCCGAGGCGCTGGCCGTCTTCGCCGAGATCCGGGAGGTCCGGGGGACGGACTTCATCAACAATTTCTGGCGCGCGCTGGCCCATGACCCCGCATTGCTGCGCGCGACGTGGGACCGGTTGCGCGTGGTGATGGCGCAAGGCGCATTGGACCCGCTGGTGAAGGAGATGCTCTATGTCGCGGTGTCAACGGCGAACGGGTGTTCGTATTGCGTGCATTCCCACACGGCGGCGGCAAAGGCGAAGGGGATGACGGACGCGATGTATGGCGAGTTGCTGGCGGTGGTCGGCATGGCGATGCAGACCAATGGGCTGGCGACGGGGTTGCAGGTCGAGGTGGACGAGGTTTTTCGGGTGTGAGGCACGGGTGTGGTGAAGCGATGAGGGCTGCCCCCGGCCGCGGGTGGGGGAGAAGCCCCCGCCCGGGGGGGCGGTCGGGGGCTGCCCGGCGGCGCCGCCGGGCGGAGCGCGTTCTTTCTATATTCATCCCCACCAGCCATTTCTTCTTCCGATGGTGTGAAGGATTGGAGCCGCAAAAGTCGCAAGGATTGCAGCGACAGCGATGGCGATCTGAAGCCACAGTTCGAAGTTCATTGGGTGTCCTCCTTTTCTTGCGCAGCGGATCACTCGCGGCTTCGGACACCTACTTCACCAAGCACGAGTCAACTTCCAAGCGATGCACGCAGTCTTTCCTTATTCTAAAGGAACAAATCCATGCCCACTAAAATCCCCCGTCCCGACTATGCCGCCATGTATGGTCCCACCACCGGCGACCGCGTGCGCCTTGCCGATACGGACCTTATCATCGAGGTCGAGCGCGACCTCACCATCTATGGCGAAGAGGTGAAATTCGGTGGCGGCAAGGTGATCCGCGACGGGATGGGGCAATCCCAGGTGACGCGGGCGGGCGGCGCGGTGGACACCGTCATCACCAATGCGCTGATCTTGGATCACTCCGGCATCTACAAGGCCGATGTGGGCCTGCGCGACGGGCGCATCCACAAGATCGGCAAGGCGGGCAACCCCGATACGCAGCCCGGCGTGGACATCATCATCGGCCCCGGCACGGAGGCGATCGCGGGCGAGGGGCGCATCCTGACGGCGGGCGGCTTCGACGCGCATATCCATTTCATTTGCCCGCAACAGATCGAGGATGCGCTGCATTCGGGGATCACCACGATGCTGGGGGGCGGCACCGGGCCGGCGCACGGCACGCTGGCCACCACCTGCACACCGGGGCCGTGGCATATCGGGCGGATGCTGCAATCGCTTGACGCCTTCCCGATGAATTTCGGTCTGTCGGGCAAGGGCAATGCCAGCCGCCCCGAGGCGCTGGTGGAGATGGTGGAGGCCGGTGCCTGCGCCCTGAAGCTGCACGAGGATTGGGGCACCACACCCGGCGCGATCGATTGCTGCCTGTCCGTGGCCGATCAGATGGACGTGCAGGTGATGATCCACACCGATACGCTCAACGAGAGCGGCTTCGTTGAAAATACGCTCAAGGCCATCGGCGACCGCACGATCCACGCCTTCCATACCGAGGGGGCGGGTGGCGGCCACGCGCCCGACATCATGAAGGTGGTGGGGTATCAGAACATCCTGCCGTCTTCGACCAATCCGACGATGCCCTACACCGTGAACACGCTGGAGGAGCATCTGGACATGTTGATGGTGTGCCATCACCTCGACAAATCCATCCCCGAGGACGTGGCCTTCGCGGAATCCCGCATCCGCAAGGAAACCATCGCGGCGGAGGATATCCTGCACGACATGGGCGCGTTTTCCGTCATGGCCTCGGACAGTCAGGCCATGGGGCGCGTGGGGGAGGTCATCATCCGCACCTGGCAGACGGCGGACAAGATGCGGCAGCAGCGCGGGCGGCTGGCGGAGGAAATGGGCGACAACGACAATGCCCGCGTGAAGCGCTACATCGCCAAATACACCATCAACCCGGCGATCGTGCATGGCATGGCGCGCGAGATCGGGTCGGTGCAGGAGGGCAAGCGCGCCGACCTGGTGTTGTGGTCGCCGGCCTTTTTCGGGGTGAAGCCGGAAATGGTGCTGATCGGCGGCTCCATCGTGATGGCGCAGATGGGCGATCCGAACGCCTCGATCCCGACACCGCAGCCGGTTTACGCGCGCCCGATGTTCGGGGCCTTCGGGCGGTCGGTCGAACGTTCCGCGGTGCTGTTCGTCAGTGCGGCGGCGCAGGCGGCGGGGATCGGCGGTTCACTGGGGTTGCACAAGGAAACGGTGCCGGTGGAGGGCACGCGCGGGATCGGCAAGCGGGACATGATCCACAACGCCGCCACGCCCGAGGTGCATGTCGATCCGGAAACCTACGAGGTGCGCGCGGATGGCGAGATCCTGACCTGCGAGGCGGCGCGCGAATTGCCGATGGCGCAGCGCTATTTCCTGTATTGAACCGCGCCGCGGTCGCACCCCGGGGTCGCACTGGCGGTATCCGGCGGCGGTATCCGGACATGAAGAACAGCTTTCAAACCTATGTCATCGTTGCGTTTTCCATCCTTGCGCCTAGTGCAACGCGGCATTGCGGGATTGTCGGGGGTTAAGTCTGCTGTGCTGACCTATCTTCGAGGTATCAGAAGTCACTCCCGATTGTCGAGGAACACCCCATGGCCGCCATCACCACGAATACCAGTGCCCATCACGCGCCGCGTCCCGCGCGCCGGTCGCTGTTCCAGCGTTTCGATGCCTTCTTCACCGATCTGGCCCGGGCGCGGTCCTGTGCGTCCGAATACGAGCATCTGGCCGCGCTGAGCGACGAACAGCTGGCGGCACGCGGGCTGCGCCGGACCGACCTCGTGCGCCATGTCGCGCGCGCCTATCTTTAATGCAGTCTCCGAAGCTTCCGGCTTGTGCCCCGCCTGACCTGACGGTCCGGCGGGGCTTTTTCGTGGCGGCGCGGCACTCGGGGATTGCGGGGCCGGTGGCAGGCCGTAAGCTGAACGCAGCGGCGTGCGGCCGAAGACGCGCGCAGGACAGGAGGCCCGGGCATGGCGAAGGCATCGGCGGAAACTACCCAACGCGCGCCACGCGTGCCACGCGCGGGCAGCGTGCTGCGTGCCGGGACCTGGGCCGGCACGCCCAAGGACCGGGTGGTGCTGGATTACGAGGGCCGGTTCCTGCGCCGCAAACGTCTGCAGACGGAGGCTGGCGCGGCCGTGATGGTCGACCTGCCGCAGACCGTATCGCTGGAGCCGGGGGACGCGCTGCACACGGCGGAGGGGGACCTGATCGAGGTGGCCGCGGCGGCGGAGCCGTTGTTGCGGATCGAGGGCGACCTGGTGCGGCTGGCCTGGCATATCGGCAACCGGCACACGCCCTGCGAGGTGGCGGCGGACCATCTGCTGATCCGCGACGACCATGTGCTGGCGGGCATGCTGGCGCAGTTGGGGGCCGTGGTGGTGCGGGTCGACGCGCCGTTCCACCCCGAAGGCGGGGCCTACGGCTTCGGACGCACCCATGGGCATTCCCATGGGCCGGACGACGGAGCGGGGCATGACCACGATCACGATCATGTTCATGAGCCTGGGCACGTTCATGAGCACGTTCATGCCCCTGGGCACGGGGACGACCCTGGGCACGATCGCGGGCCTGGCCGTTGAGCGGGCCCCGTGCGGAGGCGCTGTTGCGGGT
>Ga0100398_1004121_pt1 | contig 11830 bp, 11 predicted proteins | sample CryGeymeta201522_FD_81568 | JGI IMG/M metagenome (GOLD analysis project Ga0100398, IMG submission 81568) | Groundwater microbial communities from Crystal Geyser aquifers in Utah, USA - Crystal Geyser metaG 2015-22 | ecosystem: Environmental > Aquatic > Deep subsurface > Groundwater | place: USA... | reverse complement strand
TATAACTGGGCTCTTCTTGTGTTCCTGGTTGTAGTAGAGGGCATTGCTGTATTTTGGTCTCCGTACATTTAGCCAAAAACCTTTTTGATTTGTACTCCTAGACTAGCTCAATAAACAACAACAAAAAGTGCTTTCAGTAAAAAATAAAGTGGAAACGTCACAAAACTTCTTAAATATTATGATTGCAGACGTTCACTTGCTCAATGTAGCGATAGATACAACAACATCATAATACTGCTGTTATTAGATTCATTGCAAACCTGGTAAACAGTTGGCAGAGTCTACCGTATGCTTGCCAAGAGATGTTGCGGCCATAGCTTTCGACCATGTCGTTGAGGAAGCCTAGCTAGATGCCTACAATCAGGATTTGTTATAACGATGCTCAGATTTTCAAGTTCAACGACGTTACAAAGGTGTTCTCAAATCTCAGTTTAAAGAGCCAGCTTGGCTGTTGACCATAAAAATGACCACCTTCTTAGCGACGATAATCAATGTTTTGTTAAATCGTATAGTAGACTACTACTGACTGGAAGCGCTATCACGGCAACACGTATAACTGTTACCACTAAGAATCCTTCATGACGACATCTTCTTTTCCCTCTCCACCATCCTTGTTGGACATTATCATATTAGTCAAGAGGGCTGTTCTCATAAATTTGTGCATAGTTCGGCATCCATCGCGACACAACGCAATGGCTTCGTTCGCCGTAGTCGACGACAATCGCCCCGATTGATTCCACAAGGTCACTTCCTTCCAATTGGGCATGACGGAAAGTGTAACCACGGCACTCGCATGCGCCATTTCTTCGTAGGTAGGATCTGCTAATAATAACGTTACTGGAGAGGTATTGTTGGCATCAGTACTGTTAGTGACGGCTACGGTCGCACTTGTGACCATATCGTAGACTTCTACACTGGCATCCACCAAGGCCATGGAGGCGGCTGACGTACAAGCCGACAATGTACTTCCATCATCTTGCAGAACGGTAACTTGAACAATGATCCAATGTTTAGGATACTGTTGCAAGGGCACAGCTGCTGCCAAGGATGCCTGGAGCTGACTGGCCAATTCTTTTTCATTGGCCGCGACGCGCGTATTCATACGTCCAATGGAGGGTTGTTGGGGTTGGGCGGAATTGTCGCTCAAGGCTGCGGCTGTCGCACCTACCAACGAAACCAGAGGATATCCTACATTGGGAACGTACGTCACAATGCATTCTAGCGTTCCTTCGTCCATGCTGCAACTGCTGCTAGTGTTGTTGGGTGGTTGAGTCGTGGGACCAATCACTTCCGCCAAGACTTTGGTATGTCCCAGTTCGACCAGGGCAGATCCCGTTGCCGAGGTAATCCCGGTTTCTATTCGCAACCATCTCAGACCGTGTGGACTTCTCGACTGGCCGTTGCCATCATCTCGGTTTATTGGTAATATTTGTTGCTGTTGCTGTGTCCTTTTCGTTACTCTGGAGGACGTGTGTTGGCCATCCTCTTTTTGGTTGGAGGTGGGTAGTTGGAATGGCAACGGCTTGTAGCAGTTCGACAAATTGGTGTGATTTCTTCCCATACTGCTCTTCCGATCGTATGCAGTAGTATAACAAGGAGGAGTTTTACTACCCTTACAGTAAATGAGTTTTATCGGCTGTTGGTCTTAACTTGTTATTATTATTGTCATTATGATGATGTTGTGTTCTTCAAGGCTCATACCAAGTAGGTCTAGAGTAGTATTAGACTGTAGAAGTAGTAGCTAGAGTCTCTAGGCGCACACAAAAAAATAATACCTTATTTACCAGGTAGCTTGAATGGAAAATTTTGCCATTGATTTTTGTTGGTCTCCAAGATCCAGCCTGGTCGTCAACCGTAATATCAAGAGAAGATAACAAAACCAAACAATCATTGCATATCACACAGTCCATGATTTGTTTCAGTACTAGTAGTAGCCACCATTAGTATCGAACTACTAAAGTTAAGCAAAGCAGACAAGTCCAACTGAAATAGTATTAAGTTACAGCTACGTCATCTTTCGAGCAACAAAACATGCCACGATTCTTCGACGATTACAGTAATACCTACCTCACGCACGATAGCTCGGCGGGTCGCAAACAGCAGAGACGAGGTTGGAAATTCCGAGAAAATTTCAAACTTCACTACGAAAAGGTATGTTTGCATTCATACCTACAGTACTACTGTGTGATTTTATCTTGTACATTTCTATCTTTCGTTGCTGTTGTGATCATGCTTATCTGATGGTCTTGAGTCTTGAGTCTTGATTCTGATAATATCTCACGAACACACATCTCATCACATCACATCGCCTACAATATCCCTCACAACTTACCACTATTACAAACCACAGTATGTCGATGAATGGAGACAGGGTCCAATGGGACTAGCGTCAGCACAAGAGGGATTCATTCGAGCTCACGGCAAAGATCATCCAGCAGTCCCTCCTTTGCCGGATGGTTGGGAAGAAGATGTTGATGAAGCCACGGGCATTACCTTTTACGAGGAATTATCCACGGGAAAACGCACTTGGGTTCGTCCTGGATTTATTCCTCCAGCGCCGGGACGAGGACCTTTACCTATGATGGGAGCTCCTCCCATGGGAGCTCGACCACCCTACCACCAGCAGCAGCAGCCGCCACTGCAACTACAACAGCCACCACCATCCCAAATGTACAATCGACCTCCACCACCTAATTTTGCACAACCTCCACCCAACATGGCAGGACGTCCACCACCGCCACCAGCAATATATGGGCAACCACCACCGCTCGTTATGGGAGGAGGTGGTCCACCACCACCTCCAATACTCTATCCAGGAGGAGGAGCACCACCACCACCAACGCTGCCAGGACAACAATTCTCGGTTCCTCCACCACGTCCTGGAGTTCCACCATCCCACCAAATGCAACATCCTCCTCCTCCGTACTAGGTAAAATGAGAAGATGTGATTTTATGTGTTTTTATTATGGTTGTTTCAATAATCATAGATTTACCTATTGGATGTGATTCTATAGAATGAGAGTCGTCGGCAAACGTCGCACAACTTGAATGAATTCTGTTATTTTTTTCGTTTCTAGTCCTGCATTGCGAAATAATACGTACCTAGTCTTGATACATGGAATTCTTTTCCCGATAATACCAAATAAATGCTGACTGTATTGTACTAGTCTATCCATCATAATGCGACGATACAACAATGCAGATGTGTCACTTTTAGGTGCGTTGCCTCGTTTGCGTGGTCGTTGTACGCTGCAACATATATGAGTAGGATTGTGTTCTTGCGTTCAACTCTATTGTCGCATGGAGTCTTTGTGTTTGTACGCTACTACCGTAGCTAATACTAATATAAAGGTTATTAAAATATTAATAATGAGTGCAAACTTTTAGCTGACAATAAAAATAGTATTGTATGCCCGACAAGATAGCTTCTTGAAAAGGCTATGAGCTCCCGTCAACGAACACTACTGATGTCCGAAATGCAACACTGCCTTGCTTCGTTCAGTGAAAAAGGATATTAACATATCCCTGATCGCTCTCTATGAAAGAACAAGGAGTTTCTGCTTGATCTTCCTGAACAAGACTACAGGGAAGAGTGGAAGTACAAGGAGGAGGCTAAATCGCGCAGGGTCTGGTAGTCAAGATTGCCGCATTGCTCCTTCCTTTTCGGGGAACAGATCTTTTTTTCTTTTGGAGGAGTAGTTTGTCTTTGGAGTCAACGTTGTCTGCACTGCACTGTCTGCCTAGCTAGCTTGAGGGCGCGGCAAAACGTTTACTAGAGGATACATCTGTTGAGCTATAGCGAGGTAGAGAAAAAAGATGGACAATCCTCCCTCCAGAACAAGTGGTAGAGGCAAATCCAACAATCGCAACAACCGTAAAGTCAAAGGCAAACGCCGTAAGCAAAACCCACGTAACAAAAAAATCGGAAACAATCCTACCAACAACAGAAACAAGAACCGACCTAAGGGACCACCAGCTGCTCCTCAAACCAAGATTGTTATTCGTAACATTGGAGATCACAAGAAGTATGGAACTGTCGAGGCGGTCATCAATATGATTCGTTCCATTTTGGAGAACACCAATGAGAAATTCATGGAAATAGCTGCCAGTAGTAGGGCATCATCAGGAGTGGCTCGCAAGATTCTATTGGACGAAAAGTCAGCCCGAATGCTGTTGGAAGAAGAGCAAGCTGTGCTCAGAGCCAAAGCTGCCGCTGCAGAAAAAGCGAAAGCAGCACAAGCGAACAAGAAAAACGATGCGACAGAAGCAAACGACAAACAGCAAGAAGATGGCAATGCTGCCCAAGAGGAAATGGAACCATCCATACCCGAAGAAAGCACCGAACAACAACCAGTAGAAGGGAACAATGCTATCACAAAGTTTAGTGACGTTGTCACAAAAGGATCCAACACCAGCAATGTAACCAAAGGTGCAGAAGACTCAACAACTCATCTTTTGGCTCGTGTCATGTATGTTTTGCCACCCAAAGAGACTAGACGTCGAGGTATCAAACCTGGATGTGCATATCTTGTCATTTCGGGGCCTCGCATTGAAAGCAAAGATCTTCCTGCGGCAGTAAAACCAGCTACTGGTGATAAACAACGCAGCGAAAAAGCTCTCATACCAAAAACAGATGCGAAGCTTGCTGAATCGGCACCAAAGGATGGAGAGGACGTGCCTGCTCTTGTAGCAGAGAATTCTTCCATAGAAAGTCGTGTCACTTTTTTGGATCCCAAACCAGATGCTTCCGAGGCGCAGATAACCTCCACACGTACTGCTCCAGCAGTGCAACCCGCCGCTGACTATTCGCGCGAAGTTGCCAAAGGGCGCTTCCTGGTATTGCGAGCCATTGAAGTTCTGCAGCAGTACACCAAAGACGATGCTAAAGTGGACCAGCAGTATGCAGGAAGTTTGGTCGAAGTTGCCCTCAGTGGCAAGACCTTCAAACAACAGGGACAACGTAGGGATCGTCGTGAAGGAACACTGGAAACCTCGGCTGATTACAAGGCTTTTTGCGAAAAGGTAGCCGAACAAAAGGAGGCCATCATGTCGCGCCCCAAGCCACCCCCGGGCGGAGGTCAACCTAGTAGTACGGCGGAATTGTCGGCAGTAGCTGCAGCTACGTCTGTGGATGTCACGGCGGATGGCGTTCCTATTGCCGCCCTGGTGGCCCACATTCGTAGCAAACACGACGAAGAATCGAAACGAAACAAGGCCAAAAAGAAGGTCAACAAGGCTTCAACGAACAAGGAGAAGGGGGCTGCGCCTGACAAATCGAGGAAGAAAAAGGCCAAGGATGGCACCAAGGAAGGTAGCGGAAAGAAAGGAGGACGTAAAAAAGAAAGAAAGAGAAAGACCAAGAAGAATGGTACCACGAGTAACAAAGAAGCTCCGCCTCCGCCGACACTGTTGAAACCAGGTGCATTCCCAGGGTTAGGGTCGCCCGGGTAAAGAACACTTTGAACGTATTCATCATTTTTTGAATAACGAATTTTAGCTGTCGTGACTGGTCACATCAAGGAACAGCATGCATAGGCTTCAAAACAACAAAAAGATACGTTTTGACGTAATCATCAGTGCCTAGTAATGACCGACGCGTTTTGAAGCTGAGACGAGTCCGATGTTTCTACTTGAAGCAGCCCTGCAAGTGATTTGTCGTTGACAGAAAACAAATTTGAACTGTTGTGTTATCCACTTATTGCGAGAGAAAGAACGACCACGTACCGAATGTGGGTTGTACGTGCATCTTGTGCGTGTGCAAGAAGGGCGTCGACAAACATGATTGTGAGACAGAAAGTGAAAACGAGTACTGTAGCAGCCATGCGCTAGCCAGATGTGAAGAGGCATCTGGACATTTATTTCACCTCTAATATATTCCAAAGAAATAATGACTCGACGTTTGAATGTACTACGTGGAGACTTTGCAACTTCTTCTTTGGCTAATTCGTTACTATGTCTTCCTAGTAGGCAGCTTGCCTAATTTTATCTACTAGCTATGTAGCTAGCTACTTAGCACCCAATAATTCTAGTAGCTGTTGAAACAGGACTAGGACCGCGAGAATTAACCAAGGGAGATTTCGCAGATTGCTTTGCCCTTGTCGATGGCACATCCAGACACGCAGCAGAAGCACTGGCAACAACAATAGCCGCTGCCGTAACTTGGGCTGCCACCGCATTCTCAGCGGTGAGTGTGATATCACTCTTTGTTTGATCCTCCTGTAGATCTTCGCAAAAGTATTCTGATTCCGATGATGATGCTACCGTAGGTGTTTCTGAAACATTCGTATCTGATCTAGTACAACAGGTTGTTGTTGGTACTGATTCGATGGCTACGGTATTGGCAGCAGCTTGGAGTTTGGAAACCATGGCGGCTCGTTGTATGGGACAGCCCTTGCCAAAGCATTTGGAATACAAGCCACGACCTAATGCCTCCACCTTTGCGCAGCTCTCGGAAGTCGAGTAAGGTAGACCATTGTCAAACATGAGCAGTTGTCCTCTTTTAAATTCATGCCATCCCTCTTCGCTTGTCAGTGGTTTCGTCGTAATGACAGCAATTCTGTCACTGGGTGTAGTGCAAGTAGAGAAATCGATCGTGTAATCATCATCGACCAATTTTGCAGTCTTAAACGGTGGTTCTCTGACAATATAGTGTAATCCATTCCATACTGTGCTTCCTTGTCGTCGCCCGGGCCAGCTGTAAGCAAATAATGTGTATTGCCCGCATCCCAACAAAAAGTTGAAAATGGAGTCGTCAGTGTGTCCCTCTATAATCTCATCGCACAGTTTCCGCAAAAAGCAGTGCAGAACGGGCAGTGTCGGTACTTCCTCAAATTCAGCTTTGAGAGCATTGAGAATGGCACAAAAGACGGCCTCCGAGTCTGTATCACCAATAGGTCTGTACATAATATCTACGGTTTTTCCCAGTCGAGGTTCATCTTTGACCCAGTCGCAAAACTTTGGCACTTCACCATTGTGACAAAAACACCAGTGAATACCCCAGAGTTCTCTTGAGAATGGATGTACATTCTCCAGGGAAGCACCTCCCTTTGTGGCGTACCGGACGTGTGCCATCATGTTCTGTGCGGACAAAAAGTAAGGTAAAGAAACAAACGGTTTGAGGTTCTGGGTCAAAAATAATACTAATAGAGTGGCAAGTACTACAACAACAAAAAGCAGAACTTACGTAGGTCCTCATGGGATATCGTTGTACTAGCTCGGCAACAGGTGAAGTTGCAGCGGGTTGAGTATCGAGAAACGAACGAAGACCACGACCTTCGTAAATACTGACACCAAAACCATGCGAATGAATATCAGTCTTTCCTCCTCGTTTGCAAAAGCCGCGAAAGGAAAAAGAAAAGTCGGTTGGCGCCGCACAGTTCATTCCGAGCAATTGACACATACTATTATTATTATTATTATGGTAGTAGTCTATACTGTTATGAAATCTGAAATAATATTATGACGTAGGAACTGATGAATGCCAGCTAGAGTTTGTTTAGAGGAATAAACTTGTTTTTGTTTTTCTTCTGGGAATTTAGGTGTATGTGCCGATGTGTTGGTAATCTCTACTACTAGTAGCTACAGTAGTCTAGCTAGTAGTCTAGCAATAATAGTAGACGTAACAGAACGAATTTTGGTGTCGTTTGGACTTCGCTTCTTTGCTTGCTCGCTTGCTTGATGATGACATGTACGTTTGAACACAGTACCCGTGGTACTACCACCAGGTACCTGGTACTACTAGCTACTGTAGTAGCTCTACTACTAGTAGTAGTAGTAGTCCACTCGCTCTGGGGGGTCTACTACTAGTACTAGCTAGAGAGTGCAACTTGACGTTTTCTCGCTTTTTAACATCTGGAGGAACTCCGGATGTTCGCGCGGATGATTCGTCGTTGACGTCATGATGATGAAAACATTAAGAATAGGACTACTACGGTACCACTGTGCTACAGTAGCTAGTACTAGTAGTAGTAGTTGCTAGACCTAGTAGTAGACTACTATTATTTATTTTTTGTAGCTGGTAGACTAGTGGAGTAGTAGTCTACCGGCACTACTACTACTAGTAGTAGCTACGTACTACTCGAGCTAGCTAGCTAGGCAGAGCTAGCTAGCTAGAGTAGTAGTAGTACTAGTAGTAGTACTAGCTAGCTAGCTAGTAGACCTAGCTAGTAGGTCTAGCTAGTGTGCTAGAATACTTTGATCAGTGGAGATGAAAGCCACGGAAAGTCCTAGAACAATTGCTGAAATCGTGCGTATTGTAATTTTTATGCGCTGGAGATGCCGATCGACTCTGACCAAAACGAAATTTGAATCTTGCTACTCGCTAGTCTACTAGTCTGCTAGCTAGCTATCTAGCTAGAGATCATCATTATTTTGTTTCCATGAGCACCAACACAGGCCAGTCTCTCTACCAGTAGCAGATAGAAACTACAGCAATAGCACTATCAAAATCTATCCATCGTTGCTACTAAAAGTGGCTTCCATATAAATACAACATATATTTCAAATTCGACGCCGACAGTATCTTCTTTTGGATCTTCCTCTTGATACGTTGGTCGACGAACGACGAACTGCCGATCCACAACAATACACAGAAAAGAAAGAGCAGGATACACGTATCATCATGGTGCACTACGCAGCAAATATGATGGTCGATGGGGCCCCCATAACCAACATGATTCTTAATAGAATATCTATTTTGGATGATATGGGAGCTTGGGACTGGAATCTTCGATTAGGAGGCTTTGTTTGGTTCCTGGTATTCATGGCCATTCGAAACATTTTTGGCAAGTCCAATGGTGTAGAATGGTATGCTCTAGCTCATTGCTTAATCACAGGAATAGGCGGCGTCACGTGTGCCTATTTGACCTTTATCATGGCAGAGGAGATGACTGGAACCCCAGGTACGTTTTTGGTTGTGTGAATTTTGTATGATATTTTTTCTATTTTTGTGTAAGATGGGATGCAGGAAAAACTGAACCAGCGCTGTTTTACTTTCAAAAACCTTATGTTTCAGAGCCACTAGCGATGGTAACATGTGGGGGAGCTTTGACAAGCTTTCATCGAGTTCTTCCTACCGTAACTTTGGGATACGCAGTGATTGATCTGCTCGATGGTATGAAAATGGGAATCGACTTTTTAACCCATGGGGTCGTACTGTTTACGTTCGCCTTGTACATGTGCGAGAATGAAAAGAATGAAATCTTGTCTACCATGTTGGCCCTCGAGGTGAGAATTGTGGTTGCAATGTTCACATATTTGCGATTTTGCTGTTCAAAATGGAGCTTACTAACATCAATCGCTCTGTCTCCATCCACAATAACAACATACTCCACTAAAAACAACAACAAAAACCAATCCGCTTCCAAAAGTTTTCATCCATATTCTTCAATTTCATTCGGGCTGATTTCTTGACTCCCGTACAATCCAATCTTAATTTGGTAATGTTTGTCTTGTCCTTCTTTTTATGTCGGATTGTATACGGGCCGTGGTCGTGGTGGCAAATTGTGAAAGTGCTGTTTGACGAAGGATTGAGCGAAGAAGCACTCGCCTGTGCGCCCACAGGACACCGATATTTTGTTACATTGTCGGGAGTCGCATTTCATTTGTTGAATGGATTTTGGTTCGGCAAAATCCTTCAGAAAATGCAAAGAAAGCTTGCCGGAAAGACGACTGCACCGAAGACTCCTGTAACGATGAAAATCATAACAACCAATGGCGGGTCAAAATCAGGCAGCAGCGGCGGATTGATAGTCACGTCAGGATCTCCCTCCAAGCCAGCCACAAAATCGGAAGACTAAAGAAATGAGCGATATTCCTCTAAAACGCCACTAGAATTTTGATACGTTGATGCATACAACGGAACTACTTGTAAGAGGAAGTGACATCACTCTCGAATGATAATTATACGTGATAAAGACACACACTCTGTGCGATAGCTTATTTTTGGCTGCCCTTGTCTCTTTGGTGACATTTTCACAACTACCTAAAGCTACTCACCAACAAGCTACTCGAGTAGCTAGCTACTTGTAATCATCTTTTTCGTCATCAAAGTCATGAGCTGCCACTCCTCGTCGAACAGCATTGGCAACCTTACTCCTAGCCGATCCGTCCGCGTACTTCATGATATGTTCCAAATATCGATCCTTGTCTGGTAGGGTGCGTTTCACGCTTTCAAGATTCATAACATGTTCAAACCATTCGCTACGAAAAGAAAAAAGATAGACGTGAGAGTAAGTAAAACCCATACCATTCAACTGCATGCGGAAACGTGAACGATACAGTTCTTACTGATAAGGTTGCAACGCGTCTGTTTCTGGAATGACGAAATCAGGTCCGCGGTAGTGCTCGAAGACGTAAAATCGGTAGGCCCAAGGAATAAGAACCAAATCAACGTTGGAGAGTTGCCCATCTGGCAGATACGTTGGACCAGTGGTCTTCTTCAATTCGCCAGAAAATGTCTCTAGACCTTTGATCAAATGATTAAAGAATTCGCGACGTTCATGATCTTCCTTTCGGACCAATACGCCATAATAGGGAGAGCAACATTCTCGGTTTACTTTATCGGCCCAAATCCTCGACTTGGCAGCCCAAAAAGGATCCTCCGAGACCAATCGATCCTTTCCCGTAGCACCGCTTATTTGGTCGATAAAATCAATACACACAAGCGATTCGTATACCACTTTGGATTCGTCAGTTTCCTGTGTATCTGGGTCAATAGCAATCAGGGTAGGTACCAGGGCAGATTTGTTGACGCGCGTCAGTTCCTCGGACTTCCAGTGATAATACCAATCTTGACCTGTTCCAGTGACCGACGTCTCGTCCTTCTGTAGGTTCCAACCCAGTGCCTCTACCCATTCGTAATCGACCCGTCCTTTGTGATGTTCAAAGGCCAAAGTTGCTCGATGAGCAAAGGGACAAAACCAAGCAGACAAATAACGAAACTTGGGATGCTTTCCCGCGATCTTGGATGTTGCTGCTGTGGCTTTCGAGGCTACTGAGGAGGCCATGGTTATTTTAGTAAAAATTGTGTTCACTCGTTGTAGAAAACGTTCGTTGTTCACTCAATCTTTCGTTTTCCTTCTTTCCAAAAAAAAACTGAATGTCTAATTTACGGGGATCAGACGGAGACGCAGATAGAGACCACGTACTTTTGGGGCCAGTGAAAAAGGTGTACTTGGGTGTACTTTTTTGGTGTACCAGTGAAAAAGGTGTACTAATTCTAACCCTAAACGGTGAAAAAGGTGTACTTTTTCTTTTACCAAAATAAAATGCTTTTACCAAAATAAAATGCATTTACCAAAGTAAAAGTTTGACACTTGTTGAATCTTTTACCTATGTAATATGCTTTTACTCAAGTATAAGTTTAAATGCAAACACTACTTTTAACAACATAAAATGAATTTACCAAAGTAAAAGTTTGATAGCACTCCTCCCTGCATCTAGCTTTGACTCTTCTTGTGCACCACTTGTTGTTTGTTTTGTATTTCTTGCTCTTATGACCATTGTTTCATTGTCTTTGAAATGTGTTCTGCAACTAGTTGAACTTGAGAGTCACTCCATGGCTTCATAATAAATTGCCTGATGTGTTCTTTTGAAAGATGCAACATGCATGCTGCCCTACAATGAAATTGGTGGATTGTTTCATATTCATCTCCCAGGCGTTGAAAAAATTTATGCCTAACAGCTTTTTCTCTTGGCTCGATGACTTTCATGCAGCCTCTGCAAACTGGTCTCCTTCCCTTTTTTGAAAAAGTATGAGGACGGGCTGACCAGCCATGAGGTATTCGGGTGCTGTGGCATCTTGGTTTTTCTTGTTCTTGTTCTTCTTTTC
>Ga0100398_1004110_pt1 | contig 11842 bp, 9 predicted proteins | sample CryGeymeta201522_FD_81568 | JGI IMG/M metagenome (GOLD analysis project Ga0100398, IMG submission 81568) | Groundwater microbial communities from Crystal Geyser aquifers in Utah, USA - Crystal Geyser metaG 2015-22 | ecosystem: Environmental > Aquatic > Deep subsurface > Groundwater | place: USA... | reverse complement strand
TAAATTCATTGTCATGTCACATTTTCGGAAGCTATAACTCACGTATATCAAGCCATAGCATCATAGTAAGATTCGAACAATGACGTTTGTCAGAGTAATTCTTTTTTTTTGGATAGATATGTCTCTTTGTCATATTGGACATTTTGGATACAATAAGACTGATTGGTCAAATCTTGACACATAAGACATTCTTGACATCATGTCATACCAGCACAAAACCAGATATCAGAGCTATTATAAATGTACTTTGAATAAAATATATTTCTACTTTGTCTTACTGTTTTACTGAAATAGATATTTTCTGACTGTTGTGTAATATTTACACTATTAAAGACATTTGTTACATTAGTCTCAGCTTTGTAACTATAACATATATTTTCTGCTCAGTCTCACGCAACGATAGTCAGATAAATGTTTTTGGCACCATTTCGAATATCATCTCCCCAGTCAGCATTATGGTTATTTGTTCCATATACATTGAGAGTAGGAAATGGTGTTTCATAAAACAAATCACGCCATTGATCAAAAAACGACATATCTGCAACAGGTCATTGTCATTCTTCTCATTGCTGATAGTATTTTGCAAAGTACTCATTTCTTGGGATCAAGTTCATACGTCTGTTTGAAGTTTGTGGATATCTAGACATACCAGCATCGGTTTTATAAAACCCTAATGGTCTTCGACTAGCTATATCTATCAAAAAGTCTTTCCAAGATGTATTTTTTCTTTTTTGTTGGATTTTTTCCATTCGAGGTATAAGTTTTTTCATGATGAAGAATCAAAAGATATAAAATGGAATAGCAATACTATATCCTGATTTATGAAAAATACTATTCGGTATTTATCCAACATTTGCAATTAAATATATTTTTAAGTATTATTTTAAAGCAAATATAAAAAAATATTTATGTCGAAAATAAAACTACATAATGTCAGAAAACAAAAATGTCGTAAAATTATTAGAAAATATATGACTCAATACCACCGATGCTGAAGTGTATCTTGCAAGCATTCACCTAGGAGCATCAACAATCAAACAACTCACAACACACACCCAACAAAACCGTATCACAGTTCACGATAGTGTGTGAAGATTAGTACAAAAGTGAATTATACTTGAGACATATTCTTGACGCAAAAGACTGATTTTCCCACAAACAATAGACAAACTACAGCTACTTGTAGAACACAAACAAGCTGAGTTAGTACAATATGAAAATGACGTACGTTCAACTATTTGAGTCTTACAGTGACTACACAGTCAGTCGCAATTTTTGCCACGCATTAGACTAAGCAAATGACACACATGAATTTCAAGTCTTTTGTATGAAATCAAACAAGATAAACCTGACACGGTCATGACGATTTCTGATAGTCATCATTTTGATGAACTTTTGAATGTAAAATTCTTAGATACGTTTTCATCACTCAAAAAATCATGTTCACTGCAAATTATTAGTCCAAGTTGATTTGAACACTTTATTTTTTCTGCCAAAGCAAAAAATATAAACATCAAGTATCGTACAATACAAAATGAAGCTTGGAGTGGAGGTATGACATTATGGTGATCTAAATCTTGAAAAAAAGTTGCCTTACACGCATACGAATGAGTCTATATCACAACAACTATTATCGATAATCCACCAATCTACACCATGATGAAACATTGTTATCAGTGACTTTGGAACACTGCACACGATATATAAAAAATAAATATCTGACTGCTATTTCGTTATTTCTACGCTATCTTGAAATTATCCTTCATACGTTCTAGCCAGTGTTTTCTCGGTAACGGCAAACCATGCTTTACCAAAAAATCATACTCCATTTGTATGATACGATAATAGTTATGTTGTTCGTCTTGGATGACTACTTTGAGGATATCAGCATTAATTATCCAGTTTCACTCATTATCAAATCATTCGTATTGATCAAGTTCTGATGTTTTGACAACAGTCATTCATGCAGGAATATCAACTTTGATGGGTTCATCACGCCAGAGATATCACTTTGCAGTCACTTCTTCTTTTGTGAAACTTGAATCAATCAAATATGCAGCCGTATCGTTGAAATAGAATGGATTCATCGATCATGGAAAAAACTTTCATAGCTGTCAGTCTTTTTCCATTTGTGTAAATATCTTATCTACTTCATCGTATCGCTCGTCTTTGGTGTATTGTTTGTTGAAAATACAGTATGATTTATTTTTGAGTCAGATACATCAGAGACAAAATGAGCAGTTCTCAAGGTAGTATCAATAGTAACAATTTGTAATTCATGCTCATCAAGAAACACAATATACATGTGAAGACGACTCTCAAATATAATGAGTAGCGTAAAGATGCTCATCTGTTTGATTTCATACATCAAATGAGTCATAAAAATGACTTCAACCATATTTTCATCATCAAATATAGAGGTTTCTAGCGTGATTTACTTGTACAGTTAGATATCAGTTTTCTATATAAGAAGATGAAACCATACCGCTACCAGTAACATTTTCACACAATATATTCTTGGGAGAAATCAGACAAATTTTATGATACCAATTATCAAATATATTTTTTTGACGAAGAAGTTTTTCTTTTTTTTGTAAATATTCTTCTTTGCTGTATTGTTTATTTTCTATACAATAAGATGCATTTTGCAAATTAGTACAAAAAAGACACTCAGAACATCAAAGCAAATTAGCACTAAACCAAATATTATTAGAATTATGAATATTAAGTGCATAAAATACCATGTATGATTCTGTGACTATTTTGCTCTGATAAATATATTGACAATTGCCAACGACTCACATCGAGCTTACTATATTAGAAATATTTGTATGACTATTGGTAGAATACAGTATGTTTTCAGCATTTTGTCATATAGCAAAAGAAAGATAGCAGTTCTTTGCTCAATAACACTCTGCATAAGAACTATTTTCATTTTCAAACCGCTGTTGTACTCTAATTTTTGGATTTTTTCTAAAAAGATCTGTAAAATTATTAAAGAATTCTCATGTCCGTTGTCATTCATCAAAACTAGCGTTTAGATACTCTTTTTGAGAAAGGGTATTTCCTGCTCTCTCTTGAACTGGAATTCTTGAAATACCACCTCCCTGTACCTTATGAAAACTCATTGGCATCCAACTCGCTATTTCCATTAAAAAATCTCTCCATTCAGTTTTTTTGCGTTTTTCTTGAATCTTGAGTTGTCGTTGCTTGAGTTTTTCTGTTGACATGAATGCTTGCATTTTGATGATAAAAAAGAATACTTTATTATATATTTATATTCTACATATTATCAATGTCTGCTGCTATAAACATGCCAAAAATTTTGTGAAAAACTACAGATACTAAAGACCTTATTATTCAAATTTCCCAGAAACAATGGTCAGAAATATACAAAAAGTTTTTTTGAGAACAAGATCCGCTCTTGCGTGCTAAAAAAGAAGCAAATGATTCAGAAGAAATTTTTGATTCGGTTGATGCTTTGTTTGATGATCTACAAAGATAATGAGATATCGCATTAAAAGGTCAGCATCTTTCAAAAGAGATTTCAAGAAAATCAAACATAATCACAAAATTGTAGAGGAACTGAAATATATAATAATGCTTTTGTCTGAGTGAAAAAAACTTCCAGAAAAGTATAGAGACCATGGTCTCAAATGACCGTATATATGAATGAGAGACTGTCATATAACACCAGACTGTATACTCATTTATGAGATACAAAGAGATGAACTAGTTTTGACACTGATAAGATTATGATCACATAGTCACCTATTCTAATCTAGCTCTCAAACTTTAGTTTTAAAATTATCCTTCATACGCTCTAGCCAGTGCTTTCTCGGCAATGGCAAACCATGCTTTACCAAAAAATCATACTCCATTTGTATGATACGATAATAGTTATCTTGTTCGTCTTGGATGACTACTTTGAGGATATCAGCATTAATTATCCAGTTTCACTCATTATCAAATCACTCGTATTGATCAAGATCAGCGGTCGACACAAGTGTAGCCTCTACAGGAATATCAACTTTGATGGGTTCGTCACGTCGCAAATATCACTTTGCAGTTACCTCTTCTTTGGTAAAGCTTGGGTCAATCAAATACGCAGCCGTATCGTTGAAATAGAATGGATTCATTGATCATGGAAAAAACTCTCATAGCTGTCAGTCTTTTTCCATTTGTATAAATATCTTGTCTACTGCGTCATATCGGTCTTCTTTGGTATATTGTTTATTGAAAATACAGTATGATTTGTTTTTGAGTCAGATACATCAGAGACAGAAAGAGCAATCTATCACAAATCGACAATAAAAAATATGAGAAACAACTCAACCAGAATTCATACTGCAATAAATATGTTCACCCGGTGACACACCATGACATCCATAGATATGTGAGCTATTGTTACCAGAAAAAGCATTGTCATACGAATACTCCAACGTATACTCTTTTTGTGATCACACCATACAATTATTGCGACCATGAGAAACATTGAGCACATACTGACTCGAACGTACATCTGAACTATTGATAATATATGTTCATTCTACGTTTGTACTTCACCGATTTGCACCCTGATACGAATGTAAATTCTCATATAATCACTCAAAAGAATTTTTATCTGACAGTATTTTTTGGGCATATTGGTGTCGAGTTTCTTTGTCGTATTGTTTGTTACTGATACAATATTGTTTGTTTTGCAAACCTCAGCAACCTATACAATGAGAACATCACATCATATTGACACAAAAATACAGCGAAAAGCAATTTGTTATATACTTTGAGTAGAAAATATTACTTGAAGCAGAAACTGACATACTCATATATACATTATCACACGTATTGAGAATTGACACTCAATTATACACGTTCTTGACTCATCAACACACATTGAAACTATAGAATATATTTTCCACATCAAAGCAGACCAAACTAGAAAGGTACGCATTTTTAGCATTAAAAGCGACATCTGCATATGCAACGTTTTCACTTCATCGTCATTGTCGCATCTGTGGTAATTCTATGTTTTTTCGTAATGTTTTTAGTATTGAAAAAAATCATGAATGTACATCATACGATACTTCATTTTTCATATTTTCGTGTTCCATCTTTTCTACAAAGTCGTCTGCTGTGACTGTGTTTCAAACCCTTTCTGTCAATGGATACCTACGAATTCATTCGCTTCCTTTATAAAATAACAAAGACTGCCATGGTACAATCTCCATCAAAAAATCTCTCCAGGAAGTAGTTTTCCTTTTTTCCTGAATTTTGAGTTGTCGTTGTTTGAGTCTATGCGGCATACAATTGTATAGCCAAAAAAACAAAATAATACAACCCAATCTTTGATCTAGTTCTTTTTATGCAACTTTAATCTCATTCTTTCTTGATGTCTCACATCAGGGTGTTTGTTTGGAAGAGAAATATTGTGTTTTTTATAAAAAGCGAGTTCTTGTGGAGTTATTCTATATGGTTTATTACTCACAACACATCTAAATATGTTATTAACAACATCATCAAGAACTAGTGCGATATCAGTTGGCAAACTAGAAATATCTATTGTATTTTCAATATTTGGTTGTGGTGGTTCGTATTTACTTCGCTTATATCATAAGTGACTGATTTCTTGCTGTGTGGCTGGAAAGTACTCTTGTGCAACGGTTTCGTTATATCCAAACGGACTCAGTGATAGGTCAAAAAACTCTCACCACTCTAGGGTTTCCATCATATGTCAGATTATTTTTGCTACTTCTATTTCGTATGTTTCTTTGGTGTATTGTTTGTTGAAAATGCAGTATTGAGCATTACGTAGTCAGGCACATCAGAAAATATCTGAGCATCCAATAGACAGGAAAGAGTAGAAACAATTTGAACACTTTCATCGCAAACACGATGAAAATAAGTTTTTTCGACAGTTAGGTCATATTGCTATACTCTCATAAATCAAAGAACTATTGTCTCAAAAAATATCAAAATCCATACAGTCTTTTGAGTCATATACGTAGTAACAATAAGTACAATTTTCTAGATTTTGACAATCAAGAATATGGTGAGATCAAGAATTTTTATATGCATGTATGTCTTTGATGGTAGGATTGTAAAATCAAGTACTTATGTCTGATAGTATTTTATAATATTCTTCTTTTGAGTATGCGACATTCCGAATATGGTACTGTTTACCAACTAAATCACTACATTGATAGCAATGTGAACAATCTACGCAACTAGTAGAAAAAAAACATTCATAACAATTGTCACACATTATGCACTGATATAAATATTGTGAATTCATACAAGAGAGACAATCTATTGAATTTTTAACTTGTATAGAATTTTGGAGATAGAGACTATCTTCAATATAGTCACAATTAAAAGACAAATAGCACCTTACTCATGCAAAAACTCAATTTACATAATCGGACCCTTCATTTTGTACTCATAAGAGAGATAGGTGAGGAACATCTTTCATAAGAATATCAAATTGTTCCATAAACTTTTTGGAATAATCAAAGTTACGTCAATAATCTAGCCCACTTCGAGCATCACTTCGTCGTACTTTTGGGTCATACACTTTGTATCATTTGTCTGGAGAATACATAGAAATTATATCTTTTTTGCTTGCGTCACATTGTCTGCGATATAACTTTCTTTCGTTACGAAATGAGAGCCTTCTTCTTTGACGACACGATGGACACAACGTAGGATCTGGTATTGTGAATACTTTTACTCATATTTTTGGAGCTACTTTATTATAAAAATCTCTATCATCTTTTGTGACAGAAAATAGCGATAAACAATGAGAACATGAGATAGTATCTGACATATTTATTTGACTATTGAAGATAAAATATAAGACTATAATTAGGACTAGCAAACAAATAGCAATAAATTAAAAACTATAGTGTGATGAAAAAATCACAACACAAAAAAACAAACTATACAAAAACGATGTCAGTTTTACCTTTTTGTTATAAAATGGAAATTCTCGAAAAAATATTTGAAACACTAGGGTATTCCAAATATGAAGCAGAACTGTGGATAACATTATACAAACTATGAACAAAACCCGCCTCAACTATCGCATCTGCGATTTGAAAGGAAAGAACTGGTGTTTATAAGTCTCTCCGTCAGCTTGCCGCGTCTGACATCATCAAACAGACAAAAAAGAAATGAACTACACATTTTCGAGTGCAAGATATTTGATCTCTGTATGCAGCATTGGACAAAAAAAAGTATGCAATAGAAGCACTACAGTCTACACAAGATACCCTCAAACAGGAACTATTACGTATTGATACAAATCGCTATCCTCATTTTCCACAAATATCACTATACGACTGACACGATTGAGTGAAATCTTTGTGTAATAATCTATATGAAACTGTTATTGATAACAACTATCTGGTAATTAAATTTTTTGCAACAAATACATTTGAAGCACAATCAACTTCACAAAAAAAAATATCTGACTATTACCAAGGTATTTTTGATAAATTATATAAACATAAGGTGAAAGTTGATACCTACCTTTGAAATTGAATGTTAATTATGGAACAGATTAACAACACAAGCAATATATCAATCATAGAATGACTGCCAGCTGGACAAAGATGTATAAACATTATGGTTGTATGAACGTGTATTTATATTATAATCTTTAAACATACACCAATTGGCATCAAAATAGAATCTTCAGAACTTGCCAATACACTACATTTTTTGTTGGATAAAGTACAAATAACATAAATTATTTACCCAAATACTTCCTGACTATAAGCCTCTTGACTGTAAACTTTAAATGGGACATCCTGTAGATATACAGATAATATTTCTTTTCACGTTGCATCGCATGTACGAAGATGTAATTCACGAGGTGGACGAAGTTTCATACGATCTGCATGACGTTGGTCCGGGTGACGACGTGGAAGTGGAATACTATGTTTTTGGTAAAACGCAAGTTCTGCTTTTTGGATCATAAATGGTCTTCACGTGATTTCACATACAAGGATTTTTTTGCAAATACTTTCGTCAACTGTCGATATATCAGCAGGAATCTGGTCTCCTGTGAGAGTTTGCACTCACACTGGTATCACGGGGTCATAGTTTGTATCTTGTCGTTTGTATCATCTTGCAAGTGCCTCATCACGAGTCAGTGGAAAATACTCTTGTGCTACGGTTTCGTTGTATCCAAACGGACTGAGTGATGGATCAAAAAACTCTCACCACTCTCATGTCTTCATCATGTGTCAGATTATTTTTGCTACTTCTATTTCGTACGTTTCTTTGGTGTATTGTTTATTGAAAATACAATATTGGGCGTTTTTCATAAAAGCACAGCCAAACATATCTTTGCAATTGAACAAAACATATGAATAATATATATTGGAACAATTTGCAGTAATGATGCTTGAATAATATATACTTTTGCATTGTAAGCCAATACTAGAACATTCTATTGACCACTCTGTCGTTCATCAAAACGATGATATATCATAACTGTTGTTACAATCAGTAACAAAATCGCAATATCTAAGGTTTTGAGAATATCAGATATTATGAGATAGTACACACTCTTTGGTTCAGTAGAGGTTGTTTCATATCGAATTACTAGCATTCACTTTGTAACAAGCCCTATGCAAGAAATTATGTGGGACTTTTATTTTTCTTTTTTCTGCTTTTTTTAGGTATTCTTCTTTTGAGTACTGTATGTTGTCTATGCAATATTGCTTGTTTGTAAGATTAGTACATCAGATACAGTCTGAACATCCAGTACATAAAGCACAATTATAAAGAAAATGAGAAGAATCACACTCCAGACATCAAAACAAGTTTGATGATTCTGTACAATTTACAGAAGCATAAACTGTATTTGAGTAATATATATTATCAGAATCCACAACATCTTGGGAATATCTAATGAGCGATCAATACATTGAGTCTTCAGCAAAATCTGTATCAAACACTAGATAGCAATTTTTTGAATTACCACATCAATTCACATATGTACAATTTTCATTCATTTTTACCATCAATGACATATGAGGAACTTGTTCAAGAAGTTCATTAAAACTTGATGAGAAGCGCTCCTTTTTGCTTATAGTATATTCCTTTTGAGTTCAAAGTTCTGACCATCGATATGACTCTTTAAAGACTGAATATGTCTTATCACTACTATAGTTACTAATTATCATTTCCCCCGTGGCATCACATTTTCTCTTATACAATTTTCTTTCATTTCTAAACAACAATCTCCTACGTTGGCGTTCTTCTTGACACAACGTTGGCGTTGGAATCTCAAACTTCTTCCCATCAAACGTTGGAGAAATTTTTTTATAAAAATCGAGATCTGACTGAAATATTGCAAACTGAACTCACGAAACACGACATGTTTTTCGTTCAACGATTGGATCGTTTGTTTGCTGTGAGATAAACTTATAAACATCGGGAGATGTGTAATACATACTTTTTGGTCAAAGTAAAGACGTATGTATTATATAGCACACTATCTTGTAAAATACAATTAAAAATGTATATATACTGTGAAAACAACTGTCACACTTTATTACTTTTTCATAGTTATGAAAAGCCATATTCATGATTTCTTTGATTCCATTGGTTTAACTCCCCTACATGCAGATGTTTTTTTACTGTTGTATACATACTGATCAAAACCTGCGTCTACTGTTGCCAAAATTTTACACAAAGAAAGAACTCATATTTACAAAATACTACAATGATTAGTCAGAAAATACCTTGTCTCAGAAACACAAAAAAAATGAATAAAACAATTTTATATTGCAGACAAAAACGTCTTACATCATCTCCTTGCATCACGCAAAAAAGAAATGGAAGAACTGGAAGTCATGATTCCTTTGGCAGAAAATCAACTACAATCGTTGGTTAGCAACACAGATATTACTGTCCCCAAAATACAAATTTTCCAATGAAAAGAATGAATTCAGACTGCGTTTAGTGATTTATATACATATGTTATCAGCAATAAATATCTCGTCATCAAACTATTCGCGTCCAATACACTCGAATCACAATGAATAAGTAACACAACGCTCAAAGATGTCAGTCAAGATTTTTTTTCTCGTTTACAAAAAAAAGGAATTCAGATACAATCATATATATGAAACTGAATTTCCCTATTGGAACATATTGTGATTACGAATCAAATTGAAGAACTAGAACAGCTTCCAGCTGCTAATTCTTCAATCAATGTTTTTGTCGTATGAAATATTTTGTACTTTTTTGTATACAAATGAAACCCTTATGCATTGAGAATAGAAAATGAGGACATAGCATCACTTATGCATTTTTTACTTAATCATACATCTACTTTATAGTACTATTTTTTATTAGAGAATTCTTTTTCTATAGTAGCTTCTGTTATTGCAGCTATTCTTTTCATAAACGGACAATCAACTTTAGCTTTCGTACGTTCTAGTTCTGAATATTTACTCAATTGCAGTTTATAAAAATCTTCAATGATTTTTACACCTTCATATCAAGGTATTCAATTATGAATACATGCACGAGCTCAAGAGATCGCTGAAGCAATATCTGTCTGTCATATTGACTGTGTATAAATATATTGTAGTAAAATAGCCTTTTCTTCCATAGGCATATTTCAAAGATCGTTCATATCTCTATCCAACGAAGTACGAATAATTTCTTTAAATTGTTCTGAACTTTCTTTCCCAAAGTGATTGATATAATTGATAAGTATTTTAATATCTTCTGCATTATATTGATCAATAAGTTTCGGATATTCCCCTGCAATAAAATCTGCTACAGATTTGTAAGAATCAACAAACTTACGATTAGAGTTGAAACTATTGTCTAATGAACGCATGTTTTTAGTTTATGTAAAATGTACAAATATTGTAAACAAATAACAAATAATGTCAATAATATTTATAATAAATATCTGACTGCTATTTTGTTGTTTGTACCCTATATTGAAGTTATCTTTCATACGTTTTAACTAGTGTCTGTTTTTCTCCCAAGAATGAAGTGATTGGCTGAGAAATGCGATACTGGTCAATAATAAGAAAAAACATAATACAAAGATTATACTACATTACCCAATCTTAAAGTTATCCTTCATACGTTCTAACCAGTGCTTTCTTGGAAGAGGCAATCAATGTTTTACCAAAAATTTGTATTCCATAGGTACGATACGATAGTAGTTTTCTTGTTCGTCTTGAATTACTACTTTGAGAATGTCAGCATTGATTGTTCGGTTTCATTCAGTATCAAATGACTCATATTGATCAAGATCAGTGCTTTTGACAACCGTTGCATCAGATGGAATATCAACTTTGATTGGTTCGTCACGTCGCAAATATCATTTAGCAGTTACTTCTTCTTTTGTAAAGCTCGGATTAATCAAATATGCAGCAGTATCGTTGAAATAGAATGGATTCATGGTTCATGAAAAAAACTCTCATAGCTGTCAGTCTTTTTCCATTTGGCTAAATATTTTATCAACTTCGTCATATCGATCTTCTTTTGTATATTGCTTGTTGAGTATACAATATGATTTATTTTTGAGTCAGATGCATCAGAGGCAAAATGAACAGTTCTCAAGGTAATATGAATAATATATTTCATGAGAGTTTTCTATCAAGCAAGAGCAATAATTATGTGATCCATTTGATCAAGATCATTGCATAGCATAGAAATCATCTGCGTGAGAACCACATCAAATACAATCATACATCTTATTCATATTTCAACCACTAATAGAAACGAGGTTTTTCCCATTCTTTACTCTCTGTAAAAAATATCAATTCTCGATATTTTCACAGTTAGTTAAGAATTTTCACGTAAC
>Ga0100398_1004106_pt1 | contig 11845 bp, 9 predicted proteins | sample CryGeymeta201522_FD_81568 | JGI IMG/M metagenome (GOLD analysis project Ga0100398, IMG submission 81568) | Groundwater microbial communities from Crystal Geyser aquifers in Utah, USA - Crystal Geyser metaG 2015-22 | ecosystem: Environmental > Aquatic > Deep subsurface > Groundwater | place: USA... | reverse complement strand
TGAGACACGTTTTCGGTGTGCTTGAATGGCTTCGTCAATGGCTCCGTAGACTTTTCCAACACGCTGTCCCGTGGCAGCCGAAATGAAGAGAATTGGCGCCCATCGTACTTGAGGTAGCTCTTCCCGCATGTATTTCACAGATTTATCGTACGTTGTTGAGTCTTTGTCCACGACCGCGTCCCATTTGTTACAGACAATGAGGCAAGCACGACCATCATCTGCAATCCTTTGCGCCAAGACTCGATCTTGTTCCGTCACACCAGCAGTGGCATCCAGCATGAGGAGAACTATAAGTAGGTGTTGGAGAAGGAATTGTATGAGAAATACAAGAATCGAAACAAAACGCGTGTTTGCAGTTTCAACAGCACATCTGTCCTAATCAAGAACATACCAATATCTGCACGTCGAATCGCCCGTAAAGCTCGATTGACCATGAAAAATTCGGGTCCAAATTGGACCTTTCCTTTGCGTCGAATTCCGGCGGTATCAACAAAACGGTAAATTGTCGGGAGTTCATCGCTACCTGGTGGAGCAGGACGTTCCATGACGGCATCAATAGAATCACGAGTGGTTCCAGCGATATCCGAGACAATGGCACGCATACCTCCAAAGACGGCATTCAAAAAGGACGACTTGCCGACGTTGGGTCGACCAATAATGGCTACATTGATTTCTTCCGGTCGTTCCTTTTCGTCAAATGCGGCTCTGGCAGCCTCGTAATCTTCTTCTACTTTGACGGCCAAATCTCCCAATCCGTACTTTTTGCGCAGTCGAAAATCGTCCTCATCTTCGCCCTCCAAAGGTACTTTGGAATTCATGGCATCCTTGGCACTTTTCAATTTCTTCACCTTGGTTCCGAATCCCTCAATAGCACTCTTTTTTGTTGCAATTTGGTCGAACATGCTTTCCAACAGTTCGGCCGTGCCTACACCGTGCAGGGCCGACACGGGAAATGGTTCGCCCAGACCAAATTCCCAAAAATTTGCCGCTGCCATGGACCCTGTATGTTCTGATTCGCACTTGTTCACGGCTACCAGAACTGGAATCGTATTGGAAATTTCTTTGCGCAAAAATTCTGCAATGGTCGAATCCATCGACGTTAGACCCTTCTGTCCATCGACCACAAAAATACAAGCAGCTGCTTCATCAATGGCTAGCATGGCCTGTTCTCGAATTTCCTTGGCAAAAATAGTATTTTCATCGTCATCAAAGACGAGACCTCCCGTGTCACAAACTTGAAATCTCTGTTATTATTTATTTGTCGTTGAAATGAGAGTTTGTGTGTTGATGATGATGGTATTGTATTTGTAAAGATGATGATTGATGATGTAAAGTGAAGAAGTAAGGTTTGGAAATGTTTTCAACCACAGACAAAACACACAATGGAAAACAGATAAAACCAAAACTCCAAACAACACGCCGGCATTTCACGTCGACGTATTTTTTAGCATTGTTCTTCACGTTACCTCTCCTAAAAATTCGGCTTGTCGGTAGGTCCGATCACGAGTAATACCACTTTCATCGGCTACGATGGCACCACCCGATTGTGTTTCAGCAATTCTATTTACCAAAGCACTTTTACCAACATTCGGACGTCCCACAACAGCAATCAATGGTTCCTTCTTGTCGCGACGTAACCGACGAATAGGTTGTTGTTCCTGTTGTTGTTGTTCATTGTTATTGTTCGTAGCAACAGGTACTGTCGAAGAAAAGGTATTATAATAATCATCATCATCATCATCTTCGTCTTCATCATCTATCATCATACCACCTCCACCAAATCCTTCATCTTGACGCGAAGAATCTTGAAGTACCGACGATAATTGTGTCGTTGTAATGGTGACTGTAGTAGCAGTAGTACGAGGAGGAGTAGGAGTGATCTGTGATGATGATGGTGTTGTAAAGGCTTCGACCGACAGGAGGAGGACAAGTACCGTCAGTATCAGAAACAGGAAGCGAGTCGGATATCTCATCATCATAATGGGGCAGTGTGTGTTTCTGATGAGTGCAATCAAATTCTTGTGGTTTAGACGTGTCTCTGTAAGAAAAGAACGAACAACACCTTTAATTTTTTCATCAGAGAGATACAATTGATGGGCTCCTCGAACTGACATGTATGTATGTATGTTGATCGGTGAATCACTGGTTGTGAGTGGGGCTGTTCACCCGGGCTCTTCCAAACTTTATGAAATGGTCACTATTAGACGCACACTTCATTTTCAATAGTTTTTGTCCGTTATTTTTTGATGTCGTCCTTGTCGTCTCGGTGTGAGAATTTGAAACACACACACACACGACAAACAACAACACAACATAACAAGACACACCGAGGAAAAAACACGAAAGACTTTCATCAACTCATCATCATCATCATCATTCACACACACGCACACACACAAATAAATACAGAACATTTCTTTTGAATTCACTTCCACAGACAACAACAATAGCCAACAACAATTACCATTATTTCGTACATCAAAAACTAATAAAATGTCGAAAGAAGATGGATATGATCCCCGCAAGTCCAAGGTCTCGGACGACGTCATGGAGAATTGGCGCGTGACGCCAGTAACGGGTGATTTGAACGATGGTACGTGATACAGTGTATAAGATATATATATATATATATATATATAGGAATGATTTGGATGGATTCGTGATGTTTTTGCAACACCAGAAGTGCAATTATTGTTGTTGCTGTTGTCGTTGTTGTCGGCGATGTTGTTGGTGGTCTGATGTCTGATCATGGTTGTCATTGGTAATGATTATGCTCACTCTCTTCTGCTCTTGTCTTTGCTCTTCTTCCTGCAGTCCCTGGAATTGGACCGGCTGCCATTAAAAAATTGGCGGAGGGCCAAACACCAGATGATATGATTACCAACACGGTACGTACATTGTTCTTGTGGAGCACGTGTGTTACTTGCTGTTTTTGTCTTTTGTGATAATTATCGACTCACGTTTCAATTTTCAATGGCGTTCCCATGCTTTCACTCGCTTCATCCATTTTCACTTCATTTCATTTTATTCCATTTGCTACAGTACCAACTTTTTGGAAAGTTCCTCATGCTCAAAGGACCCGACCAAGATGGTCGCAAGGTTGAATCGTATGAACACACGGAAAAATTCTGGTATTTTCTCAAGAATAAAGGCATTTCTGCCCATCGCAGTGCCATTGTCAAAGCTGTAGCAGAAAAGGCTGCCACCTTTTTCCGTGATATTGTAAGTCACGATTTTTTTGCGTTTTTGTTACGTACAGAAATGTGTTGTTACGGTGCTCTGTTGGATTCGCATTGCATGTAACTGCTACTCTTGGAACCATCGTTGATGTCTTACACACGCTTTTCCACACCCACAAAACGTTTTGCTACAGTACGATGCTAATTTGTATGATGAAGGTGACGATGAAGATGACGATGAAGACGACAACGCCCAAAATTAAATGCTTCATAGTTGTTTGATTGCATGGAACGGAACAAATGCAGAATGATTTTATTTTTGACTTTCCGTACAACAATTTGCCGTCGCATGCATCTTTCGATCCAATTCTCTTTACGATCTAATTTCTGATACGACGAGTTCAGATATTATACTATTGGGAAATTCGTCGTCAACATAATAAGTATTATAATATACCTACATACCTCGGGAAAGCGAAGGGATAACCAAAAAGTAAATATCAGTACACAGAAATGATAATACATGTTTGGACGAATCATCAAAGCAAGGCATTGGATCGATAATAACAACCTCACTACTCTATCCTACATAATTTCTAATAACAAATAATAGACACTAAACTATTCCAACATTCCATGTACAATGTCTCTAGAAAAACAAAATCCTGTCAATAAAGATTTCTTGCCTTTACCTTTTTTGAGTAATACATCTCGCTAAAAGGAGTGGACACACAAGCAAGAAAATGGACTATGGAATTGTTTCTTCCGCCTCAACAAGCAGTGGCCATTGATGGCCTTGGTTTGAAAATAATAGCATTGAACAAGGAATACTATAGTATATAATACTACGGAAACTTTGTGTTGCCTCTCTCTCCTTTTTCGCTGCGGCGCTTTTCGTTTTTCTCTCTCCCTCGCACACACTCTCTCTCTCACACACACACAAAATCTCTCTCTCTTACCCAAACAGAGTGACAGTGACAATTCCAATAATACAAAACGTGGCCAATCGAGTTCCTGTTACTGCCAATGTTTCTGCAAAAATGTCGGTTGGATCATCTTCGATATCTTCCTTGTACAAATCGATATTCGGTCGTAACAGGAAGAAATCGATTAACACATAGGCAAAGGCAATGTACGGTAATTTTTCAAACACGTTCATAAATTTGGCTGCACCAATAATTTGATTCCCAAAGGTTATCATAGTTTCATCAGGAATGTCCGGTACATGATGTGGCAAGATCCCTTTCGTTTCGTAAAATCCTGGCAAAATACTACCACTACTACCACTACCACTGCCTGCTGCTGCTGCTGCTGCTGTCGCCGCCGATGTAAAGTGAGAAGCATCTACAATCGTATAGCCCTGTTTGACAGCTTCTTGTGCAATGGTTGGTAATTGATCCATCGGTGTAGTAGTAATAATACTGCCATCATCTTGGAATGCTTTCAGATTGGGTGCAATGGAATGACCAGCCTTCAAGTACTTGTCAGGTGGACCAAACAGAGGATTGGTATGTTCGTGAGCTGGTTTTAATAGTAATCTATCTAGAGATAGATGTAAACTAGAACTATCCAATGATGATGACGACAATGATGATGACAATGATGATGATTGTACTGCTGCTGTTGCTGTCGTTGTTGTGGAAGAGGAGAATGGATCGAATGTATTGGCATAATCCGAGGGGTTGTAAAACGAAGCAGAAAGAGGACCAGTATTAGTACGGGTGAATTGGAGAAGTTGTTGCTGATGAGCTTGAAAGGCGCTGGCAACTACCACTGCCGATAATGCCACCAATATTCTCATGGAATGAGATGTTGAAAATGTATTTGATCTTCTAGTATTCATTATTATTTTGTTTGTATATCTTTATTATTACCTGCTGCCCCTCTTTTTTTATTGTTGCTGAATTATAAAACTAGTCTACTAGGCCTACTACTTGTTCGAGTCTTCTCATCTTGCCGTATGTTGCTGCTGATTTTTTGATGGATGGATTTTAAGTCGTCAACAAAGCTTCCACGTGGAATATTGAAGATACTGTTGCCACATTCTGTCACCCCCCATTTCTGTCGACGGCCAATCAGTTCAACCAAAGGCATCAAGCAATACGCAATCAAGCAACACTACTATTAGTAGTACTACAACCTACTACTAGACTACTACCTGCAACTCTTTCTCGCTTTCACCTTTTTGTCTTTCGCCTACCAGTACTAGACTACTCGGAGTAGTCTACTAGCTAGACTTTACTTTCCAGCCAGCCAGCCAGCCAGCAGCAACCACACACACAAAATAATAATACACAATGATGCAGCATTTCAATTGTCTCGTGACACTTGTCGTCCTATACTGCTGCACGAGCAGCTCTACGTCGGATGCCTTTTCTTTGGTCCATCCAACGACTACTACTACTACGACTACTACTACAAAGTTTTCTTCTTTGTCAACTTTGACATCATCGACATTTTTCACAGCAACTGCAGTTGCACCAACAACCGTTATATGTTCAGCTATCAATCGTAAAACACGGAACGATGACAATGAAAATGATGACGAAGAAGAAGACGGTCATGATGATGATGATGATGATACTCGAGAAAGAGAATATGCTCGTGTCAGACGAAGACGAGGAGGAAGACCATATTATGAGGACGATGCTGAACGAGTTGCTGATGATTTATTTGGAAATGAGAAGCGAGGTCGTCAAACGGAACGAGAATATTATCAGGAAGATGACAACGATGATTATTACGATGATGATGAAGACGATGATGATGACGATAACGACGACGACGACGACGAGGAATATGAATTCTTTGGAAATGCTGTCATTCCCAATCCGCTGTTAGATTCCATAGATCCAGATGGTGCCGCCGAACGATTTCCAGAATTGGCCAGAGATCCTAGATTTTGGATTGATATGATTATCTTTGTGGCCGTATTGGATTTTTTGAGCGACATTGGACCTCGAAATATGCTTCCTGGTATCCCCTATTACTAGCTACTAGTAGGCTAGTAGGAGTAGTAGGAGTGGCTACTCCTACTTAGCTACGCAGTACAAGCTAGAGCAAGTAAAGGGATGACAGAATATATAGAGCGTTCGAACCATCCAGCAGAACAATTGATATCGTTGCTCACTCACCACCCGGAGGAAAGTAGAGTATATTTTACTGATCATGCATATGTACATCACTCAGATCAGATCACCAACACGAAACATTCTTGCAGAGAGTGATGTGAACCCAACCCTATTCGAAATTCAAACCTCAGGTTCGAGCAACAACAAACGATTAATAAGACGTTGACCGCGTTGCGAAAAAAAGCGTGCGAAGTGCCTTTTGACTGCTTATAGTATTCATATAACAAGCAATTGTAGTAATATAGTAACAATACATGTTTTTACATACAATACAGTAATTTACTGCAACATGGTAGAAGCATAAAAAATGATCCCCACGAACAGGCAAGGCCCAGTCAAGTCACTCAACTATGTAGACGCAGGAATCTTCAATTGAGACGTCGTCTTGAAAGGCGACGACGGGCATTCCTTCTCCTGCGATTCTTCTTCAAAAGCAGCAACGATATCAGCATTATACACTCGAATTCTTTTCTCGTTGCTGTTGCAAACAACACCCGCAGCAGCAGCCGATGCAGCCGCTGAAACGGACGCCATGTCACAATAGAGCTCCTTCATGGCAACGGCCGAAGCGGACGCCAGATCGCAGTACAGTTCCTTCATGGCAATCTTGTTGGTCGATTTTGGAGTACCGTCAATGCTACAGCGTCGACGCTTGCGACGCGGTGGACTCATCATCAAGTCGATGGATCCCCTGCGACTGCGACTGCAACTGCTCATTTTTCTGACACTGGAAGGCGTCTTTTTAGTGGCAGCCGATTCCTGTTGCTGGAGGCGCGAAAGGGCCTGAAACAACGTCGAACGAACAGGATCGCTCAACGGATCACTATCCTCCGAGCGGTTCTTTTTGGGTGTCATCGCCTTTGATGATGGAGCAGGTTTCATCGGTGTTTTCTGGAATGTATCGTTCTGCTCGTGCTCGACAATCCAAGCATCTCGCAGGGCATTCTCGGCAGAAATTCGTTTGGCTGCATCCGAATGAAGCATCTTGCGGATCAAGTTCTTTGCCTGTTCGGATATCGATGACCACTGGACTTCGGGAAAGACAACCTGTTCCTCACCTGGAAGGCTGCCCGCCGTTAGTACCGGAGGAAAGCCACAGAGTAAAATATAGAGCGTCACGCCCAGAGAATAAATATCTGCAGAAGGTTTGTGAGCAGCACCAGCGGCACAGACTTCGGGTGCTGCGTAGTAATCGCACGAGACGGCACAAAAGCTGTACTTTCGTCCGGGAGTCGAGGGTGGTGTTTCGTTGTCACTATTGGATGATCCTCCGCCTCCTCCGTTACCTGCTCCGGTTTCTTCGTCCTGGACAAACACGCGTGCCATTCCAAAATCGCACAACTTGGCATGTATGTGAGAATCGTCGTCGGATACCAGAACAATGTTTTCCGGTTTAAGATCCCGATGGATGATACCGGCATTGTGCAAGTCTCGGAGTGCCGTCAAGAGCTGACGCGTAATGCACGCCGCTTGGGACTCGGAATAATGACCTCTCCGTACCGTGGGAGATCGAGTGCGCTTCGTTTGGATCGCATCGAACAGTTCTCCTCCTTCGCAAAATTCCGTCACCAAATGAATGGTTTCGTCTGTTTCAAAAACATCCAGAAGCGTTACAATGTGTGGATGAGATTCCATTTTCTTCAAAATTTCCCATTCGTCCATGTGTCGTCGTCGTCCACTACTACTACTACTACTATTGCTACTGCTACTGCTACTGCTCTGACTCCGACGTAACAACCGACGGGCCCGCAGTGCATCGTGTTTGGCAATGCTCTTAACGGCCACTTTCCTTCCATCCTTCTTGCGTCGTGCCAATGTGACCGTACTAAAAGCTCCGTGACCCAAGATGCCACATCCTGCCGTTGTCAAATGATACACATCTTCGAGCACTCGTTGGGAGGGATCGGCCGGTGTCAACCGTACAGTATGTTCGGGCCGTCGAAACGCCGACAAGGTCAATCGGGGACGTTCGCCAGTACTTCTACTACTAGTACTACTACTGCTGCTGCTGCTGTTGCTGTTGTTATTGTTGTTGCTGTTGCTGCTGGTAGTGGCAGTGGTATTGGCAGTAGCGGTAGTGGTAGTTGTCATTGACATTGGTACATCAGACGTAACAGATACGTAGGATGGTGGTGGTGGTGGTGGTGGTGGTGCCTGCTGCGGTTGGAGCAGCAGAGATGCCGCAGTTGCAGGTAATTGTATTCGACTGGGACCCTCGAGGAGATGATTTCCACTTAAACTCCGATGTATGGGTTGCAGTACGGGAAGAATTTCTTGACCATCCACTTCCTCTGTTTCCGTCTCATCGGCACAGGATAGTCTCTTGAAAATACCTTTCCTAGTTGTAGTAGCAGTACTAGTTGTACTAGTAGAAGCAGTGTTTGTAGTACTCCTGTTGGACGATCTCGACGGTAGCATGAGCTTGGATGGCAGAGCCACCATAATTTCATCTTGAAGATGTGTTTGTACGTGAGGACATTCCTCCATGGTGGTAGCTGTAAGGGGAAAAGATGTCCGCCGTTGGATTGGCTTGACATATGCTGTTGTTGCAGTTGGCTGTCTTTTCTGTTGCCGTTGTTGTTCTTCTTGCTGTTGTTGCTGTAGTTGTTGTATTGGCAGGTACTTGTTACCATTACCAACTGAGCACTGTTTGTGTTCGCCTTCGCCTTCGTCTTCGTCTTCTCCTGGACAGTGCTGCTGATGGAGCGGTCGTATCTTTGGTTTTGCCATCATCAGATCTTCCACTTCAGAGCTGCTGACACGGGAGAAGGACATTGGGAAGCGGAAAAACTAATAATTATTTGAAGTGTTGTACTCCACCACACTAGCCTATGACTTCTATATTAATATTAATCTCAAGGTATCTTTTAAAAAAGGATTAACTTTGTAGTTGTCAAAACAGATACTACCTCTTTATATTTTGTTCGTCCATGTATGTACTGGCGGATTTGGGAAAGTACTTGGATTTGTCGGTTGATTCGGTCTTGTTGGAATGACACCCACTGCCAATAGTAGAATACTACTAGTACCGTACTACTACTACTAATAGTAGAAGTAGTAGGTAGTAGTAGTTTAGGCAGCAGCTAGTAGCCTACTACCATACTATCTACTACTAGAGTAGCTGCAAGTATCGTTTAGCTAGCTAGAGTAGTACCGTACTGTACTCGGTTTGCTTGCTTCTTAGTACTGTAGCTTGCTAGCTACTATCGTACCACACTCTTATTACTGGTTGTACAGTAGTACCAGGTACCAAGCAGTAGAGGTTAAACGTGCGAAAGCGAGAAATTCGGTTTTGCCATAAACTCGTCACAACCAGCAGAATTCCAATACCCTACCTACATGTACAGTAGTACTGTAGCTAACTATCATTGTACAGGACTACTGGTACTACTACTAGTCGTAGACTCTATTGTGGTCGGAATATCAAAATTCTTCAACGATTTGGGGGTCAACGAGGGGAAATTGCCTCTCTATTCGGAGGGATTCTCTTCAGCATTAATAATCAGGCTCTTCCCCCCCCCCCTCAATAATAATACGTACAATCACAACGACAGCAATTTTACAGAACAGAACTTTTCTTTCGGAGCAAGAATTGTACCATATCGTAGCTACATCCTCCCGAATTTAAATATCATACGATAAATGATGTGTCTGTCTACTTTGGGGTTATTATTATGATTATTATTATCATTTCTTCTTCTTGCTTTCCTCCGATTCACCTTTCCTCATTTCTGTTTGTGCCTGAAATAGCACGCTAAGTTTACTAGCAGCAGCGATCCAAGAAAAGAGGACCGAGTAAAAGATGACGCCCACAACCGGAGCAGCGTCAATAATGCTTCCGAACATAAAAACGAGTCCTTGTTGAATAAATGAACCACCACTTTTGCCAATTCTTGAACCTAATACGTCAATAGCTGCTTTTCCTTTCACTTTCGAATCATCGTCCAGTGGAATGTACGCCATTTGTGTTGTAGGGTCGAACAATGCGTACTTGGACGTTTTGCTCAATAGACTTTGAATCGTTCCAAGAATCACGGCCGTTCGTAACCGTGCCGGACTTTCCAGTCCCATTAGAATACAGGCAAAAAAGGGAGCAGACAGGACGGCCATGATTCCGGGAGTTGCACAGGCACCAATTCTCCATCCAAGGATTCGAATCACGTGGACACCGAAAAAAATGACAATGCACGTAGCCAGTCCCACAGCGGAAGAGAAATTACCCATGAAACGTTGGTAGTCCAGTGGATTGGGATATTGCTTCTTCACCAGTGACTTCCACATAATTTCGGTAAAATTGATGCTCAAACCGTATCCCAATACCAGAGTAGCAATCAAACGTAAATATTGTGAAGAAGCCAGAAATTTCGCCGACTCGGACATGGACATTTTTGGTTTCTTAGCCTTTTTGGGTTGGTTATTGTTACTACTTTCACCTGCCACTTTCACTGGTCCTTCCGTGCGTTCAATGTAGGATGTTGCTAAATGATAAAATAAGCAAATGCCAGCACCAGCAAAGAGGACTGCCATCATGAGGCGATCCAACGAAGTTTCAAAATCTTTGGCCTGACTGGCAAAGCGAACAACGTACTGGCCTGCCAGCACAGGTGCTAGTCCGCTCATTTGGGCAAACAAGGGATACATTCTCTTGGCTTGGTCGACTGGTACCACGTCGTTTGCGAACTGCCAAAAGAGGATACCCACAGACACGGACGAATAAATTTCAGAGATAATGTAAAAGAGGGCAGACGTCCAGTTGGAGATAATGTTGGCCAGAATGGCCAAGCCTCCAGTTTCGGCTCCTCCCGGAATCAATGCCTGGACAGACTCCAAGGAAGGATGCAAATATTGTGTATTCGGGAAAATGAAAAAGGAAAAAATTCCAAAGAAGACAAAAAATGGGACGCAAGTGCAATAAAAAAGCGCCTTCTTTTCCAAAACATCACTCATCTTTGAATATAATGCAATAAATGCTGTGGCTGCCGGCAAAACTCCATAAATCTGTTACGTCGTGAAGATTGAAGTAGTTTGTGTTGTGAGTTGCGAGTCGTGAGCACTGTTATAATCTCTATCAGGGCCTTTCTTTACTTTTTTTCTTTTTGGGTTGCATCTACATTTGCATTTTTAATGAGCAGTACAATTGACAGATTGACAGTACATACCTTTAAAAAGGCAATAGCTTCGGCACCACATTGTGTCACCACCAATGTATCTTTGGTGTCACGTGTTAGGGTAAGTGCCATGATAATGAAAAATTTGAAGGATCCTAGCAAAAGAAATTTGTTCACTTCCTTTCCGTACATTGGAAAAACAGTCCTTCTCAGTTTCGCTAGAGATCCCTCATTACTGTTGTTGTTGTTGCTGTTGCTGCTGTTACTACTGGTAGTCGTCGTCATGCTTTGTCCACCCCTCGTTTCGGATAGCGTGAATGAGTTTTGGGAAGAGTATGCTTGGTCGAGTGTCGTCTTGGATACTATATTCTTGTTTGCGATGCAATCGGATAAGGTAGTAGCGGGTTGTTGTCGTCGTTTCTTCTCT
>Ga0100398_1004105_pt1 | contig 11846 bp, 6 predicted proteins | sample CryGeymeta201522_FD_81568 | JGI IMG/M metagenome (GOLD analysis project Ga0100398, IMG submission 81568) | Groundwater microbial communities from Crystal Geyser aquifers in Utah, USA - Crystal Geyser metaG 2015-22 | ecosystem: Environmental > Aquatic > Deep subsurface > Groundwater | place: USA... | reverse complement strand
TATTCAAGCGTGTGAGGATGCCGTGTTCAAGGGATGCTAACAATGCGTTCTCGCGCAACAAGCGAGTGGAACGAAAAACGAAAGTTATTTAGCGATTTGCGAGGAAAAAGTGACAGGTACGCTGCCTACAGCTTCGGCTGGCGCTAATACTAGACAATTGGAACGATCATGAAATTGGAGCAAATGCGCATCCTAATACTTCAACAGAATCTCATGGATTGAAAAAAGAGCCAGGCAAACCATGGCTCTCTAAGCAATTTCAAACCTTGGATTGCGCGGAAAGTGCTTGCGCGTAAATTGAAAATGGCTCGTACCTGGTACTCTACTTGGATTTTCATCGTGGATACCCCAACTTTTTTTAAAAAAGTACTTCAAATCCTCACCACCAGTAGTAGCTAATCGAGAACCTCCTGCCTAGATCACTCACTTATTTAATAATCTGCTACTAAAATACAGAATCATTTACATTCACCCAATATGAGTTGGATCGGAGTTAACTTCCCAGATGTCCTTCGAAAGGATCCCTACGCGGACGAGGAGGACCCTAATGATATGAATTTGCATACTGTCGATTTGGAACATCGACAAGAACATGGAGAACACCCTACCAATGCTGCTGGTGCTGTTTCGGTGGGAGACGTTGGACAACCATCTCAACGATTTCGCCATATCAAGAATCGCAAATACATGCGTCGTCTCTACATCGCACTGGCAGCACTTGCCTGCATCTTTATCTTCAGTTCGATGGTGCGATTGAGTACCAAGCAATCAGGAAAGAGTGACAATGACAATACCAGCAATGCTATTACCGGCAGTGGTAAGGATTTGGATCTCTCGGGAGCCTCTTCGCGCTTGAGCCAGCTGCTTACCTTTTTGCACGAAAATGCTGAGGATAGTTCGGAAACTGCCGATTTGGAAAATGCTTCCTCCTCCCAGCGTCTTGCCGCCGAGTGGATGGCCGACAGCGATGCTCTGCAATTGGAAATCCCCGAAACACGATTCGATGAAGTCTACCATCCCTTTATTCAGCGCTACTCGACGGTGGTCTTGGCGTTTGCCTGGGGTGTGAACAAGCTGCTTCCTCTGGGATTCTTGAGCGACGAGCACGAATGCAACTGGAATGCCGATTTCCAGCGTCCTGATACCTCCATACTGAAGCAAGGAATCATTTGCGAAAAGAAACAAGTTGTTAAGATTGTTTTGCAAACCTTGGGCCTTTCAGGATCCATTCCACGCGAGATTGGTCACTTTCGTGCCGTCCAACATATGCACCTCGACGGTAACGAATTGACTGGAAGATTGCCACAAATGATGCACCGTATGCAATCCCTCAGCGAATTGACCATGACGCGCAATCTTTTCAGCGGTCAACTCCCGTCTTTCATGGCCCAGATGGCTTCTTTGCGCCACATTGAAATCTCCAAGAACTTGTTCTCGGGAGAATTGGCCAAAACCTTTGGTGGTATGAAAGTTCCTGGGGAGGAAACAGGTGACACAGCGGTCGATATCACTGTCAGCCCTATTCATGTCTTGGCAATTGACAATAATTTGTTTCATGGTCCGCTGCATGCTTTGTCCTCCATGACTTTGTTGGAGGAATTGTTCGTTAATAACAATGATTTTACTGGACACATTGCAGACACGTTTGTGAATACCTCCCAGTTGGCTATTCTCCTGGCAGGTGAAAATAAGTTATCAGGCAAGGTCCCAGATAAATTGCTCGAGCTTCCTTCCTTGAGCATTGTTGATCTTCACAGCAATCAGTTTGGCGACAGCCACCCTCATGGTAACTCGAGCGTACTCAAGTACTTGGATTTGTCCGACAATTTAATTGAAGGTCCCGTTCCCCGCTCCATTGGCCAACATCGCAACCTGGCCTACCTCGACCTGTCCCGCAACAGGCTGACCGAGTTGCCTCCTACCTTTGGCAAGCTCAAGAATTTGCAATTCCTTTTCTTGTCGCACAATCCGACGTTGGAGGCAGGAATTTTACCAGAATGGCTTTTGGAGCTAAACGTTCTCTCGTCCGTATCCTTCAAGAACACGGCTCGCATTGGGAACCTGCCTGAGTGGCTTGGTCACTTGAGTCAATTGACCATGCTCGATTTGGAACTCAATAGCTTTAACAGCAGTATTCCTATCTCAATTGCCGGCATGGAATCAATGGAATTCTTGTTCCTGAACAGAAACGAACTTACTGGAGGAGTTCCTGATGCCATCGGAAATTTAACCAATTTGAAACTGTTGAATGTGGATCATAACTCACTGACTGGCTTGGTCCCAGGTTCTGTCTGTGCTCACGATTTTGAGGTATTCATTGCTGACTGTTACATAGGAAACGATACTCAGCCTTTGATTGAATGCGCGTGCTGCACCAAATGCTGCAAGACAACGGTCGATGCCTGCAATACCCGAGATTGGAGCACTGAATACGGCGACGACTGGGGCAACTATTTCCAACGATACAACATCATTGAAGACGGCGATGTTTACGAACTCGTTGATAACGTGGAGGATGATCGTAACAATGATGGAAACTAGAGAGAATCCAAGCGGAACGGCCAGCCTTTGACAAACATTTATTTTGCTTGTGCATGGAACGGGCTTTTTAAGTTCTTCCACTGTCACGTATAGAACTAACATAATATAGTATCATTACAATTATTTCTTTTGACGTAGCCGCTAAATAGAGGTTCTATTGATGCTAGTGAGGATCTCTCCCCATAAATAGTCATTAGCCGATCGGGATGGGCTGCCCGTCACCAATACTGTTCTACTCTTGCATGTCCATGGCAATCTACTCCGTTCTTTCAACTTGAGATAGTTACTCGGAGTACCTATTACCTAATTGGGAGGCGCGGGGTAGTTGGTATAAAACCAGGTCGCTCCAAACGTGCGGTCTTTCCTACTTTCTCTTTTGCTTAAGCGAGAAGCGTTGACTTCAAGGTGTCAGCAAAGCCCAATGAGAAATAATGTAGATAAGTTTTTGTGTAGCTAACAATCCAAGTTCACGAAAATTTATTGACACCTTGATCTATGTTAGTTTCCTGATTATATTTAGGGGTATATTTCACATGTATTTTATGCTGAAGTAGATTAATCTGCTAGTATCCTTGGAATTCAGTCGCCCCCCCATTCGGTTACTGTATAAATTTCATTGGACAAGATCTTGATCCAATTTCTGAGAACAAATCCATCAAGTCTGCCGTGGAATTCTACACAGCCTGGTACAAATCATTCAGAACCTGAAAGATACCTTTTAGCACATCCGACAATTCTTGCACTTTTTGTTTTTGTTCTTCTCACAATCATTTCGCAACGAAGACTTTGTCTCCAGGAATCTTTTCCCTTTCTAAACACTATAATTTTAAGCAAGCGCTTTTGAATTCATCTATCATGGGCAAGAATAAGAAGGTCGCCGAAGAGGAAATCACCCTCAGCAAGTAAGTGGCCGGCACTTGGGAGTCAGCGTTGTTGGTGATAATGTGTCTGCTACTGCTGGCGGCGATCAGTGCTTGATCAATGCTACTTATATCTTATATCTTGCACTCCAAACACTGACTGCGATTACCCCCAACGCATACACACAATTTTGCTTGACTTCGCAGGAAGGATGCCAAGAAGGTCTCCAAGTTGGAAGCACAGATCCCTTACCATCAAGGTCGCGGCAACCTTGAAGAGGTCGAAAAGATAAAAGAACAGGTCGACGCAATTTGGGCCAAGACACGTGAAGCCGCAATGGCCTAAAAACTGTATCATTGAGATTAGTAGTGTGAAAGGCTGTTGGTGTTTGATAGCTCAAATCCACAAAGCACGGGATACAGTTCCCTACTACCTTTTCTAGGAAAAAGTAGCACTTTAAATTTTAGTAATATCATTTTTTGATGTCCTACTTGGAAATAATTGTTACGGAAGTAACGTGACGAGTTAGTGTTCGACAAAGCATTGCAGATATGGAATTGTCTCCGAGGGCGAGCCTTCGCCCTGTTTCAGCTTGATTTGTCAAAATCGTTCACCCATCTAGCTAGTAGTAGCAAACTTGTATTAGATCCTATTCTACCTGGGCTTCTCAGTTACAATATTGAGTACCCCGATTGCCCGTCTACTAGACAAGCTGAAGTAAAATTCTTGTCATAGGAGGACTCGAAATAAATACTGTCATAGAATGACTGAAACTCCTGTATTGGGACGCTGTCGTCCAAAGTTGCTTTTGGAGTACTAGTAGCTCTCTTTCCTAATACAAGTACTACGACTACTACTACTCTAGCTAGAGCTAGTGACAACAGTAAGAAAACATACCCAGAGTAGGAGTCGTTCGGTACTACTACTACTAGCTGGTAGAGTCAGTAGTAGTAGAGAAGTAGACCTAATAATAATGTAGTAGGACAGATGTAGTAGCCGCAAAATTTTTATCCGATCCGGGTTTCGATGATGATAGTCCAACCGCGATATTTTTTCATTTTCCACAAATATTAGTCTGCCCTTCGTTCGTGTCCAAAAGGACAAAGCTATTAGCGTCGAAATATTTAGCTGCGGCAGTCACGTTGAACACGAGTTTGCGTGGCGCGCAGAGACTCAACAACGTAGGGAGACTGACGTATGAGAACCCTTGAATGCCAACGAATACCCATGACGATCTACCACAGTTTGGTAGCAAAGTGTACGACTAGTAGCAATGCTAAGAATTGCTGCTGCTACATTGCTAGCTATGAGTACTCTACTACTAAAGCTAGACTAGCCAGCACCCACTCTACTACTACTACTAGTAGTAGAGAAACTTTTAATTGCTGCCAACACCACGAGTCGATTGAAAGATCCAAATACGTACTCGAAGACTGGCTTTGAACTTTCTACCTGGTAGCTAAACCAAGGAAAAGTAAAGGACTACCGTTGCATTCTTCGCTCACAATCTTTCTCGAAAGTTAAAGTAATTTTATTCATCATGAAATTCTCTGCTGTTACCTTCGCCGCCATTGTTGGCTCTGCCACTGCTTTCTCTGGATCCAGGTGAGTCTATTTTACTATTTGTCTTCCTAGGTCTGTTGAAGATAATTTTTGTTTGTGAATTTGATTAATTGATACGAGTAGCTATCGAATAATTTTTGCGAATGCTTTTTTCTGACAAGTCGAATTTATTTCAAATTTTAGTTTCTCCGGAACTGCCCTCAAAGCCTCTTCCAATGACTCCACCATGAACATGGCTGCCACCGGTATGGGAATTAACGGATTCGGACGTATCGGACGTCTCGTGACCCGTATCATGATGGAAGACGATGCTTGCGACCTCAATGCCATCAACGCCGGTTCCGCCACCACTGATTACATGGCCTACCAATACAAGTACGACACCATCCATGGAAAGGCCAAGCAAACCGTCGAAATTGATGGAGACTTCTTGATCCTCGGAGGAAAGAAGATTCAAACTTCCCGATGCCGTGACCCCAAGGAGGTCGGCTGGGGGGCCCTTAACGCTGACTACGTCTGCGAATCCACTGGAATTTTCCTCACCAAGGAATCCGCCCAAGCCATCATTGATGGAGGAGCCAAGAAGGTCATTTACTCTGCTCCTGCCAAGGACGACTCCTTGACTATTGTTATGGGTGTCAACCAAGAAATGTACGACGGAAGTGAGAACTTCATCTCTTGCGCCTCTTGTACCACCAACGGACTTGCACCTATGGTCAAGGCCATCCACGATGAATTCGAGATTGAGGAAGCCCTCATGACCACTGTTCACGCCATGACTGCCACCCAGGCCGTTGTTGACTCTTCTTCCCGCAAGGATTGGCGCGGAGGACGTGCCGCCAGTGGAAACATCATCCCCTCATCCACTGGAGCTGCCAAGGCCGTCACCAAGGTTATTCCTTCTCTTGTTGGAAAGCTTACCGGTATGGCTTTCCGTGTTCCCACCATTGACGTCTCCGTTGTTGACTTGACCTGTAAGCTTAAGAAGTCCACCACTTACGAAGAAATTTGCGCCGTTGTTAAGAGCAAGTCCGAGGGCGAGATGAAGGGATTCCTTGGATACAGTGATGAGCCTCTTGTCTCCACCGACTTTGAGGGAGACCTTCGCTCCTCCATCTTTGATGCCGATGCCGGAATCATGCTTAACCCCAACTTTGTCAAGCTTATCGCCTGGTACGATAACGAGTACGGATACTCTGGCCGTGTTGTCGACCTAATGAAGCACTGCGCCGCTGTTGACGCCAAGGTTGCTGCCTAAGCATGAACATCAACTTGTAACTAGTATAAGCTAACTTCACTAGATCACACTTGATTCTCAAAATTTCTCTGATTTTTGTCGTTGAAAATTATTCTGATGTTTCGAGCCGTAACAGAGTGATTGAGTTCGGAATACAAGTGAAAAAGTTAGACCAGTCATGAAGTTTAGCATGATGTCTAGTTTGAGCAGCAACATTGAAGAGATTACCTCTTGAGTGGACGTTCTGTCTAAACGATACGGTAGAGATTTACGTACACTGTATTCTATTTGAATAATTTTTATTTTGTGGAAAGTTACTAACATTCTCGTCTCGATGAAACGGCATAAAAGGTATTTATATCATGACTTGGGAGACTTAACCATTAACCACAGTCTGCCTGATAGCACAATCAGCAATACACAAATAAACAATGAAGTCTATGACGACGAGTTGATCGACACCAGTTCCACCTCGAGAATCAAGGATTGATCGAAGCGCTGTGCCATTCGTCGTTGTTGGGCATATGTCGTCGGAAAGGGCTGCCTTGAAGTGTCAAAACACGCTTCTTGCTCTACCATGGTTGCCGTTGGTACCAAGATGTAATCCGTCCGTAACTCTCCACCTCGTCCTTCGCCACCAGGACCTCCGTCGCACTGTGCGGTTTGTTTGCGCCAGCCCTTTTGAGGGAAGACCACCACCCGACGGACCCCGCCCACTTTCATACCAACGATACCTTCGTTGAGTGCCGCAATGTTGTTCAGTGCTCCAATCGTCGTTCGAAAGGATTTTTCGCGCGGATTCGTTTCGTCATCTTCGAGTCCGTAACCTCGCGAAAAAACCACGGTACCTTCTCCGCTCAATCCATCGTAACTGCGCTTGCCCAACTTTAAGACTTTGTAGTACAGGGAAACATCGTCACCATTCTTGGCTTCCGGCCCATCCGATAATCCTTCCGTTTCATCGCGATAAATAACACCCCCCTTGGTTTTCTTGGTGGGGACTCTATTGGCGTCCGCTTTTTCTCGCTCTGCCTGTTCCTTTCGTTCTGCCAACGCCTGACATTCTTCTACGTTGGTACACTTGGGTCTGTCGTCACCTGATTTTTTGCTAGCAGCAGGAGGAGGAGCGTTGCCCTTGACCAAGGCATTTGCTGGAAGTGGACTTGTTATTGTTGTTGTTGTTACAGTAGTAACGGTTGCAAAGAAGGCAAGGATTGAAGGTAGGTCGTGTCTCAAGAGGTTTCGTCGAGATGGCGACGTCGAAAAAATACTTTCACTGAGAGAATATTTTTTGTCAAGGGCATGGTGTGCACCTCTCGTGGCGACCTTTTCTACGACACGACGGTTTTTGAAGAAGAAGTTGCTAGTTGTGGTTAGCTGAAAAGAAGCTGTTGGTGTCGGGATGTACAGGAGCAGCATCAGCATCAGCAAGGGAAAGCAGCTGAAGAGGTGAACCATATTTCCGCTGCCAGGACTAGTAGGGGGCAATTTGAGGATAATAACGAAATGGACGCGTGTAGATTTTTTGTTTGTTTTGGATGTGTGATTTGTTTTGACTGTTGACAGAAAGAAAAATTATTGGCAACAACTCGAACGATATCCAAAATTCAATCCAAAAATCGGCCACGCATGTGTCCGAATCATCGCGACGCAAACCACCCAAAATTCAAAAAAATATCTTCATCTGGCACAAACCGTAAGATTCACATTATTATTTCGGATTTTTTGAAGTATTCTACTACGGCACTTGTAGTAGTAGCTACTGGTAGCTTCAGTAGAAATTAGAAATAAAAGGATTCTGCATCCTATCGCTTCATGCCAAAGGCACATACGTTCTTGAAGGCATCAACGAGGCTAGTAACTCTAATAGTACTCGTACTCAGCTCCTCTCCTTTCGAAGTTCAAGCACTGACCCTCTCCTCCTCTAGTAACACCGTCTCAAAAGCACTTATTGGCACGAACCTTCTTGGTAACATGTTTTCTCCCCGCAAATCGAAAGCTGCGATTCGAGTCGTAACCTACAATCTCTTGTCTCCAAATCTGGCCACGCCACTGAGCTATCCTACCTTGAATGCCGAGAATCTGGATCCCAACCGACGTCTCGATACCATTTTGAACAAACTCGAGCAAGAAATGTCACACAAACGCGTCGTGCTTTGTCTCCAAGAAGTTTCCTACGATTGGGCTGGATCGTTGCATACCTTTTTTAGCAATCGAGGCTATCATATGGTCACGGGATTATATGGGAAACAATTTAATGGGTACATGGGAGTAGCAATGGCTTGGCCAACATCTTCGTTTGAAACATTGAATGTGGACATTTCTCGTTTAAGTGACAAGCGAATTGGTGGATGGCCCCAGGAAGATCCGTTCCTCGAAGAAGAAGAAGCGAAACCTTACAAAAACGACAAACCCTGCTTTAATTTGTTTTCCTGGCTGCTTCCATGGCGCAAAACGAGTGACGAACGACCACCGCTGGATCCTTGGGACTATTCTAAAAAGAGATTCAATGTTTTGCTAACGGCCACACTCAGAGAAAAGGACACGGACAAATGTTTTTGCATTGGAAATTATCACATGCCGTGTGCTTTTTACGCGCCACAAGTCATGACGATTCATTCGGAAATGGCAGCCCATCACGTACAATCCTTGGCACGACGACATTGCATTGAATACAACGAGGACTGTGACAGTGTCACAAGTTTGCCGTACATTGTCGCGGGAGATTGGAATATCAAACCAAGAGATGCTGCTTATAATTTATTAACGACAGGAACATTATCAATTGAGGATCCCGCCTATCCAGAACCTGCCATGAGTGCTCGCAAGGCCAATCAAGTTCTCATGACATGGGAACCCAGAATATCTGCCATGCGCAGTGCATATGCAGACTGGAAACAAGGTCAAGAACCGGATTTTACCAACTATGCGGCTCCAAGATGTACCTACGAAGAGGGCGGAGAAGATTTTGTGGATACCTTGGATTATATTTTCCTTTCTCCTGAATGGAAGGTTTTGGAAATTAGCGAAATTGCAACAAGAGATCAAGTGAAAGGACCCTTTCCCAATTTAGCAGATGGAGTCAAAGAGCCAAGTGATCATGTTCTACTGGCTGCAAGGCTGGAGCTAGAATAAAAAATAAATAGAAATAACACCACCGCCAAGCTGTCTACAGTAGTACAGTAGCTAGGTGGAACTGATGAAGCATAGAATCTCGGAGCATAAAAAATAATAATAATAGAATAGAATACCCTGGAAGGTCCGCCAAACCCCTACTTTTAACCCTACTGACATGTTGAAATATGATAAATCTTGATTTCAACACGTGTCAACAAATTTCAACACATATCAACACATATCAACAAATTTCAACAAATTTCAACAAATTTCAACAAATTTCAACAAATTTCAACATGACTCAATTTCTACTACTACTAGTACTACTACTTGGTTCGATTCCCGCGCATGACACATGAGGATCACAGTGCTATTATGCTGGTGGTCTGGGGTTCGATTCCTCAGCAGCAGTAGTAGTAGTAGTACTGCTTTCAACACATTTCAACACGTGTCAATAAATTTCAACACATATCAACACATTTCAACAAATTTTAACAAATTTCAACACGACTCAAAGGCACGGGATTCATTGAGGTTATGAGCTCTAATTGGCGGACCTTCAATACTGAGAAATGGTACGAAGCAAAAGCGCAGACTGCAAAAATGTTTAAGGTTTTACTAGGGTTAAGTGACGTACCTCACAGGAATAAATAGATGTTGCTGTACTAGACTAGTCTTCCTCTTCTAGCTAGCTAGTAGTCTAGTACTACTACTCTAGAGTAGCTAGTCTACCAGGTACTGCATTATTTTTTCAAGTACGGTATCTCATGATTCATGACGACAATGATAATAACATTATAGTGCATTTCCCCCCTGATATCGGCATTTGACATTTGACATACAATACAATACTCATATCCATTCTCCACTATGGTATTGTTGAAAGTATCATATTATTACCCTCTTGTTCTCGGGCTGCTAGGAAACGCCAATGCCTTTTCGGCATGCCATCGCTCCACAATATCCCAGAGGACTCAGTTGAGATCGACCAACCATCATCATGAGGGCTATTTCAGTGACGACGTCGATGCCGCTAAAGACCGGCGAACAAGTCTGCAGCAGCTAGCATCAATTGGTTTGGTGGCGATGATGGCTGCTACTTCTCCGTTACCTGCTTATGCCGAAGATTTCTCTGCACAAGAGCAGCAACGAAAATACATCCAGGAATCCTACGAAGACTTTACCAAAACCAACGAAGGTTGGTTATACAGACAAGTCAAAGAAGGCAGCGGAGACAAGGCCAGCGAAGGCGATCGTGTGGTGTTTGACTGGAGCGGGTACACCATCGGATATTTTGGTAGACCATTCCAAGCAAAAGGGTACGATGTCTTGAAAGTTTCAACATTGTTCTGCCGTTTTGCCTGCTTGCGTCTCAAACGATCTGTACAAACTTTCTCATTCACACAGTGGACCGCAAGGGGGCGCCTTTGATAAGGACCTCGATTACGAACGTACCGTTATTGGCTCGGGTAAAATAGTCAGAGGACTCGAGTTGGCACTTAAGGATATGCAACCGGGTGCCGTTCGCCAAGTGGTTATTCCTTATGGTCCACTTTCCTACCCACCAGGCGACGATAAGCATGATTTGGTCGGACCGAAACCAGCTACGTTTTCGGGAGAGCGAGCATTGAACTTAGTGCTAGACAATCCGCGTTTGGACCGCACACTTCTTTTCAATATCAAAGTCATCCGCGTCGACAAGGCCAACGGCAAGGGTGGTTTCGTTCGAGGTTAGCTAATTTAAATAATATTCATTTCAGGACGAAAAGCTAAGCACGCAAAAAAGAATATTCCAGCAATAATGTACGCTAGATCACTATTGTATTGTAGCATGATGTTAAGGATCTCCTGGACCTTCCCATAGCGATAGTGCATCCTGCTCGTCTGCAGTTAATTTGGATACTGTCCAATGCGCATACATGAGGGCTACCAAGTCGTATACGGCATGACACGTAATTGGAACTGCCAGGTTGGATGTGAGAACATAAAGACCACCAAAATAGAGACTGGCCAAAGCCGCCAAGATCGCGTACAAGGGTGTTACGGCATGCAAAGCCCCGAAAATGACACTCGACAAAGCAATAGCAATGCCTTGTCCGAACCGAGCGTTCAATTCGTACTGCAGGACACCACGAAAGAGCATTTCCTCTCCCACTCCAGCCACGCAACCCAGCGCTAAGGATGTAATCAAAGCAATGCCCGGTTTAAACTTTCCTCCCAGCAGTGCTAGGACGCTGCGTTGAGTTGCTTTGGTCACATCTTGCAGTGCAGGAAATTTGTCTTCAATGATATCCATGGCGGCTGCCAGTACACCCAACGGTATGGCATACAATGATCCCAAACCAACGGCATTCCAATTGAGATGAAATCCAGGTCCCAAACCAAAATTTGGGGTCCCAATGAGCACTGCCACGGCTACACTGCCCACAATCAAGAGGGATTGTCCACCTACTAACGCTGCCGTGGTTTTGCCATCAAAGAAATCATCGTTGTCGTCGTCGTTGTCATCGCCGTCATTTTCTTGGTC
>Ga0100398_1004100_pt1 | contig 11848 bp, 8 predicted proteins | sample CryGeymeta201522_FD_81568 | JGI IMG/M metagenome (GOLD analysis project Ga0100398, IMG submission 81568) | Groundwater microbial communities from Crystal Geyser aquifers in Utah, USA - Crystal Geyser metaG 2015-22 | ecosystem: Environmental > Aquatic > Deep subsurface > Groundwater | place: USA... | reverse complement strand
CGCCTCGAATCTCATCATCTTGATCAGTCTGACGCTGCTCTTCATTTTCTGCTGGCAGGTCCGGCAGGTGTTGAAAAGGCCGCCGCCGGGCCGGTGACGCCGAATGCGCGGCAGGACCTCGGGAGCAGCAATCGGGGACCCCGGCGTTAGCAGATCCGGGGCAACTGTTCGCCGCGGAGCATATCGATCAGGCGGTGACCGCCGATGCGCGTGCGCAGCATCACCCGCCCGGGGTCGGCCGCCACCACCTCACCGATCCGGCAGGCGGAGCGACCCCGGGGATGCGCCCGCATCACTTCGAGCACCCGTTCGCTTTGCTCGGCCGGCAGCAGCGCCAGCAACTTCCCTTCATTGGCCACGTACAGGGGATCGAGGCCGAGCAGTTCGCAGGCGCCGGCGACATCTTCGCGCACCGGCAGCCAGGCTTCTTCGAGTCGGATGCCGACGCCCGACTGCTGGGCGATTTCATTCAGGGTGGTGGCCACGCCGCCGCGGGTGGGATCGCGCAACACATGGATTTCCGGGCAGGCCGCGAGCATCTCTTGAACCAGTTCATGGAGCGCGGCGGAATCGCTCTGGATTTCGTTTTCCAACTGGAGCCCCTCACGGCGGCAGAGAATGGCCATGCCGTGATCGCCAATGGTGCCGCTGATCAGCACCGTATCGCCGGGCCGGGCGTATTGCCCACCCAGGTTGAGGCCCACCGGCACCAGCCCGACCCCGGCGGTATTGATGAACAGCTTGTCGGCCTTGCCCCTGGGCACCACCTTGGTGTCCCCCGCCACCACCAGGACCCCGGCGGCGCGCGCGGCAGCCCCCATGGAGCGCACGATCCGTTCGAGCAAGGCCAGCGATAGCCCTTCTTCGAGGATAAATCCGGCGGTGAGATACAGCGGCCGGGCGCCGCGCATGGCCAGATCGTTGACGGTGCCGTGCACGGCCAGGCTGCCGATATCGCCACCGGGGAAGATCACCGGATCCACCACGTAGGAATCCGTGGTCAGCGCGATCCGCGATCCGCCCAGTTCCAGCACCGCGCTGTCGTTCAGTTCGTTCAGGTAAGGATTGGCGAAGGCCTTGGCGAACAGGCGCCCCACCAGTTCGTGCATGGCCCGCCCGCCGCTGCCGTGATCCAATTGAATGGTTGGTTCCGCCATGATGGTTTTGCATCCTCCCTGGATTCGTTCATCAGAACTCGGAACCGATCGGTACGGCCGCAACGCTTGAATCGAAGCCCGGTTCAGCCGACCGGATCCTGATGGTAACGGTAGTAGGCGCCGCAGGTGCCTTCACTGGAAACCATGCAGGGCCCCTTGGGATGTTGTGGATCACACACGGTCCGAAACAGGGGGCACTGGGGTGGAGTGAACACGCCGCGCAGCACTTCCCCGCAGCGGCAAGCCGGGTTTTCCCGCACCGCGATGACCGGCATCCGAAAGCGTCTCGCGGCATCGAAGGCCGCCCACCGCTCCCGCACCTGGAGCCCACTCGCCGGGACCCGGCCCAGCCCGCGCCAGGTGACATCGGCCGGTTCAAAGATTGCCGCCATCAGGTCCAGGGCCCGGCCGTTGCCCGCCCAACTGACCCCGCGCCGGTACTGAATTTCCACCTCGGCCCGCCCGCTGCGCCGCTGTTCCACCAGCATGATCAAGCCCTGCAGGATATCGACTGGTTCGAACCCGGTGACCACGCACGGCACCCGGTAACTCGCCGCCACCTGGCGGTAGGCATCGGCGCCGATCACGGTGGTCACGTGGCCGGGACAAATGAAGCCACTCAGACGCAGATCGTCGCTTTCCAGCAGCGCCCGCATCACCGGCGGCAGCAGCTTGTGCACGGAAAAAACGGAAAAATTCTTCAGCCCTTCCCGATCCGCCTGGTGCACGGCGGCGGCCACCGTCGGCGCGGTGGTTTCAAACCCGATACCGATAAAGACCACCTCACGATCCGGATGGTCGCGGGCGATCTGGAGCGCGTCCAGACTCCCGTAGACCATTCGCAGATCGGCGCCGCGGGCGCGTTCGGCCTGGAGCGAGGAATGCGAGCCGGGCACCCTGACCAGATCGCCGAAGGTGGTGACGATGGTTTCAGGCCTTTGGGCCAGCCAGATGGCGCGATCGATGTCTTCGTTGGCGGTCACGCACACCGGACACCCAGGCCCGCTGATCAACCGCAGGTTGGGCGGCAGCAGGCGGCGCAGGCCGGAGCGGAAGATGGCGACCGTGTGGGTACCGCAGATTTCCATAAACCGCATGGTTGCCTGATCGCGGCACAGGTGCTCCAGGCGGGCGAGCAGCGTTCGAGCCAGTTCGCCGTCCCGGTATTCATCGAGATATTTCAGGCTCATCGGTCTTTCCCTTGGGTCCCCGCCAGATGCCGGATGCCGAGATAGGCTTGTCCCAAGGCGATGCAGGCGTCGTTGGGCGGAACTTCCCGGTGGACCAGGACCTGGAAGCCCAGGCGGTGCAGGGCCGCTTCCAGCCGCTCGGCCAGGTAGGCGTTCTGAAACACCCCGCCACTCAAGGCCGCGGTGTCGATTCCGGTCTGGTCGCGCAGCGCCTGCATCGCTTCCGCCAGCAGATCCACCAGACCGTTGTGGAACCGGGCGGCCATCACCCCAACCGCAACGCCGGCGCGGATATCGGCAATCAATTCGGTCAGTATCGGCAGCGGGTTGATCACCTGAAGACCGTCCACGTGGTCGAGGCGTCCGCGGTAAGCCCCACTTTCAACGGTAATCGCCTGTTCCAGTTCGATTGCCGCCTGGCCTTCGTAATGGATCCGTTCACGCAGTCCGATCAGGGCCGAAACCGCATCGAACAGCCGCCCGCAGGAGGAAGTGAGCGGGCTGTTGATCCCGTTTCGGATCATTTGCACCAGGACGGCGGCGGCGGCGGTCGGCCATCGCGCGAAGAAATCGGGATAGGTTGCGGTCGGGTGCGGCGGATCGAGGGTAACCAGCGCGCTCACCGCCATCCGCCAGGGTTCCCGGATCGCGCGGCTGCCGCCCGGAAGCGGCAGCGGCAGCAACCGGGCCAGGCGCTCGAATTCGGTGCCGGCCGCCGGATCCACCTTGAGCACCTCGCCACCCCAGATGGTGCCGTCGGTGCCGTACCCGGTGCCGTCGAGGGCCAGCCCCAGCACCGGCCGTTCGAACTGGCTCTCGGCCAGCACCGCGGCGATATGCGCATGATGGTGCTGCACCGCCAGGCGCGGCAGCGGCTGGTGTTCGGCCCACTGGCTGCTTAGGTAATCGGGATGGAGATCGTGCACGATCAGTTGCGGCCGGATATCGAACAGGCGCTCCAGGTGTTCGATGGTGAATTCGAAGGCGCGCAAGGTTTCCAGGTTTTCCAGATCGCCGATGTGCTGGCTGAGAAAGGCTTCGCGACCGCGGCTGAGGCATACCGTACTCTTCAGTTCGGCCCCGACCGCCAGCACCGAAGGCCCACCGTGGGCGAGCAGCACCGGGGCCGGCACGTAGCCGCGAGCGCGCCGCAGCGGCCGGCTCACCCCGCCAACCACCCGCACCACCGAATCGTCGCAGCGGATGTGGATCGGCCGGTCGTGCAGCAGCAGCCAGTCGGCAATCGCCCGCAGACGATCACGGGCCTGATCGTTGTCGGTAACGATCGGTTCATCGCTTTGATTGCCGCTGGTCATCACCAGGGCCCGGCATCGAGAGTCCTCGAACAACAGCCGGTGCAGCGGCGTGTAGGGGAGAAAGGCCCCCAGCGAACGGTTGCCCGGGGCCACCGAAGGCGCAATGGCGGCAGCGGCGGCCGGTTCCGGGCGCCGTTCGAGGAGCACGATCGGTCGCTGCCGACTCAACAGCAGATCCCGTTCCCGGGCATTCACCCGGCAGTGCCGTTGGATTTCCTCGAGGCTTTCGAACATCACGGCAAACGGCTTGTCTTCCCGGATCTTGCGACCGCGCAGGCGCCGCACCGCGGCTTCGTCGGTGGCCGTCGTCGCCAGATGAAAGCCGCCCAGACCGCGCGCCGCCACAATGGCCCCGGCCGTGAGCAGTTCAACCGCCCGGCGGATGGCCAGGTCTTGTTCGGCTTCAATACGGCCGTCGGGTCGTTCCAACCAGACCCGCGGTCCGCACCGCGGACAGGCATTGGGTTGGGCATGGAACCGGCGGTTGCCGGGGTCATCATATTCACGCCGGCACTCGGGGCACAGGGCGAACCCGGCCATGGTGGTCTGATCGCGATCGTAGGGAACGTCGCGAATGATGGTGTAGCGAGGCCCGCAGTTGGTGCAGTTGATGAACGGATAGCGGTAGCGGCGATCGGCGGGGTCCGCCAGTTCGCGCAAGCAATCGTCGCAGGTGCGGACATCCGGGGAAATCAGGGTGCGGCGCTGGGATTCGCGGGTGCTGGCTTCGATGTGAAAGGCAGCGAGCGGCCGGTAGGGGCGTTCGGTGACCTTCACTTCGATGATGCTTGCCAGGGGCGGCGCCTGGCGTTGGAGATCATCGAGAAAGGCCGCCACCGCGGCACCGGGTCCCGCCACTTCCAGTTCGACTCCGCTGGACCGGTTCCGCACCCAACCCTGAAGCCCGCAAGCCGTCGCCAACTGGTGGACCCTGGGGCGGAATCCCACGCCCTGGACGATCCCGCGCACGCTCACCACAACCCGGCGCCAACGCTCACCGGCGGCTAGCCGCGGTTCACCCGCACGCGCGCTATTTCGGTTTCCAGCCATGCGTACCATGCATCCAAACCGGCGCCGCCGCGGCACGACACCTCGAAGATCTGCTGGCGGGGATTGAGTTGTCCGGCGCGTTGGCGGATCTTTTCGAGATCGCAGTCGACGTAGGGCAGTAGATCGATCTTATTGACCAGAAGCACCGAAGAGGTCTGAAACATGAGGGGGTATTTGAGCGGCTTGTCGTCCCCTTCGGCCACGCTCAGGATCATCACCTTGTGGTGTTCGCCCAGATTGAATTCCGCGGGACAGACCAGATTGCCCACGTTTTCAATGACCAGGAGATCCAAACCGTCCAGATCGAGCGCTTCGATCGCTTCCAGCACCATGCTGCCGTCCAGATGGCAGGCGCCGTCGGTGTTGATCTGCACCGCCTGCACCCCTTTGCGCTGGATTCGTTCGGCATCGTAGGAAGACTGGATGTCCCCCTCGATCACCGCGATACGGTAGCGGTCGCCGAGGCCGTCGATGGTTTTCTCGAGCAGCGAAGTCTTCCCCGCTCCCGGCGAACTCATCAGGTTCACGGCAAAAATCCCGGCCTGATCGAAAATCGTTCGATTGGCCTTGGCCAGGCGTTCATTGGCCTCGAGGATATTCCTCACCACAGGGACTTTCACTTGACTCATCTTCGTCTCCGGACTCCCCTTCGATGGAAAGCAGCGTCAGTTCGCGCCCGCTGGTCAGATCCAGACCGGCGGGAATCGGACCGCACCGCGGGCAGACGTAAAATTGATTGTCCACTTCAAACCGTTCCTTGCACTCGGGGCAACGCACCACCACCGCCACCATTTCAATGGCCAGAACGGCATCGGCCACAATGGTGTCACGGCTGATCAGCTCGAAGCAAAAGGTGAGCGCGGCCGGCACCACCGCCGCCAGGGCCCCCACCTGGAGCTGGATCCGATTCACCCGGGTGATCCCGTGACGACCGCTTTCATCCAGCACGATCCCGAGCAGGCTTTCGGCAATGGCCATCTCATGCACGACTGGTTTGCTCCTTCGCCGACCACGGCGCCAAATTCCCCCGAAGACGGACCGCCCGCGGCAGTTGCCCGCGCGACCCGAACGCCACCCCCGGCGAATTCGATCCCGTCGCCCGGGGTCCCGGTCTTCCCCGCAAGGCTGTTGCGGCTTAACACAGCCGCCGGTTCGGGTCAAGAACAGCCCTGGTTGGGTTGGCATGGATCCATGGATTCCCGCACCTTGTGCCGGTTGGGCCCACGTGCTAGAGTGGATTTTTCAAAACGTGAGCCGCCGCTATCACGTCACCACGCACCGCCGGTTTCCGGTTCCGTGGCATCGAGGCGGCCGGAAGACTCTGCAAATTCCCAGTCACCTGGTGAACAGCACCATGTCGACCACCGATCCGCAATTGCGCAGGCGACTCCTGGCCATTGGCCTATCCTTTCTGGTTGGAGCCGGCTTGATGGCAGTCAAATTCCAGGCCTACCGCCTGACCCGGTCCAGCGCCATCCTGTCCGACGCCTTGGAATCGATCATCAATGTGATCGCCAGCGGTTTTGCCTTCGGCAGTATCGTGCTCGCGGCTAAACCGCCGGATTCCGATCACCCGTATGGTCACGGCAAGATCGAATATTTTTCCGCCGGTTTCGAAGGCGCCTTGATCATTCTGGCGGCTGTCGGGATTTTCCACAGCGCCTGGCAGCAATTCCAGCACCCGCGACCGCTCCCTCACCTGGACCTGGGGCTCGCTCTGCTGCTCGCCGCCGGCGCCGTCAACGGGCTGCTGGGCTGGTTTCTGGTGCGCACCGGACGCAGCACCCAATCGCTTGCCCTGATCGCCGACGGCCGGCATGTGTTGACCGATGTGGCCACCTCGGTGGGAGTTCTGATCGGTCTTGTGGCGGTACGCTTTTCCGGCTGGATCTTGCTGGACGGGCTGGTCGCGATGCTGGTCGGCTGCCAGATTCTTTATGCCGGCGGCCATCTGGTCAAGACTTCCTACTCCGGGCTAATGGACGCCAGCGATCCGGAGCTGCTCGAAACCATCGCCGAACTCCTGGACCGCCACCGCCAACCGCTGTGGATCGATATCCACCGGCTTCGCGCTTGGCGTTCCGGCAACCGGGTGCATGCCGATTTCCACCTGATCCTGCCGGCGACCCTGTCGCTCGATAGGGTCCACCGGGAAATCAAGCAACTGGAGGCTATTTTCCACGAACATTTCGGCGGTGCCGCGGAATTGCTCGTTCACGTCGACCCCTGTTCCGACCCCGACTGCCCCATCTGTAGCCTGGCCGCCTGCGCAGACCGCAAGCAAGAACTTACCGGGCTGAAGACCTGGCGCCAGCCGCAGCTCACCGCCGACCGCGAAGTCGATTCCGGCCAATAGCCGGCAGAGCCCGCCATGACTGAGAATGTGCCTGAAATCAACCGGATTCGGCTGGCATCCAACTATCTCGATACCCTCCTTCGCCGCCGCCCCGACTACGCCGCCTGGCTCTGGGACCGTAAGCAGCTCTACCGGCGCTATCCACTCACCGACCTCTATCAGGACCTCCAGGACCAGCTCCGGGCGGCGGATTGCATGGCCGACCTGCCGCGCGTTTTCCGCGAATTCAAACAACGCCACTTTCTCCGGATCGGCGGCCGTGACCTGCTGGGACTCGGCAGCCTGGAAGAAACCACCTCGCAGTTGAGCGATCTCGCCTGCGTGGCACTCCAGGCCGGCCTCGATCTGCTCCGCCGGCGCCCGCGCTGGTGGCTCACCGATAACCAGAGCGCGCTCTGGCAGGCCCACGGTCCGGACTGCCGGCTGGTGGTGATGGGCTTCGGCAAGCTCGGCGGGGACGAACTCAACTATGTTTCCGATGTGGATATCTGCGTGTTCCGGCAGGGACTGGAGTCACCCGCGCCGGCTTCCGCATCGCTCATCCCCCTGATCAGCCGTCTGGCCCAGCAACTGCGGCGGCTGCTGGCTGATTCGGTGGACGGCGATCGGGTGTTCCAGGTGGATTTCCGCCTGCGCCCCGGCGGTAAGGAAGGGGAACTGGTGCCGGCCCTGGAAGCGGCCGCCGAACACTATCTCAATCGCGGCTCGTCCTGGGAACGGCAGATGCTGCTCAAGGCCCGACCGGTGGCCGGCGACCGGGCGCTTGGAACGGCTTTGCTGCGCGAACTGCGACCGTTCATCTTCCGCCGCTTCCTGGATTTCCAGGCGATCGATGAACTGCGCGCGATGCGCGACCGGATCCTGATTGAAGCCGGGAGCCTGAACCCGATTCAGGGCTTCGATGTGAAGCTGGGCCAGGGCGGCATCCGCGAAATCGAATTCATGGTGCAGGCGTTCCAGCTGATCTACGGCGGCCGCCGACCCCAGCTGGACGAACCGAACACGCTGCGCTGCCTGACCCAATTGCGGCAGTTGGAACTGCTGCCGCCCGAGGTGGTGACGGAATTGCGCGCCGCCTATACCTTTTTGCGCCGGATCGAACACTGGAATCAACTGGATCAGAACCGTCAGACCCAGAAGTTGCCCAAGAGCGCGGAAGCCAGGCAACGGCTGGCCGTGGCCCTGGGCTACGACGGCGATTACGACGCTCTGGAGGGCCAACTGGAACGGGTGTGCAGCCTGGTGCACGAGCACTTTTCCGCTTTGTTCCAGTCTTCATTCGCTGCCGCCGCCGATACCGAAACCGGCGATGGCGAAGCCGGCGGCCGGACCGCGAAAGACTTCAACGATATCTGGCGGCGCCCGGCTTGCCGCGCACTCGACGCCGCTCTCAACCCCTTCCCCCAGCCGGTTCGCGCCGCGGTGGCCAGGACCCTGGCGGAGCTTTTCACGAGCGGTCGCAAGGTGCCGGAAGATCTGGTGACCAACCGGATCCAACAGTATTTCCAGCAGGCCGCCCGGCGTTCCGGACTGATGCGCCTGTTCGCCGTACCCGGCCCCTGGCTCGACGATCTCTGCCGAGGACTCGCGCGTAGCGCACTGGTGGCTTCGTTCCTGGCGCAGCAACCGAACCTGGTGGAAGGCCCGGCTTCCAGTCGGGAACTGCAAGCCGGCAGCTGGGAACAGTTTGCCGATCGGCTGCTGGCTTCCCATCAGGACTTCGAGGAAGCGCTCGAATGGATCCGGCGGCTCAAGAACGAACGGCTGCTCATGGTCGCCCTGGCCGATCTGGCGGGTTCAATCGGGCAGCCGGAGGTGGAACGCACGCTCACCGATCTGGCGCGCTTTGTGGTCCGCAAGACCTATGAGCGGATGCTTGATCAGCAGGGGTTGCCCGCGAATCTTCCCCTGGCGATCCTTGGTCTGGGCAAACTGGGAAGCGGCGAATTCAATTATTTATCGGACCTGGACCTGATGTTCGTCTACGATCCGCTGCCCGGAGAAGCGCCCGATCAGATCCCCCAGCCGGTGGTGCGCCTGATTCAGCGGCTGAACCACATGCTCAGCATCCCGCTCCAGGAAGGCCCCGGTTACGCGGTCGATACCCGGCTGCGACCGACCGGAAACTACGGACCCCTGGTGGCCACGCGCGGGTCATGGGAAGAGTATTACAGTGGCACCGCCGACTTATGGGAAATTCAGGCCCTGCTGCGGATGCAGCCGGTGGCGGGCCGACGGGAGCTGACCGCACGGCTCACCGAAACAGCCCACGCCATCTGCTCCCGGCCCAGGACCCCGGATGAGGTCTGGCCGCGCCTGTGCCACCTGCGACGACGCATGGAACAAGAGCGCGGCGGCGATCGCGGCGGCTGGATCGATCTTAAACTCGGCCGTGGCGGCGTGGTGGACCTGGAATTTCTGGTCCAGGGCTTGCAATTGTGCGCCGGAGTCGAACGGCCCCCGACGCCGCCGGTGAGCGTGCGCGACGCTCTGCCTGAAGCTCTGGCCGCCATCGACATCGCGGGTGGCGAAGCGGCAGCGGTGATAGTCGCCTTCGACACCCTCCGGGCGCTCGAACACCGCCTGCACCTGCACCTCAATCTGAGCACCTCGAAACTCCAGGAAGACCAGTTCGAAGCCCTGCTGGATCTCGGTTTGTGGCCGCCGACCGAGGAAGGCGCGCTGGCTTCCTGGGACCAGTTGAAGGCCGCCCGGCGCCGCATTCGCGGGGTTTGGGAAAAGGTCTGCCGGCGCTGGAGCGGCCGGTGACCGGGTTGGCAGACGAATCATCAGATTCGGCACCGCTTCACCGCCACCGTGCCGGCCGCCGAAGGCCGCGCTGGGGCGCGGCGGTCCCGGGCCTCGGCTTCCCTCCCGCTGCCGTTTTCTAGGCTGGGTTGCGTTCCGCTTGCGGCCGATAGGTGCAGCCCAGCAGCCCGCAGTATTCGCCCACGTATTCCGCTTTCGGCCGGTACAGGGCGGGCTTGCCCTGAGCTTCGCCGAATTTTTCCTCGATCACGTGGGCCGACCAGCCGGCGATCCGGGAAATGGCGAAAAGACAGGTCATGAGATCACCCGGAATGCCCATGATGTGGTAGACCGAGGCGCTGAAGAAATCCACGTTGGGCTTGATATCGTGCTTGCCGCGTTGGGCGAATTCGGCCAGGGCCGCTTCCTCGATCACGCTGGTTCGTTCCGGCCACTGGGTCTGCCCGGTTTTTTGCCCCAACCGGTAAGCGATCTCCTTCAGGATAATGGCGCGCGGATCCATGGTTTTGTAAACCGCATGGCCCATGCCCATGATCCGTTCGCCACGGGCCAGGCGGTCCTTGACCCAGCCGGCGATGTCCTCGACCCCATCGAGATTCTTCAGCATTTCCATCACCCGGGCGTTGGCCCCTCCGTGCAGTTCGCCGGAAAGCGCCCCCACCCCGGCGGCCACTCCGGCATAGATGTGCGCCCGGGTGGACACCACCTCGCGGCAGGCGAAGGTGGATGCGTTAAAGGTGTGATCGGCGTGGAGCACCAGGCAGGTGTCCAAATCTTTGGCCAGTTCCGGGTCCGGTTTGGCGCCCTGGAGCAGCCACAGAAAATTGGCGGCATGATCGAGCGTCGGGTCGGACGCGAGCGGTTCGAGACCCTGGCGGATCCGATGCCAGGCCGCCACCACCACCGGGATCCGGGCGATCAGGCGGATTGCCTTGCGGGCCAAGGCATCCCGATTGTCGACCGCGAGTTCCGGGTCGGCCATGCCGAGAATCGGCACGGTCGCCTGCAAGACATCCATGGGATGGGTTTGCCGCGGCCAGAGTTTCATGCTGTTGAAAACGAAATCGGGAACTTCACGGGCCTTCACCAGATCCTCGCTGAACGCTTCCAGTTCGCGATCACTCGGCAGCCAACCCTTGAGCAGCAGGAACGCGGTTTCCGCGAAGGTGGAATTCTTCACCAGGTCTTCGATCCGATAGCCGCGGTAGATCAGCACCCCCTTCTCGCCGTCGATAAAACTCACCGCCGTATCGGCCACCACCACGCCCCGTAAGCCGATGTTCTTGACCCGTACTGTTTCCGCCATGGTGTTCCCTCCCCTACTGGTGAACAAAAAGTTGCGGACGCGCTGGTCCGGCGGTCTGGAGCCGGCTCCCGCTAGCGACAGCCGGGCATGCAACATGCAATAAGACTAAGGGTTTTCGCCCCCGGGAGCAATAGTCGGGGGGCCAAGAACGGGGCCGGGGACCCGAGCCTCGATTTTTCTCTTCCATTTTGTGCTCAATTTTGTCATGGTTCGCCCATCGATGACAACGTCGTCGCCTTCCTCGAACAACGCGGTTCGAGCCTTCCAACCGAACGCCGCCGTTCGGAACAACCCGCCCCTGGTGGGTTTTTTTGACTCCGCCTTCAAGGTTCTGAAGGATTTTATTGATCAACAGGAGATGGGGAAGCCATGTGCCGTCTTTTTGCCATGACCAGTGACACGCCTCAATCCCCCATGGTGGCGATGAACGCGCTCGACATCATGCGGGAAGGCCACGACGGGTCCGGAGTGGGGATCTTCCTGAGCGATCTCGGCGGGCCGTTCGAGTATCTCAAGGACGCTCCGGTGCTGTCGGGCATCTTCAGCACCCAGGGCCTCAAGCGCCTGGACCAGTTCATGATGGAAATCGGGTTCATGACCAAATACAAACTGTCCATCAAGGTGCCGAAGAACCCGCCGCCCGGGGTACCGAAGCGCGAGATCTACCTGATCCGCGCCTACGAGTATCCGGAGCAGTGGGAGGG
>Ga0100398_1004099_pt1 | contig 11850 bp, 9 predicted proteins | sample CryGeymeta201522_FD_81568 | JGI IMG/M metagenome (GOLD analysis project Ga0100398, IMG submission 81568) | Groundwater microbial communities from Crystal Geyser aquifers in Utah, USA - Crystal Geyser metaG 2015-22 | ecosystem: Environmental > Aquatic > Deep subsurface > Groundwater | place: USA... | reverse complement strand
GTCGCCTCCCGCCGTGAGCGTGGTCCTAAACTTCCCCCGAAACAAGTTCGGGGGGATTACCGAATCAATCGGGTATGTCCGTCTTCGTTTCAGCAGGGACAGTATTTTTGACGACCTACTTACGGTTGAAACTGGCGGTCAGAGACGTGCTTTGGGAAGCAATGCGCAACACATCGTCAGTCTTCCGGGAAGCGACCCACTTCGGATCGGACATCTCCGCCGCGAGCAGGTACTGATCCGCGCTGATGCGCATGAGTTGGTAATAGGTGTCAAAGTACGCGAGGCGTTGTTTCTGCTCTGATGTGAGCTTGGCTGCTTTCGCCTTTTTCATCGCCGCGTCCAAGAATGTCGGGTCTTTCCGCTGCAGGTCGGCAAACTGCTCGATCCCACGCCACCCCCACACTAGGTCTCATGCCTTTGAGCGGCCGGGCGGCGGTTCCAAATTTCGTACCATTTGTCGAAGAACGCTCTCAGCGGAACTGCTGCGTCCTTGCCATAGGCAAGTTCCAGGTACTCGTCGAGCAGTTGATCCACATCCCTGTTCGTATCCCACAAAAGGTGAGCCAGAATGTAGAACTTGGGCGCGCTCACAGTCCACTGCGGCACAATCTCCGAGTAAAGCCCCAACCCACCCAATCTGTGGCATTCCCTCACCAGTTCCGCGATGACGTGCATGTCAGGGCGCACCGTCAGAAATCCGCCGTCCCACAGCCAGAGATACATGTTGGGAGTCGCGCCCGCTTCCTTCCATGCCCGCAACGACTCGATCGATGGCTGCACCTGGAAGACCTGGATACGCGGATGGACCTTGAATTCCTTTGGCGGCGTCTTCACCGCCCCATATCCCAGCACCGCGATGTAGGCGTTGGGATTCTTCTCCAGAACTCGTTCCATGACGGCGTTATAGAAACGGAAAAAGCGTCCGGAGAGATTGGGGCGCTGACCGGGCTGGAACGCGTCCTTTTCGTCCTGCGCTCGGCACAGGTCGCATTCGCACGTGTTTCCGGCGCCATCGTTGACGGAAAGACTGACGCTGATGGCCGGGCCTCTCTCAAGCTCTTGCAGCACGTGATCGACCGCGATGTCGACCGACTTCGGGTTTCCCGTGCACGGTTGCCACCCGCTGAGCGCCCCGGCCCCCGACTTGGGCTTGGGGACGAATCGTCGTCCTCCGACGAGTGGGTACACTTCGGGAATGTCGCCAAACTTGTCGGGATGAAAGACGTATCCGAGCGCGTGGTGAAACCCCATCCGACCGCTGCGCGCCAGCCACTCTCGACTGCTGAACGATTGCCCCGACCACAGACGCATCTCGAAGTCGGGATTCTCAACGACACTGATCTTCGCGGGCATCTTCCAGTCGGGCTTCTTTTCGTACACGACACCCAGTTCCCCCGGCCCTACCCAGTGAACGTCCATGAACTTGGTCAGGAAATAATAGACTGGGTAGTCGTGCGCATACTCGTCCTGAGAAACGAGAAGGCAAACGTCTTTCCCGTCAAGCCGCACCGGGCACTCGATGGCGAAAGCGTCGCGGTGTTTGCCTTCGAGCCCCTTTGCGACAGCCGACGGCGCGTGCGCCACGTCGGTGATGACGAAATTGTGTTTCGCGGCATTGGGCTTCCATTCAACCGACGCGACCGAGACCCCCAACACTTTCGCCATATATCGCGCCAGTTCGTTGGCGGCGTCCCTCGCTTTGCCCCCGCCTAACCACGCAGCCGCCCAGTCCGAGGTGATCTCCTGCGGCGGCTGCGACGCGGCGGTAGCGCCGGCCGGGGGTGGCGTCGCTTTTGCCAACTCCTGCCGTTTGTGCCTCAACTCCTCAGGCGTCAAGGGAATCACCTCGATGTCATCCACCAGCACAGGGGCGGGGTAGTTGATCGTGAATGCCATGATCTGGGCGAAGGCTGCTGTCGCAGGAATGACACAGTAGTAATCTGCTGGGATCGCGGCCGCCGGAAGGAAAAGCCCTCCGAGACGGTGCCGGGCTCCCTCCTGTCGCGTGCTCTGCATGTAGTGATAGTTGACTTGTGTGTCCGGAACGAGAATGATCGGTTTCCTGTCCCGGTCGAACCATCCGATGCCGAAATACGTGCCGCTCAGGCCGCGCTCCGAATGCCCCGGTTTCATCCAGCCGGAAACCTGTAATGCGCGACTGGGATCGATGGCGAACAGCGCGCTGTAAACGCCGCTTGTCTGTATCTGGTCGTTGCAGTCAATTTTCAGACACTGCTTCCCCGGCGAACCCGGACGAGTCTCGGGAGCGATCTGTAAGACGGAGGTATGACCGTATCCCTTTTCCCAACCCACGGGAAGCCGCCCGCGCGCATCGGCTTCCGGCGAAACGAATTCGAAGTCACCGTTCGTCAGCGCGTTTCCGGATGCGGTCGTGCTCGCCGCGATGGCAGAAGGATGAACGACCGCAAGGCCGGCAGCGAAAATTAGGCACCACAGAACCCATCTCATGATCCATTCCCTTTCTTTGAGCCAGATGTTTGTTGGAGTGTGTTGAAAAAGCCTCCACGGCAAGCGACGGCGAAGGAATCATCCATCCCGACGTGTCGGGACCACGCGGAAGGAAAACGCCCGGTTCGCGGGGGATTGTATCCCGACGCGAAACCAAGCCCGGGGGGATTGAATCCCCACACCATGATGCGCGTCGGGATGCAATCCCTCGCGAACAGATTCTATTTTCGGAGGGGTATTCGGCCTTCCAGTCCCTACTGCGGGCGCAGTGATTGTCCGGGAGAATCCGCGATGATCTGCCAGGTCAGCGTTCATCAGCGTCCAATCCGTTCTCTGGATGAGCAGTAACGTTTCGGTGGGGATACCTATCCCCACCGAGCAAGTGATCCTGTTATCTCATCCTTCGTCCCTCATTCCAGCTCCGGCCCCAGTTGCCCGTATCCCCACATGGCTGTCGCCGGTTCCATCTTCGGCGGTTCCGGTGCCGCTGTTGGTTGGAGTTGGCGTGAAAGCTCGACGCACGCGTCCGCGATCTGTGTTCCCGCAGTGACCTCGAGATTCGAGTAACTGGTCAATACCGTCTCATACCCGCCGCCGGTCGCGCTGAATGCTTCCTCGTCCGGAACGTACCCGATGATGCCGTTGGCAAGCTCCACCACATACGTGAACGGGAACTGCGAGCCTTCCTTGATCTTCAGTCCGAGACCGCAGAAGTACTCGGCCGGGTTGGCGAGGTAAACAACAGGCCCCAACTGAATGGCCTGGATTTCGCCTTCCACCTCTGGCGTCTGCCCGGCGAGGTAGTCGAGGATCAACACTTCCTTGGCGAATGTCCACTCGGTCGTCGCCCGTCTCTCCTCGTCATGGATGCCTGCTTCCACGATCTCCCGCGCCTTTGCCACCCGCGCCGAGGACGGTGTTCGGCGGCCAAACGTCATCTTGCGTGAGACGGACGCGACCGTACTGAACTCCCCTCGCGCGGCGCGGTTGAGCACTTTCAATGCTTCCGCTCCGACACTCACCCCCACGAGGCGAGCCGAAGAGTCCGGGAATTGTGGCAGCGCCACCGATTTGTTGTCGACCTGTGTGACGTCTCCGCAAGCGCCGTTGAGGAACACCACAACACCTTGCTGTCCCATCACGTTTCGCACCGTGCGATCCAGGTGGTACACCCAGTCCGCCGACACCGCTCCCCCAAAGGTGGTGCAGTGGCAGGTGTAGTTGACCACGCAGCCGAGGAACTCGCCCTGCTGACTCCACGCACCGACCACCCCCACCTCCGGGTCGATGGGACCCGCGTAGTCGATAATGCCGGGGTTCCCCTTACCGGGGTGGGACACCGCCTTCCCGTGTTGCATCCGCAGACGACGGTTGAAGGCCACGTTCTCTTGATGACCTGAATCGACGCAAAGGACGGCGTCCTGCTTCTTGCGGTCCGCCTCGATGATGGCGCTGGCGGCCTGCTTGATCACCCAGTCGTGATACAGCAGGTCGGGGATGGTGGAATGGTCGGCGATCAGTGACTGAATTAATTTCGGGGCATCCTCGTATTGGTCCGGGAAGTGGCCAAACAGCGGACCGCCCACGTGCGTGTGTGACGCGGCGATCAGGATGTTGGATGCGGGAATCCCGCAGCGTTTCTCGATCTCCGCGCGAATTGCCGCGACCGTTCGCTCCGCAATCACCAGCGTATCCAACCCCACAAGAGCCACTCGCGTGTCACCGTCCTCAAACACTGCGGCGCGAGCTTGCAGTGGATCGTGAATCGCCACGCAGTAGGCCTTGCCGTAACCTCCCGGCTTCTCCATGCCGATGGCAGGGGTGATGTCTGTGGTGCAGAAACCTGCTTTCATTTGTCCTCTCCAATCTTCTCGACTTGCACCGGTCTTCCTTCCCTCGCCGACTGAGCAGCGGCGAGGGCAGTGGCCACGGTGCGCGCTCCCTGAATCTCATTCGTGGGAACAGGTCTGTCATTGAGAATGCAGTCCACAAACTCGGCGATCTCGGCGGCGACATTGTGATTCGCAATTTCCACCGGGAACGTGGCGAACGAAGGCGCTAATTGGTAGTTCCTCCGGCTGCAAAGCTGAAGCTCCGGACTGGTGTTGTCGCAGATGATCGTCCCTTCCGTACCGTAGAACACGCTCCGCATCGTGTAGGGACGGGTGCACCCGATGGACACCATCACCTTGCCAATCACGTTGTTCTCGAACTTGTAGATGGCGACGGTGCAGTCGTTGACAGGCCAGTCGGTGAGGCACTTGTGGTTGGCGTACGCCGACACCTCGATGGCGTCTCCCGCGATCCAACGCACCAGGTCCACCGCGTGACACCCGCCGCCGAGGAACGGTTCCCGTCGCGGGTCGACCCGCCAGTCGCCCACCCCGCGAGCGTGTTTGTAAGTGTGCGCGTATTCGCTCTCCACGAAATACAACTCACCCACCTCGCCGCGCTCCACCATCTTCTTCACGAGCGCGAACCCCGGAGCATACCGGCACACCTGCCCCACCATGAACTTGCGCCCGGTCTCCTTCACCGCCGCGACCATGGCCTTCGAGCCTTCCACGTCCCACGTCATCGGCTTCTCGCAGAGCACATCCTTCCCCGCGCGCATGGCGTCGATGCACTGTTCCGCGTGATAGTAGTCCGGCGACGCCACCGAAACGACGTCGATCTCCGGATGATCCAGCAGCTCCCGATAGTCCGTCACTGCAACCGGTGCATCGTAGGTTGCCTTGATCTGCGCCAGTAAACTCTCGTCCGGATCGCACACCCCGATGATTTCCGTGTGCGGATTCTGCGTGTATCCCTCCAGGTGCCCCCGTCCCATGCGCAAACCGATGACGGCAACGCCGAGTGTTTCCTTCTTTTCCATCGACACAATTCCCTCCCGTTCAAGCACAGCCCCGCGTTCCGCTGCACGATGCACAAGGATAGCAAGTTGCGAGTCGATGGTCAAACCGTCATGGAGATCGCTGGAGATGTGTATCCCCGCTGAAAGTTTGCAGGATGATGCCGTGTTACCTTGCGGCGTCAGCCGGTGGTGCGGGAGACGAAAGGGAAGAACCTGCACTGCAAAACCGTTGTCTTGCAAGCGTATGAAGGCGAACTCTGCGAGTTCGAGCAGAGATTCGCAGCTTGTTCTACCGACTTGCACCTCGACCTCAGTGTGCAGAAGGTCATCGAAAATCCTCCTCACTCCCTTGAACGTGACTATTACACCCAAGGTATGGGAAACTCTTGTCATCAGGTGATCCAAAGGAGTCGGCGCAGGGAAGTCAATTCCGACGCCCTGATCCAGTTGTCCTACGCTTACTCGGGGCGCAAACACTGTTCTTCAGCAAGCTCCCTTACACCCTCAATACCTGCTCCGCGACCAGCAAGGCTTTCTCCAATCGAGTGTAGGGCACCGATTGAACCGCACAGCCAGCGTCAATGGCCAGGGACGCGGCGACCGCCGCCGACTCCGCCAGAATCATGAACACCGGCTCCATCCTCAGGGACCCATATGCGATGTGCGACGCCGATGCCGCCACGGGAACCGCCAGGTTTTCGCATTCGCCACGGCGCGGCACGATGGAACGGTACGAGATGGGGTACGGCGCATCGAGCGCTACCTCCACGTCGCCCTCGTTCAGTACGTGTCCCTCATGCGCGAATCGCTGGCAGTTGTGAGAATCCATCTGGTACGACCCCAATCCCACGGGATCGTCACACCTCCGCCGTCCCATGCAGTCGTGTTCGGTGACCACGTAGTCGCTGACCATGCGCCTCCCTTCCCGCACATAGAGTTGATGTGGCCAGTTGTGGGTATCGGTGAACTCGTCCTTCGCCAATCCCCAGGCGGCGTATTGCTCGCGGATTTCGTCGGGCACGCAAGGATCGTTCGCCATGAACCAGTGCAGTCCCTGCTGGTAGGCAACGTGCTCCTGGAAGATGCGCTCACGCGCCTCGTAGTTGGCTTCCGGCCATGCTTCGTTGGCTCCAATGAAATCGGTGGACACCGCGCCACGGTTGTTCGTGTCGGTCTTGTTGCCCTGGATGCGGTCGAACTTGGCAAAGACATCGTCCTCCGTGCCCCGTAGCCAGCGAGGGATGAGAAGGTATTGCAGAGGGTCATATTGCTCGGGTTTGGGGAACGGAACGCGATTTTCCGGTTCCTGTGTCATGCACATCCGGAAGCAGTAAGCCTGCACGCGGTGATCACCTTTCCCCGTGAGACCGCCTTCCGGATTGACCCAGGGCGCGAGGCCGCTGGACGGGTCCCCCTCCACCACATACGGATCAACCGTGCTGTCGAACTGGTGATGCTTGCTCACCTGAAAACCATTGAGAGTCTCGTCGTACGTGCTGTTCCCTTCCCTGCCAACGAAGTAACGCACCCCCGCCTTCGCCATGAGGTCGCCCTCGTAGGTGACATCGATGAACATCCGCGCGCGGACGCGGAGACCTCCCCGCATCGTGATCTCGGTGATCCGCTGACTCTCCATGTCGGCGCATCTGAGAAACTGTCCCAGGTAGACAGGGACGCGCGCTTCGTCCACCAAGTCGGTAAACACGCGTTCGGCCACGTGTGGCTCGAATCGCCATTCGTCGTCCCATCCGTAATGCGCGCCGACGCGGCGATAGAACTCCCGGGAGATGCCACCGATCACTTCCTTCATCCCAAAGTCGGTAAGCCCCAGACCGCTGCTACTCATTCCTCCGATATGCAGCCCGGGATGTAGCAACACGACGGATTTGCCGCGCCGCGCCGCGGACACCGCGGCGGCGACTCCGGCGGATGTGCCGCCATAGACACACACGTCCGCGCATAGCAGTGCATCGGTTGCCTCCTCCCAGGCGGGATCGAAGTAGCGAACGTTCGGACTGTCCATAAAGAGCACGCCTCCTTGTTGCTTGTTCCTAACGGAAGTTCGCCATGCCCAGCTGCACATGATATCACACGGAAGAAAAGACCTTTTGACAGGATTCACAGGATGAGGACGAACTCTGCGAGTTCGAGGCGAACTCTGCGAGTTCGAGCAGACCGATAAAAGGCCTTGCCACAGTTCGGCATGAGCCTTACACCCACGACGGTTTGTATGAGTCGGCTTGGTGAAGGCCGCGCCAAGGCCGACGCAAACTCATAGAGTCCGAGCGCAACCGTCGCGGCGTCGACGCTTCCAGACCACATACTCCGCGAAGGCGGCGGACGCACGGCGTCCGTGCGTCGCTCCGTCCTGTTTATCCTGTAAATCCTGTCTGAGTACGTGAGTAGTGACGGTCACGCCTCGTCGCTGGTGGACGAGGTGGGGAGGATGCTGGGCGGCTGGATAGCGGGCGACGGGTCCCGCGAGCGCTCCGGTCGCCGGAGCCAAAGAACATCGAGTTCCCCCCCCCCGGAGGTGGCGAGCCCGGGGAAAGGAACGATGCAGGGGGAAGCCTGAGAACGGTGCCCGTGTGGCGCGCGGTGGTTCGTGGAACAACAATCCGAACAACGACCGCGTGGCAAACCGCAACGGGAACAATCCGGAGAACCGGAACAACAACCTGGGTTTTCGGTACGTCGTTGCGGCAGATGTCCCACCGAGCCGACACTATGTCGGTTTAGAGCGAGGTTTTCCCTCGATACGACGGGGCACCGGTCTGCGCGGGGGTTCGAGATAGTGCATAGGGACTCCATAGGGCTTCGCCCTTCCTCGATGCCAAGTGACGCAAGCTGTCCCCGATGGGTCGGGGCGTCACGACGGTGGTGAGGAGAAGAACAACCCGCCCGGGTGGGGCTGGTAGGGAACAGTCGCCGTTCCGTTCTTCGAACGTCCTGCCCGGGCATCGCTAATCCTCTCCCCGCCCCCGTAGGATAAAGCTCCAGCTTTGTCAGTTTTGTCTTCCGTAGGTTAGAGCTCCGACTCTGACATTCTGAATGACAAAGCTGGAACTTTATCCTACGGGAGGAGCGATGAATCTGACCCGCCTGACATAAAACGACACCGGCGCTTGTGGGAACAAACCGTTGCTTACGACAACCTGCTATCGGCGGCGCTTCGGGCCGCCGGGGGCAAACGCTCCTGGCCGAACGTGGCGGAGTTCCTTGCCGACCTCGGCGGAAACGCCCTGCGACTGCACCGCGAACTCCAGAGCGAAACATGGACTCCGGAAGGGTATCGAACCTTCTGGATTCACGACCCGAAGACGCGTTTGATCTCCGAAACGCCGTTCCGCGACCGGGTGGTTCACCATGCCGTCTGCAACGTGATCGAGCCGATCTTCCAGCCGACGTTCATCTTCGACTCGTACGCGTGTCGGAAAGGGAAAGGCACGCACGCCGCGGTGGATCGCTACACCGAGTTCAGCCGGCGACACGACCTTGTAGCCGCGAATTTCCCGCCCTGCGGGATCCCGCATGGAATCGGGACATTCGCCTTGAAGGGTGCCGAGAATTGGCGCGTTTGATCCGTTTGGATGTACCGCGGCGACGTGGCATTTGACATGCCAGTTCGGCAACTTGTATAATCCCGGCGTCAATGGCGATGGAGTTCGCCCGTCCGAACAGACAAACGGCCTCTGATGACTGATGACTCCTGATCCCGAGAACTCGGGGTTGGGAGTTTATTGTTTATGAGGACGAGGAGTGCGATGCGTGGGGGGAAGAGTCGTCTCAAATTTCAGTCCGAGCCGTTTTTCATGGTCCGTTTTTGTGAAGCCTGCGAACAAGGCGTGTGCCCGCTGTGCTCCATGCGCGACAGACTGGCCTGGCAGCGCTTCGACACCCTTTTGTGGGAAGGAGTCACCGACCCGGTGGTGAGAAATCAGATCATCGCTGCGCGAGGATTCTGTGGTCGGCATGCGAGAGTGCTCCTGCGGGTGGCGGAGAAGCAGGCGGCAGCGGGCGGTGTTGCAATGATTTATGAGCACCTCGTGCGAGTGTTGCTCGAAGCGGTGGAGAACCACAATGCCGTTCTGCTGCCGGTCAAGAAATCTGCGAAAGTGCTCCGTCGGGTTGCGGGAATGTCGCCGCTCACGCCAAACGACCAGTGCATTGGTTGTGTGGCCGAGAAGGAAGCAGGCCCAAGAGACCTCACATCCCTCGTGCGGCATCTGGCAGAGGAGGCGACTCGTGAGGAGTCTCGCCAGTTGTTTGAGAAGTCGGGCGGATTGTGTCTCCCGCATTTTGAGGAAGCCGTGCGCGTCGCCCGGGAAACGCAACTCATTGAATACTTGAGACACGTGCAGGTAAACCAAATGACTGCGCTGCACAGCGACCTCGCAGAATTCGTCCGTAAGCTCGATTATCAGGTGCAGGACAAGTCGTGGGGCAGTGAGCGAGATAGCTGGCGAAGGGCGGTCGAAGTATGCACGGGTTACCGTTTGGAATAGGGTAGGCACACTGCTGTGTCCATTGCTGATCTTGACAAGAAGCAACAGGCCATTCAATGCTTCAAACGCGCGAGCGCGTTTGCAAAAGAGGGGTTTCGTCCGCAGACTGTTGGCATGGCTATCAGATACTTGGTGGAGACACTGAGGCTTGAGCCTGAGTTTCCGGAAGCGCGCCTTCTGCTGGCCCGAGCCTACGAATATGGAGCGCCAAGAGGATTCCCGGGCTGGTGGCTTCGCCGCAAAGCCCGCGGCGAATACCAGCGGGCAATGCGGCTGATGCCGAAAGGAAGCTTCCCGGAGAAAGGCGAAGTCTACCTGCGTCTTGCCAACAATCTGATTGCCAGCCGCAAGCTCAAAGCTGCCACCGAGCCCCTGAGAAAAGCGATTGCCCAAGGTAATGCGGCAACGAAACTGATTGGATACACGCGACTGGGAGAGGTCTGCTATCGGATGGGCAAAAGAGAGGAAGCCATCCGCACTTGGACGCGGGGCAAAGAACTGGAGCCAGCTAACCTCCCTCGCGATTTCGAAGGGCCATCCAAGTGGCTGGTCAAGGTCGGTGGGACCTTGTCGGTGAAATCCGACGCTTGATTGACATTAAGTAGAAAGTACGGTTAAACTACTTCCTGACAACTAATCGAGAAGGCTGGCGATGGAGTTCGCCAATTGTCCGTGAGGACTGATGACTCCTATCCGATTTCGGGTAGGGGTCATTTTTGTTTCAGGAACCACGCATGACGTTGCGCGCGGTGAATCTTATGAAAAACTACCGGGGACGTACGGTGGTCAATAGAGTCTCGCTCGAGGTTGCGGAGGGTGAGATCGTAGGATTGTTGGGACCAAATGGAGCGGGAGAAACGACGACGTTTCAGATGTTTCTCGGAATGGTGAAAGCCGACCGTGGGCAGGTGTGGCTCGGTGATCGCCAAGTAACCTCTCTTCCGATGCATCAACGGGCGCGACTCAGCATCGGCTACCTGGCGCAGGAGTGCTCGCTGTTCCGCAAGATGACGGTCGAAGAGAATGTCCGCGCGCTACTGGAGTTTGCGGCGATGCGTCGCGATGAGAGGAAAACACGCGCAGAAGAAGTCCTGGAGGAGTTTCACATCGCGCACATCCGCCATCAGAAGGCGTATCAGCTTTCCGGTGGCGAGGCGCGGCGTGGAGAGGTGGCGCGGGCATTAGCCCTGGATCCGAGATTCCTGTTGCTGGATGAGCCATTCCTGGGAGTAGACCCCATCACGGTGGCCGATTTTCAGGACATCATCGTGCGACTGAGGGAACGCGGCATCGGGATTCTGATTACCGACCACAATGTCCACGATACGTTGCGCATCGTGGACCGCGCCTACATCATGAACGAAGGAGACATTCTTGTCTCGGGATCTGCGGAGGAAGTCGCCAACAGCCCAATTGCGAGGAAGTATTACCTTGGCGACCGATTCACGTATGCCAATCCGGGAGGGAAAATGTGAGCGCTCCGACATGGGATAACATCCTTGGCGAACAGTCTTGTCCGCTCTGCCTTTTCACGTGGAACGACATTTTCAGGTTCTTTGCGCAGTCGCTATACACATGGGTCACCGAGGAGACGGCCCGACGCGCGCTGGCGGCGCGGGATGGATGCTGCCACTGCCATAAAGAGGAGCTTCGGCGCATCAGCACCCAGCAGAATCTGTGCGACATCTACGGTCCCATGACAGCGAGAGCGTTGGAGATGTTTGCTGTGAGCGAAGACCCGCAAGCGATTGCGCGCCTGGGTGCAGGGTTCGATTGTCCGGCTTGCGAGGTCCGCCGGGAAAGCGAGGCGCGACATACGGATGAATTCCTTGAGCGACTGAGGGAGGAGCACTTTCGCGAAGGCTATCGCGCGTCCTGCGGTTTGTGTCTGCCACATCTGACTAATGTGCTCAAGGCGACGAACGACGCGGAACAGCGGGAGTTCCTCATAACCGCCCAGCAGGAACAGCTACTGCGGTTACAGAACGACCTCGCGGGCTACGCGGAGAAATGGGCGGTCCG